>Ga0187893_10001334_pt1 | contig 60014 bp, 54 predicted proteins | sample MA1701074metaG_FD_139574 | JGI IMG/M metagenome (GOLD analysis project Ga0187893, IMG submission 139574) | White microbial mat communities from a basaltic lava cave in the Kipuka Kanohina Cave System on the Island of Hawaii, USA - MA170107-4 metaG ... | reverse complement strand
AGGCCCCCCAAGCCCCCCATTGGTGGTTCGGAGCGCCCCGGGTTTCCCGGGGCGCTCCTCTATTGGACGCCAGGTGAGTGGGGCCCCGAACAGGCCCCCCAAGCCCCCCATTGGTGGTTCGGAGCGCCCCGGGTTTCCCGGGGCGCTCCTCTATTGGACGCCAGGTGAGTGGGGCCCCGAACAGGCCCCCAAGCCCCCCATTGGTGGTTCGGAGCGCCCCGGGAAACCCGGGGCGCTCCTCTATTGGACGCCAGGTGAGTGGGGCCCCGAACAGGCCCCCAAGCCCCCCAGGGTGGTTCGGAGCGCGCAGGGAAACCCGTGGCGCTCCTCTATTGGACGCGCGAGGTGAGTGGGGCCCCGAACAGGCCCCCCCAAGCCCCCCAATATGATTCGGAGGGCCGCGGGGAACCCGGGGCGCTCCTCGATCAGGCGCGCGGAGGAGTAGACTGACAGCTATGGAAGCGATGGGTATGACGACACGACGAGCGTTTCTGAAGAGTTCTCTGGCGGCCCACAGTGCGATCGTCCTCGGTGCGGCCCCGGTGGCCATCGCGCAGGAGCGAGGACTGCGCGCGACACCGGCCTGCGGAGCTCCGGCAGCCCCGACCCTCGCCCAGACAGAGGGGCCGTATTTCAAGGCCCGCTCACCGCTGCGCGCCTCGCTGCTCGAGCCCGGGGTCACCGGCACGAGAATCGTGGTAAGCGGAACGGTTCTCGGGACCGACTGCCGACCGATTCCTCGGGCTCTGCTCGATTTCTGGCAGGCCGATGACGGTGGTGGTTACGACAATGTCGGCTATCGATTGCGCGGCCATCAGCTCAGCGGCGACGGCGGGGAGTATCGCCTGGAAACGGTGGTGCCCGGACGCTACCCCGGCCGCACCCGTCACATTCACGTCAAGGTGCAGGCCCCCCACCAACCGGCCCTCACCACGCAGCTCTACTTTCCGAGTGAGCAGGGCAATGCGAGCGACTTCATCTTCAATCCCGCCCTGGTGGTACGGATGGACAGTATCGGATCGGCCCAGATGGCGACGTTCGATTTCGTCCTGAGGGAGGCGCGCCGATGAAGCATCGTATCGCGGTCATCCCAGGCGACGGGATCGGCACGGAGGTCCTCCCGGAAGGAATCCGCGTGCTGGAGGCGGCCGGCCGGCGCTTCGGCGTCGAGTTCGTTTGGACGCACTTCGACTGGAGCTGCCAGATGTACCTCACGACAGGCCGGATGATGCCCGAGAACGGCCTCGAGCAGCTGCGCCAGTTCGAGGGGATCTTCCTGGGTGCCGTCGGGTTCCCGGGAGTGGCCGATCACGTGTCGCTGTGGGGACTGCTCATACCGATCCGGCGCGGGTTTCGGCAGTACGTCAACCTGCGACCGGTGCGCTTATTGAAAGGGGCCCGCTCGCCCTTGATCGGGCGGGGACCGGCCGACATCGACATGGTCATCGTCCGCGAGAACAACGAGGGTGAATACTCCGAGATTGGTGGTCGCCTCTACAAGGACACTCCCGAGGAGCTAGCCGTCCAGCAAGCGGTCTTCACCCGGCGAGGATGCGATCGCATCATGCGCTACGCGTTCGAGCTCGCCCGCCGCCGCCCGCGTCGGCACGTGACCTCGGCCACGAAGTCCAACGGCATCATCCACAGCATGCCCTACTGGGACGAGCGTTTCGCCGCCATGGCCGCCGAGTACCCGGACGTGAAGACGGCCCAGTATCACATCGACATCCTGACTGCTCACTTCGTGCAGCACCCCGACTGGTTCGACGTGGTGGTCGGCTCCAATCTGTTCGGAGACATCCTCTCCGATCTCGGACCGGCCATCGCCGGCTCCATCGGTCTGGCTCCGGGCGCCAATATCAACCCCGAGAAGGAGTACCCGTCGATGTTCGAGCCGGTCCACGGCTCGGCCCCTGACATCGCCGGCAAAGGCATCGCCAACCCCATTGCCCAGATCTGGACGGGAGCGCTCATGCTCGAGCACCTCGGTCACGCCGAGGCGGCCCAGGCCGTGGTGAAGGCCATCGAGCGCGTTGTGGACGAAGGCACGGTGCTGACCCGAGATCTCGGCGGCAAGGCCACCACCGCCGAGGTGGGCCAGGCGATCGCGGCGTTGGTTTAGGCGACGGCCGCTAGGCCTTCGCTGTCGGCAAGGGTCCAGTCGCTCGCGGATCCGGGAGGATGTCACATGATCGGTATGGCCCACCCACGCCTCGGTGGTGACCGCTTCGTCTCCGGTACCGCCCGCTTCGTCGCTGACGTCCACCGATCCGGGATGCTGGAGGCGGCCGTGCTACGGTCTCGTCATGCCCACGCGAAGATCGTGTCGCTCGACACGAAGCGCGCCCTCGAGCTGCCGGGCGTGCGCGGGATTCTCACCGCCGCCGACGTCCCCGAGGTCGCGATCATTCCCAACCGGGTCGGAGCGCCGCCGGGAACAGAGCGATACCTTCAGCCCGCCATCGCCCGGAGCGTCGTCCGTTATGTCGGCGAACCGATGGCTCTGGTGGTGGCCGACGATCGGTACGTCGCCGAGGATGCCCTCGCCCACATCGACGTCACCTACGAGCCTCTGCCGTCCTGCGCGCTGGTGAGCGAGGCCCTGGCCCCCGGGGCCCCCCGGCTGTTTCCGCAGACGGAATCGAACAACGTTGCGGTCATCCAGATGCGCGTGGGCGACGCCGATGGTGCCATCGCCCGGGCGCCGGTCGTGCTGCACGAGCGCTTCAGCCATCCGCGACAGACGGCAGCCGCCCTCGAGACACGGGGCCTGCTGGCCGTCCCCCCCGATCCTCGTGGCGGCGAGCTGCACCTCATCGGATCCACCAAGTGTATCCACATCAACCGGACCATTTTGGCGCCCATCTTCGGCCTTCCACCGGGTGCGCTCAGGCTCACCGAGGTCGACGTCGGCGGTGGCTTCGGCGTGCGGGGTGAGCTCTATCCGGAGGACATCCTGGTGCCGTTGGCGGCCATGAAGCTCGGGTGTCCGGTGAGGTGGATCGAGACCCGTCGAGAGAGCATGATGTCGACCAACCACGCGCGCGAGGCGGAGTACGAGGTCGAGATCGCCTTCGCCGAGGATGGCCGCATCCTGGGTATGCGGGCAGTGATCCGCGCCGATATCGGTGCCTACGTGCGAACGGCGGCCCTGGTTCCGTCCGAGTTCGGGGCGGCCTTGCTGCCCGGGCCCTATCGGGTGCCTCACTACGGGTGTGACCTCTGGTCGGTGGTCACGAACAAGACGCCGGCGGGCACCTTGCGCTCACCGGGGCGGCCCGAGTGCAATTTCGCGCGTGAGCGCCTCATGGATTTGGGGGCGGCGCGCCTGGGGTTGGATCCCGCCGAGATCCGCCGACGGAACCTGATCCGGCCCGAGGAGATGCCCTACGACTGCGGCACCAAGTCACTCGGCGCGACCACCGTGTACGACTCGGGGAATTTCCCGGCGCTCTTCGACGAGCTCCTGACCCGGCTCGACTACGGACGCGAGCGGGCCGAGCAGGCGAAGATCAACGCACGGGACGGCCTGCGGCGGGGGATTGGCATGGCCGTCTACGTGGAGAAGACGGGGCTCGGGCCCTTCGAGACGACGCATGTAGAGGCGCGACCCGACGGACGCTTCACGGTCGACACCGGCGCTTCTTCCATGGGGCCCGGGCTCGAGACGGTCCTGGCCCAGATCCTTTCCGAGGCGCTCGGCGTTCCGGCCGACCGCTTCGAGGTCCGGCACGCCGACACCTCTGCCGTGGAGAGCGGGGTGGGCACCTACGGTTCTCGGGCGACCGTGACGGCGGGCAACGCGGCCACCATGGCGGCGGCCAAGCTTGTCGGCGAAGCGCGGGCGCGCGCGGCGGAGGGGTGGAGCGTTCCGGAGGCTGACGTGGCGTATGCGGCGGGCGTGGTCCGCGCCGGGCAAAGGCAACTCAGCCTGGCCGAGCTGGCGGCCGGGCGTCGGCTTGCGGCGGGCGCCTCCTTCACGGTCACCAAGCTCACCTATGCGGGATGTGCGGTGGCGGTGATCCTGGACGTCGATCCTGAGACAGGCGCCAGCACGCTCCGCCGGGTGGTGGTGGGAGCCGACGTGGGGCGCGCCGTCAATCCGGCGCTCATCCAGGGGCAGCTCGTGGGTGGGGTAGTCTTCGGTATCGGCAACGCTCAGTTCGAGAGTTTGCAGTATGACGGCCAAGGCCAGTTGCTGTCCGGATCATTCCTGGACTATGCGTTGCCGTATGCGACCGATGCGCCTCCTATCGGGAGCTTCTTCCAAGAGGTTCCGGCTACGACAAACCCGCTCGGTCTTCGCGGGCTCGGGGAGTGCGGTAATCCCGGTCTCGGCGCCGCCATCGCCAACGCCGTATGCGATGCGTTCGGTACCACGCGCGTGAAGCTCGGCTCGTTGCCGGCCACCTCGGCGCGGGTCTGGGATGCTCTCCGCCGAGCCCAGGGCTGAGAGTGGCTGCTTAGCGCGGAGCCTGTAGGGCGCGCCATACGCGCTCCGGGGTCAACGGGAGCTCACGGAAACGCACGCCCGTGAGCCGGGCGAGCGCGTTGCCCACAGCGGGGCTCACCGGGATGAGGCTGCCCTCGCCCGCCCCCTTCGCCCCGAACGGGCCAGCCCCGTCGGCGTTCTCGACGAACCGGCAGTGTAGACGGGGCGGGACGTCGTCCGCACGCGGCACGCGATAGGCGGCCAGATTGGCGTTGAGAAGGTAGCCTGCCTCGTACTCCATTTCCTCGAGCAGGGTGTGGCCGATGCCCTGCATCACGGCGCCTTCGTCCTGCCCCTCGCATTGTTGTGGATTGATGCAGCGGCCGACGTCGGCCACCGAAACGTACTCCTCAACCACCACGGCGCCCGTGTCCGCATCGACGCTCACGGTGGCAGCGCCCACCGCCATCTCCCAGAAGGGCGTGCTCCCGCCAAGCGGAGCCGCGCTACGGCCCGGCGCCATCACGCCCCGCCCGATCAGCTCGCCGCCTCCCATACCGAACCGCTCCCCGAGCAGCTCAAGGTACGGCAGGCGATGCTCGGCCGAGACGACGGCCTCGTCGGCCACATGCAGGCGCCCGGGGGCCACGCCGAGGCGGTGGCCGGCGATGTGCAACAGCTGGTCTCGGACGTCCTCCGCGGCTTCTTGCACGGCGCGTCCCATCATCGTGGTTGATCGGCTGGAACTGGTCGTCTGGTCGTAGGGAGTCACGGCTGTGTCCGGGATGGCCACCGTGATTCGCTGGAGAGGCACGGCCAGGACCTCGGCCGCAATCTGGGCCAGGACGGTCCGCGCCCCCTGACCCATCTCGACCGTGCTGGCCAGCACCGTGACGCTGGCGTCGGCGTGGAACCGCACGATGGCCTCGGAGACCGACGGGCCGATGCTGGCCTTCATCATCATCGCGATACCGCGCCCGTGGTCCGAGTCGGTGGGCGCGGTCCACCGGATACTTTGGGCGGCTTGGTTCAGACTTTCCTCGAACTTTCCGTCGATCGGTGTGTCTCCCGGCATGTACTCCTCACCATGGCCGAGCAAGTTCTGTCGGCGAAGATCGACGGGGTCACGATCCAGGCGGCGGGCCGCTTCGTCGACGAGAGACTCGAGAGCCCAGGCGAGCTGAGGTACCCCGAAGCCCCGGAAGGCTCCGCACGGGGTCGTGTTGGTATAGACGGCGGCGGCGTGCAGCACGACGTTCGGCACCCGGTACGGTCCCGTCGCCGTGTAGGTACCCTTCTGGATGATGCGGGGTCCGATGTCGGCGTAAGCTCCCACGTCGAAATCGGCGTGACACGCGGCGGCCAGCAGCGCTCCGTCCCGGCGGAAGCCGACGCGGACGCGGGCCCGCGAATCGCAGCGCCGTACGGTGCGAAAGGCCTCCTCGACCGACAGCGCTAGGCGCACCGGCCGCGAGACGATGCGGGCGAGCGCGCTCACGATGGGCTCGAGCTTCGCGTACGTCTTGCCGCCAAAGCCCCCCCCGAGGTGCGGGACGATGATCCGAATACGGCTGAGCGGTACCGCGAACATCCTGGCCAACTCGACGCGCACGGAGTAAGGGTTCTGGGTGGAGGCCCAGACGGTGAGACCGCCCTCTTCGTTCCACGCGGCCAGGGCGGCATGAGGCTCCATCGAGTAGTGCTGCACACGAGGGAAGCGATAGACGTCCTCCAGCACCAGATCGGCCTCGGCAAAAGCTTCGGCCCCACGCCCTCGCACCAGGTCGAACTGATGGCAGATATTGGTCCCCGGCTCAGGCCTGAGGGAGGCCAGATCGGCAAAGTGCCCGGCCAGCGGTTTGGAGGTGTGCACCAGGGGCGCCCCCGGGGCCAGCGCCTCCTCGAGGGTGGTCACCGCCGGCAGCGGCTCATAGTCGACGTCGATCAGATCGAGGGCTTCCGCGGCGAGGATCTCCTCCTCGGCGACCACGGCCGCTACCGGCTCTCCCTCGTAGCGCACGACGTCCGTGGCGAGAATAGGGCGGTCGCGGAATGCCGGTCCGAAGTAGGGATCGCACCAGCCGAGGTCGAGGCTGGTGACCACGGCGTGGACACCGCGCGAGAGGCGAGCCCGCGCGACGTCTGCCCGCACGATGCGGGCGTGCGGGTACGGTGAGCGCAGGAGCTTCGCATGGAGCATACCCGGTTGCACGAGGTCGGTCACGTACCGCGCCTGACCCGTGACCTTCTCGAGCGCGTCCAGTCGCCGCACGGACTGCCCGACCACGCGGAACGGCCCGGTGCTCACCGCTTCACTCCCTGACCCCCGGCACAGGCCGCGATGGCATCAATGATCTTCCGGTAGCCCGTACAGCGACAGAGACTGCCGCGGAGGTAGTGCACGATGTGCTCCCGAGTGGGGGTGACCTCCTCGGTCAGGAGGGCGGTGGCGGTCATCAGCATACCCGAGGTGCAGAAGCCGCATTGCACGGCGCCGCACTCGACGAAAGCCTCCTGCAGGGGATGAAGCGATTCACCCTCGGCGAGCCCCTCGATCGTTCGGACCTCGCACCCGTCGACCTCCCACGCCAAGTGGGTACAGGCGCTCACGGGATGGCCGTCCACCAACACCGTGCAGGCTCCGCACACTTGGATGTCGCACGAGCGCTTGGCGCCCCTGAGGCCCAGCCGGTCCCGGAGCACGTCCAGCAGGAGGGCATGGGGCGGCACCTCCACCTCGACAGGGCGTCCGTTGACAGTCACGGCGATACGCTTGGCGTGAGCACCGGCCTCCCCGAGGCCCGGTGACCGACGAAGGGTGTCGAGATGGCGTGTCGGTGCGTTTCGCCGTGACGGTTGTGGGGGGGGGGGCCTTCTCAGGTCCTCCCATCACCACGACCGCATGAGCCCACCGTGGGGGCACTGTGTCTCCGGCTGAGCGGGCGGCCGCCACCTGAAGGGCCCGGCGTACGAACACGCGGGTGAGCTGGCGTTTGTACTCGGCCGAGCCGTGACGATCGTCGACCGCCTCGACTTCGTGCGCGGCCTGGGCGGCCAACTCCTCGGCATGCGCCGCCAGGTAGCCAGGCGACGCCCCCACTGCCTGGGCTTCGAGGGTGTGCAAGCGCTGCGGTCGGGGCCCCACACAGCCCACCGTGAGCCGGAGGGCGGCCGGGGCGGCGGCGGTAGCGGGCAACATGGCAACAGCGACCCCGAGAGTGGGGCGCTCGTGGACGCCGAACTTGACGTAGGTCGCCACCGTGCCCGGCGGCCATGGGCGGAGCCGAACGGTGGTGAGGACCTCATCGTCCTCGCGCGCCGTCTGGTAGGCCTCGCGGATGAACTGCGCGAGCGGCAGCTCGCGCGTTCCGCGTCGTGACCAGAGGCGGAGGCTGGCATCGAGGGCGAGGAAGAGGGTGGCCAGATCGCTGTGCGGGTCCGCAAAGGCGAGGTTTCCACCGACCGTCCCCACCGTCCGCACCCGCACGTTGGCGACGTGGCGGGCCACGTCGGCCACGATCGCGCATCGTGCGCGGACACGCGGTGACGTCTCCACCGCGCGGTGGCGGGTCGTAGCCCCGATGTCGAGGGTGCCGTCGCCGTCCGTGATCACGTCGAGATCAGGGAGGCGCTTGAGGTCGACCACATGGCGCGGCCGCAGGAGCCCCTCCTTCATCATGAGGAGGAGCTCGGTGCCCCCTGCGTAGAGCGCGGCCTCGTCACCGTATCGATGCAGGAGGTCGACCACCTCGCTCAGAGTCTCAGGATGGTGGAGGCTGAACGGTCGCAGCACGTCAGGTTCCGCGCTCAGCCGAGGGCGGCGGCAGGCCTGAGCACATCCTCCGCGATCATCTGGAGGTAGTCGATCCGTGCTCGGACGTCGGGCGGCAGGCTATAGATCGTGACCCCGATCTTGTCGAGGCCCATCTGGCGGGCGCGCGCGAGGGCCTCCACGCAGTCCTTGGGAGAACCGTTCAGCGTCCAGTCGTCGAGCGCTGTCTCGAAACCGAGTTGCAGCGGTACCATCGTGGGTTCCTGCATCTGCCAGGTCTTGTACATGGCGAAGGTCTTCTCGAGGTAGTCACGGGCGGCGCCCAGAGCCGCCGTCTTGTCGGCGGCGACGATGAGGCAGCGCGAAGCGCCGACGCTCCCGAGGGTCGGGGCGCCAGCGTCGGTGCGCACTCGACGGAAGAGCGCGGCGAGGTGGCCAATGTCGCGCCAGGCGACCTGTGGCCCGAAGAAGACGCCATCGGTGAGCCGTGCCGCGCGGCGCGTGGCTCCCTCGCTCTGGGCGCCCATCTCCAGGGGTGGGTGCGGCGTCTGATAGGGGGTGAAGCCGAGGCGCCCCTGGGTGACCCGAGTGTACGTCCCCGGGAAGGTGACCTCCCCTCCACTCCACAGCAACTTCATGAGAGCGAGAGATTCCTCGAGCTTGGGCACCCGATCCCGGCGACCCAGTCCCGCCGTCTCCAGCTCCTTCGCGCGATAGCCAATGGCCACCCCCACGTCGAGCCGGCCGTGAGTGATGTGATCGAGGGTCGCGATGCTCTCGGCCGTCTCCACCGCGTTGACCATGGGCAGCAGCAAGACCGATGTCTTGAGACGCATGCTCCCCGTCTCCGGAGCCAGCCGGGCCAGGATCGGAAAGGGCTGGGGCCAGACGGTCGGGTGCGAGAGCCAATGCTGGCCGATCGAGACCCAGGCGAAGCCCATGCGCGAGGCAGCAGCGACCACTTCGATAGCTTCGTCGATGATCCGAGTGGGGCCGCGGTCGGTCGGGCTCCAGAACGGTGTCAAGTGAAATCCGATCTTCATCGCCTCTCCTCGTCCGAGGCCTTCGCCCTCGCCTCACGTACCTATGGGGCGGCAGCCGTGTCAAGGGGAATCGACGGACCGACCGCATGCTATAAGTCGAGCGATGGTTACGGCGGCCGGGCTCCTGTATCGATTTTTCTACGATGGCCTCCTTGCCCGTCTCCCCGAGGCGACGGCGGTTCGCCTCGGTCAAGCGCTGCTCCGTGCCTTGCCCCTCGACCAACTGGCCGTGTTCGGGCTGCGCCACCCCGCGCTCGAGACACGCCTCGGTGGAGTGCGCCTACCGAATCCCCTGATTCTGGCGGCCATGTACTACGACCGGCGGATCCTCGCGCGAGCCATGGGACTCGGTTTCGGGGCGGTCACGACCAAGAGCATCACGCGGCAGCCCCGCTCGGGCCATCCGCTGCCCAACCTCGTACGCGTGCGCACGCCGGCCGGTCCCGGGCTCGTCAACTGTAACGGGTTTCAGAATCCCGGGCTCGACACCTTCTGCCGATCGATCCGGGACCTCCGGCACCGAGTGCCGCTCATCGTCAGTGTGACGGGGGAGTCGGGCGAAGACTACCTGGCGTTGGCGCAGGCAGTGGCTCCGCTGGCCGACCTGGTGGAGATGAACATCTCGTCTCCCAACACGGAGCTGGTCTATACGTGGAGCACGCGGCCGGCTGAGCTACGGGAGGCGCTGGCCCGCGTGCGGGCGGCGGTGACCACACCCCTCATCGTAAAGCTGTCGCCGGATTTCGGGGACAGCAACGAGCGCCACATCATTCCCGCCGCGCTCGAGGCGGGCATCCGTATCGTGAACTATGGTAATGCCCGGCGGATCTCGGAACCTCGCCTGTCGCAGGGAGCGGGTGGGCTCTCCGGGCCTGAGATCTTCCCGGCCACCCTCGACCACGTGCGACGGACCCGGGCCCGCTTCGGCAACACCCTCGACATCATCGGGACGGGCGGCGTCGATGCGCCCGAGAAGGCGCTGGCTCTGTTCGGGGCCGGAGCGACCGCCGTCGGCTACTTCACGGGCTTCATCACCCGTGGACCGATCCTCGCTCGCCGTATCCTGGATGACGTGCTGCGCACGCGGACAGGCGGCTGACCGCGCCTGCGGCAGGCGGATCGCGGCGCGGATCAGGCCCGGTCATGGTGCGAGCGATAATGGGCTCGCAGGAGGTCCGCCCCGAAATCGTTCCGGGGATCGTGCCAGACCGAGTGGATGTGATTGGCGTCGTTCTGGGTATTGTCGTATTCGATCAGCAGGGTGGGGCCGTGCAGGCGATAGTAGTGGGCGCGCCGCCCGTCGATGGGCCCGGCCCAGGCGAAGTGGACGCGCTCGATCCCCGCGTCGCGCATTCGCCGTAGCTGTTCCTCGGCCATCTCCACGTGCATGTTGCGCGCGTAGGTCTCGATCAGGCGGAGGGCGAGGGCTCGTTGTTCGGCATTGAGATCGCCCAGGGCAACGCCCGCGGGTGTCTTGAGGCTCTCGCCACGGCCGGGCCCGCTCACAATATCACCCAGCGAGTCGCTGGCGATCACCAGACGCCCGCGGAGCCCGGCATCGACGCTGCGCGCGAGCGCCAGCCCGAGGTCCTGCTCATCGGCCAAGGTGCGCAGCCCCTGGAGTGGCCCCTGCCGCACCAGAGCCGGGTTCGCGCCCATGAAGGCGGGGGTGACGGCGACGGGTCGACCCGGGGCCACGGTAAAGTTCAAGGAGAGGTGGTGACCCTCGACCCGCCAACCCCACGGGCTCTCAGCTCCTGGCGTCCCGAAGATGCTGACCGCATAGTTATCGGGATCGCGGAGGAGCGCTCCAAAGGTTTCCAGCTGCCGGAGGACATCCTCGAGCCGCATGATGTTGACGGCCTTGGCGTAGCCGACCGCCGACAAGCTGGTTTTCATCAGATCATGGGCGGCGCTCCGGGACGCCGGTGTCATCTCCTTGAACGCAACCCCCTCCCGGCGTCGGGGAACGTAGTGCCAGTTGAGGCGCTCCGGGTCGGTCAGGGGGAAGGTCGCGCGTCGCCGCTGACGAGGCTCGAGGGACGCGAGGAACGTGCTCGCCGCTCGCGCGATGAGCTCCTGCCCCGGATCCTGGACCTGAGCCAGCGCGGGCCGAAAGGCCCAGAAGGCGGCGGCGCCGTGCAAGAGCGCGCGCCGCCCGATTCCGAAGTGACGGCCACCAGTGACGATCGACGTCTCAGCTCTGCTCGCTCGGGCGCCGGCTCGCCTCAACTCTCATAGATCTTCTTCAGCTCCGTCTCCGCCCACTTGACGGCATCCTCGGCCTTCATGCCCTGGCAGCCCTTGGCGTACATGTCCACGATGATGTACTTCGAGTACGACTCGGTGGCCTTGGCGGTCGGCGGTCCCTGGTAGCCGAGCGTCCGCGTGTGCCGCGCGGCCCGGCGGAAGATCTGGAGCGGCTTGTCGATCCGGGCCCACATCGGGTTTTCTTCCCAGACCTTGGTGGCCCCGACCGTGTAGCCCTCGTTGATCTCAAACCACTTGCCGTAGTTCTCCGGCTTGTGGAGCCAGCGCAGGAAATCCTTGGCGACCTTCTGGTTCTTCGAATACTTCATCACCGCGTGCTCGAACGTCGCATAGAGCGCGGCCTGACCAGCGGCGCCGCCCGGCAGGGGGGCCGCATGCTCGATATCCTGCCAGAGAGGCTCGCCCTTCTCGTCTTTGATCTTGTCCTTCTGGCGCTTGGCCACGATGTAAATGGAGGCGCCGTTCAGGGTGGCCGAGATTTCGCCGGCGTGAAAGGCGCGGTTATTGTTGGTATCGTCCCAGGCCAGTCCCCCGTCGTCGCAGGCATCCTTCCAGAACGCCTGCATGAACTTCACGGAATCCACGGTGGCCTTGGAGTTGAGGATGACCTTCTTGCCGCTCGGATCAGTCTCGGCGCCCCCGAAACTCCACAGGAGCGGGTAGGAGAAGCCCGGTGGATCGCCGAAGCTGTGGCCGAGGGCCTGACCCACCGGCTTGCCTTTGGCCTTCAGCTTCTTTCCGACTTCACGCCAGGCATCCCACGTCTTCGGGAATTCCGTGACACCGATCTCCGCGTGCCACGACTTTCGATAGGCGATGGCGTTGCCGCCCGTTCCGTGCGGTACGGCGAGCCAGCGACCGCCCACCTTGCAGGCGGCGGGAAACGCATCGTAGAAGCCGCCTTCGCTCTTGCCGATGGGCTCCGCCACATCCGACACATCGATGAGACCGTTGGCGTAGAGGTGAGGCCAGTTCCAGATCATCTGGAAGATGTCGGCTCCGGCGCCAGACTGGATGGCCGCCGTGATGCGAGGCTGGAGGTCGTTGGCGTTGATGAACTCGAAAGTCACCTCGGCTCCCAGTGCTTTGCTGGCCTCGGGCGCCTGGCGTTTGAGCTCGACGTCAGCTTCGGGGATGAAGTCGTTCCAGCGGACGACGTGGAGCTTGGTCCCCTGGGCGTAGGCGGGCGCATGCCGCGCCGCCAGGATTCCTTCGATGCCAGTAGAGGCCGCGGCGGCGGCAACCGAGACGGTGAGGAATCGGCGGCGGTCCAGGTCGGCGCTCATCGATGAGCCCTCCTTCTCATGAATGGGACCTCATAGACTGGACGGAAGGTCCAGGAATGTCTGCATTGCTAGCATGGAAGTATGCCCCGTGCCAAGCAGAATCCCCATCCCGTGCGGCCTCGTGTGGAGGGTCAGTGAGATTCGCGGCGCGACTGGCCCCGGTCGAAGATCCAGTCGATGGGACCGCGCGCGCGCCGGAGCGCCTCGCGGACCGACTTGGTCGCGTCGTGATCCACGGCGGTGCCGGCCGGCGTGAGGAGGACACCGTAGGCGGCCCGGGCCGCTTCGGTCGAGACCTTGCCGTCGAGGACGTCGGCGAGAACCAAGTCTGGGTCGCGTTCCAGAGGGTCACCGTAACCGGCTCCCCCCGCGATGTACTCCCAGAGCTGGTCTCCGGGGTGAAGAGTCAGCATCATCTTGGACGGCACCTCTTCCCGTCGGCCGTCTTGACGGACGATGAACGCGCGGGCCCGCGGGGCGGGATGGCCGCCGTGGAGTCCCCACGGGGAGGAGGCGAAGCGTTCGCCGCGGTGGGAAACGGTGACGTCCGTGGTCGTCGCCGCGAAGACCTTCTCCAGGCCTAGTCCTCCGCGGAATTGCCCGGCCCCGCCCGAGTCCCGGTTGAGCCGGGCGCGCCCGATGCGTAACGGAAAACTCATCTCGATGGACTCCACCGGGATGTTCATGCAGTTGGACACGTCTGTTTCGATGACGTCGATACCGTCCTTGCGGGGCCGTGCCCCCATGCCCCCGGCGGCCAGCTCGCTGGCCACAAAGGGCCGGTGCGTCTCGGGATCGGTTCCCCCGAACGCCATCACCAGCAACGTCCCCGAGTTGGCGGCCGGCATCCGATCGGGCAGGGCCTTGACGAGGGCGCCCAGGATTGTGTCGGCCAAACGCTTGATGGTCGCCGTACGGCAACTGACCGGGGCGGGCGGCCGGGGATTGACGAGACTGCCGGGTGGCAGGACGGCCTCCACGGCCCGAAAACAACCGCCGTTATTCGGGATAGAAGGGTCGGAGATAGCCCGCACGGCATAGTAGACCGCGGACAACGTCGAGGCGGGCACGGAGTTGAAGGGGCCCCGCACCTGAGGGCTAGTACCCGTGAAGTCGAAGATCATCGACGAGCCTCGAACGTGGAGCGCCACTTGGATTCGGACAGGGCGATCGAGGTCGACCCCGTCGTTGTCGAGCATGTCGGCGAAGGTGTACGTCCCGTCGGGAATGGCCTCGATTTCTCGGCGCGTCAGGATCTCGGCCCGCGTCAGCAGCTCCTCGATATAGGCGAGCACCGTTGTCGTGCTGTGGCGCGCGACCAGCTCGCGCAGGCGTGTCGCGCCGAGCCGGCCGGCCGCCACTTGGGCCATGAGGTCCCCCGTGAATGTGTCGGGCAAGCGCACGTTGCGGCGCAGGAGCCCGAGGAGGTTCTCGTCGAGCACCCCCGCCCGGAAGAGCTGGGTCGGAGGGATGATGAGGCCCTCCTGATAAAGCTCGGTCGCGTCGGTGGGGACGCTGCCCGGCGTCCGGCCGCCAACGTCCTGGTGATGGCACATGGTGCAGGCGAGAGCAATGGGATACCCGTCGGCGAAGATGGGCACCGCCAAGGTGATGTCAGGCAAGTGGGTGCCGCCGTCGTAGGGATCGTTGAGCAGGAAGGCGTCACCCTCCCGCATGCTCGGGGGCGGAAACGCGTGTACCAGGCGGCGGGCGGCAAATTGCAGAGCGCCGAGGTGGATCGGGATGGCCGCGGCCTGGGCGATCGTCTCCCCCTGCGTGTTGAAAAGGGCGGCCGAGGCGTCGAGGCCTTCCTTGACGATGGGCGAAGCCGCGCTCTTGAGAAGGGTCAGCTCCATCTCGTCCGCGATGGCGTCCAGCCGGTTGCGGAGCACCTCCAGAAGGACAGGATCGACGTGCGAGCGGCTCATGGCAGCCTCCGAATGCGCAGATTCCCCGACAGCTCGACGCTGGCCGCGTAGCCGGGAGGGATAACGGTGGTCGTATCGGGCTGCTCGACGATGGCAGGTCCTTCGAGCCGCGTCCCCAGGGCGAGGCGGGCCCGATCGAAGACCGGCGTGGGCACGAAGGCGGCGGGGGCGAAGTAGGCACGTCGTTCGCCGACCTGCGCCGTGGTCAGGCCGCCGCGCGCGCCCTCCGGCGCGCGCAGGAAAGGCTGCGGCAGGGAACGCGTATGCGTCGCGCGGAAGTTGACGAACTCTACCGGCTGGCCCGCGCGCGCATAACCGTAGACCCGCTCATGGGCGGCATGGAAGTCAGCCTGAGCAACGCGCACCTGTTCCCCGGCGAGCGGCGCCCGAATCGGCACCTCCAGCTCGTAGGCCTGGCCAACGTAGCGCATGTCAGCCGCGTAGGTGACCCGCACAGCGCCCATGGCAACACCTTCTTCACGCATTCGCGCCCGCCCCGCGTCATCGAGGGCGGCCAGGCAGGCGTTGGCGACGGCCAGATCCACCGTGTCGACGGCGCTCTGGAGCGTGCGCGCATGATGGTGCTCGACGGGGGCCGCCAGGAGGCCAAAGGCGGCCAGCACCCCGGGGGCTTCGGGCACGAGGACCTCCGACATGCCGATCTCCTCGGCGAGGGCCACGCCGTGCACCGGCCCTGCTCCGCCGAGCACGACCAACGCGAACTGTCTCGGATCGTAGCCGCGCTTGATGGTCATGAGCCGGACCTGATCGGCCATGCGCGCGTTGACCACACGATGGATCCCGGCCGCCGTGGCGACCACGTCGAGGCCCAACCGTCGAGCAAGGGCTCCGACCGCCGCCTCGGCCGCCGCCACTTCGAGCTTGAGCAAACCTCCGGCGAATGTCTCCGGGTTCAGATAGCCGAGCAGCAGGCTGGCGTCGGTCACCGTCGCCTGCTCACCGCCCCGAGCGTAGCAGGCGGGACCGGGCTCGGCCCCGGCGCTCAGTGGTCCCACGCGCAGACCGCCGGCGCCGTCGAGCCAGGCGACGCTGCCGCCGCCCGCGCCAATGGTATTGACGTCGACCATCGGCGTGCGGACGGGGAAGGTGGCGATACGTCCCTCACTGGCGATGAGGGGTTCGCCCCCTTGGACCACCGCCACGTCGTTGCTGGTGCCGCCCATATCGAGCGAAACGAAGTCGCGCAGGCCCGATCGCGCGGCGGCAAACCGCGCGCCGACCACGCCCCCGGCCGGTCCCGAGAGAAAGAGCGTCACCGGCTGCTGGGCGGCGAGCGCCGCCGACACGATGCCGCCCCGCGAGCGCATGATCTGCGGCACCGCCTGCACTCCCACGGCGCGTAACGTCTCGGCGAGACCTGTGAGATAGCGCGTCACCACCGGGCCGAGGTAGGCGTCGAAGGCGGTCACACAGAGCCGCTCGTACTCACGGAAGGTGGGGTCGACCTCCGACGACAGCGAGACGCTGATCTCCGGGGCCACCTCGGAAGCGAGCTCGCGTGTGCGCTGCTCGTGGGCGGGATTGACGAACGAGAAGAGGTAGCACACGGCGAGGGCTTGCACCCCCTCCGCGCGGAGCCGGGCCACTTCCTCGCGCACCTGCGCCTCATCGAGGGGCACCAGCACCCGCCCGCGCGCATCGACACGCTCGCGTATTCCGAGGCGCCGGCGCCGGGGCGCCAGGAACGTCGGCGTCTCCGGGTCCATGTCGAGGTCGTACATGCGCGAGCGCTTCTGGCGTCCGAGCTCGAGAATATCCTCGAAGCCCTCGGTGGCAAGGATAGCAGTCACCGCGCCCTTCTGCTCCAGGACAGCATTGGTGGCCACCGTGGTTCCATGAACGAAGCGCGCGACGTCCGCCGGGGCAGCTCCGGCCTGGGTCAGGACTCGGCGCACGGCGTGGGCCGTTCCCTGGAGAAGATCCTTGGGTGTGGTGGGAACCTTGGTCAGGACGAGGCGTCCGTTGGTGTCAAGGGCGACGATGTCCGTGAAGGTGCCTCCGATATCCACCCCGATCAGCACGCGTGCCTCCTTCCTCAGATCTCGACGACGAGGCCGTCGTGGGCGCACTCGCTCAGCCTGGAGGTGTCGCGCTACGAGTCGTTCAACCGCATCTGACGAAAGGCTTCGGCGGCGGCCAGTCCGCGGCGGGCTCCCTGTTCTCGTGCCCAGTCGGTGACCATCTCCGTGGGGTCCCAGGTGCCGAGCTGGCTGCGATGCTCCTTGAGGGCGGCCAGCTTCACGGGGAGCACGTCGGCGATGTCCACGAACGTGTCGGGGCGACGCGCGCCGTGGATGAACACACGCTTCACCTGGTGCGGCGGGAGCCCTTCCGCGAGCAGCTCGGGGAAGATCAGACGCGTCGCCGCCGACGGGTAGACGGCATCGAGCGTCACGTCGGCCGCCACCCGGTGGTCGGGATGGTTCAGGTAGCTGTTGCCGTAGTAGCGCATGGTGGGATCTCCGCACACGACCGCGTCCGGTCGATAGCGACGGATGACGCGGGTCAGATCACGGCGCAGGGCGAGCGAGGGCTCCAGCACCCCATCCTCGTACGGCAGGAACACGACCTCTTCGATCCCCAGCACCCGGCAGGCGCTGCGCTGTTCCCCCTCGCGAATGGGCACGAGGGCTTCGCGCGTGATGGCGTCCGGAGTGAACTCATTGGAACCCGCCCCGCCGCTCGTGATGCAGACCGTGACGATCGTGCTCCCCGCTCGCGCCCACTTGGCCAGAGTGCCGCTCACGGTGAACTCCTGGTCGTCGGGGTGCGCGTGAACGCTCAGAACCCGGCCCGGCGCCGGGGGTTCCAGATCGCGTGATGTCGGCATCGTCGCAGGGACCGAGTGGACCGGTCAGGCCGTGCGTAGCGTAGTGTACACCACGTCCTACTCCCGCTGGCGGAAGCGATTCTCGACGACATGAGTGACACCGGAGAAATCCTCCGCCCCCCAGCCGGCGTCCCGGGCCTCGGCATAGGCCGCCAGCGTCTCGCGGAGGATGGGCATGTTGGCCAGGCTGGCGCCGGCCATGCGTGCGGCCAGGGCGACATCTTTGTGCATGAGCTCGAGAGTGAAGGTCGGAGCATAGTTCCCGTCGAGCACGCGCAAGCCGCGGCTCTCGAAATAGCGCGAGTAGGCTTGCCCTCCTCCTTGACAGACGACGTCGTAGTACGTGCGCGGATCGACGCCGAGCCGGGTGCAGAGAGCGAGCGACTCCGCCACCGCCACGGCGTTGACCGCGCCCAGCGCGTTGTGGAGGAGCTTGATGCGGTTTCCCGTTCCGGAGGCGCCCACGTGCATGGTGAGCCGACCGATCACGTCGAGCAGGGGCTGGACCGCGGTGAGAGCGTCGCGCGCGCCGCCGACCATGAAGAACACCTGTCCGTTCTCGGCCTGGGGGCTCGAGCCGAGCATGGGTGTGTCCAGGTGCCTGATCCCCTTGTCCCGCGCCTCGGCATGGATTCGCTGCGTGACCTCGGGACTGACCGTCGAGCAGTCGCAGGTCACCAGACCAGCGTGACCTCCCGTGAGAATACCGTGGTCCCCCAGATATGTCTCGGTCACGATCGCGTCGTTGGGGAGCGCGGTGAACAGGACCGCGACGTGTCCGGCCACCTCGCGGGGCGCGGCATGCGCGAGGATCCCGCTCTGGCTGAGGGCGCGGGCAATCGCCGCGGGATCCACGTCGAACACGTGGACGGAGTAGCCGGCCTTGGCGAGGTTGCGGGCCATGGGCCCACCCATGCGGCCAAGACCAATGAAACCTACGTCCCCTGTGCTTGGCATAAGATTTCCCCCTTCGTCGGTGGGCGCGCCCATGGTGGCGGCTCTAACGGGTGGCCACGGGGCCGGGCCTGGTGCGCGCGAAGGCGACCCGAAGGCCGGCCGGCGCGATCAAGGTGGTCACCAGGACCACCAAGACGATCGCAGAGAACAGACTCGGCGAGAGGATGGGTTGATCACCGAGCCGGAGGGAGGCTCCGATGCCCGCGAAGATCAGCCCCACCTCACCGCGCGGCAACATGCCAAAGCCCACGGCGAGCCGGTTGACTCTCGGAGCGAGGACACCCAGCCCGCAGACCAGCTTGCTCGCGATGGCGCACACGACGAGCACCCCGGCCAGACCCAGCACGGATGGGCTGGCCAGGCTATCGAGATCGACGCGCATCCCCATCAGTACGAAGAACAACGGTACCAGAACACTCGAGAGCGGGTGGAGAAGCTGGCTCAGGGTGGCGGCTTCGCGCTGGCTGCGGATGCCCCGCCCGTAAGGATCGATGAAGACCCCGGCGGCGAAGGCGCCGATAATGCCGGCCAGGCCGCCCTGCTCGGCCAGAAAGGCGAAGGTGAAACACAGAGCCACCCCGCCCACGAGCAACGCCTCGTCCGGGTGTCCCGTGCGCATCGTAAGCCGTACCAGAGAGCCGGACAGATAGTGGCCGAGGACGGCCGCCCCGCCCAGAAAGACGGCGGCCCGCACGACGATTCCCGCCACTGACACCACCGAGACGCCGCCACTTCCGGTCGCGCTTGCGGTAACCATGCCGCCCACCACGGCCAAGACGATCAAGCCAAGCACGTCGTCGAGAATCGCCGCGCCCAGGATGATCTGGCTCTCACGCTCCTGGGTGACCTGCAGGTCCTTCAAGACACGCGCCGTGATACCAACGCTCGTGGCCGAGAGGGCCGCTCCGACGAAGAGATGCACGAGCACGGGCTTATCCGGCTGGAGCCAGGCCGAGGCGAGCCAGCCAAGCGTGATGGGCGTCACCACGCCGATGAGGGCGACCAGCACTGCGGACGGGCCCACGCGCAGCAGGGCTTTGAGATTGGTCTCGAGGCCGACGTCGAACAGGAGGATCAGCACGCCGACCTCGGACAGAAAGGCCAGGGTGTGGTCGGCGCGGGCGCTGGCGAACATCTGCACACTCGCCCAGACGAGGGCGAGGTTGCCGAGACCGACACCGGCCAGAAGCTCGCCCAGGACCGGCGGCTGTCCCAGACGCTCGGCCAGCACGCCTCCTGCCTTGGCGGCCAACACGAGGACGGCAATGGAGAAGAGCAGGGGGCCGAATGGGGGATGCTCCCCGCCGGTTGCTGTCTCCCCCGCGGCGGGTGTCAGGAACAGGAGCGCGCATCCGAGGAAGACGAGACAGGCTGTGCGCATGGTGAGCGGGTGGAGCACCCATCGATCAAAAACCGGCTCCTGGGCGCCCTGGCCCATGCTATTCGTAAGGACGTGACAGTGTCCAGTCCTCCCCGCCCCGGCTGGGAGTTGGAGTTCAAGCATCCGGCGGCCGAGACCCTGCAAGTATCCCTGGGCGGCCACTGGCGCCTGCAGGATCGGCTTCCCTCGCTCGATGACTTCGAGCGGACGCTTGGCGCGACTCCTGGCGTGCGTCACGTCAGCTTCGACACCCAAGGGGTGGCCACGTGGGACACCGGCCTCGTCTCCTTTGTCATGAAAATCCTGCAACGGTGTCAGGCGCAGGGGATCGCCGTGGAGCGCGAAGGACTTCCCGCCGGCGTCAACCGTCTAATCGCGCTGGCCTTGGCCGTACCCGAGAAGAAGACGGGTACCATCGCGGCTCCGCCATCGTGGCTCGCTCGGCTCGGCGAACGCACCCTCACGATGGCCGAGGGAGGCCTCGCCTTCGTCCGCTTCATCGGCGAAGCCACCCTGGCTACCGGTCGTTTCCTCCGCGGCAGAGCAAACTTCCGTTGGGTCGATCTCTTTTCGGTGATCGAGGATTGCGGCCCCAAAGCGTTGCCCATCGTGACCCTGATCAGTTTCTTGGTCGGGCTCATCCTCGCCTTTATGGGCGCCGTGCAGCTTCGCACCTTCGGCGCCCAGATCTATGTGGCGGATCTGGTGGCGATCGGCGCTACCCGCGAAATGGGCTGCCTGATGGCGGCCATCATCATGGCTGGCCGTACCGGCGCCGCCTTCGCCGCCCAGCTTGGCACCATGCGCGTCAACGAGGAGATCGACGCCCTGGTCACGATGGGCATCCCGCCCATGGACTTCCTGGTCTTACCGCGCCTGCTGGCCCTGATTGCGATGATGCCGCTTCTGACCCTGTACGCGGACCTGCTGGCCATCTTGGGCGGGACCTTCGTCGGGGTCACCATGCTCGATCTCGGGCTGGCTGAGTATATGCAGCGAACGCAAGAGGCACTCAGCCTCACCAACTTCTTTCTGGGCATCATCAAGGGCTCTGTGTTCGGGGTGCTGGTTGCGCTGTCGGGCTGTTTGCGCGGCATGCAGTGCGGTCGGAGCGCCGCCGCCGTCGGCCTGGCCACGACCTCGGCCGTGGTCACGGCCATCGTGCTGATCGTGGTGGCGGAGGGGATCTTCGCGGTGGTCCTCGATGCCCTCGGCATCTGAGACGGTGTCCTCGCAACCCGCCATCGCCGTCCGGGCGCTGGACGTGGGGTACGGCACGTTCGTCGTGCAGGGCAAGCTCGATTTTGAGGTCGAGCGGGGCAAGGTCTTCGTGCTGATAGGGGGCAGCGGGTGCGGGAAGAGCTCGGTTCTTCGCGTCATGATTGGGTTGCTGCCGCCGTTGGGGGGCGACGTGATCTTCGGCGGCCAGAGCCTGTGGCACGCGGACGATGCCGCCCGGGAGGCGCTCACGCGGCGCTTCGGGGTGCTGTATCAGAGCGGTGCTTTGTGGAGCTCCATGACCCTGAGCGAGAACATTGGCCTGCCGCTCGGTGAGTTCACCGATCTCACGGCGGCTCAGATCTGCGAGGTGGCCGCCCTCAAGCTCGCCCTGGTCGGCCTGGCCGGGTTCGAGGACTTCTATCCGTCGCAGATCAGCGGAGGCATGCAGAAGCGGGCGGGGTTGGCTCGGGCCATGGCCCTCGATCCTGACATTCTGTTCCTGGACGAGCCGTCAGCCGGGCTCGATCCCATGAGCTCGCGCCTTCTCGACGATCTGATTCTCGAGCTGCGCGACAGCCTCGGCTGCACCGTGGTCGTGGTCACCCACGAGCTGGCCAGCATCTTCACGATCGCCGACGACGCGGTATTCCTGGACGCCCAGACCCGAACCATGATCGCGCGAGGGAATCCCAAGACCTTGCTGGCGGAGACGACCGATCCCACGGTTCGGGCGTTTCTCACCCGCGGTCAGACGGCGACGGTCCCGCCCTGAGGGGAGTGCAGAGACAGGGATGAGCAAACGAGCGAACCCGACCACGATCGGGGCCTTTGTGCTGGGCGCTTTGGCCATTGCGGTGATCGGGATCCTGACTCTGGGGGGCCGGGCGTGGTTTGCCCGTCCCATCACCTGTGTGATGGCCTTCGACCAGACCGTGGCGGGCCTCAGCGTAGGATCACCGGTGACCTTTCGAGGTGTTCAGCTCGGCACGGTGACCCAGATCCATCTCAAGTACAAGACGAGCCTCATCGCGGTGTACGTGTCGCTCGACCCGGCCCGCATCGAGGGCCGGCCGGCCGACCTGATGAGCCAGCGAGTGGTGATCGAATCGATCGAGGCCACCGTCCAACAACGGGGCCTCCGGGCCCAGTTGCAGGTACAGAGTCTCATCACCGGCCAGCTCTACGTCGGTCTCGACTACTACCCGGACGCTCCCCTCAACATGACGGGGATCGACCCCGAGGTGTGCGAGATACCGACCATCCCCACCACGCTCGCCCAGTTCCAGGAAAACCTCAAGAAGGTGATGGCCGAGATCGAGCAACTCCCGCTCAAGGAGATGGTGGTCGCGGCGGCCCGGACGCTCGACGGCATTGACAAGTTCGTCCAATCCGGGGAGGTGAAGCGAACCGTTCGCTCCCTGGAGGCCACCCTGAGCGCGGCGCAGGCGCTCGTGCACACCCTCGATTCCAAGATTGGCCCAACCGCCACCGCGCTTCAAGGGACGCTTGAACAGACCCGGCGGACCCTCGATGAGGTGGGGCGGGACGTCAGCAAACTGGCCCTGAACATCGACGGCCAGGTCGGCCCGCTCGTCACGAACTTCGGCGCCACCTCCGACGCCGCCCGGACTCTCATGGTGGACGGCCAGCGCGTCATCCGCGAGCTCGATGAGCAGCTTCGGCCGCTGGTCGCGTCGCTGCGTAGTACGTCCGACAGTGCTCGCGTCACGCTCGAGAAGGTCCAATCGGCGGCAGCCCAGGTGGACGGCGTCCTCGACGGAAACTCGCCGCTCGGGTATCAACTCGCAGAGGCTCTCGACGAGCTGACGCGCATGGCTCGTGGCCTGCGCGCGTTGAGCGACGAGATTGATCGCCAACCGAACGTGCTGATCTTCGGCCGAGGAGGGCGCAAGGACTGATGAGGCTCCGACCATCTCTGTGCACGGTCGTCATGCTGCTGGCGCTGGTGGCGGCGGCCGGCTGCTTTTCGCGGCCCGTGCCCCCACGCTCCTACGTGCTGGCGCCCGCCAGCCCTCCCGGCTCGCCCGCGCCGGGGCGTGGGCCGGCCGTGGGCGTGGGTCCCGTGGTGATTCCCGCGTACCTCGACCGGCCGGCCATCGTGGTGCGCGCTGCGGGCGACGAGGTGCGGCTCTCCGAGGACCACCGGTGGGCGGAATCACTCAAGGATGGCGTGGCGCGGGTGGTGGCCGAGAACCTCTCCGTGATGATTCCGACCGATGCCATCGTGGTCTACCCGTGGAAAACGCCGTGGACCATCCAGTACCGGGTCACCATGGAGATTCTGCGATTCGATGGTCCACTGGGGGGCGTGGTCGTCCTCCACGCGCGCTGGCGCCTGCTCGACGGGGCGGGCAAGGAGCTGGTACTGCGGGCCGTCACCCTGAGCGAGACCGCCAGCGATGCGACTCACGCCGCGCTCGTTTCGGCCCAGGGGCGCGTGCTCGCGCGGGTGAGCCGGGACATCGCGGCCGAGATCAAGTCACGATCACCATGATGATGCGGGGCCGCGAAGCCTCCGCAAGTCCGTCATTCGTTGGAGGGGTCGCCCGGAACCCGTGACCCCCCGCGCCCCACGCGTAGTCCCGAATAGCCCGGACTAGGCGGGGGAGGTTCGCTCCCCCTTCTCGATCTTGGCCCAGGAGTCGCGGAGCGAGACGGCGCGGTTGAAGACGAGCCTGGTCGGGGTGGAATCGCCCGGGTCGACGGCAAAATAGCCGTTGCGCTCGAACTGATACTGCGTACCGGGTTCGGCGCCGGCGAGGCTGGGTTCCAGCTGGCAATCGAGGAGCCGCTCCAGGGAGCTCGGGTTGAGGGCAGCTTTCCAGTCGTCCTCCTCATCCGGGCGCGGCTTGAGGAAGAGGTGATCGTACAGTCGCACCTCAGCCGCGACGGCGTGAGGTGCCGACACCCAGTGGATGGTCCCCTTCACCCGGCGACCGTCGGGGGCGTCGCCGCCGCGCGTGGTCGGGTCGTAGGTGCCGTGGATTTCCGTGATCTCTCCCGTGCGCGGGTCCTTGACGACGCCCGTGCAGCGCACGAAATACGCGTAGCGTAGGCGGACCTCGACGCCGGGAGACAAGCGAAAATACTTCTTGGGGGGGGTCTCCCGGAAGTCTTCGCCTTCGATGTACAGCACCCGCGAGAAGGGGACCCGGCGGGTGCCCGCTCCCAGGTCCTCGGGATTGTTCACGGCCTCCAGCTCTTCCGCCTGGCCTTCTGGGTAGTTGTCGATGACCAGCCGCAGGGGCCGGAGGACCGCCATCGCCCGGGGAGCACGACGATTGAGGTCCTCTCGTAGGCAGTGTTCGAGCAGAGCCACATCGACGAGGCTGTCGGCGCGAGCCACCCCGATCCGCTCGCAGAAGTCGCGGATGGCCTCGGGCGTGTAACCGCGCCGCCGGAGTCCAGCGAGGGTGGGCATGCGAGGATCGTCCCATCCGCTCACCAAACCGCTGTCGACCAGTTCCAGGAGCTTGCGCTTGCTCATGACGGTGTGACTGAGATTCAAGCGGGCGAACTCGATCTGCTGCGGGTGATAGATACCGAGCGCGTCGAGGTACCAATCGTAGAGAGGTCGATGGTCTTCGTACTCCAACGTGCAAATGGAGTGGGTGACATCCTCCAGGGAATCGCTCTGGCCATGCGCCCAGTCGTACATGGGATAGATGCACCACGCATCGCCCGTGCGGTGGTGTGACGTGCGCCGGATCCGGTACATCACCGGGTCACGCAAATTCAAGTTGGGCGAGGCCATGTCGATCTTGGCGCGCAGGGTCTTGCTGCCGTCCTCGAACTCTCCTGCCCGCATGCGCGCGAAGAGGTCGAGGTTCTCCTGCGCCGAGCGCTGGCGATAGGGACTCTCTCGCCCGGGCTCGGTGAGGGTGCCGCGGTACGCGCGCATCTCGTCCAGACTGAGATCGTCGACGTAGGCCCGTCCGGCCTCGATGAGCCGTACGGCCCAGCCGGCGAGCTGCTCGAAGTAGTCGGAGGCAAAATAGAGGTGCTCGTTCCAGTCGAAGCCGAGCCAGCGCACGTCGGCCTTGATCGACTCGACGTACTCCACGCTTTCCTTGGTCGGGTTGGTGTCGTCGAAGCGCAGATGACATCGGCCCCCGAACTCGGCGGCCACGCCGAAGTTGAGGCAAATGGACTTGGCATGGCCGATGTGGAGGTAGCCGTTGGGTTCCGGAGGAAAGCGGGTGACCACCCGGCCCCCCCAGCGGTTCGCGTGCATGTCCTCGGCCACGAGGGCACGGATGAAGTTGGGCGTCCGTGGCGTCTCGCTCATGCCTTGATCGTAGCACCACCCTCGCTGTCCCCCCAGCGGGGACCTGCCAGGCGGGCCTCAGTCCTGCAGCACCATGCGTAGCCAGGCTCGGATATCGCGAAGCTCTTCAGCGCACACCGAGTGGGGCATGGGGTACTCGTGCCACTCGACCCGATACCCGCTCGCCCGGAGCAGCGAATACGCGTCCCGGCCGCGCGCCACGGGAATGAGGGGGTCGTGGGTGCCGTGGGCCATGAAGATCGGGACGGACCGATTGGCCGGGCTCGCCTCGGCGGCCACCGAGCCGGCCAAGGGCAGGAAGCAGGAAAGCGCCATGATGCCCCCCAGTCGTTCTCCGTGGCGGAGCCCCGTGTGCAGGGCCATGGCCCCACCCTGGGAGAAGCCGGCGAGGACGATGCGGGAGGCGGGAATCCGGCGCTCCCGCTCGCGCGCGATGAGCACCTCGATCCTCGTTTGCGAGGCCCGCACGCCGGCCTCGTCCTCCCTCCGGACGCCGCGGTCATCGAAGACGTCGTACCAGGCGCGCATCACGTAGCCGCCGTTGATGGTGACGGGTTGCCGGGGCGCGTGGGGGAACACAAAGCGCACGGCCGGCGAGGGCGGAAGGTCGAGCTCCGGCACCACCGGCTCGAAGTCGTGGCCATCGGCGCCGAGCCCGTGCAGCCATATGACGGCGGCCTGGGGAGCGGGCCCCGTCTCCACCTCGACCGCCTCGAGCCGTTCGTCGCTCATGGTCCGACAGCGTAGTGAGGGGCACGCGGACTCGTCAAGTCGAGGTCCTCCCCGTGGCCCGGCGCGAGCAGTCATTCGGCGGCGGAGGGAGCGCGCTCGTCCGGACGGGCCCGCTGGCGGGCGCGCTCGTTCTGCTCGGGCCGCACCCGGCGCATGAACGGAATGAGCGGGAGGACGGCGACGAAGGCGACCGAGAGCAGCCAGAAGTCATCGATGTAGGCGAGTACCTGCGCCTGCTGGACCATGATGCGGTAGAGCATGGCCGTGGCCCGCCGGGTGGCGGTGAAGGTATCCGCTCCCTGATTCACGAAGTGGTCCGTCCATTCCTTCAGGCGCACGGTGGTGTCCAGGCTCCATGCGTTGACGTGGGGGGCCAGGATCGCCTGGTGCTGCTGGCTCCGTCGGGCGAGGAGCGCGGTGGCCAGAGCGATGCCCGCGCTGCCCCCCACGTTGCGCACGACGTTGTAGGCCGCCGTCGCGTTGCCGAGCCGCTCGATGCGCACGGTGGCCAGTGACAGGGTCTGCAAGGGCACGAAGATGAAGCCCGCCGCGAAGCCCTGCAAGAAGCGGGGGAACGCGAGGCTCCAGTAGTCCATGCCGAGGGTGAGATTCGTCATGAAGGTGAGGGAGGATGCGCTGAGCACGCAGCCGCCGATGAGCATGAGGCGCTGGTCCATACGCGAGACGAGGCGTCCGGAGATCATGAGGGCGATCATGGTGCCGAGGCCGCCGGGGGCGAGCACGAGGCCGGATGTCCACGCGTCGTAACCCAGCATCTTCTGGGTGTAGAGGGCCACCAGCAGCATGCTCGAATTGAACCCGAACCCGACCAGGGCGATGGCCATCGTGCCGAGGCTGAAGTTGCGATCCTTGAAGATGGTCAGGTCGAGGATCGGCTCCGCCGTGGTCAGCTCACGCGCCACGAAGCCGACCAGGGCCACCACCGCCAGAATGGTGAACAGGAGGATGAGGTCTGACGCGAACCAGTCTTCCTTCTCGCCGAGGTCCAGGACGAGCTGCAGAAACCCGAACCCGCACACCATCAGCACGAGTCCGAGGGCGTCCACGCGCCCGGGGCGCTTGACGAACGGTGCGTCGAAGAGGAAGGCGCTCACCATCAGGAAGCCGGCCACCCCGATGGGCAGGTTGATGTAGAAGATCCAGCGCCACGACCAGTTGTCGGCGATCCACCCGCCCACGGTCGGCCCCAAGATGGGCGCCAGCATGATGCCCACGCCCCACACGGCCATGGCTGTCCCGCGCTGGCGGAGCGGGAAGATCTCCCACATGATCGCCTGCGCCATGGGGATCACGGGTCCACCTCCGAGCCCTTGGAAGATGCGCATGGCGATCAGGAACTCCAGATTGGGCGCGATCCCCGAGAGGAACGAGCTGGCGGTGAAGAGAACGGTGCAGATCAGAAAGAAGCGACGGCGGCCGAAACGGGCCGATAACCAGCCGGTGGCGGGAATGGCCACCGCGTTAGCGGCCAGATAGGAGGTGATGACCCACGACATCTCTTCGACACCGGCCGAGAGGGAACCCTGCATGTGCGGCAAGGCGACATTGGTGATGCTCGTATCGAGCACCTGCATGACGGTGACCATCATCACGGAGAAGGTAATCGCCCACCGTCGCGCGGGCGAGAGCGGAGCGTCGATGGTGGCGCCGGCGGTCACGCCCGCATGGTACCGCGCGACGATTCCTGCGTCACACCACGCCTGTCGGGGGGAGCGGCGGCGCGCGCCCCGACGATGATCGAGAGCGCCGAAACGGTGGCCGCCGCGGGTGACCGGTGGGGGGTGTCGGGGGGAGCGCCGCCGCTCCCCCCGACGATGAACGATCGATCAGCGTGCCCGGACCGCGCGGCGCCGGGCGGCGGCGCGTTCCTCGCTCTTGCGAGCGCGGATGGCCGCGATGCGCTCGGCCAGCGGAACCTCGAGCTGCTCGCGAGGCCGCTGGCGGTAGTCGAATCCGGCAACCGTCACGCGTGGCAGGCGCGTGCCGAGGGATCGCTCGATGGTCCTGAGCCCATCCTCCTCGTCGGGCGACACCAGGGTCAACGCGTCGCCCAGGGCCTCCATCCGGGCCGTCCGTCCGACCCGATGGACATAGTCCTCCGGCCCGGCGGGGACATCGAAGTTGACGACGTGGCTGAGCCCCGTGATGTCGATGCCGCGGGCGGCGACGTCGGTGGCCACGAGGACGCGCACGCGGCCCTCCTTGAACTGGGCCAGCGCCTGGGTGCGTTGGGCCTGGCTCCGGTTGCCGTGGATCCGGTCCGACGCGAGGCCGTGTCGGGCCAGAAAGTCGGCCAGCCGATTGGCGCGGTGCTTCGTCCGCGTGAAGGCGAGGACGTTTCGCAAGCTCGAACTCTTCAGCAGCTCGAGGAGCAGCGCGGACTTCAGCTCACGCGGGACGGGATAGACGGTGTGGGCGATGCCAGCCGCTGGGGTCGAGGGGCGCCCCACGTTGACGACAAGGGGGTCGTGGAGGATCTCGTGAGCCAGCGCCATGATGGGGGGCGGCATCGTCGCCGAGAAGAGGAGCGTCTGCCGACGGGGGGGGAGCTGCCTCAGAATGCGGCGGATGTCCGGCAGAAAGCCCATGTCGAGCATGCGATCCGCTTCGTCCAGAACGAGGATCTCCAGCGTACCCAACTGCGCGTACGGATACTGCAGATGGTCCAGGAGCCGCCCAGGCGTCGCCACGAGCACGTCGGCGCCGCGTCGGAACGCGTGCTCCTGGGGTTGCATGCTCACGCCTCCGAAGATGGCGGCACCGGAGATCCGAGCGTGCCGTGCCAGCTCCCGCCGGTGCTCGTCGATCTGCGCCGCCAGCTCCCGCGTGGGCGTGAGAACGAGCGCACGGGTGACGCCCCGCCGAACGCCGAGCAGACGGTGCAGGATGGGCAGCAGAAAGGCCGCGGTCTTGCCGCTTCCAGTCACCGCGGTGGCGAGCACGTCGCCCCCGCTCATCACGGCAGGAATGGCTTCCTTCTGGATCGGGGTCGGCACCGCGAAGGACATCTCGTCCAAGGCGCGCAGAAGGTTCGGGTGAAGGTCGAAAGACGTGAACGACATGATCAGTGTGAATCCTTAGCTGAGGCGCGCCTGGGCCTAATCAGTCTTCCCCGACAGGTTCGATCACGCCCCACGATGCGGAAGAAGCGGCGAGGTAACGCGGTCTGGAAGAACGGCAGGCTCTCGAACGAACCGACGACCGAGCCAGACACCCCAGCATACCCCATGGTGACTCAAGGCGCCAGCCGCGGGTGAGGGCGTGCCACCTTAACGCCGTTTCGGGGGATGGGCGCGCACCGCGGCTTCGTTGACCTCTGTCCCCCAGCCCGGACGGGTGGGCAGGATCAGGTGGCCGTCCTTGATCTCGGGCTGGTGTGTCACGAGGTCGTCGTACCAGGGCACCACGTCGGGGTCGATCTCCATGATGCGCAGGTTGGGGACCAGGGCGCAGAAGTGGGCATTCATCAAGGTGGCCAGGTGCCCGTAGAAGTTGTGGGGGGCGACGTTGACCTCGTAGGCGTCGGCCATGGCCGCGATCTTCACGGACTCCGCCACGCCGTTCCAGGGCGTGTCGATGATGGCCACGTCGATCGAGGAGTTCTCGAAGTATGGCCGGTAGTCGCGGCGGCCGAAGAGGCACTCGCAGGAGGCGACCGGGATCGAGGTATGACTGCGGATGTAGTGCAGGGCTTTCGGGTCGCGCGTGTCGATCTCCACCCAGAAGATGTCGAACGGCTCGATAGCTCGCGCCACTTTGAGGAAGCCTTCCGTCTTGAAGTTGAAGTTCAGGTCGACCAGGATGTCCACGTCCGGCCCCGCCCCCTCCCGGAAGGCGGCGAGTTCCTCGCGGAGAGCGTTGAGGACCGACCTCTCGGCGTTCAACTCCGGAAAGCACCCCCGACGAGCGAAGCCTGGGGAATGCAGATGGGGGTCCGCTCCGAGGACGAAGACGTTGGTCTTGAGCGCCGTGAAGCCCCGCGCCACCACCTCGCGAGCAGCCTTCACCACGTCGTCGAGGGTGCGCAGGGGCGGCAACTGCATTTCCTTCGACCAGGCCAGCCGGTACGTTCCGCAGTGCGACCAGTAGAGGCGAATGCGATCGCGAATGGGCCCTCCCAGCAGCTCGTACACCGGCACGCCCAGCGCCTTGGCTTTGATGTCGAGGAGGGCGTTCTCGATGGCGCCGATGGCCTGCTGGGCGATGCCTCCGCTGGCCTGACGCCGCACGGCGTACATGAGGGCCACCAGCGACTCGTAGGCGCGCGGATCCTTGCCCACGATGGTGGGGGCCAGCCGGTCGATCACGACCGACACGCCGGGACCGCCGAACGACTCGTTGTACTCGCTCCAGCCGACGAGGCCGTCGTCCGTGGTGATCTTGAGGAAATCGAAGGCGCGCTGTCCGGCGTCGGCATGCAGCGATTCCACGCTCGCGATCTTCATGGACCCTCCCGTGCCCTCGGCCTCCGCCCTTTGTAGGGCGGCGCGTTTTCGCGTACGCTCGGGCCTGGCCTTCGCATTGTAGGCCAGGGAGCGCACGATGCGACCTGACAAGAGCAGCACATTGACCAGAGCGGTTCCCGTCACCAACGCCTACTCCCGCCCCGACTCGAGGTCCGCCCACCTGTGGCGTCAGGCCCAGGAGGTCCTCCCGGGAGGGAACTCGCGCACGACCGTGTTCATGTCCCCGCGGCCGATCTACGCGGCCGAGGGCGAAGGGTGCTGGCTGATCGATGTGGATGGCGACCGGCGTCTCGACCTGCTCAACAACTACACGGCGCTCATCCATGGCCACGCCCATCCGTCGGTGACGGACGCGGCTGCCCGGCGTCTGGCTCGCGGCGCATCGTTTCCGCTGCCCACGGCCGAGGAGATCGACCTGGCCACACTCCTGGTCGAGCGGGTGGCCAGCGTCGAGCGGGTGCGCTTCACGAACTCGGGGAGCGAGGCGGTGATGATGGCCATCAAGGCGGCCCGCGCCTTCACGGGGCGTCATCGAATCGCCAAGTTCGAGGGCGCCTACCACGGGTCCTACGATTGGGCAGAGGTGAGCCTCAGCTCCTCGCCCGCGGACTGGGGGTCACTGGAGGCCCCCGCCAGCGTGGCGTACTGTAAGGGCACGCCCCCCTCCGTGCTGAGCGACGTGGTCGTGCTGCCCTTCAACCACACAAGGCTGGCCGCTGCTCGTATCGAGCGCGAGGCTGGGGAATTGGCCGCCGTCATCCTGGACCCCGTTCCCAACCGAGTGGGGCTGATACCCGCTCGGGTCGAATTCCTGAAGACCCTGCGCGAGGTCACGGCCGCCCATGGCATTGTCCTGATCTTCGACGAGGTGATTTCGTTCCGGGTCGGCTACCGGGGAGCCCAGGGTGCGTTCGGCGTCCGGCCCGACTTGACCACGTTCGGGAAAATCATCGGGGGAGGATTTCCAGTGGGCGCCGTGGGTGGACGAGCGGAGGTCATGGCCGTCTTCGATCCACGCGGCGGCAAGCCGCTCGTCCCTCACGGAGGCACGTTCAACGCCAATCCCGTCACCATGGCGGCGGGGCTGGCGGCGATGCAGCTGATGGACGAAGCGGCGTACGCGCGGCTCGAGGAGCTGGGCGAGAAGCTCCGCGCCGGCTTCCGGGCCTGCCTGGCACGAGCCGGCGTCCCGGGCGCCATCACCGGGATGGGCTCGCTCTTCCGCATCCACCCCGCGGAGCAGGCGTTCGTCGACTACCGCAGCACCCTCGCCGACGAGGGTGAGCGCCAGCGCCTCGATCAGCTCCACCGGGCGCTCCTGGACCACGGGGTGCTGATCTCACCTACCGGTCTCGGATGTGTGTCGACCGCCGTCACCGACGCGGAGATCGAGTACTTCCTCGAGATCGTGAATCACTGCGTCCAGGAGACGCTGGACTAGCTGCCCCGGTACGTGGTGTAACTCCACGGAGCCACGAGCAGGGGCACGTGGTAGTGGCGGTGGGGGTCGGCGACCGCAAAGCGTACGGGCACGACCTCGAGGAAGGGGGGCTCGGTCGTCCTCGCTCCCTGCCGCCGGAAGTAGGCCCCGACATGGAACGCGATCTCGTAGTGTCCCACTTCCAGCTCGTCCTCGGCGAGCAGCGGTCCGTCGGTGCGGCCGTCGGCATTGGTGCTCACGGTCTTGAGCAGACGAACGCCGCCGTCGGGATCGATGATGGAGACGTCGATGCGGACCCCTTCCGCGGGGCAGCCGTGGGCGGTGTCGAGGATGTGGGTGGTGAGGATCGGGGAGCCCACCAGCGTCTCCAGCCGTAGCCTGGTGATCTCGGCGACTTGGGCGAGGGCGGCCTCGACCTCATGGGCGTGTGAGTGGAGGAGGCGCCGCTCGAAGGCCGCCAGGATGCCCTTCACATCGTGCCTGCCCGCGGCGATGATGAAGGGAAAGCCGAACGCCTCGCGATAGGCGGCGTTGAGGTGCTGGAAGCGCGCGGAGTCTGTCTCGCTGAGGCGATCGAGACCTGCCGCCGCCTGCTCTGTCCCGGAGTTTTCGCTCAGAGCGGCTCGTGTTGCTCGGTCGGCCAGGTCGGGGTGTGCCTGCAAGATAACCAGCTGCTCGGCCGCCGTTGCCCGGAGCACGACCGACACCATCGCCTGGTGAAGGGAAGCCACAGTGGCGAACGGGCGCGCCTCCCACGCCCGCTCGGCCACCCAGGACGAGCCTTCCACGACCGCGCCGAGGACACGCGCGAAGGCGGCCCGGTCCATGGCGTTCAGAACACGCAGAGACAGGCGCGGGGGCACGCGCGAAATGTGGCGGATTTTGGGACAGGCGGCAAGGAGAATCGGATTCAGGTAAGGTCAGGACGATGAGCGATTCGTTCGGCGATCTGGTACCGGGAGCCCGCATCCTGCTGGGGCCCGGGCCGACCATGGCCGATCCGCGCGTGCTGCGGGCCTTGGCCACGCCTCTGCTCGGGCAGTTCGATCCCGAGTTCACCGCCATCATGAACGAGGTGATGGCGCTCTCGCGTCTCGTCTTTCAGACCGACAATGCCTGCACCTTCCCCGTGTCGGGGACCGGACGGGCAGGGCTGGAGGCGGCCATTGGCTCGATCGTCGAGCCGGGGGACCGTGTCGTGGTGGCCGAATGCGGGCGCTTCGGTTTGCTCCTGGTCGAGATCGCCGAACGCTGTGGAGCCGAGGTCGCAGTCGTACGGGGCGAGTGGGGACGGATCATCGATCCAGACGCTCTGGAGCCGATCCTCCAGAAGGGCAAGACCAAGCTGGTGGCGACGGTTCACGGCGAGACGTCCACGGGCGTGCTCCAGCCTCTCGACGACATTGCCCGGCTCGCCCACGCTTACGGCGCCCTGCTGCTGACTGATGCCGTGGTGACGCTCGGTGGCTGCGAGGTCGCCGTGGACGGCTGGGGTATCGACGTGGCGGTGGCCGGCACCCAGAAGTGCTTGAGCTGTCCCTCGGGGCTGGCCCCGCTGACGTTCAACACGCGAGTGCAGAAGGCCATCCGGTCGCGCCGCCACAAAGTGCGCAGCAACTATCTCGACCTCGGGCAGCTCATCGACTACTGGGGCCCGGCTCGCTTGAACCACCACACGGCACCCACCTCGATGGTGTACGGACTGCGGGAGGCGCTGCGCGCCGTCGAGGTCGAGGGCCTGCCCGAGCGATTTGCCCGCCATCGCTTGCACGGAGAGGCGCTGCGGGCCGGTCTGACGGCCATGGGTCTCGCGCTCTTCGGCAAGGAGCCGCCCGAGCATCGACTGCCCTTCATTACCCCGGTGGTGGTGCCGGACGGGGTCGACGAGCTGAGGGTTCGTCGGCGGCTGATTGAGGATTTCGGCGTGGAGATTGGCGCGGCCTTCGGCCCTCTGCAAGGGCGCATCTGGCGGATCGGGACCATGGGCTACGCGGCCCGCCGCCCGACCATCCTGCTGGGGCTGGCCGCCCTCGAATCCGTGCTGCGCCGTGAGGGGTGGGCCGTCCCGGCCGGCGCCGCCGTCGACGCCGCCCGCGCTCACTATGCGGCGATGGGGGCGGAACGCGGCGAGCGCGTCGACGACAGTCTCGGCGCGGGCGGGATCGGTCGCCTGTGACCTATCCGCGTGACCTGATCGGTTACGGAAGCGTGCGTCCCGATCCGAAGTGGCCAGGGGGGGCGCGGTTGGCGCTGCAGATCGTCATGAATTACGAGGAAGGCGGTGAGCGCTGCCTTCTGCACGGTGACCGCGAGTCGGAGGCCTTCCTGCAGGAAGTGGTGGGAATAGAGCCCCTGCAAGGTGTGCGCAACCTGCAAGTAGAATCGATGTACGAGTACGGCAGCCGCGTCGGGTTCTGGCGGCTGATGCGCATCTTTGCCGAGCGACGCCTCCCCATCAGCGTCTTCGCGGTGGGGATGGCCCTCGAGCGGCATCCGGAAGCGGCGGCCGCCATCGTCGAGGCCGGGCACGAGGTGGTGAGCCATGGCTATCGCTGGCTCGACTACCAGTTCGTCGGCGCAGACGTGGAGCGCGAGCATCTCCGGCTCGCCGTGGAGAGCATCACCCGAGCCACCGGAAGCCGACCCCTCGGCTGGTACACGGGGCGTCTCGGCCCCAACACGCGGCGTTTGGTCGTGGAGGAGGGGGGGTTCCTCTACGACGCCGACGCCTACAACGACGACCTGCCGTACTGGGAGCTGGTGGGCGGAAAGCCTCACCTCGTGGTGCCGTACACCCTGGACAATAACGACATGAAATTCGCTACCCCGCAAGGCTTCAGCACGGGGGACGAGTGGCTGGCTTACCTGCGCGACGCCTTCGATGTGCTGTACGCCGAGGGAGCCGAGCACCCGGCCATGATGTCGGTGGGGCTTCACATGCGCCTCATGGGTCGTCCGGGACGGGCGGCCGCCCTCGGGCGCTTCCTGGATCACGTTCAGCGCCACGATCGGGTCTGGATCTGCCGGCGCCTGGACATCGCCCGCCACTGGATTGCTCATCACCCCTACAGACCGAGGAGCCAGTCATGAGGAAGCGAAGTCGATCGATGCTCGCCGCCGCGCTGGTGGCCGTGATGCTGGCGATAAACGCGGCGGCCCTCGCCCAGTCGCCGGAGGTTCCGGCGGGGACGGCCGCTCGTGTCGACGGCGACTCGATCTCGCTGGCCGAGCTTGAGCAGAGCGTGGCCGCCGAGTTGGCCCGCATGGACCAGCAGCGCCAGGAGCTACTCGAAACGAAGCTCAATCAGCTCATTGCCGACCGCCTCCTCGGCCAGGAGGCCAAGCGCCGGGGGATCAGCGTGGACGCGCTGGCGCGCGATGAGATCGAGGCCAAGGTGGTCGCCGTGACCGAAGCGGACGTGACGGACTTCATGAACCAGAATCGTGCCCGTTTGCGGCAGGCGGAAACCGCCGAGCTGCGCGGCAAGGTCGCCGACTTCCTCCGCCAGCAGCGTCTGAGCCAGCGCCGGGACACCTACGTGGCTACACTGCGCGCGCAGACACCAGTCCAGGTCTACCTCAAAGAGCCTGAGCCGATCCGCGTGAAGGTGGATCCAAGCACGGGTTTCGCTCGCGGTGCGCCAGGGGCACCGGTCACCATCGTGGAGTTTTCGGACTTTCAGTGCCCGTACTGTCGCGGGGTGGTGGCCACCCTCAAAGAGGTGACCGCGCGCTATCCCGACCGTGTGCGCTGGGTGTTCCGGGACTTTCCCATCGAGAATCTGCACCCGGAGGCGCCGCTCGCCCACGAGGCCGCGCGCTGCGCCGGCGACCAGGGGAAATTCTGGCCCTACCACGATCTGCTGTTCCAGCAGGCGAACCTCGCCCCCACCGCCCTCAAGCAGTATGCCGCCCAGATCGGCCTGGAGCCGGACGCGTTTGCTCAATGCCTGGACAGCCGCCGTCATCGCGCCGGTGTCGCCGCCGATGTCGCCGCCGGGAGCCAGCTCGGGGTGACCGGCACCCCCACCTTCTTCATCAACGGGCGCCCCCTTGTCGGGAATCTCCCGGCGGCAGACTTTCAGCGGATCATCGAGCGCGAGCTCGCCCGCACCACCACGAGCAAGTAAACAGCTCGCCCAGGCGGCACCGTTGTGCTGACGAAGGATCGGGGCTACCCCGAGGCGCCCGGAGCGCCGCCATCAATCGCGCATCCAGGTCTCGGCGAGAGGGATATCCCATTCCCGTAAGCGGGGCGAGGGTGCTCCCCGTCGCGCGATCGGGCCCGATCCGCTGGGGGCGACGCGCAGGAGGCGCTCGACGTCCGCGCGCAGATAGAGACGCTTGCGCTTGATCCCTTGCCGGTAGCTGCGCAGGATTCCCCGACTGACGTAGGCGTACAGGGTGGCACGCTTGATGCCGAGTTGGCGCGCCGCCTCATCGGCCGTCAGATAGTCGCCTGCCGCGTCCATCAGCCTGAACGATAGCAGTAAATCATCCTTCCGCCACTATGCTCGTGACTGGTCTATGGTAATCAATATAAATATCGTATACTCATGTTCAAGCCCCACGCAGGGGCAGGAGGCCCGGTATGAGCGCAGAGTGGAAGGCAGGCCTGGAGGACGTGGTCGCCGCCCGGTCGGCCATCACGCGCATCGACGGAGCCCGGGGTCGGCTGTTTTACCGCGGCTACGAGATCGGCGACTTGGCGGGGAGGGTCTCCTTCGAAGCGGTCACCCATCTGCTCTGGTTCGGCGAGCTGCCGAGCCCCGAGGACGCGGTGGCCTTCGAGGCGCGGCTGGGGGCGGCGCGCGCCCTCCCGGGCCCGGTCGAGGCGCTTCTGGAACGGCTCCCGCCCGACAGCCATCCCCTCGACGTCCTGAGGACGGCGGTTTCCCTAGTGGCCACCCAGGATCGCGACGCCCGCGAGAACGAACGGGAGGCCAACATCCGCAAGGCGACGCGGCTCATGAGCTTTGTGCCGGCCCTGGTGGCGGCCTGGCACCGGCGGCGAACGGGACAGTCGCCGAGCCGGGCCCGAGCCGACCTGTCGCATGCGGCGCACTTCCTCTATCTGTTGCGGGGTGAGGCGCCGCCGCCCGAGGTGGCCCGGGTTCTGGATGTGATTCTGACCCTCCACGCGGATCACGAGTTCAACGCCTCCACCTTCGCGTTGCGGGTGGCCGTCGCGACCGTGGCCGATTTCCACGCGGCCGTGGTGGCCGCCATCGCCACCCTCAAGGGGCCACGCCACGGGGGGGCCAACGAAGATGTGCTGCTCCTGCTGCGCGAAATCGGTCAGCCGGAACGCGCCCGCACGTTCATCGAGGAGCGACTGGCCGCGCGCGACCGGCTCTCGCAGGACGATCGTCGCCATCCCCGAGCGCGCGTGCCCGGTTTCGGCCACCGGGTGTACCGCGTCGACGACGCCCGCGCCCGGGTGCTGCGTGACATGGCCCGGGCGATGGCGGAAGCCACCGGGCGCCAGCGGCTCTTCGAGGTCGCCGAGCGCGTGTACGAGACGGTCACGTCGCGCACCGGACTTCCCGTGAACGTCGATTTCTTCTCGGCCGTCGTCTACGATGCGCTCGGCATTCCGCCCGATCTGTGCACGTCGATCTTCGCCATCGGGCGCGTGGCCGGCTGGTGCGCGCATGCCCTCGAGCAGTACGCCGACAACCGGCTCATCCGCCCCCGCGCCGACTACACCGGCCTGCCGCCGCGCCCGCTGGCGATGGACACGCGGGTTACCTATCCGGCTGTGGGGTAAGCCGCAGGTACGGCTTCAGGGCGCGCCAGCCCTTGGGGAACTTTGCCTTGGCGTCGGCGTCGTTGACGGCGGGGACGATGATGACGTCCTCGCCCTGCTTCCAGTTCACCGGCGTCGCCACCTGGTAGACGTCGGTGAGCTGAAGCGAGTCGATGACACGCAGGATCTCGTCGAAGTTCCGCCCGGTCGTCTGGGGGTACGTGATCATCAGACGGATCTTCTTCTTGGGGTCGATGACGAAGACAGTGCGGACGGTGAACACCTCGTCGTGGGCCGGATGCATCATCCCGTAGAGGTTCGCCACCTTGCGTTCGGGGTCAGCCACGATCGGATAGTTGGGCGCGAACCCCTGGGTCTCCTCGATGTCCTTGGCCCAGCCACGGTGCGAGTCGACGGGGTCGATGGAGAGCCCGATGGCCTTGACGCCGCGCTTGTCGAACTCGGGCTTGATCCGTGCCACGTATCCGAGCTCCGTCGTACACACCGGAGTGAAGTCGCGCGGGTGCGAGAAGAGGATGGCCCACCCGTTTCCGATCCAATCGTGGAAACGGATCGGCCCGGCCGTGCTGTCCGCCGTGAAGTCCGGGGCAGTGTCACCGAGTCTCAGCATTGCTCTGCACCTCTCTGTTTTTGGGTTCGGCCGCTCCATAGGATCACGATCAATCCCGTCTTTCAAGGCGGATTCATGACCATTGGCCAAAAGGGAAAGGCGAGGGCCGAGGCGGTGGGTTCGAGGCCGGAACATGCGCTACACTGCGCCCATGGGCAACGTGGAGCGCTGCGACACGACGCTCCCCACGCACGAAATGATGTACTACGTACGGCGGGATTCCCACCTCCGAGCGTGGATGCTAGCGGACCTGCCAGGCCTGGCGAACCAGTTCGGACTTTCACCGGCGGAGTTCGAGGCCCTCCGCGACCGGGACCCGCGCCGGCGCATGGATCTCGGTGTCCATCAGGATGACGTGCCCCAGATTCTGCGGCTCTTCTTCGGCACCGCGCAAAACAGTAATGCCAGCGCACCCCGCGAGTGCTACTGTCGCGCCTTTCCTGACGAGACCGCCCGGGCCATCGCGTTGCAGGCGCGTGTGGAGGGGCGCGCCTGATGGGGCAGATCGTCGCGGCCATGGCCATGAGCGGTCTCGATGCGGCCCCCCGGGCTTTCATCGGGCTCCTGCGCGGCGACAACTTCGGCACGCTGCTCGTCAAGCGGTAGGCGCCGCTCGGCAACACACGCGGGACGGGCAGTGACCGCGGCGCGCTGGACAGTGCTCTTCCTGATGAGCCTCGCGCACGCGCTGGGCTCGCTGTCCGTTCTTGCCGTGGCTCCGTTGGCCCCGTTTCTCCTCGATGGACTGCGGCTCTCCAGGGTTGAGATTGGTCTCTTTCTCCCCGCCGTGTATTTGGGTGGTGTTCTCATGTCTCTGCCGGCTGGCTCGCTGACGGAGCGATACGGAGTCGGGCGCCCGCTGGTCGCGGGGTTGGTCCTCATCGCGGTGGCGGTTGCCGCGACCGCCTGCGTCCGCATCGTTCCCCTCCTGCTCGCGTTCCTGGTGATTGCGGGCTTTGGCTTCAGCATCCTCAATCCGACGACGGGACGGGCCATCTACGACTGGTTCCCTGCGCGTGAGCGGGGTCTGGCCATGGGAGTCAAGCAAGCCGGGCTGACACTGGGCGGAATCGTGTCGGCCCTGCTACTGCCGCCCATCGCGTCGGCTCTGGGCTGGCAAGCAGCGGTGCTGCTCGGCGCCGCCCTGTCGTTGTTGGCCGCCCTGGTCGTCGGTGCCGCCTATCGAGAAGCGCCAGGTCACGGAGCGCTGGCCACGCCGGGCAGACCGCCGCTCACCGAGCTGGGGCCCTTGCTCCGCCGGAGCGGCGTGCTGGTCGTCCTCGGGTGCGGCCTTGGGCTCGGGATGGTGCAGTCGTCCATGCTGGCCTACCTCGTGCTCTATGCGCGCGACACGTTCGCACTGTCGAGTGTGGATGCGGCGCGGCTGCTCGCCCTCGCTCACGTCGGCGGCGCGATCGGCCGACTCGGGTGGGGTGTGGTCAGCGATAAGTTCTTCGCAGGGCGACGTCGACCGGGCTTAGCCCTGAACGCGCTGGTCGCCGCCTCTGGCCTCGTCGTCTTCGCCCTCGGGGGAGAGCTCTCCCCGTTCTGGGCCGGTGCAGTGGCCTTCGTGGCCGGCCTGGGCGCCTTCGGCTGGGTAGGCCTCTTCTTCGCGTTGATGGCGGAAATCGGCGGCACCCGCATGGCAGGGCTCATGACCGGATTGGGGGTGATCTTCGCGTGGGGCGGGGTGCTCCTAGGCCCGCCGCTGTTCGGGGCATTGGTGGAAGCCACTGACTCGTACCGGTTCGGGTGGTTCGGTCTGAGCGCGATGGCGGTGGCGGTGGCAGCCATCCTGCCTTGTCTGCATCCCCTCGTCCAGCGCTCGCACGACACATGACCCACGCTGGAGGCCATGTGGGGGCCGATGCACACAGGGTGAGATCGAGGCGCGCCCCGGGTTACCCGGGGCGTGCCGAGCGCCGGGGGGTGTTGGGGGCCATATCGGGGCCCCCCAACACCATCACGAACCGGCTACCCGAGCCGGGAGCGCTCTGCACGGAGATCGTGCCGCCGTGGGCGGTGATAATCGAGCGTGCAATGGCCAATCCCAGACCCGAGCCACCCGTCTCGCGGGCCCGGGCGGGGTCAAGCCGGACGAACGGCTCGAAGATGCGCTCCGCATCAACCGGATCCAGACCGATCCCCGTGTCGGCCACGGTAATGAGGGCGGCACCATCGCTGCGCGTCAGGGAGAGCTCCACGGCGCCACCAGACGGCGTGTACTTCACCGCGTTCTCCACGAGATTGATCACCGCTCGTCGCAGGGCCGCTTCCTCGCCGAGGACGCTGACGGGAGTCAGCTCTTTCACGCGGACGGTGATCCCAGCCCCCTGACCGAGACGGGCACCGAGATCGAAGGCCTCGAGCAAGACTGATTCGAGATCAACGGGCGCCCGCGGTCCCTCGAGGCCGGCGGTGGCGCGGGAGAGCAGCAGCAGGTCCTCGGCCAGCCGGATCAACCGATCCGCATCCTCGAGGTTCGAGGTGAGCACGTGACGATACGCGTCAGGCGAGCGCTCGGCGCGCAGGGCGACCTCCATGCTGCCCTTGAGGGCGGCCAGCGGTGTCCGCAGTTCGTGGGCGGCGTCGGCCGCGAAGCGGCGCATCTGGACAAAAGTGGCCTCCAGCCGGGCGAGCATCGCGTTCAACGTATCGGCCAGACGATCCAGCTCGTCACCGGAGCCGCGTCGCGGAACGCGCTGCGCGAGGTCCTCCGCCGTGATCCGGCGGGCGGTGGCCGACATGGCATCCACCGGCCTGAGCGCGGCGCGGGCGACGGCAGCGCCCCCCACGGCGGCCAGGGCCACACCGGCTGGAATGAGCAGGAGCAACGTCTGAAAATAGCGCGAGAGCGTCCGGCGGGTTCGCTCGAGCGGCAGGCCCACTTGGACGAGCTGGACGACCTTGCCCTCGCGGAGTAGGGGAATGGTCAACAGACGGGTGGCGCCTTGGGGGGCCAGGTCCACGGTCTCGAAGGTGCTCTGGCCCAGTAGCGCGTTCCGGCGTGCCTCAGGCGAGAGGGGGAGGCGGTCGTTCTGAGGTTCGGTTGAGCGCAAGCCGGGATGCCCATCGGGATCCAGAAACTGGAAGAACTTGTCGTAGAGGTCGTTGCCGAGCACCTCGCGCATCCATTGCTCGAGGGGGCCGGGCCCCGCGTCCACCACCGGCGGACTCGTGCTCTGAATGGCCTGCGCCACCGTGAGGAGCGAGGCGTCGAGGTCCTGGAGCAAGCGCGTGCGCAGGAGTGAATACGAGAGGCCGCCCACGACCAGGAGAATGGTGAGCAGGGTCAACGAGTACCAGATGGTGAGACGGCTACGAATCGACAGAGGGCGCATCACTCGCCAGCCTTGAGCACATACCCGGCCCCCCGCATCGTCCTGAGCAGCGACGGCTCACCCTCGGCGTCGATCTTGCGGCGCACGTAGCCAACATAGACGTCCACCACGTTGCTTTCCGGGTCGAAATCGAGCCCCCACACGTGCTCCGTGATCATGGGGCGAGTGAGGACCCGCCCGGTGTTGCGCATGAAATACTCGAGCAAGGCATACTCGCGCGCAGTCAGGCTGATGCGCCGCTCCCCGCGTCGCACCTCGCGGCGGGCCGGGTCAAGGATCAGGTCGGCGACGCGCAGGACAGGGCTCTTCACCTCGCTCCCCCGACGCAGGAGGGCCCGAACACGAGCCAGGAACTCCTCGAAGGCAAAGGGTTTCGTCAGGTAGTCGTCGGCGCCCACATCGAGTCCGGTTACCTTGTCGGCCACGCTGTCCCGGGCGGTCAGCACCAGGACGGGAGTGGAGAGGCCGTGCCGGCGCAGCGCGCGCAGGACGGCGAACCCGTCGCGTTTCGGGAGCATGACGTCGAGGACGATCAGGTCGTACGGCGGGCCATCGACGATGAGCCCAAGGGCCGTCTCACCGTCGGCAGCCACCTCCACCGCATGCCCCTCTTCCTCGAGGCCTTGCCGGATGAAGCTCGCCACCTTTCGCTCGTCCTCGGCCACCAGGATGCGCATGGACGTCCCTGCTAGTTTGGCATACTGCCCATCCGGCGGGCAGCGCGGCGTGCACCTCACGCTGAAATGCCCGTGGGGTGAGGACGGAAGGGTTTGGCCGGCTCTGAGGCACGCGTTACCATGACTGGCTATGACCACTACGCCTGCTGCCGTTCGCGCGCCTACGCGCTGGCCATGTTTGGACTCGACCCCGAGGACCTCAGGCACCGCTTCAAGGCGTACACCGAGTACTTCGGGATTCAGGCCGAGTCCGACACTCGCTGAGTCAGGCTACTTTGTGGGGGCGGGATCCTGTCGGTGCGCGGTCAGGAATCGCAGGAACTCGGACCCCTCCCGGAGGCGCCGCCGCAGGACCCGGGGACTGCTCATCATCTCCCGGGCCATGGCAAACATCTTCCGCGGGCGGAAGTAGAAGCGGCGGTAGAACTCCTCGGCGGAGTGGAAGATCTCGGTGCTCGAGAGGTGGGGATAGGAGAGCACGCTCGTTTGCAGGCCGGCCTCGTCGACCAGCGCCCCCTTCACGATCCATCCGTTTTCGAGGGCTTGCCGGTACAGGGCCGTTCCCGGATACGGCGCGGCCATAGAGACCTGGATCGTGTCGGGATCCAGGTCCTGGGCGAAGCGGATCGTGTGCTGGATGGTCTCGGGCGTCTCTCCCGGGAGCCCGAGAATGAAGGTGCCGTGAATCTTGATACCCAACGCCTTGGCGTCGGTGGTAAACCGGCGGGCGATGTCGAGGCGGATGCCCTTCTTGATGGCGTTCAGGATGTCCTGATTGCCGGACTCGTAGCCCACGAGCAGGAGCCGCAGCCCGTTGTCTCTGAGCACCTTCAGGGTCTGGTACGGGACATTGGCCTTGGCGTTGCACGACCAGGTTACCCCGAGCTTGCCGAGGCCGCGGGCGATGGCTTCGGCACGGGGTAGATCATCGGTGAACGTGTCATCGTCGAAGAAGTATTCCTTGACGCGGGGAAAGTACTTGGTGGCCAGCGCGATCTCCTGAACCACGTGGTCCACGCTGCGGGTTCGGTAGCGCTGCCCGCCCACCGTCTGGGGCCAGAGGCAGAAGGTGCACTTGGAGCGGCAGCCGCGACCGGTGTAGAGGGAGACGAAGGGGTGCAAGAGATACCCGATCGCATAGTTGTCGATAGTGAGATCCCGCTTGTACACGTCCACCACGAACGGAAGGGTGTCCATGTCCTCGAGGATGGGGCGTGGAGGGGTGTGCGTGATGCGGCCGTGCTCGCGGTAGCTCAGCCCCGGAATCGTCGGTAGGGGCAGCCCCAGCGCCACGTCCCGAATGGTGAAATCGAACTCGTTGCCGGTCACGAACTCGATGGCGTCAGAGGCGCGGAGAGCGGCGGCGGGATCGACCGCTACCTGGGCGCCAATGAACCCGATCCGGAGAGCCGGGTTCTCCGCCTTGAGCGCGTCCGCCACCGTCACATCGTGGGCAAACGAGGGCGTGCTTGTGTGCAGGACGGCCAGATCGTACTGGCGGGCCAGCCCGACCACGTGGTCGAGAGTCAAGCCATCGGGCGGCGCGTCGACGAGCCGGGAGTCGGGCACGAGGGCGGCGGGCTGGGCGAGCCACGTGGGATACCAGAAAGAGCGGATCTCGCGTCGAGCCTGATAGCGCGAGCCGGCCCCGCCGTCGAATCCCTGGTAGGAGGGAGGATGGAGAAAGAGCGTGCGGAGATACGAGCCCGTCGCCGCCTGCATGCACTGCCTCCTCATCCCTGTGGGGACGTTGACGGATGTGGAGGCGATGAGGCCGCCTCGGGGAGGGGGTGAAGTTTGCCGTCCACGTCGACGCGGAGCCGGCGACCATTCCAGCGAACGCTCTGGCCAAGAAAGCTCAGGAGCCACGTGAGGAACGACAAGCTATCGCGAAGGGGCAGGAGCCACAGGCGCCCCCGGGGCACCGGGAGGCCAAGGGCCCAATAGACCACGCGGCCTCCCGCACCTCGCAGCCCAAGGTGCACCGCGCCCAGGGTGAGGGCCAGATCAGAGACACCCGAGCTGAGCAGGAAGAGCAACGACAAGGGAAGGCCATGGGTGATCCCCGACATGAAGTATGAGAGGGGGCGTACGATGCGGAACGTCCGCGTCCAGCGAAGCTCCCGGAAGAACAAACTCGCTAGGTCTCTGTCGGCGCCGGCGTTCTCCACGAGGTAGGGTGACAGCACGACCCGACGGCCCCCCTGGCTCATGAGCGATCCGAGCATGTAGTCGTCCGCGAGATAGTCGGCGACCGCCTCGAATCCACCGATGGCCGCCAGCGTGCGACGGCGACAGGCGATGGTCGCGCCGAACGCGTGACGCAGGGGCTGAAGGCGGGCGCCGACCAGCACGGCCGGGAAGAACCATTCGTTGACGAACATGGCGGCGAGGGTTGCCCCGAGGCCGGGCTGAGGGCGGCTCCGGTACAGACACGTCACCAACCCGACCGACTCGTCCTGCAGGGGCGTGACCACCGCGCGCAGGTAATCGCGACCAACGCGCATGTCGCTGTCCGCCAGCACGAGGATCTCGTGCCGGGCCTCCTGACAGAGGTTGGCGACGTTGCTGATCTTGCGATTGGGCCCAATGATCCGGTCGTTGACGACGATGCGCAGATCGAGATGGGGGAATTCCTTGACCAGGCGGTCGACCGTGTGGATGGCCTGATCGTGCGCATCCTGGACACCGAACAGCACCTGGAAGGCCGGGTAGTCTTGCTCGCAAAAGCTGCGAAGGTTGTCATAGAGCCGCCCGTCGTTCCTCAGCAGAGGCTTGAGCACGCTGATCGGAGGTGTCCACCCGGCCGCAACGGGGCGCCGGCGTCCGAAGGCGATCACGCAGACGATGGCGCCGAGCCAGTAGAGGGCCGATAGCGCCGTCAACGCCAACAGGAGATGGTCGAGCGTCAGCACGCGCCCCCCCTGCTCGCCTTACCGCGTCGAATAGCTGTTGCCATTGCCGGGTCCAAACCATTGTCCGCTGTTCAGATCATACTGGAACCCGACCGAGGTGAAGGGCACCCTCACGTTGTCGAGGACGACATGGAGCGCATAGCCCCACCACGTATTGCGGCGCACGCCGAGCGAGTTGAGAATCTCCTCCAGATTGAGGCCGATCTCGACGCCAACCTGACGCTCGAACAGACTGGGTACCCCGGTCGCATATCCATTGGTGGCATAGGTTGCAGACACCAGGAGATACCGGAGGGGACCGACGTGGAGATTGAGCCGACGGGCAACTCCAGCCAGCTTGAGGTCCGCCGTGAAGATCTGGCTCTGGTACGCCTGACCCACGCTGCCGGGGGGACAGCAGGCGGAGCTGCTGTAGGGCGGAAGGAGAAACCCGCGGCGGAAGCCGATCAGGTCGTGCGCCCCGAACCAGGAGACCAGCGCCGCGCTGAGCGCCCCGGCCGTGTCCATCACCAGATCCTCGTACGAGAAGCCGTAGCGGTTGAAGCCATCGCCGAACTCGTTGGCGAGGCCGCCGAGCACCGAGATTCCCAGTCCCGCCCAGATCGACTGCGCGGGCGAGTAGCCCAGGCGCTGGTAGAGGAAGGACAGCTCTTTAGAGATGATGTAGTAGTCGACGAAATGGGCGGCCTTGTCGGCGCCTCCGGCGTAGGTGTTCTGCCCGAACCAACCCTCGTTGCCGAAGTGGAAGCTCTGGTGAGGCGTTTCCAGCCACGCGTTGGCGGAGGCGCCCGCCACCACTCCCACGGGAATGGCGTACGTCCAGAACTTGCTGGGCCGCCGCTCGCTTTCGAGGAGGGGCTCGACCGCTGGGCTCTCCTGTCCGGCTGACTCCGATGGAACGGCCAGGGCGAAGGCGGATCCGTGGCAGTGAATGCGCTCGGCGTCAGCCGGCGGGATCCGGGACTGGTCGCCGGAGAGAGTCGCCAGACCCTCGTCGGGCGACGAAGGGGGGCAGGACGCGGATGAAAGCGGGGGCAGGAGCCGGACACTAGGGATGAGCGAGAGGATCGAGGGCGCCTCGTCGGCGGGAACCGGGCGGACACCCAGGAGGAGAAGCGGAATCGTGACCACCAACCAGATGAGCCTGAACCTCATATGCGCGTGAGGCCCCGGGCTGTTGGCGGGGATGTCACTCGACGCCGAGAACATTCCGGTGCGAAAAGATGGAAGTGGCCACGGCGACAACCATAGCATGCTTGCGCTGGTCGTCGCCGTGCCCGCACTCGGCCTCCCCCTTTGCCACAGCGTGCCGCGCTCGCGGCTTGGCATACTGACCGCGATGGGACGCTACGGGTTCCTGGATGAGATTGCGGTGGCCGATTACGCCCTCGAGGTGGTGGGGGGCGATCTGAGCGATCTTTTCGAGACGGTGGCCCGAGCGGTGGCAGAAATCATGGTCGACCCCACGACCATCGCGGTCACCGTCCGGAGAGAGATCAGACTCATCGCCCCCGCCCTCGACCTCCTGCTCTTTGACTGGATCGCGGAGCTTGTCTTCCTGAAGGACAGCGAGCAGCTTATCCTCACGGAGACGACGGTAACGGCGACGACCCCGCCGGCGTGCCGGCTGATCGCTCAGGTAACCGGTGGACGCATCGATCGCGCGCGGACGATTCTGCGGGCCGACGTCAAGGCGCCGACCCTTCACTTGTTTGCCGTAGAGCCGGTTGCGGAAGGCTGGCGTGCCCGCATCGTCCTCGACGTCTGACGAGGCGTGGCGAGCCCGACGCGCTCCAAGGGAGCCTCGCGGGACGAATGCGAGCGATGCGTGACGAGAGGCCTTCTCAATCAGGGGGGCCTTCCCGTGCTGGTGGCGGGGCAAGGGGTGACGGCAGGGTAAACACGAGCTCGATGACGGCGCCGTCTCGACGCCGATGCTGGACGTCACCGAAGCGGCTGATGAGATCCAGCATTCGAACGTTGTCGGCGAGGACGTGTGCCCGGAACCTTCCGAACCCGCGCGCGGACGCCGCCTCGAGCAGGGCGTGGAAGAGCAGCGTCCCGAGCCCTTGATTTTGCCAGGCGTCGAGAACCACGAACGCCACCTCGGGTGTTCCATCGTCGCTCGGTTCGTAGCGAGCCACCCCGAGCAGTTCGTCGTCGTCGGGTCGCTCGGCCACGAGGGCCATGCGCCGCTGATAGTCCACGGTGGCCAGGAAGCGGGCCCAGTCGGGGGGCAGGCGCCGCATCATCGAGAAGAAGCGCTGATAGGCCGAGTGTGCGCTGAGCCGCTCGTAAGCCGCGACCAGCTGCGCGGCGTCAGCAGCACGGATGGGGCGGATGTGCACGCGCGTGCCGTTCTTCAGAGCAACGTCGCGCGTCAGCTCTTGCGGATACGGGGCCGGCTCGGTCATCGTGACGCGCGTGTCATGACGCCAGCGGCGCGGCGGCGCCTACACGGGCTCGCCGAGGGTGCGGATGGCCGGCTCCAGACGAACGCCTGTACGATCGAGGACGCGCTCCCGAATGAGCTGCATGAGGGCGAGTACATCGACGGCGGTGGCGGCGCCTCGATTCACGATCACGCTTGGATGCTTCACGCAGATCTCGGCGGCGTTGACACGCTTCCCCGTGAGCCCGGCCTGCGCGATGAGGGAGCCGGCCCTGTGTCCGGGGGGATCCTTCCAGACGGCGGCCGCCGCGAAAGTCAGTGTCTGCAGCAGAGGGCGCACGCGCAGGGCTTGGCTGATCTCCCGCGTGATCAGCCCGGGCGACCGGCGGGCCAGGCGCAGCCGGCAGCCGACCAGGATACGATCCGATTCAGCGAGCGGGCGCTCTGTCGATCCGTCCAGAGCCGGTTCTCGCTCGTCCAGCCCGCCGTCTCCCCGAACGTAGTAGACGGTGGAGACGACGGCCGCCAGTGCCTGCCCTGGATTCGCGCCGTGGACGATCAACGCTCCCCCCACGGTGCCCGAGGTCCCCACCAGATGGGTGAGCCCACCCAGACTGAGGGCCGCCGCCGCGCGCACGAGGGCAAACACCTCGGCGCCGGCGCCGGCAACGGCCTCCTGCCCGTGAAACTCCACGCGCCGAAGAGCTCCATTGAGCTTGAGGACGACGCCGCGAAACCCGCGCTCGGTCACGAGGAGATGACTCCCGGACCCGACAACCGTCACCGGCATCTGCTCGCGCGCCGCGAAGCACAGCGCGTGGCGGATGTCATCGATATTCTCGGGGACGATGAACACATCGGCCGGTCCGCCCAGTCGGAGCGAGGTGTGTACACTCAGGGGCTCCTTGAATCTGATATCGCCCGAAATCGATCCAAGCATCGGACGGCGCCTCCCCCTGTCGTCGGTACCGACGAGCGGCCAGCGGGTCGCAATTCACGCGGGCACTCTAGGAGGTGCAGGTGGGGACCTGTCAACATCTCGTTGACGCGCATCTTAGGCGGCAACGGGAAAGCGGAGGGGAACGAGGCCGCCTACCGTCGCGTTCTATCGCGTGTGCAGCGAGTCGGAGGGAGCAACGGCGCGCTCGAACGGGTGCCCATGACCGTCAGACCGCTCCGAGGCGTCGAAATTCCGAGTTGGGGATAGCTGTGAAGAGGTGGATAGACGGGGCGCGCTCAGCGCCGGCGGGACCGCATCTTCGGTGCACGCCCACGGTGGCCGGTGGGGGCATGCCTCAGCGTACTCTCCAGGCTCGTCAGCTCTCCCACGCGGGGATCCGTCCGACGAAGGCGCTCGGCCATGAGGTGGAGCAGCCGAACGGCCGCGGCAGGTGTGGAGGACAGACTGGCTGCGAATAGCTCGCGCGGGATGTAGTCGGCGGCAGTGGCACAGAGCGCTTGGGCCGTGGCCGTCCGTGGCCCGCCGTCGAGGGCCGCGAGTTCGCCGAGCGTATCCCCCGACTTCGCGATCCCGAGCACGATCTCGCGATCCCCCTCGCGCACGGTCAGGCGGACGCGCCCTGCCCGCACGAGGTACAGCCCCCCGGCCGGATCGCCTTCCTTGAAGATGATCTCGCCGTCCCGGAACCGGGCTGTCTGCGCTCCTAGGAAGAGGACGGCGCGTTCGCCGAGGGGGAGTCCGCGCAGGAACCCCCGCTCGGGTACGATCGACGTGCTGACAATACGTTGCCGGCGAATGCCCCTGCTCGCGGGCCCGGAGGCCGCGCCCCGGCTCAGCCACGCGCGCACACGCGGACGAAGGAACGCCGGATTCAGCGGACGCGTGACGATGTCGGTGAAACGATCGGCGAGCCGGCCGGCCACGCCCGGACCTTCCGACGCCGCGAGGACGAGGATGGGAAGTGAAGCCCCCCACGCTTCACCTCGGACTCGTTTGACCGTGTCGAGCAGCGCGGTCTCACGCTTGGATCCCGCCAGAATCAGAAGGTGCGGCCGCTGTCTCTCCGCCAGCCTTGCCACCTTGCCGTTACCGGCCAAGGTGATCTGATACCCGTCGCCCGCCAAGACATCGCGGATTTCCCGGGCGGTATTCGCGGTCGAGCCCGCCACCAAGATACGCCCGCCCCGGGTCGATGCGGCTGCGCGCGGGACCCCGTTGAGAAGTGATTTGGTGGACCTCACGGGCTCTTCGAGTCGGATCTCCAGTCCCTCGGCGGCGGCCAGGATCTCCAGGGACGAGCCCGCCGCGCGCGCACGGCGGCGGGCTCGCTCCGTGGACTGACGCACCCAGGCATCGGAGTGCAGAGGATCATGGTGAAAGAGGACCAGGCGCTTCACCCCGGCTCGCACCGCGACGTCCACCACGTACTCGATGGGGCTATGTCCCCATCCACGCTTTGCCGGGTACTCCCGGTCGCTGTACTGGGCATCGTGGACGAGCAGGTCGACGCCGGCGACGAAGGCGATGTGGCGCTCGTCTCCGGGGTGCAGGTAGGTGCCGGCCGGAGTCAGGCCCGTCGGCGGCCACCAGAACGGCTCATGGTCGGTGACGTACGCGAATTTCAGGGGACCACGCTCGAAGCGGTACCCAATGGTGGGCGCCGTGTGATTGAGAAATTGGGTGGTCACCCGGCAGGAGCCGAGGGTGAATCGCTGCTCGGCGAGCTCGACGAAATCGACCTCGGCCCGCAGCTCGCCCAGCTGAACGGGGAAGTATGTCTGGTGCATTTGCCCCGAGATCGAGGCCTCGAGCGTGCGCTCCAGGCCGCGGGTACCGTAGAAGGTCAGCCGCGCGCCGGGCACGTAGGCGGGCAAGAAGAAGGGGAAGCCTTGAATGTGATCCCAGTGCGTGTGGGTGATGAGAATATGCAAAGGCGGAAGAGATTCGCCCCGCCCCAGAATGTCGAGTCCGAGCGGCCGGGCGCCCGTTCCGCAATCGAGCACGATGACGTGATCGTCGCCCGTACGGACTTCGACGCAGCTTGTGTTACCGCCGAAGTAGTTCGTCCGGCGGTCAGGTGTCGGGATCGACCCGCGGGTCCCCCAGAATCGGATCAGCACCCCTTGAGAGTATGCCAAAGCGTGAGCGCATGCCGCCCCTTATCACGGGCGTTCACAGTGCGCGGAAGTCGTCTCCCAGGCTGCGCCGGCCACGGTCGTTGCTGCGGCGCTGAGCACCCGGTCCTTTGCGCGGGCCGCCGGGCCGTCGGCCTTCACCGCCGGAACCACGCCTGGCGTCGGGACTTCCTCGGCGCGGGGCTCCGCGCCTCTGATCGCCACGCTCGCTTGCCCAGGGATCGCCCGGCCCACGACCGCCCGGGCTTCCCCCAGGCATTCGGTCTGTCCATCCACCGGGCCTGCTGCTACCGCCCCGTGGAGGCCCGCCAGGGCCTCCCGTGGGCCGGCGATCGGAGAACCCGCCTCCGGGACCGCGAGACGGGCCTGTCCCGGCCGGCCGACGGTCTCCAGCGGCAGGGCGTGGTGGTGCAGTTCCACGTGGTGTCGCTTTATCAACGCGAATCGTGCGACCGTCGAGGCTCGATCCGTTCAACGCGCCGATGGCCCGCTCGGCCTCATCGGTTGAGGCCATCTCCACGAAACCGAAGCCGCGCGACCTGCCGGTCTCGCGATCGGTCATGACCGCTGCCGAGTCAACGACTCCGAACCGGGCAAACGCTTCCCGGAGTCGATCTGTGGAGGTGGAGAACGACAAACCTCCCACGAACAATCTCACGGACATCCGGCGCTCCTTTCATGCGTGGCCGATCGACGGCCTCACGGGGCCGCGTTAGGGCGTATGTGGCGCGAGCATACCATCGTCACGAGGTCCGGTGACATGGCATCCGCGGCAGTCCGAAGCGCGCCGGGGATGGGCGGCTGGCGTAGTCTCACAGGGAAAAAATCCTCACCGCAAGTTGGAAAGTTTTCCGGTGATGGGCAGACCAGGCTCTGAGGGCCCCGTCAATGCAGCGCTTTACTTTGGAACATGTCTTGCTGGCCGGTGTCACCGGTAATGGGCACGCTGAACGGGCAGGGCGCGTTGAGGGGTTGGGATGAACGCGTCTTGGCGTTGAACTTTGCGACGCTTGCAATTGTAGACGAGATTCTCTGGCTTCCATCTCCAGCGGTAGCGACGACGGCCGTCAGGCTCCTGTACGGCAGCGCGACCGAGCTTCCCGAGGGTTTCCTGACGCAGGTCGGAAGGGGCGTGCCGGTCTCGGTCGCTCCCTTGCTGATGGGATCGGCTCCCTTGGCCAGCCTGCTGCGCTCCCGCCTGGGTCCGGCCGGGACGTGGCGTGCTGTGGCGGGCGACCTGAAACACGCGCGCGCCCTGGCCCGGCAGCGCTACCGTGAGCTCCAGGCATCGCTCATGCGAGGCGACCGCCTCTCGCTGTCAGGCGCTGACTCACTCGTTCGTTACACCTACGGCACGCGAGGGCGGTGGAGCTCTCGCGAGGCGACCCGTCGCCTCCTCGACCGGGTGGTTGCCCTGAATTACGCGGCCCTCGTCTTGCTCGTCGCTCGGGTGCCCAGCCTGAGTCTCCCCCCGTTCGAGGAACTCCCCGCGCTGCCCGAGCGCCTCCCTGAACGAGCGCTTGCGAGCCTTGCCGAGGCACTTCCCCCAATCGTCGTCCCAGACTTCCGCCGTCTCGCCGGGTGTGTGCTCCGGGGGGCGTCCGTCCTCGACGGCGAGGAGTCGATGGAACGCTATCAATCGCTCTTTGCCGAGATGCTCAGCTTCGCTGACCACCAAGGGGAGGTTTGCGCATGATTGCCAGGGTTTTTGATGGGCGGGCGGCGCCAGAAAAGGTCGATCCGGCCTTCATCGCCGGGGTCATCTTTCTACGACGAGCCTGCTCCGTGAACGATATGGCCACTATCCTGGGCTGTGGGCGCAAGCGCGTATTGACCGTGCTGGCTCGTCTGGCCAAGCTCGGGGTGCCCGTGAACAGGGACGCCAATGCTCCGCGCTACCGCCAGCTCACCCTTGCCCAGCGGGAAGATGTCACGGCACTCTACAACAACGGCAACGGTCTCGACTTCTACGGTCTTTGCCGGGTGATGAGCAACGTCCACCCGCTCGCGATCTTGGTCTTCGTCAGAAATGCAGTGAATCCGCGCGCCTGGTGGGTCCGCCGCTGCGCCGCGTGCAGCCGTCCGTTCGCGACGCCCCAGTCGGCCGTGCGCTTGTGCTCGAGTGAACCTGATCTCGGCCGGCGGGCCCTCGTCTCTGCGTAGTGGGCCAGGTCGCGCCCGAAGTTCAGGGGCACGCTCGCTTCAAGGCCTGCACGGAGCGCCATGGGGTTCGTTTGCACCGGATCCACGTCCTGGCGGCGGGAAGCACGGGGAGCTTCCAGGCGACGGTGGTATTCGACTGCACGTGCGGGCTGCGCTGGCTTCTGCGGATGGCCCACGGGGACGTGGTGGCCGTCGACCGGGCCGTCCTTGATGAGTTGCGCCGAGGGCGGGAGGGTCAGGTGACCGCTCCGCCCGGCTTCGCGGGCGCGCCCGACCCCGTGAAGCCGAGAGCGGCCCGGAAGAGCCTAGACCAGGCCGCGCTCCAGCAGCGCGCGCGCAATCCGCGCCGCGTCAGGCACTAGGGTTCCCGCCGCCAGCCTTCGCCGGAGTTCGGCGATCGTCCGGTGCTGCGCGGCGGGAGTGACCAGCCGCCCGGGGGTACGGGCGGGGGATCGACCATGGATCCTGGCGCTCACCCTGATCCGCGCGAGGCGTCCCGAGGCAGAGATCCCTGCACGCTCGGCCCCTCTGTCGCGCTCCTCCATGGGCGGCCTCCCATCGCGCTCCCGGTGGTCATCGGCAGGCAGGGGGGGCTCTCGGAGGGCGCGAGAGTCGCGTTGACTTTCCCGGGCCTGGGCGCGTACGCTCTAGCCTCGGTGCGCGACGGTAACATCGTTCGATTGCTCCTCGTCGAGGACGACCCCGACCTTCGCGACACACTCGTTACCGCCCTGACCCGACTGCGATACCTCGTCTCGGCCGTGGTAGACGGCGAGTCGGCCCTGATCAGCCTTGCCCAAGAAGAGTTCGACATCGTCCTCCTCGATCTGCGCATCCCCAAAAGGAACGGGATCGAGGTGTTGCAGGCGATGCGGGCGGAAGGCCAGGACAGCGAGGTCATCATCGTCACTGGTCACGCCGAGGTCGAGACCGCCATTGAGGCGCTCAAGCTCAAGGCCTTCGACTACATCCTCAAACCGTTCCGCTTCGCGGAGCTTGCGCAGGTGGTGAGCCGGGCGTCCGAGCACCGCCGGCTGCGGCGGGAGAACCGTCTCTTACGCCGGGCTGTGTCTCAGCACGAGCTTGCGCCGATCATGCAGGGACAGAGCCGGGTCATGGATCACCTCCGCGATCTGCTCCAGCGTGCCGGTCAGTCCGAATCGCATGTGCTCATTCTCGGCGAGAGCGGAAGCGGCAAGGAACTCGCTGCCCGCGCTGTGCACGCGGCCAGCGGACGCCGTGACTTGCCGTTCCTGGCCATCAACTGCGCGGCGCTTCCCGATGAGCTGCTGGAATCGGAGTTGTTCGGCCACGAAAAGGGGGCCTTCACCGGCGCCGCCGCGCGTCGTCACGGGCTGCTCGAGCTGGCCCACGAGGGAACTCTCTTTCTCGACGAGGTCGCCGAGATGAGCAGCGCCATGCAGGCCAAGCTGCTCCGGACTCTCGACAGCGGCGAGATCCGCCGGCTGGGCGGTGATCGGACTCTCCACGTGGACGTGCGCGTGATCGCGGCCACCAACAAGAATCTGGCGAGGGTGGTGGCGGCAGGCCAGTTCCGTCACGATCTCTACTATCGGTTGAGCGTGGTGGTGATCGAAGTGCCGGCTCTGCGTCAGCGCGTCGAGGACATTCCGCTCCTGCTCGAATTCTTCGCCGCCCAAGGGGCGGGGCCAGGCCAGCGACCCCTCAAGTTCACGACGGACGCCATGCAGATGCTGATCCGCTATCCGTGGCCGGGCAACGTGCGCGAGGTACGTAACGTGGTCGAGCGACTGAGCGTCCTCTCCGCAGGCGGTGAGGTCACCCCGGGGGACGTGGCCCTGCATCTCCCGACCACGACCCCGGAAATCGAGGGGCAGCTGCCGTCGCTGGAAGAGGTGGAGCGGCGCCACATCATGAAGGTGCTCCAGCACACGGCAGGCAACCGGGCGCGGGCCGCGAAAATTCTCGACGTCGACCCCAAGACGCTCTACAACAAGCTCAAGTTGTACGAGGTGTCGTCCGAGCCGGGCTTCATGGACTCGCTCACACGGCCGCTGCCGCGCCTGCCCGGTTCCTAAGCGCGGTCAAGGCCGCCGCGTGGAGCTGGGTCGTACGGGATTCCGAGATGTCCATGACCATGGCGATCTCTCGGAAATTTAGCTCCTCCACGTAGTGCAAGTGCAGCACGAGTTGCTGCACCGTGGACAGCCGCGCCACCAGCGACGCCACGGCGGCCGAGGTTTCCTGGTCCACCAGGCGGCGGAGGGGATCCGAGGCCCGGGCCTCCGGGAGGCGGGACCGGACGATGTTGTGTCCCTCATCGTCGCGGTCACCATCCACGTGTTCGAGCGACACCACGGCCGCCGTGTTCGAGTAGGTCAGGAGTCGGTGGTAGGTGTCGATTGACAGGCCGAGCCTGGTGGCCGTCTCCCACTGGGAGGGCTGGTGCCCCAGTTCCTGCTCGAGCTCGCCAAGGATCCTGGTCGCGTCGCGGAGGCGGCGACGTGTCACGCGACCGATCGGGTCGATCTCGCGCACGAAATCGACCATGGCGCCCCGAATGCGGGTGAGGGCGTATACGCTGAAGTCGGTGCCGAAACCCGGATCGTAGCTGTCGAGGGCGCGCAGGAAGCCCACCACTCCCGCCGAAATCAGATCCTCCGTTTCCACGGAAGGGGGGAAGGTGCGGGCGAGGCGGCTCCCCATATAGCGCACAAGGTGGATGTAGCGCTGCAGCAGGGTTTCGCGCCCCGCCTCCGATCGGCTGGTACGGTACTCCCGCCACGCCGCCTCCACCGCTTCGGGAGGGACGGCCTTTCCAGCGGTCTCGAACGGCCAGGGGAATGCGGCTGCGCGCATGGTGGTTTCCCTCAGGACCAAGCTGCGTGACGTCATGATGTCGCCTGGCGGGTGAGCATGCGGACGCGGAGCGTCTCCCGCGCTACCCCGAGGATGCGCGCCGCCCGGCTGCGATTGCCGCCCGTGGAGGCCAGAACGTGGTCAATGTAGGCATCCTCGATCTCGCGCAGCGAACGTAGACCCGCTGCTCCTGCCGCGCCCCGCGCGCGCGGGGCCGCATCGCTCAGGCTGACGGGCAGGTGCTCCGGGCGAATCAAGAGGCCCGGGGCCTCGTGGGCCGCCTGCTCCACAGCCTCCTTGAGTTCCCGCACGTTGCCCGGCCACGGGTGGGCCAAGAGGGCGTGCTGGGCCCCGCTCGTGAAGCCTTCGTAGGTGCGACGCCGCGCGTGCCCGCTGGCGACAAGAAAGTGGCGGGCGAGCGGCAGCACGTCGCTCGTCCGGTCCCGAAGCGGAGGAATCGTGATCGTTGCGCGTCCCAGCCACGCGCTGAGGGGCGCGGATCTCGTCGAGCGCGTGAGCCCGATGACGAGCGGCGCATGCGCCGGGGATTCCTCGATGCGTCGCAAGAGTTGGCTCTGCACGTTCACTCCCAGCTGTGACACTTCGTCGAGAATGAGCGTGCCGTCCCCGGCCGCGACCAGGAGTCCACTCGCCGCGTTGCCGACCATACCAAGGAGATCGACGTCCGGCCGGTCCGCGCTCGCGCACGAGTGGAGCAGGCAGGGCGCCATCCGCCGACCAGTCGCCACGTGAATGGTCCGGGCGACCCACGTCTTTCCCACACCATCCTCGCCAACGATGAGGATGCCAGGGGGCCGGTCCCGTCCCAACCTCTCGGCGGACTCGCGCAGGCGGGCGGTGGCCGCGCTGTCGCCCACGATCGTGACGGGCGATCGGGGAGCCGCGAAGGGGACAGGGGCGCGGGAGGCCACTGCGCGTCGACACGCCGAAAGCAAGACGTCGGGATCAACGGGTTTCGTCAGGTAGTCGTAAATGCCGGCCCGCATCGCCTCGACGATGGTCTGTGTCTCGACACAGCCGGTCAGGATCAGCGCCGGCATCGCGGGCCAGGCTGTCCGCAGATCAGCGACGAGGGGGATCCCATCGCCGTCCGGAAGAACGAGGTCCAGAATGACCAAGGCTGGCTCTTCAAGTTCGACCAGACGCCGGGCCTCCGCGCCAGAGGCGGCGCCGGCGGTGGCGTACCCGGCGAGGCCGAGGAGATCGCGTAGCTTCTGGCGAGTGGCGGGATCGTTGTCCACGATAAGGATGCGGCCCAGGGAGATCGGATCCATCGGCATCGCGTAAGCTCTCGCGCAGGACTCTAGCGAGCGCTCGTACTTCCGGATCCGGCGAATCTGGTCCCGTTACCGGGGCCGGTTTTCATGGGGGGCCTCGACGGCCCCCCAAACCCCCCCGCGCTCGGAGCGCCCCGGGAAACCCGGGACGCTCCTCGAAAGTGCGCGCGGCCGGGCCTCGACGGCCCCCCAAACCCCCCCGCGCTCGGAGCGCCCCGGGAAACCCGGGACGCTCCTCGAAGGTGCGCGCGGCCGGGCCTCGACGGCCCTTGACAGGACTGGTGATCGGTTCGAGTGACGTACACTTCGGGCCATGCGGGATCGGGTTGCGCTGGCGGTGGTTGCTACGGTGTCACTCGGTGTGGTTGGCATCGTCGCCACGCTGATCCTCGGGAAGGGTCCGCAGCAATCCACGGGCGAGGTCTCGGCGTTGCCGGCTCTCAATGCCTTCTTGAACGCGACCAGCGCTGTCCTCCTGATCGTTGGGTACCTTTGCATTCGATCCAGGCGCGTGGTGGCGCACCGAAGCTTCATGGTCGGGGCGTTCGCGGTGTCCGTGCTTTTCTTGCTCTCGTATGTCGCATACCACTATGGATTCGGGTCGCGCACCTTTGCCGGCCAGGGCTGGGTTCGCCTTGTGTACTTCCCGTTGCTCATCTCGCACATCGTGCTGGCCGCTGCCATCGTGCCGCTGGCCCTGCTCACCATTTACCGCGCATGGCACGGGGAATTCGAGCGCCACCGCCGCGTAGCCCGCTGGACGCTTCCCCTGTGGCTTTACGTTTCGGTGACGGGAGTCATCGTGTACTGGATGCTCTACCGATTGTGAATGTGATAGAATGTGATATCATTAGTTTGGAGCGTTTCCCATGCTAAGAAGGTTGAAATACGAGGGGTAATCCGCTTCCGATCAAGGAGCGAACTGACCGATAACCGGGATGTCGAGGTGGGAGGAATGATCGGGCGACTCGGGCGGTCGGATCGCATGATCGCACGGCGAAAACGGTTGGTCGCGTCCGCCAACAGACGCTCATGCTAGGCCCTCGCGCATGATCGCGCACCAGCTTGTTCCGCTGTTCGCGCTAGGCCTGAACCTCCTTCTCATCGTCAGCGCGCTGGCCTCTGACCGCCGAAATGCGCTCAACCGCAGCTTTGCCTATTTCGCGGGTGCTCAGGCGGTGTGGAACCTCGGGGCGTTCGGCCTCCGTGGCAGCGGCGAGCCCTCTCAGGCCTTCATGTGGGAGGTGATCCTTCACGCCGGAGTCATCCCGATTCCGATTCTTTTCTATCGGTATGTGGTGATCTTTCTCAACCTGCCCACGCGACGGCGGTCGCTTCTCATCGGCTACACCCTCTGTGCTTTCTTCTTGTTGGTGAGCCCGACATCGCTCTTCATGCGGGGTGTGCAGCAGACGTACTGGGGCTGGGCGCCGGTCTCGGGGCCCCTCTATGCGGCGTTCTTCTTGTATTTCCAGACCTACATGGTTCTCGGTCTCGTCCGCCTCATTCGCGCGCGGCGTGTCCAGACGTCGAGCTACTGGCGATCGCGCATTCTCCTGGTCATGGCCGGGGTGACCGTGAGCCTCCTCGGGGGTGCCATCGACTTCCTCCGCTTCATCCTGGGTTTGGAGCGCCTGTATCCCGTCGGCATCCCGACCAATTCACTCCTGGCCCTCGCGCTTGGCCTTGCCATCGTCCGCTATCGGCTCCTGGACATGAGCGCGTTGGCCAAGCGGTCCCTCCTCTACCTCTCGACGTCGATCGCGGTCCTCCCGTTGCTGATTTTCGGCGACTGGATCGTTCGCCGTGTCGTGCCGGCCGAAGGCCCCGCGGATAGCATCGTCGCCGGGCTTGTTCTGCTGGTCGGGCTCAGCCTCGCCCTCCCCCTCCTCCGGTTCCTCGAACGTCGCCTGGAGCGGGTGATGTTCGCGAGGCAACACAGCGTCCGGGAGGCTCTGCTGGCCCTCAGCAAGGACATGGCGTCCTTCCTGGACGTGGGCGCGCTCGGACGAACCCTCACCTCCGAGCTCGTGGCCAGGGTTCCCCTTATGCACGCGGGTCTGTATCTCTATGACCCCATGACCGGACTGCTGGAACGGTCGTCACGGGCGGTATCTCCTGCCAGTGAGGCGACGCCGGCCGGGGAACACCTGGATGCCACCGTTACTCTTTGGCTTCGGCGATCGGCGCAGGCGCTGGTGGTGGGGGAGGTGGCGCTGGCCACGGGCGACCCGCGCGTGCACGCGCTCAACAAGACGCTGGAGGCAGAGCGGGTGGCCCTCTTGGTCCCCACGTTTCTCGATGGAGACCTCGCCGCCGTGCTCGTCCTCGGAGAGAAGCTCTCCGGGGAGGTCTTCGGCCACGATGAGATCAGTATCCTCGAGATGCTGATGGGGCAGACGGCCATTGCGTTGAAGAATGCGCGGCTCTACCAGGATCTGAAGGATCGGATGTTCGAGCTCCAGACCACGCAGCAGCAGCTTCTGCAGTCTGCCAAGCTGGCGGCCATCGGGGAGTTGGCGGCCAGCGTCGCCCACGAGATCAACAATCCGTTGACGGTCATTCTGGGCAGCAGCGCCGTCCTTCTCCGCAAAACCCCGGCGGACTCCGCGGCCTACGCCAAGATCACCAACATCATCAACGCGGCCAATCGCGCGGGGAAAATCGTGCGCGACCTGCTCGATTTCTCGCGGCGCCGTGAACCGCAGCACGAATCCGTGAACGTGAACGATCTGGTGCGGCGCTCGCTCGACATCGTGCAGGCGCGGCTGGCGAGCGGAGCGGTGGACGTGCGGTTGGT
>Ga0187893_10001333_pt1 | contig 60015 bp, 49 predicted proteins | sample MA1701074metaG_FD_139574 | JGI IMG/M metagenome (GOLD analysis project Ga0187893, IMG submission 139574) | White microbial mat communities from a basaltic lava cave in the Kipuka Kanohina Cave System on the Island of Hawaii, USA - MA170107-4 metaG ... | reverse complement strand
CTCCGTCTCGCTCGAGTTTTCGGGTAGTGCGGGCCTCTGGCCCGCACAAATCGGCCAATCGAGAATTGCGGGCGGGACGCCCGCACTCCCCAACCCGACGTTTCGATCGAGACACCCCACTAGGGCTGCTTGCGGAAGACGACGGTGACGGAGTGTCGCGGGCTGTAGAAGTAGCCGAAGGTTCCGTGGAAAAGCAGGACGGGGGAACGGAGGATGACGCCGAGGCGGACGGGTTCGATTAGGGCGTCGATCGTGTCGTCGAAACGCTCCAGGTATCGTCTACAAAATGCTTCGTTCATGCCGAAGAGCGGCGTCTCCATGTAGAAACGGCGGTAGAAGCGAGCCGGCTCGAGCCCGACTTGACGGCCCATCTCAACCAACATGGCTCGCGTGTAGAGATGAAGGTGATAGGGAACGTGTAGCTGGTGCAGATGTTTGTGGGTGCTCGGTAGATCGATCTCATCTGCGCTGGGCGTGCCGACGAGGAGACGACCGCCGGGGCGAAGGAGATCGGCGAGGCATCGGAGCAGTTCGCGGGCGTCTTCGACGTGCTCGACGACATCCTGGAGGCAGATGAAGTCGAAAGCCCGGCGCTCGAGAATCGCGGGGTTGCCGGCGCCTTCGGGATCGCCGTAGGGGTCGTATCCGACGGCGCGCTGGTAGCCGCGACTTCGCAGATAGGAGACAAGGTTGCCTGATCCGCAGCCGTAGTCGAGGAAGCGGTGATCGCGGGAGAGACCGGCGCGTTTGAATCGAGAGAGGAGCCTGGAGTAGGCGAGCCGGGAGAAGAAATCGAGGCGTTGGTCCTTGGTGCCGTAGCCGGCGTAGTAGCGCGCCAGCTCCACCCTCTCCCAGCAGTGAATGCAGCGGCAGGCGGAACAGCGCCACATGTGGAAGGTCTCACGCGCGAACTTGCGGATGTTGCAGCGGACCGGGACGAGCGGATCGGCGGCGCGATCGAAGGGTTTGCCGCATGCGGAGCATCGAGAGCGCGTCCGGGGCGATGCCGCTGCTTCCTGGGTCGATGCGGGGTCCATGTGGCGTTCGCTCAGTAGGAGGTGCCGCGCCAGGTGATGGGTCGTCCCGCCCTCATGGCCCTGGCGGCGCGCAGGCAGATCGCGATGAGCACCGCAGCGCCGAGGGGATGGAGAAGCGCGAGCCTGCCGTTGTTGTCGGCGGCACGATAGACGAGCCAGGCCAGAACGGTGGACAAGACGAGGTGGACGAGGATCGCCACCAGCCACAGCGAGGCCCACAAGACGGGGACCTTTAAGAGGAGCAGAAGGCCCAGCGCCGCCGGCAATCCGATGGGCATGAGGGAGACGAAATTCAGGGCGTTGATGGTAAGTAGGAATCGCGGCAGGGTCTTCATGCCGCCGATGAGGGTGCGCTTGATGCCGTGGGCGGTTCGCCCAAGGTCGCCGTACATGCTGAGGGTGAAGAGCTCCGGAGCCAGGAGGTAGGCGACGCGGTGGCCGGCGCGCTTGGCCAGGCGCATGATGGCGCTGTCCTCGTCGTAGTCGGTGACGACGGCGCCGTGGCCGCCGACGGCCAGGTAGGCTTCGCGGCGGACGAGAAGAAAGCCGCTGCCGACGGCGTCGTCCCAGTCGGGATCGGCGATCTTTCTGGGGTCGTACCAGGCATAGGTGATCGCCCCGAGGAGTGGGACGAGCAGGCGCTCCCAGAATGTGCGGAGCTGGGGCTTGCCCATGACGGCGAGCCAGTCCAGCTTGTCGGTCCGCAGATGATTGACAAGGGATCGCAGGCAGCCGGCCGTCAGCTCAAAATCGCTGTCGACGAAGACGAGGAGTTCCGCGGTGAGGCGAGGCGAGGCGACATGCAGGGCGTGAGGCTTGCCGTAGAAGCCCTGCGGCAGATCGGTGATGTCGATGCGCTGAAGGGCCGGGTGCTCGGCCTGGATCGCCGCGACCGCTTCGGGCGTGCCGTCCGTGGAACGATCGTTCACCACGGTGATTCGGAGCCGCGGGTAGTCTTGGGCGAGTAGAGAGCGGAGGCATCGGCCAATGTGGGCGACTTCGTCCTTGACCGGGACGACGAGGTCGATGGTCGGCCAGTCGTGTCCTTCGGCATGGAGGCGGGGGGCGACGCCCGAAGTTCGCAGGAGACGGCTGGTCTTCCTTATCCAATAAAGGAGAGAAAGAACTGCGGCGGCGTAGATGATGAATAAGAAGGCTGACAGATAGGCCACGGAGTTCGCTCGAAGGCGGCTGCGTCGATCCTCGGGCCGGCCGTGGGGAATCGCTCGGAGCCTGCCGCGAGGGAGTGGTGACAAGGTAGCGAGGTGCGGCGCGGTTGTCAAACGGGACAGCGGCCGCGCCGGCTGTGGATGCGCAGTCCGCGAGCCGCCGACTGGGTCGGCGGTGGCGTGGTGCCGAGGGCGAGGGTTCCAGCGCTTCGCAGGAATGGTTCGCGCTGCGCCGAGGAGGGGCGATTCGCGCCTCGCGTGGACGGTTCGCCAGGCGGTGAGGTCTGAGCGAGGTGGTTTGACAGCGGCGGCGCGATGGGATGTAATCCGCGGGTTGCCGCCGGCGGCACGAGCGGGGCGTAGCTCAGCCTGGTCTAGAGCGTCTGCATGGGGTGCAGAAGGTCGCTAGTTCGAATCTAGTCGCCCCGATTCGGTAGGACTGAATCGAACCGGTAGAGGTTTCGGGCACGGGTAACCTGTTGCGCCATCATTGAGCTTGGCGTTCATTGAAGAAACAAGTTCCCTACGGTACGCCGTTCTCATTTGGCCCCGTTCCGAAATGGGGGTATATTCTCATCAACTCGATGCAGCCTCGCTTCGGGTTGCGGCTGTCAACAATCTACAACGTTCCCCGGAGAGCAGTGATCCATGCCGAGTCGCCGGAAAGATGGAAATCCAACAGCCGAGCCGAAAGGGTTCGGTTTGCGCCTGATGGACGAGATTCAAAACGAAGGGTCGGTCCACCACGACCTTGTAGCGAGGTTAGAGCGACTCCAAAACCGGAATCTCATTACATACACGAGTTTTTTTGGGCACCCGGCTGGCATTATCGATGATCAGGATCCACACTGGATCGAGACAATGCTCCAGTCGATTGACCTTTCGCGATATCCCGGCACGCTTGACCTCATGATAAACAGCCCTGGCGGAAGCCCTACCGCCGCTGAGAAAGTCGTCCAAACGTGTCGGGCATACGCAGAGTCATTTCGAGTCATAGTTCCACAGTCGGCAATGAGTGCTGCGACGATGATCGCGATGGGCGCCGATGAAATCGTCATGACCGCAACGTCTGAACTCGGTCCAATTGATCCGCAAATGATTCAACCGCTACCGAACGGCCAAGGCATACTTCGCCCCGCAAAGGCATTCATAGATGCGTACTTGGATCTGGTGAATAAAATTCAGGAGGCAATTAGGGAAAAGCAGCCGCCACACCCATTTTTCGAACTATTGAAGACGATTGATCCTCCCTGGATCCAGGTGTGCGTGCGAGCTCGCGACCTTGCGGAGACGATTGCAAAGGGGTTCCTCTCAAAGTGGATGCTCAATGGGAAGTCGGAAGTTGAAATTGAAAAGGTAGTCACGCACTTTCTGACTGAAGGCGAGGAAGGCTCGCACGGCCGATCAATTCGAGCGGAAAAGGCAAGGGCATTTGGACTTGAAAAGGTAACGACAATCGAGACCGGTAGCGATCTGTGGAAAGCACTTTGGGAATTGAATGAGCGGTGTCTGTGCTATGTCCAAGGCGCGACGCTTGCAAAATACCTGTGCGGGCGAAGCGGGGGAATCAACGTCCGGGTGCAACCGATTCGCATTAGCTAACGGCATGCACCTCGTATTGATAAACCGGCTGCCGAATAACCTCTTCGCCCGTTCGCCGTCGATCTGCAAGTTCAGGATAATCTTGCTCGAATCGCTGCATCTGCTCTGCGACCTCCCGCTGAACGGAGTCAAAATCCTCACGGAGATCTTTTTCGGTGATTGTCCTTGATCGTGCTGTCATGCTCTTCCCTGGACGCGGTTTGCTTTCAACGCTCGCGGGCCCCGTCCTTGGCCCACCCCGGTGCTTGCCCCATGCGGGTAAACCGGGCAACGCGAATCCATCCGCGTTTATTATACAAACTTGACCGCCGTTCCGCCTCATTGGTATCGGTAAGGGCTGTCGTGGGACTGCAACTGCCGGTCTCCCAAGCGTTTATGGGACGCCGCGCCCCTTTGGTCAGAGGTTGCTGTTCGTTCCTTCCCCTCTGCGCGCTCGATTCACAAGCCAAACTCGCTTGGTGGGGTCAAGAACGCGCATCCCGCCGGGAAAAGTTCAACTGGTGTCCAGTCGCCCCGAGTTTCGTCGAAAAACGGCCCTTGGGCTCATGCCCGATCCCGGCACATCGCGACTGTTTCAATATGCACGGAGAGGCGACTGGATGAAAAAAACGAGCGCGCTCCACACTGCGAGGGGTGCCTCGGACTGTTGGTCAACGGACTGGCATGGACGATATGCTGAAAGCGAATTGTTCCATCATCGAGCCCGTCTATACGCAGCTTGAGCCCAACGCGGCTATGGACCTGGGGTCCGTGTCTGTCGGGTTCGCATATGAGGACAAGACCTATACCGAACAGGCTCGCGTCAGCATGCGGTTCGTGCCCAACGCTCGCCTTCTATTCATCGTGCCGGGCATCGAATCGCTACCGCAGGAGGAGAAACTTGAGGCGATCGCGACCGGACTCGACGATTGGGACGGCAAGCTGACGCTTGTAGACAGGGATGTAACGCTGGAAGCTCTGTGCGTTGGGCGGGGCGGCTCCAGCGAAGCGTTCACGTTCATGCCGAAGAGTTCTCCCGTCATCATGACCCCGCCCCACGACGCGTTGGTCGAATGCGTCTTTCACGTGTTCAATTTCCCGGAATTCTTTGGCCCGGAGGATTACACCATAACGATGGGGCAGCCGCCGCACCAGGGATGGACTCGGTGTGGGTGCGTTTTCCTGAAAGCGGACGGGTGGACCATCACGATTGCCGACACCGACAGGACGCGGGACCACTGCGAAGCGCTTAGCGGGGTGATGTCCCACAATAGCTGTAAACGCGGCGGTCTGAGTCAGGCGGCGATGAGGTGAGGCACTACGAAGCAGCGCCCGCACAGATTCGTCGTCCGCACCGGCTTGCGATGACGCGAAGGCAGCATCAGATGCGCCAGGCTGGCCTCCAGATCATCCTTCAGGCAGGCCGCAGCGCCGGGCGCGGTGAGGGATGAGCCGGCGGAAATGCCGAGCCGCACACGACGCGGCACGTGTACGTCGGCCTGGAGTTGATCCAGGAATACGCCCGCGGGGCCGACGGCGCGACGCCGCCGGTGCCAGGGGCGTGGCCCTGTTGTAGCACGGCCGCCCCCGGCTGTGAAATGCCGCTAGTGCGGGAGTTCGTTCATGCGATGGCCTTTCCTCCATGATCCTGCCCTGAATCCTAACTCAAGATATGGATCAATTACTGGGGGAAAGGTCAAATGAGCGAACACAGCGAATATAGCGCGCTCACGGAAGCCGCGCGACGCGGAACCCGATGTCGCTGAACTCGTCCGACGAGTGGTACTCGATGGGCCGCGACCACGCGCCAAGCAGGTCACTGCCCCAGAGGAACGCTCCGCCCCGCAAGCCGCGGCCGTTAAACAGGGGTATCGACTCATTCCACTCCACCACGTTTCCGCCCTGGTCGAACGTGCCGTAGGGGCTGGCGCTGTTGTCGTGGGCCCCGACCTCCGTGCGGTAATAGGGAGCGCCGATGGTGAAATCGTTTGGATGGCTGTAATACGTCGCATGACCACCTGGATCAGGGTCGGTCAGATCGTTGCTGATTCCGAAATCGACGCTCATCGGATAGTTGAAGTAATTCCCGGTCGCGCCGTCGTTGGCGTGATAGGCCGCCTTGTACCACTCGTCTTCCGACGGGACCACCCAGGAGGCGTCCGACTCGCGGAAGACGTCATCCAATTCGTCGTCGGTCACCATGCCATTGAGGAAATAGGAGCCGTCCTCGGTCGTGGTCAGGTCCTGGTCGCCGGTCGGTTGTTCGTTGTGCAGCCAGTTGGCGAAGCGCATTGCATCTCCAAAGGACACAAAGTTCACCGGCCGGTTCGCCCAATCCGGCGCCACGCTGTACGTGTAGCTGCCCGACGAGCCGGTGCGTTCAATCTTGCAGCCCTGTTCGTGCGTCGACATGGACGGGTTGTAAAGCGCGTAGGTGTCCGTCGCCGCGACGGCATTGAGGAACTGAGCGTACTGCCCCGCCGTCACTTCGTTTTTTCCGATGTAGAATTCATAGACCACGCTACCGAAAAGGCCGTCCAATTGAGGATCGCCCGCGTTTCCCGGGTTCCCGACGGCAACGGTCTCGACCACAAGGCAGGAGCCGCAGTTGCCACGGAGGAGGCAATCGACAAACAGGGGAATGTCATCTAGGTCCACGTCCACGTCGCAGTTCAGGCTCGCGCTAAGCAGTTCGCAACTGGGGTGGCTCGCTTCGTAGGCTGACGGGGCGAGCAAAGCCAGCACGAACGCCGCGACGTCGTGGCCGTCCGTCAAGAGGTCGCAGTTCATGTCCCCCGGGGACGTCCAAGCCTGTGCAGCGGTGGCGCAAGCCAACACCGCAGATAATATCATGGCGATCACCATCCTCTTGCGCATGGGTGAGTCCTCCAAGGGAGACCGCCTGCAATGCGATATGGTGCCGACGTATAAGCCGAATAGCTGTTCTGGCAGTCTCAAACCGGCTCGCCGCCGTCCCATCATAGTCGTTTTGGCAAAACAGCGATCGCCTCAGGGTTTGTGGTTGCGCGGTCGCTCCTCACGGCTGTCCGTCGATGAGTGGAGACCTGGAAACGCAGACTGCGGCCAGAAAAAAGTTCAACGGGCGTTCAGCCGCTCCGCTGGCATCATGGCGAGTTCGGACGGAATCCTGCCGAAGGCGATTTTGTCGTCCATGCGATGGCGGAAGCCGTGCATCGTTCCGAAATAGATCGTCGAATCCCCCCATCGACGGTTGATGTCGTCGACCGTCCATGAGACGCGTCGCGGCTTTTCCATTTCACTGAACAGCAGGTTCGGCACGATTTCAGCCAGCTCGAGGTCGGCCACCTCGACCCCCACCCTGAGCGGCGGAGGGCCGCCGGGCGAGCGTCGCAGCCAAAGCGCATGAAACGCCGCCAGAATCGTGGGCGTGTCCTGCACGCAGGGAAGCGAGGCTTTCTCGCACCAGTCGCCGCCGCGGACGCTTCTAAGATGGGCCCGCAGGTGCCGGGCATAGTAGCCCTCGCGGCGCAGCCGCGCGCCCAGCCTGCACAAGAGCCGCACCATGATCCCGTAAGCGCCCTCGTCGTTTCGGAACCGTGGTTCGAGCACGTTGGCATGGCTCATGGAGCGGCGCCGCGTCGCCTGCTCGGGCTCGTCGTAACCGTGAAAACCGGCCCACCAGGCGGCGCCCGACACCGAGCCCCACACCTGGACCGCCTGCCGCCGGCTGAGGGCCCACAGGATCCGGACGTCTTTTACGCCGTGGGCGTGGAACCGGGCCATCATGCCGCGATTGATCCCGCAAAGATCGTCCAGCGCCAGGTGTTTCAATTCGTCGGGCAGATCACGGACGTCCAACGTGGTCAAACCGTCCTGCTTCTTCAGATTGCTGGCGATCTTCGCCAGAAGACGCGTCGGGGCGATGCCGATGGAGCAGGCCAGCTGTGGGCTGAAATCGTGTCGAAGCTGCCGCTTGATCCGCTGCGCGAGGGCGACCGCCTGCTCGCGCCGCCGCTGGTCGCCCAAGAGGCGAATGGCCCATTCGTCGATGGAGTACACCTTGTGGACGGGCGAGCACTTGTCGACGCTTTGAAGAATCTCGTTATGCACCCGGACATAGACATTCGGCCTGGCCCGGACAAGCGTGATCCCTGGACACAAACGCCTCGCCTCGCTTGCCCGCGTGCCGACCTTCACGCCACAGCGCTTGGCGTCGTAGCTGGCGGCGATGACGCATGTGTTCTCGGATTCGACCGGGACGACGCCGATGGTGCGGCCACGCAGCTCGGGCCGAAGATGCTGCTCGACGGAGGCAAAGTAACTGTTCATGTCGATCAACATCCAGTTGTAGGTGGAATCGACCGGAGGCGATGATGTCGCGGATTCGAGATTCATGTTTCCCGTCCAAAAGAGAAGTGCATCTGCCCGCCCGTTTCAGGCCGGCGGAAATGGGCCGCGGAGAGCGGACGGATGTCGCGGTTGAGGCCGTATTTTCGCGTGAATACGTCGAATGTCCGGGCGATTTGCTCCACGAACGCGCCCTCTCCGCGATGACGGTTCGCGGACGCCCGGTAGAGCTTGCCGCCGCTTGCCTGACGTATGAGGGATTCGACTTTTTTCGCGCGGTCGGGATGCACGGACCGGTTCAGCCAGTCGAGAAACAAATCCTTGACCTGAAACGGCAGACGCAGCAGCACCCAGGCCGCGCGACGGGCGCCGGCATCCGAAACCGCTTCGAGGATGCTCGGCAGCTCCACGTCCGTTAGGCCCGGAATGATGGGCGCGACGTTGACCGACACCGGCACGCCCGCCGCCGTCAGCTCCCGAATGGCCCGCAATCGCCCGGCCGGCGACGAGGCGCGCGGCTCCAGCTTCTGGGCGAGGTCGGCATCCAGCGTCACCAGGGTGATGGTGACCCGCCCGGCGTTCATCTCCGCCAGGCGCAGCCACAAGTCGGTATCGCGCAGGACGAGCGCGCTCTTGGTCATCGTCGAGACTGGTTGCCCGCAGTCGGCCAGCACCTCCAGACACTGGCGGGCGATGCGCATCTTGTGCTCGATCGGCTGGTAGATGTCGGTGATGGCCGACATCACGATCGGCTCCGGCTTCCACTTCGGCGACGCCAGTTCCTGCTTGAGCAGCCTGGGGGCGTCGGGCTTGGCCGTCAGCTTGGTCTCGAAATCCAGCCCGCAACTGAAGCCGAGGTACTCGTGGTATGGCCGGGCGAAACAGTAGATGCACCCATGCTCGCAGCCGCGATAGGGATTGAGCGTCCAATCAAACGGCACGTCGGACGTCTTCGCCACCTGGTTGATGATGCGTTGGGTGCGGTCGAAAAACACCTGGCGTTCGACGCGGCTTGCCGAGCCGTCGTCGTTCTGCCGCTCGATCCATTGGCGATCCAGCTCTTCTCCGAGCACGTGCAGCCTGACCGGCTCGAAGCGATTGCCGGGGTTCAGCCCGGCCCCGCGGCGATGGGCCGGACCGCCGGCCAGTGCGTCGCGGTAGGAATGGTCGCCCTGGTCCACAACCTAACATTATACGAACATAGGCCGGCGGCGTCAACCGGTTTTCCAGTGGGAATTGCCAGCCGTTAACGCGGCTGCCGCGTAAAAAATGGGGCTCGATCCAGCGTTTCTTGGTGAGTGAATTTCGGCGGCGAGGGATGCCCACCGGCGTAGCTCAGTCCGATGAGTTCGCGTGAGTTTGGGACCAGAGGGTCGTTTGATTGAATCGTGTCGCCTCGATTCAGTAGACCTTATGGCCTCTGCGAATGCTGGGATCAGTTGCGTTTACAGAACTGTTCAATCACGCCCTCTCACTCGCTGAGATTTGGTGCGGATTTGAACTTACAAAGACAGCCGCATACTAAGGAGCCGTTTTGCTCTGTTGAAAACCTATAGCGATTCCCGATTCACTTGACGATCCTCGCCCGATTTCCAAGGCCCAGGGGCAGGCCTGCGCTGGGCATTCTACGCAGCGGGCAGTCATCCACTGAATTGGGATCCGCTCTAGTGCCAGCGATGGGAATCGTAAAGGGTCGAATAACAGGTAGTCATGAAAGCGGGCGATGGGATTCGAACCCACGACGTCCAGCTTGGGAAGCTGGCATTCTACCACTGAATTACGCCCGCAAACGCGGTTTTGTACTACTTAATGAGCTGATCTTGCTCTACTTAAGCACAGCCGCCATAATGGAGGCCGCTCTGAACGCCCCGGAATTATACCCGGAGTTTCGACGTGGCCAAGACCAGGCAGCGAGTTCCAAAGCTTCGGTTCACCACTTGGCGAAACCACGGCTGGCACGTCACCTACCGTGACCGGCAATCGGGAGTCCCCCGAAAGCACTTCTTCAACATCACAGAACGAGACTGCGAGGCCGAAGCCCGCGTGCTCTACCATGCTTGGGTTTTTGAGCACTTGGGAGGAAACGGAGGGCAAGCATTGCCGACGAAGGCCGAGCCGCGAACGAAACCACGAAAGAAGCAGGTGCCTGTGCTTTCGGGTTGTCTCCTCGAAGTCGCAAGCGGGTTTCTTGAGAGCGAGAAACTCCGCACGAGAAGTGCCCATGAGCCGAGGCGGCGCGGCACCATCACCGAGCCCGTGCACCGGGACCGAAAGAAACACATCCGCGACTTCCTTGAGTTTCTGAACGCACAGCACGGAAGTGGCGCCGTCGGAAAGCTCAGGCTTTCAGACCTCACGATGGAGGACATCGAGAGCTACAACCGCGTGCTGGTGAAGCGGGGCTTTTCGGATTCGCAGGTCGTCAAGCGCTTGCAGCTTATCAAGGCAGTCATCGACCGAGCAGGCAGGCCAGAGCACGGAAAGCAGATGCTCACCTGGAATTGGGATTCACGCGACGTATCCCACGGCGCGCCGCCCAGTGAAAGAATGCTCCCGACACGGAAGCAGCTTCTAAGGATGCTCCGAGGAACCGACCTCCGGGGCCGCGTCATGATTTGGCTTGGCATCGGCCTTGGATTTGGTGCCCGCGACTTGGCTGCGATTCGCGTCGGCCAAATCGCAAAAGACGCCTACGACCTTCGCCGAGGTAAGACCGGTGTTGAGAGGTACGGCATCACGCCGCCCCGAGTTTGGCACTATGTCTCGCTCTACCAAGCACGGGCGAAAAGACCGACCGGACAGATTCTCTTCGTGACCAAGAACGGCGTGCCGCTTGTCCAGTCCACCTCCAATGCGGTCACGCAGTGGTGGGACAAGCTAAGACGCCGAGTCGGCGAGTCGAAGACGACGCTTCCCGGCTTCTACACCCTTCGCCATCTTGGGGCGACTGAATTTGGTTCACGGCCTGGAGCATCCATCAGCGAGGTAAGACGCTGGCTTGGTCACGCCGCCGGCTCAGATGTCGCCGACACCTACATGCGGCCGGTCGGCCCGGAATACAAGGATGTAGTCCTTTGGGTTCGGAAACAGCTTGAGAATCCGAAGTCCGTTCGATAACAATCGGGCTGACCTTGCTCAGCGACTTCAAGCCGCTAACGCCGGAGGTTGTCCGCTTTCCTCACCTAAACTCGCGGCGATTAGCGCCCGGATCTCAGTTTGTTTGAGGGCACACCCGTACGTGAGTCTCGGCTCGAATTCGACAGGTCGCGAAACGTCCCGGCTCGCCTCAAACATCGGTCCCAAGCGATTCAATGCCCGAACCGCCAAGTCTTCGTCGTCTTGCGTGATGTACCTCCAAAGGCCCTTTCGTACAACCGTCGCGAAGAGGCCGCACGGGTTTTGTGTGCCGATGGCCTTGGCGTGCTCGGCCGCGGCGAAGAACCGAAGCCGGTCGCACTCGGATTGACTGATAAGACCAAAGCCCGCAGCTTGACGGTGAAGCTCCAGAAGGCGCTTCGCATCGCAGAGATCGTCCCAAACCACATGACGAAGCGTCGGCTTCCCTTCCCCCTTCGGTTGGGTTGAAACACCAGATGGCCCGCACTCGGGTTTCTGGTTCATGTAGATTCTCGAAGAGAGTTTCTTGTCTTTATATGGGGGTGGCGATCCGGTTGTGGAGATCGCCGGGTGGGGTGATCGTTTGATCGCTTGGCTTATGTCATTTCTCGACCATTCGAGATTCACGCGAACTCGCTGCCCGAAGCGGTTAAGAACAATTTGCCGAGTGGAGATTGGCACGAGCCAGCCGATTCCGACGAGGTGTTTTCTTGCCGCCTTCACGTTTCGAGCGTTCACACCGAACAGTTCAGCGATCCACGACGCCTTGCACGTTCCCTCCGCGTGGCAGAGACCGCCACGGTAGTAGAGGCAGCGAAGAAGGTGCCCAAGAATTGAGGCGACCACGACCCGCCTTGCTCCGCCGGCGATGAGCCGGATGATTCGCCGGGGCATTGGCACGAGGCGCCGATGATTGGGAACAAAGTCGAGCATCGGGCCAAGGCCGGCTTGCCCGAGAACCGATTCGGAGTTTGGAAATGCGATCGAAGACTCTGACCAGGAGAGAAGACCCATTCCTTCGATTCTCGCAATCGAATGACGAACGTGCTCGCCCCCTACCCCGCCGACCAAGCCGTGGATCTCCTCGATTCGGTAGCTTGGAGGCCTGCCCTTTATTAGGCCGCAGCGCCTCGCTGTCAGCTCCAGGCAGGCGAACCACACTCGAAGGTCAAACAGGCGGAGATCGCCCCGTCTATAGGCCGTCCAGGCGGCGAGAAGTACGGTCCCTGAAACGAGAGTGAACCCACCGGCGGGCTTACGCACGCCAGGGCATCGTTCAAATCGCATATGAGTCCTTTGTTCAGCGAACACACGACGGGCGTTCGCTTTGCCCGTGGGGCAAGCCGTGAAGAAACACCTCTCCTGTTCGGCCGAAGAAAACAGATTGACGAACGCCAGGACGCCGCGCTACCTTGAACCTGTCACAGTTAGGTAGCTTCGAGGTCCGGGGCCATCGCTCCGGGTCTCAAGCAGTGAAAAGGGCGACCCACCAGTCGCTTTTTTCTTTTGTGCACGAGCGTGCTAACCCAATAGTCCTCCATCATGAGCGGCTCGCCGCACCGCCCACCGAATCGCGGATGGATGCTTTAAGCCTCTTGAAGCAGACGTAGCGAACCGCCAAGTACCTGACAATACAAAATCTTTCGGCGGGCGCATGACCGAATGCGGGGATGCGGGCAAGCCCACTTGCGGGAATGCGGGAACGCCCCCAGGCCAGAAAGCCCGAATCCATGAATGCGGGAAGGCCGGCATTTGAACTTTCCATCTTGTGCAGATGGTTAGCGCCGCGCTACGACTTGAACATGCGGGAATGCGGACAGGCCCGAACGCGGGGAAGCGGGGATTCGGCCATGCCCGAAGGCCCGATTGCGGGAAGCGCGCAATGAAAACTTTTTTTGGGGGGAGGATACGTGACGAAAAGAAAACCGCTTGGGATCTTGATCGCGGTCGGTAACCAAAAGGGCGGAGTCGGAAAAACCACCAACACCGTGCACATCGCGGCGGCGCTCGGACAACGCGGACACAAGAGCCTGGTCATCGATCTCGACCCGGCCGCAGGAGCGACGAAACATCTTGGTGTCCCTGAGAACAGCTTCGCAGGATCGCTTGAACTTCTATCAACCGACGAGACCGTCGAATCGCTCGCCATCACGGACAAGATGCCGAAGGGCGTCCACCTCATCCCATCGAGAACTCAGCTCTCAGAACTCGACACAGTGCTCTCCAAGTACGTCGATCGGACACGAATCCTCGACCGGCCGATTGCACTCGCCCGCGAAAATTACGATTACATCTTTCTCGATACGGCGCCGGCCGCGGCGGCGACGACGACGGTAGCCGCATATTCGACGGCAGAGTGGTTTCTGCTTTCGGCGTTTCCGCACCCGCTCTCGCTTGGTGGCCTCACCGAGGCGTTCAACGACATCGCCGATGTACGAAAGCACAGGAATCCCGGCCTCGAAGTGCTGGGCGTTGTCTTCACGAACGTCGATGGAAGAGCGACAAGGCTTCGGGCACAGCTTGAAACGGTCGTACACGCGGCGCTCCCGGCACGACGCTTTGAGACCTACATTTCGCAGGCCGTGGTCCTTCCCGATCTTTCCGGCCGAGGAAAAACGCTCTTCCAGCTTCCGCGTTACAACAAGTTTGCCGTCGCCCGCCAGTACATCCGGCTTGCTCAGGAGGTTGAGCACCGCGTGATGAGCCGCGACACATTCCTTGCCGGGACACTTGCACCTCCGGTGCTCGAAGACATGCCGGACCAGGAGGAGCTGGCCGAAGAAGCACTCGTCGCAAACGCATAAGGGGATAGGGGATGGCCAAGCCGCTTCGAGAACCACCACCGACCAGCTCCGTCGCAAGGCTCCTCGACATAGAGGCCGCGTCGCGGGCGCTCGCTCCGACACAGCCCGCCGCTTCTCAGCCAACGGAACCGGCCAACCGCGATGCACCCGCGCTCTCGGCGCCGCCGCCACGGCAACCCGAGGCATTGCCAGGCCACCACGTTCCGCAAGCCAATTTTCCATCGGCGGCCCCAACCGGCGAGCCGGCCAACATCAAACGCGAGCTGGTGCTAAGCCCTTCGACTGAAGAGACCTTCTCGCGGCTCGTCGAACTCTACCGACGCTCGACAGGCACGCGCCTTAGCAGCAGCCATGTTGCACGCGCGATGCTAAAGGGCGTCGCCGCTTGCATGGTATCGCTGGAGCGCGAGGCCGACGCGATCGGCAGGCTTCGGCTCCCCGGAAACGCACGCGGCAGGGAAGGGGAGCGCGAACGATTTGAGGATCGGATCGCCGAAGCCTTCGTAAACGGCGTTCGCTCGGCGGCTGCCTTTCGGCGAAAAGACCGATAGAATCCGCTCGCTGAAGGCCAGCTCGACCAAGGAACCGTTTGGCAAGTGTCCCGCGAATCTGCTACAATTGACGGTATGACGCACTTTGATCGCATCACCTTCGACCATGCCATCATTGGCGGACGCGCTTGCATCCGCGGGATGCGAATCCCCGTCTCCGTCATCGTCAAGCAGATCGCCCACGGTGCGACGCGAGAAGAGGTCCTTTCCGATTATCCCGACCTGGAGTCCGACGACATCCAACAGGCGCTTGAGTATGTCGCGTGGCTCTCGGCCGAAGAGATTCTCACCGCTTAACGCATGAAATTCATCGCCGATATGGGCGTATCACAACGAGTGGCCGCATGGCTTCGAACACAGGGCCATGAAGTCGTTCACCTTCGCGATGAGGGATTGCATCGACTGCCCAACGGCCAGATCTTCGAGATGGCCAAGGCCGGCCGCTCCGTCATCCTGACCTTTGACCTGGACTTCGGCGAGATCATTGCACTCTCCGGCGAGAGCGCCGTCAGCGTCATCCTCTTTCGCTTGAGTAACACCACGTCACCCTTCGTCATCAGCCGCTTGCAAACGGCTCTCCCCAGCGCCGCTGAGGCCCTTGAGTCCGGTGCCATCGTCGTCGTCGAAGACTTCCGCCATCGAATCAGGCGACTTCCGCTCGGTGCCTAACGCATCATTCATCTCGACCGTCGCCTAGAACGATGGCCATCGACGAATCCGCCTGAAGTCCTCTACACCTGCTATCAGCCAGTCACGCTGAGGTTTCACGGCTTCTTGTCGGCTCGTGTTGGCTTGCTCCCTTTCTGATCGCTTCGCGTCCGGGCCACTCCACGGCTTAACGCCGCCGGTCTTCGCCGGCACCGGTCGCGCCAGGCACGCTTCGCTCTTCGCCTTTGGCTTCGGCCTGTCACGCCCGCTGCTTTCGGCTCCGACCTGGAGCAGCCCGGCCGCTTCGCTCTTGTCCATCCGGTTTGTGGTTTTTGGTTTCCCGGCTGCGCCGGTCTGTGAGGAAACCAAAAACCCCAAACTCGGAGGACAAAAACATGAAAGTAGAGCAAGCCAAGAAACTCGCCGACGAAGCCCTGAACCAACTCATCGCCGCAGTCGAAGCAGGAGGCAGCGACGCCTTCAAGGCGTATCTCGCCACGATGGCCCGCTTCCATCGTTACAGCTTCGGAAACGTGATGATGATCGCGATGCAGCGACCGGATGCGACAAAAGTCGCCGGGTTCAATCGCTGGAAGGAGCTTGGCCGATACGTGAAGGCCGGCGAGAAGGGCATCGCCATCATCGCGCCGCTGGTCTGCCGCATGAAGTCCGACGACCATAGCGCCGAAGCAACGGCTGAGCAAGATGCCGAGAAGTTCCTTCGCTTCAAAGCCGTGTACGTCTTCGATGTCAGCCAGACCGACGGCGAGCCGCTGCCTGAGCTTCATCACGTCGGCGGCAACCCGAACGGCCATACCGAGCTTCTGAAAGACTTCATCGCCAAGTCCAGCATCGCCCTCGAATACGCCGACGACATCGGCTTCGCAGATGGTCTATCGAAAGGCGGAACGATCGTCCTTCGCACCGGCCTTGCCCCCGCCGAGGAATTCTCGGTTCTCGCTCACGAGCTGGCCCACGAAATGCTTCATCGCACCGAGCGGCGCAAAGAAACGACCAAGACCGTCCGCGAGACCGAGGCTGAAGCCGTCGCGTTCGTCGTCTCTCAGGCCATTGGCCTCGACACCAACAGCGCATTCTCCGACTACATCAAGCTCTATAACGGCGACCGCGAGACGCTCACCGAGTCGCTGGACTACATCCAGAAGACCGCAGCCAGCATCCTCGAAGCCATCAGCGACGGCCCGTAAGGGCCGCTGCTACTTTGCACTTCGCTCGCCCAATGGCAATGACACATCGTAACTTTCATGGCCAATAACATGATCAAAGCAAATCGAAACAAGAAATCCATGAGCCGAGCCATTCAACAGGAATTCATTTGGCCCGAAGAGGCCACCAGGCAAGAGACTCGTCCTGAGCCACCGCCGGATGCACCAGTGACGGTCGAATCAGTGGTCAAGCACGACATGGCGCCGCTTGCCGAACTTCAGGCTCCACCGACAAGCGATACCCCGATAGCGAAGCCACTTCGAGAAGCCGTCGAGAACGGGATATTTGGCACGACGACCGACGGCCCCATCGACCCCGATGAAGACGAAGTTCGAGCCATGACGGAGGAACATGGCCGCGAACTCATCGTCCTTCTCGCAGACATCCAGGCCGTCCAAGACGCCGTGAGGACCGGTGACGACCCGCGAACGGGAAAGGCGCCTCGAACACCGGAGGCGGAAGCAAAACTCCGCGAATTTCTCGAAGGCGAAGAGCCACGGCTTAAATCTGCCTACGCAGCAGCGCTCGACGCCTACGCTCGGGGTTTTGGAAATGATGCCGCATCGACACTTGATGCATGGACCAGGAAGGTAGTCGCCGATTGCACTATTGAACCGAGCAACCGGTACGATCCCGGCCATCCGTGGCACTACCTACCGGAAGGAGACAACGCGGCGCCGATTCCGGTTGAGCAGATTGAGGCCGACATCGACGTGGGCCGATACATCGAACGCGAACTCCCCAAGAACCCAAAGAAGCGATCCGAAAAGCTCCAATCGCTCCTGACCCAGGAACGAGAACGGGTTGAACAGGACAAGCGCCGCTATCAAGAGATTGTGGAGCGCGGAGCGGAGGCACTCTCTCGGTACGACCGCGAGATTGCCCACACGAGCGACGCGATGGCCGTCGCGACGGCACTCTCCCTCAAGTTCAACCACATCCGCTACGGCTTGGGCCGCGTGGCGTGGCTCCAGCGCACACTTGCGCCATGAGCCGTGTTTTGGCATGATTCGCCGATGCGACTCCCCAAGGCGACCGCCAACAAAATTCATCGCGCGATACGGAGGCTCTTCGAGGTCGCGGATGAAATCGAGGCGAAGTTCCCCTTCAAGGCGAAGTGTCTTCGCAGCATTGTCCGCTGCATTGAACGAGGCTATGGCCCCGGCGTGAAGGAGGAATTCTCGCTTTCGCTGCCTGCCGGCCACTACTCCGTCAACTTAAAACCATTTGAACTCGGCCCCAGCGATCGGCTTTACGTGGAGGGCGAGCCGTTGGAGCCTGACGAGTCGGCGACCGAAGCCACGCCAAGAGAGAAAACCCAAGTTTGAGTAAGAACTCCGTTCGTGATACCCGTAGCAGATGGCATACCATCGCGAGTCGTCCCAGAGCGCTTTCCGGCCGGGCCGGAGGTGGAGACCACGCCGCGCAACGGCCAGGCGGGTAACACCGACGGCAGTCGGGTTTCCGTATAGAAGCAGGCAAACCCTTCTCTCGCGCGGTGAGGCCGCGTTCTTCGGACCGCTTCAGGCCGCCGTCGGAGGGGACTTCCTCATCATGTGCAAAGTCCGCCTTGCCGACGTGGTTACTTGCCCGGTGCGACGCGACCGGCGCGGCCCCTTCAGCGCCATATCGCAGAAGCACCTTGACTTTGTTCTCTGCGATGCGAGCACGACCCGGATAATCCTCGCCATCGAGCTTGACGACCGCTCGCATGATGCCCCGAGACGGCAGAAGCGCGACCGCTTCGTAAATGATGCTCTCCAGGCCGCAAACATCCCGCTAGTTCGGTTTAGCGCTCAGGCTTGGTATTCAATTCTGGTCATCCGCGAGAACATTCTTCGTGCCACTGACCCAGAAGGCATACTGTTTGCACCGCCGTCCCGACACGTCTGACCCGCACTCACAGGAGAAATGTTCGCTGCTCTCCGAAGCCGTCGGATCTCCTGAAGGACGAACAAGGCGATTGAGTCGGGCAACTTGCTTCACGTCCTAAGCTGACTTGAGCGCCCTCCGACTCGGGACCGATCCGGCAGGGTGGGGCAGAGCAAGCGGCATGGCCTGCCTTCCATCGGCCGCCATCGCCGGGGACCCCCTTCCACGAGCCCCGACGACGACGGCCGAATACGGCAGGTAAATGAAACAGACCGTTGACGGTCCGCTGTGCAACATCGATCCGGGATTCCCTCATAACCCATGCATCAGGTGGAGCTGCACGAATTCTCGCAGATCAAGGTTAGGAGTACGCACTATGGCAAAGCCAACGTCCAACAAGCCGGTTCACGAGATTCGATACGGCAGCATCAAGGCGGTCATTTGGAAAAATGACACCGCCAACGGCGCCATGCACAACGTCACCGTCGCCCGCATCTACAAGGACGGCGAAGAGTGGAAGGAGTCGAGCGGTTTCGGCAGGGACGATCTTCTCGTTCTCGCCAAGGCGCTCGACGAAGCCCACACATGGATTCACAGCCAAAAGGCCGCGTAGGCCCCAGGCTCGCGTCCGAAACGGTTCAAACGAAAAACGGTTGACCCAGAGGATTCATGGCTCCACCTGAGCCTCTTTTAATTCTTCGACGCATTTCCCCGCGATCAGTCTGCGGCTTTCAAGACGCGGTGCGGCAAGGGTCCCGCCAGCTTCGCTGTCACGCCCCTTGCTATCGCCCGCTCGCTTCCCTGCCACCCGAAACGTTTTCCCAAGCGGCATCGGGCTTCGCCCGATCTGAGTTTTCTTCTTCCCGTGGGGCACGGCTTTTTCACAAAGTCGGGCGAGTGAAAAAGCCGGCCCCTCCGGAAAAAAGCTGCCTCCGGCAGCATCTTCCGCGGCCAAACATCCCGGCGAGCAAGGGGCAGCGCCGGTTCTTGGAGCAAACAACATGATGAACAGCAGATTCCCTTTTGGGCAAACCGTCATAACGCGAACCGCGATGAACATCCTTCACGCCGAGGATGTGCTTGCAGGTTTAGAGCGTCATGCATTGGGCGATTGGGGCGACCTTTGCCCCGAGGACCGAGCAGAAAACGAACTATCGCTGTACGAGAATCGCCGGCTCTTTTCGGAGTACAGCGACCGGAACGGCCGGACGTTTTTCATCATCACCGAGGCAGACCGTTCGGCGACCACGGTACTGCTACCCGAGGACTATTGAGACTAACCCCGCTGCCGCCGGTTCGGCGGCAGCCTTTCTAAAAGGCAAACACCATGAGATTCAACGTTAGATTGCACAGGACGCAGTACAAGATCGGGAGCACTTCCATCGAGGCCGAATCCCAAGCCGAAGCCGAGGACGCCGCCCAGAACTTCGAGGCGAAGGACATCGCCGAGTGGGAGCTGGCAGATGACGACCTGATTGTCGTCTCGGTTACACCTTCCCTCGAACCGCTTTTCGAGGGGGACCCGGCATCAGGCGCGACCGAGGCGGCGCGCCCGCCCGCCGAGGTTCGAGAGGCTTTGCGACGAGTTGTTGACTACCTCTACGACGCCGAGGCTGAGGACTATCAGACGTCGGCGAAGTGGGCGCATAGGGGGCACATCTTCGAAGCCGTCCTGCTCGTCGCCCGCTGGTTGGCCAAGCTCGAACGAATCTGACGCCCGCCTGGTTGGAGCCTCCCGCTCCGACCAGGTTTACTCCCGAAGGTTCTCCTTTTTTGCTCTCCGCATCCCCAAAGTATCTGGCTTCCGTCAAGCCGTGCTCCCGAACGACTCGATGCACATGGCTCTGGCTAATTCCCAGCGTCCTCGAACGCGTACGCGTCTTCCCTTTCCTATGACTCTCGCCATTCCATCACATCCGACGCGGAGCTTCTCGGCACGGCACAGGCGACGCGAATAAGCATCGCTCACAGCCGTCAAGTCGGTCGAGCGAAGTCGGCTTCCGTTTCGGTCTGAGCGCTCGCGTTCTCGCGTTCTCTGAGTGTCTTGTTTGCTGTGGTCTGGCGTTCTCCATCGCGTTGCAAAACGCCTCTTAACTTGAATCACGCCGGAGCTTTTCGCCGTCAAGGAATTGCCGCTCCACGTTCCTGCCGACGACGCAATCGCGTCGTCGTCAAGCCGCCTCGCGTTCCTCCTTGACTGCGAGCTCCGGGCGTGAATTTCAAGTCGGCGTTTATTCGCAACGCTAAAGGAGAACGCAATGACACAGCAAAAACAATCGAACTCATTCAGACAACTGGAGAACTCCGAGGTTGACCCGAACGTCAGCCCGCTTACGCTCGACACTCCAATCTTTGACGGCCATGAGCGGATGCCCATCCGGCCTCACGCCCCGCCAAGCGGCCCATTCTCGAACTGGCTCTCGGTCGAACAGATTCGAATCATGCAGCGGATGCGTCGAGAGACCGTCATCAAGGCAATGGAATCCGGCGAACTCCCCTTCGAGAAGCGAGGCCGCGTCAGATTCGCCCGCCTCGCCGACGTAATCGCGTGGGAAGAAAGGAGGCTCACCCACACATCCCTTGAGTCCAAACGGACCATCGACCCCGACCTTGAAGACCTAGCCAGTTAAGCAAAGGGGGGGATGAGACAATGAAACATGAAGCAGCCACACCAGAGACCGACCCGGCAGAATACGTGAGGGAGGTAACCGCGCGGTACATCGGGCCGAGACGAAAGAGCATCGTAATCTCTCACTCCGGAGTCGCAGCCGAATTCATGCGGAGACTTCTCCGGGACCATGCCCGCGAGCACTTCATCGCGTTGTACCTAAGCGGTTCCCACCGAATCGTTTCATATTCGATCGTTTCAATCGGTACCGCCAACACCGCTCCGGTCCACCCCAGGGAGGTCTTTCAAGGAGCATTCCTTGCTGGTGCCTGTGCCCTAATCGTCGGACACAATCACCCCTCCGGGGACCTCGAACCGAGCCACGCCGACCTACTCTTTACTGCCAGGCTAAAGGACGCCGCCACGCTCCTTGGAATCTCGCTCCTGGACCACGTGATTCTTTCCGGGGATTCGTACTTTTCGCTCAGGGACAGGGGCCTCTTTGACTAAACTTTGGCCCCCTTCCAAGGCGCCATAAAGACGGCTCCTAGCCTTGCTTCGTACGCCTCGCCGATTCGCCCGCCCTCCACGCAGAACGGCAGCTCGATGGCCGACGGAGTTGGAAGAACGCCCCGTAGTGGCCGAGGCCAGGAACCGCACCGCTCATCATCCCGAAACGGCTTCGACCCCGGTCGCCCCACGTTCTTGCTCCCGATTTTTCCCGTCTCCACCCTCGCCTTTCTCCCGCCGATTTTTTTTCACACCTAATGCACCTTCGGTGCGGGCAATGCGCGAACGCCCGCGCCCTAAGTCGTTTAAGGCCAAGGCCATGAACGCGTCTGCAAGATGTTTGCAATCGCCCCAGCATCGACGCACAAGCCCCTTTCTACTCGCTGTTTACGCCGTTTGCCAAAACAGCGCCTCGCCGTAGAATTCGCGGCGTGGCTGCGGACACCGAGACCATCAGTTTTCGCCTTCCCGCCGAGCTTCTCGAAGAGCTTAAGGACCGAGCGTCCGACCACAACTCCCGCCACAATCTTCGAGGTGAATCAGCACTCTCGCGGAACCAGTTTGCGAAGAAACTTTTGACCGACGCGCTCACCGATTCGGACCGTGAAAAAACTCGTGCCGAACTTGCACGACTGGCGGATGAAGTAGGTAGACTTAGAGAGGACATTGCGACCGTCCTAACGTCGCTCATGGTCAACATTGCAAAGGCCGATGCACGGGAAGTCGAGGCGTGGGTGAGAGCGGCTCTGCTTCGCTAGGCCGGGAACAGCAACATGCTTTCCAACGCCCGAATGGCACGCGGTCAAGCGGACTACTACTTGGAGCTTGCCCGCGAGGACTACTACCTCGAAGGCGGCGAGCCGCCAGGTATCTGGTGGGGACGGGGAGCCGAAGCGCTTGGCCTAAGCGGCGTCGTGGGGCCTGCCGCGCTTCGGCAGTTGTACCAAGGCTTTCGACCCAACGGAGAACCACTGGTCCAAAACGCGGGCGCCCAGGGCCGACGACCCGGCTGGGACCTGACGTTTTCGGCGCCGAAGACGGTAAGCGTGCTTTGGAGTCAAGCGGATCCCGACACTCGTCGTGAGATTCAAGAGGCCCATTTTGCCGCGGTGAAGACCGCTCTTTCCTATCTTGAGGAGACTGCCGCTTTCTCACGGATCGGAAAGGGCGGGGCGGAATGGGTGCCTGCGGGACTGGTTGTTGCCACCTTCGAGCACGGAACCAGCAGAGCCCTCGACCCTCAGCTTCACACCCACGCCTTGGTGCTGAACATCGGAGTACGGCCCGATGGAACGACCGGCACCATCGTTTCCCAGACGCTGTATGACCACAAAATGACGGCGGGGGCCATCTACCGCACCGAGCTTGCTGTCCAATTGATCCGCCGACTCGGTCTCACAATTCGACCGGAAAAGTCGTGGTTCGAGATCGAGGGCATTCCCAAAGCTCTTGCGGAGGAGTTCTCCAAGCGAAGAGCGGCTATCAAGAAGGAACTGTCGTCGCGAGGGCTTGAGTCGGCGTCCGCCGCCGCGTTTGCCACGCTGGCGACCCGAAAGGTCAAAGGCATCGTTCCGCCCAGAGAGGAACTATTCAGAAATTGGCAGGAAATCGGAGCTGCTCACGGCATGAGTCCTGCCAGCGTGGCCGCAATGATTAGGCCGGGCAAGGCGATCGGCACCGATCGGCAGGCCGAGAAGCGTGTGCGACTCGCTGTGGAGACGATTCTTACAAGGAAGAGCCACTTCAGCGAACAAGAACTTCTCAAAGCGTCCGCCGAACTTGCGACGACGAAGCCTATAGAGGTCGGGTCGCTCCGCGCCGCCGTCCGGGAAACGTTGACCCATTCGCCGGAGATCGTTCGCCTTGGTGTGCGTGCGGGAGAGGTCCGTTACACAACCCAGGAAATGCTTCAAACCGAGACCAAGCTCCTCGATACCGCCAAGAAACTGTCCGATGCCCGCTCCCATGCTGTGAAAGAGAGTCGCGTGCAGCGGGTCATTGAAAAACTTTCCGCTCCTCGCTCCGTAGTTGCGGCGGAACTAAAGCATCATGCAGAACAGCTTGTCCGCGCCGCGCATGGGAAGAAAACCAAGTCGATAAACCGAAAGGAAATCAACGCGGCTGCGAAGCTCGTTGTCTCGCTCTCAGAGGAGCAGAGGAAGGCAGTCCTCGCCCTTACTGCCGAACAGGGCCGCCTGAAAGTCCTTTCGGGCATGGCCGGCACCGGAAAGACCGATACGCTTCGCGTTTGTCGGGAAGTCTGGGAATCGACAGGCCACCGCGTCATTGGAGCGGCGCTTCCGGGGAAAGCCGCACGCGAACTTGAGAATCGCTCCGGCATCAAGAGCGACTCGATCGCCATGCTTGAGGCCAGGATGAACCCTTCCCTTCGCTATGAACTAAAACACCACGCCCGGCAGTTGATACGGGCGGCGCGCGGCAAGTCCACCAACCCACTTGAACGGCTGAGGATCGACAAGAAGACCGTGCTAGTAATCGACGAGGCCGGAATGGTTGGCACGCGTCAACTTGCAAGACTCCTCGAAGCCGTCCGGAAAGGGGGCGGCAAGGTCGTACTTGCCGGAGAAAGCCGCCAACTACAGGCCATCGAAGCGGGTGGGCCGCTTCGAGCCCTGGAAAAGGAGCGGAGTGTAGCCGAGCTAAAGGAGATCGTCAGACAGCGAGATTCTCGCGACCGAGATGTCGTTCGAGATCTGGCCGAAGGCAAAGCGGCAAGCGCTCTTCGAAACCTTGCCGACCGCGGCCTCCTCCAGATTAGCGAGAACAGAAAGCTAGCCATCGAAGCGCTTGTATCCGAGTGGGTGAAGCGCGAGGTAAGAGCGCCCGAACGAAGCTTAATCCTTGCCGGGAGGAATCGTGACGCCGCGGAAATCAACCGGCTTTGCCAGATGGAGCGAGCGAAGACCGGGTACACCGACCCATCGTCGTCCATTCAGATAGATAACGGGTACGCTCATAAAGGCGACCGCGTGCTACTCAGAAAAATAGACCGCTCGCTCGATGTGTCAAACGGGGATCTCGGAACCGTGACCGCCGTGCATCCGGTGCGACGACGGCTCGATGTGCTGCTCGATGATGGGCGAAAAGTGTTGATTCCTCTGAAGGACTACACGCACGAAAGGGGAGCCGACAAGGGAAAGATTGCTGTTTCGCTCGGCTACGCCGTCACCACGCACAAAGGCGCCGGCTCCACCGTGGAGAACGCTTATGTTCTCGTGGGCGGCTTCATGCAGGACCGCGAGCTGTCCTATGTCCAAGCCTCACGGGCCAAGGGCTCTACGTATGTGTTTGCTGGTAGGGAAGGCGAAGGGAAGGGAGTCGCCCGACTTGTCGAGCAGATGAGCAGGTCGAGGGCGAAGGACCTCGCCCTGGATGTCGTAAAGGAACAGGCGATCCAGAAGGAGCAGCGACTTGAACTCCGCCTCGCTCCGTAGAACAAAAGGCATAAAGACCTTTATCCTTCGACTTCCAAGGCCCGTAGCTTGGCTTGGATATGTCCTGGTCGGTCTCTTTGCCGTCATCGCGTACTACGCCGTCACCTTTGCTATTCTAAGAATTGGTTCGCCTCGTTCGTTTCCAGCGGCAGCCATCCGCCCCTTTGTGCTTCTTCCAACGCTCGCCTTTTTCGGCACGCTTCTCTTTCGCTCAGTTCAACTCTCGGAAAGCACCTTTCCAGGCCTCTTTCCTGCGGGCTTGATGCTCATTCGAATCTTTGTCGGTTGGCTCTGGATCTCGGTCATCATGTTCGTCGGCGGGCTACTTTTCCTCACCTTCGCGCCGTCGCCCGCCTACGGCTGGGTCGTCGTCGGCTGGATTGCGTATCCGCTCGCCCTTGCCATTGGCCGAAAGAAGCTACTTGCAGCAGCCGGAGGGACCGGCACTTCCACGATTCGCGGCACCGATGTTCTTTCGGGGCACCAAGCCGCCCACATCGCTTCAACGCTTGCCCCCGGAGAGCGACCGCCCGTCAATTGGAGCGGCCTTTCGCTCTCGGAGCGCGTTGCCGAGGGCCACTTCGTTGTCATCGGCGCCACGGGAAGCGGAAAAACGATCAGCCTTCGCCTTCTCATGCAGAGCGTTCTTTCGGGAATCGGACCCCGCTCCGACATGCGCGCCCTAATCTACGACTCAAAGCGGGACATGGTTTCAATCCTGAACGGACTTCCGCTTAGCTGCCCGGTCGTCATCCTAAATCCCTTTGATGCTCGCTCCGTTGCCTGGGACATGGCGAAGGACATTACCTCACCGGCCACGGCGCTTCAGGTTGCAAGCATTCTCATTCCCGAAGAGCAAGGGCAGAACAGATTCTTTTCCGACGCCGCAAGGCATCTTATGGCCGGCGTCTTCATCGCTCTCATAAACATCGCCCCCAAAGCGTGGACCCTTCGCGACGTGGTTCTCATCATGAGCGAGGAGGTCCGGCTAAGGAAAGTTCTCCAGGCAGTCCCGCACACGCGAAGCCTTGTCAATCAGTACCTCCGCCGCGAAGGCACCGCACAGGACATTCAATCCAGCATCGCGACAAGAATCGCCATGTTCGAGCCGATTGCAGCCCTGTGGCACAAGGCGCCGGTACGAATCAGTCTTGAGGATTGGGTCAAAGGCGATTTCATCCTCGTCCTTGGAAACGAAGAGAGCCTTCGAGCGCCGCTTGACGCCCTAAATCGCGTCATTTTTCAACGGCTGACCGAGCTTGTGCTAAACGACACCGAGTCCACGAAGCGGCGAAGTTGGTTTTTCCTCGACGAGGTCAAAGAAGCTGGAAAACTGGATGGGCTCCCGCGGTTACTCACGAAGGGCCGCTCGAAGGGAGCGAGGATCGTCCTTGGCTTCCAAGATATTGAGGGTCTTCGCTCGATTTACGGCGAGCTTACTGCAAACGAGTTGGCCGGCATGTGCGCTAACAAGGCGTTCCTTCGAATCGATAGCGAAGCAACCGCCCGGTGGGCTGCCCAAACCATCGGCGAGTCGCTCTTTCGCGAGTACACATCTTCAACCAGCCACACGAGGGCGGAAAAAAACTCGACGACCACATCGACCCAGGAGCACATCACCCAGCGCCAGGCCGTATTGGCTTCGCAGCTTATGCGGCTTCCCCTGCCCGATGCCTCCGGCTTCCACGGTTATTACCTCACTCCGGCTGTTGGCGTTTATCACAAAAAGGTCGCGTTTCTAGGAAAGCTCCGTCGGCACGGCCGACGAAAGGACTTTGAGCCAAGGCCCATCGTGGACCAATACGTGCCCCCGTGGGAACCGGCCGATGCGACACGGCTCGGCGTGGACCTTGCAATCGCCGAGGAGCTTGCACCGAAGCAAGCCCCAACGCCAGCGCCTGAGTTTGTCCCCATTCCAAGGGTTACCCGGTCGCCCTGACGGCTTCCCTTTTCAACGCCAATGCGGCCGGTATCGTATTGGGCTTGATGGTTTTGGAAACTCCGAGGGTCCGACGTGCCGAACTGGAATTCATTTGAGAGCGGAAACGTAGGACCGCTTGAGTTTCTCCCAGGCGGCGTCTTCTCCGTCATGGGCATGGAGATGGGCCAGAAAAATGCTCTTGCGAATTCAACTTTCGGCGACGTAACCATCGACAAGCCCGCCGGAGAAGCGGAGGTGATGACCTGCCGGTTTCCAGACGGGCGGACCTACCACTTTAAGTACGAGTCGGGTTCCTGGTGGACCGACATGCCGCCGCCCGACGACGCCAGGAGGGAAGGGGAGGAGACTCAGGCGGCTCCGCAGCCAGCAGTCGTTCCGACGCGGGCGTCCGTCGGCCGCTCGCCGCACTATTGGCTTGTTCTCGCGGCGGCGGCTCTCGTAATCGTTCTTCTCTCTCTGTACCTCGTTCCCTCAGCACTTCGGGAGGCTGGCTACGTTCTGCAAGGTGGCCAAACCCAAGCCGAGACGCCACGAAGTGAAGCGTCACGAAAAGAGGCCGCACTCAAAGAAGAGCTTCTAACGCTCCAAGCAGCCGCGGCCGAGAAAGCGCATCGTCTTTCGACTCAATCCGAGGCGCTTCGCGGTCGAGTTGTCGAGACCGTCGGAATAAATCTTGAGGGTTTGGGCGACTCGCCCCAGTCAAGACCACGGGAACTTGACCTTGCGATTCTAAAGGACGATTCCGTTGCCCGCTCTTGGGCAGCGGTGCGAAACGCTTACGTCTCATCCGCTGAAATCTCGGAACGAAAGACCCGGCTCACCGCTATCGAAGCAAGGCTAAGAGAGGCTGGACCCGCAGCAGACGACCGGATCGTCATCGGCGACATCACCTCGTGGCTCGATTCGAAGATGAAGGCGCTCACGGGCCAGGACCAAAACCTTGACAACCTTAGAACCGCCCTCGAAGCGGCGCGCTTTGAGGAAAGGAACAAGGAGAGGCCGTAACATGAAGACTACTCTATCATCCGCATTCTGCCTTGGATTTGCACTCTTCTCGCTTCGGTCGTCCGCCGCAGTCGCACAGGACATAACCCCGGGCGACGAAAAAGCCAAGGCCCGGACGAGCGAGCACACCAGGCGAAAAGCCGAAGAGGATTCGGCAGGGACGAAGCGCCAATTCGATCGCATTCTCTCCCAGGCCGAAGGAGCAGCCGACCTGTTCAAACGGCTAGATACAAAAGCGACCGCTTGGAGCGACACCACCAAAGCACTATTGACAAACGAGGAAGGACGACGCATTGCCGCCGACGGCACATCCTTAATGGGAGTGCTTCGCATCTATCAAGCAGCACCCGTTCCCGCCGATGAGCTTTCAGCAAGGACAAAAGTCGTTGACTCGATTCTCTCCGACCTTCACCGCGAGGCGGAGCGCCCCGACGTGGGCTTTCTTCCAAGCGACAGAACGCAAGACGAGCTTCTCGATAATTTCTATTGGGCAAGGAGTCAACTCGCGCGGCTCTCAGAAAACGAAACGACGCTTCAAACGCTCGTTGCCAAAGCCCCCAAGCTAAGCGATGCAGCCAAAGCTCGGACTCTCGAAGATGCTATCCGCGACTATAACGCGGACTACTTCAGCTTTATCAATAACTCAATAATCAAGGGAAAAAGCGAGGCGAAGGAACAGTCCGAGCAAATCGTTGTCGAAAAGGCTCGCCTTGCAGAACTTGAACGAGCGAGGGACGAGGCCGACCGGCTCTACAAGGACACCCTCTCCAAGATTGAGACCATGCGGCTCGACTTCGATCTTGAACTAAAACGAAAGCGTGCTGAGGACGAAAAGCGCCTCGCCGAGGCTGAGGTTCGTTACAACGATCTCATGGCGGAACTTGAGCGAACGAAGAAGCTCGCCGAGGCCAATCGCCGCGTCGAAGACGCCAAGGCCGAGGCCAAGAGCAGCCGATTGGGCCTCGAAGCCGACAAGACTCTCGACAAGCAGCGCTGCGAAGACCCAGAAGTGAAACGGCTACTCGCCCCGTTTCTCGCTCACGGAAAATACCAGCCGGGCATGAACAAGGAAGAAATGCTCACCGCCGATTCGAAGGCGATATCGCTATCTCGGCTTCGGTCCTATGGGGCGCTGGAGCCTGGGCCGACGGGCATTCAGAAGCTCCTCGAAGTCGCCACGAACAAGCCACTCCAGCGGCCGATCGACACGATCCGCACGCGCTGGGGCTTCAAGCCGCGGCTTCGCGACAACTCGCCGGAATCGGTCGACGAAATCAAAAAGGCCCAGCAGCTTCTCAACGAGCTTGGGCCGACAATGGTTGAACTAGGAATGCTCCAGCCATGACGGGCACCATGTAGGAATGTACGTTGACACAAGCGACTTCTCCATATCACGACTTGCTCGCGGCACTTGTTGATCTGCGAAAGCGAACGGCTCGTTTTCGGCGCATCGCGCTCCACTTGCACTCGCCAGATAGCCACGATTGGAACCGCACCGGCGACGAGATCCTTAACGACCGAGTACGGCTTCGAGCGGCGGGAGGTGAGACCGAATTCATCAACGCGCTGAAACAGCACTTCGACCTTGTTGTTATCACGGACCATATGAAGTGTTCGTACGCTAGTCGTGTATCCAACGTGAGCCGACGCGAGCCAGACTTTCTTGTGCTTCCGGGGATGGAAGTAAATATTCACCCGGAAGCGGCAATCAGTTGCTCCCGGCTTCACGTCTTGGCGATTCTGCCGGAAGGTGCAACCGCCGAAGGATTCAGCCGGCTCTTCGCCGGCCTGAATGGGATTCCAGACGACACGAACAGGACGGGTAACGAACAGGTATCGGGATTGCGTTTGGCCGAATGGATCGCGCGCGTTCATCGCGAAAACGGATTGTGCATTGCAGCTCACGTTAATTCATTACAAGGAATACGCCACCACTTCCGACAAACTGGTGCCGACCTGATTCGGCTTCTGACCATCGACCCTGACACGCAACACGAGCAGGAGCGAGACCTATCTGACGAGTTGAAGGAGTACCTGCTTGGGGTCCGGTTCGATGCGATTGAGATCGCAAGAGCGGCGGACAAACGCCATTATCGGTGGACCTCGACCGTCAAAGGTCACGAAGTTGCGATTCCCGTGACCATGCAACACGACGCGCATTGCATCGAAGACTTTTCGCGGCCCGATCGCGTCACTTGGATCAAAATGACGACCCTGAGCCTTAACGGGCTCCGTGACGCACTCAAGTTCCCTGAAACGAGAATCCGCTTCGCGACCGACCTTCCTACGCCGCCGAGTCCCCGCATACTCGGCCTCGAAGTCGTCGGCGACAGTGGATCACTTTTCGAGAAAGAGCGAATCGCGTTTGCTGAGAATCTGAACTGCCTCATCGGTCCCCGCGGCTCCGGAAAATCGACGATCGTGGAGGCGCTCCGCTACGTCTTCGGCTACAACCGCACACTGGAGGAGCTTGATTCGACAAACAAGCTTTCGGATCGCATCCGCGATATGCAGAGGGCAAACTTGTCCGGCTGCCTGATCCGCGTCGTTTACCAAACCCAGGCTGGTGACAAGCGCGTTCTGGAAGCAACGTATGACCCCCAGGAGGATTACGCAACCAACGTCTTCGGCACGGACGGGGAACAGCTTGTCGTCGCTGACATCGAGAAGAGCGGAGATTACCCGCTCCGACTGTTCGGCTGGAGCGAAATCGAAACGCTCGGGCGCGATACATCCCGTCAACGTGACCTCCTGGACCGCCTCGTCCCGGAACTGCCCGCCGCCAAACAGGACCGCGACGCACTGCGGGAGCGGCTTCGAGCCAACCGGAAGGACGTTGAGAAGATTGCCAATGAGTTGAAGGCGTTGTTTGCTCGTCAAAATGGACTGATTCGTCGTTACACGGAATACAAGGTCGCCTTTGAAAAGCTCAATACAGAGGACGTGAAGAAACACTTTGCAGACCTAGACCTAGCGCAGATAAAGGCGCAGGTGTTGCAGTTGGTTCAGAGGAACGTTGATGCGTTCGCCACGCGGGTGCAAGAACTCGACATCACCGGTCTGCGTGAGGGCCTTGACGATCTACTAGCCCAAGCGCCTCAGCCGCTTCGTGATTGGTGGTTGACCGATGAAATTCTGAAGCTAGGTCTAATCAATTCCGAAACCGACGTTCAGAAGCACCTTTCGGCTGCCGCGCAGGTCTTGAAATCGATGTCCGAGCTAATCGGCCAGCACGTCGCGGTAGTCAAGGAAGATATCGATGCGATTCAAGCGCGCATTCGAGCGTCCTTTTCAGACGATTCGTCGATGCAGAAGATTGCCGACCTGCGGGCGAATGCCGAGCGACGGTTGCGAGAGGTCACAGCGCTTCGAGGCGAGTATCTAAATGGGTGGAAACGACTACGAGACGCCTTGACCGCACGCAAGCAAATTGCTGACGAACTGATCAAGACGCACGACCAGATCGCCGGTATTCGATCCAGGTATAACCAAACCACCGAATCGATACTCAACCAGCACTTCGGCGAACACATGAAGGTATCGCTCCGCTTCCAAGCGGGGCGCGACACCCAGCAATTCGTCGATGCCATCATCAAGACGAAGATCGCTTCGGCGTTCGCCACCCAATACAAGAGCCGTCGAATTCCCGAACTCCTCGCGGCCCAATTCAACGCGGTCACGCTTGTGCGTGCCCTGATTGGCGGAGACGCAAATCTCTTTACGGGCAGACCGCTGCCGGACGACCCTCAAGCTCAGATTACGGCTGCCGAGGCACAAAAGGCGATTGACTCTTGGAAACCTTGGGCAATGGATGACACGGCCCAGGTCGAGGCTCTCAGCGATGAGGGCGCTCGCCTTGTTAGCTTAATGGCTCTTCAGGAAGTCGAATGGGATGACGAAGAGAGCATCCTCCTTAGCGACCGGCCTGTCGGGGAACTTTCGCCCGGCCAGCGGTCAAGCGCTATGCTGCCGCTCATAGCGTTGGCGGAATCCACGCCGCTCGTCATCGACCAGCCCGAGGATAATCTCGACAACCGGCTCATCGGCCACGTTCTCGCCGACATTCTCGCGTCACTCAAGGAGAAGCGGCAGATCATTGTTTGCACGCACAATCCAAACATCGTCGTTTCTGGCGACGCTGAGCAAGTCATCGTTCTGAATGCCGTCAGTGACCGAAAGGCGAAGGTTGAAAAGCACGGCTCCATCGACAACGACGACATCGTCCAATCAGTAATTGATATCATGGAGGGAGGCCGTGAAGCGTTTCGAGTCCGCCAGCAACGATACAACATGGACTTGCCTGCGCAAGCGGCGGCCGAAAGTACGGCCTAGCACAAAGGAAAGCACGCCATATCTGCACCCGAATCTAGTTGACCAGACTTCCACGAGAGTGCTACATAAAGGACGTTATGATACGCCAATCGGGTGGCAGGGGATCGCCACCCACAACGCTGTTTGAGACTGGAACTCGCCCGGTACTGCCCATATCAGCTAAAGGAGCATGAGCGACGAAACCGCCCTCGCATCACGGCAGCAGCTTGGCCGCATCGGGCTTGAGACGCTTCCGTCCATCGTCGCACAGGCCGGAGAGCGTGCTGGCCGCCGGTTCATCGAGTTCTTCACCGCCAACATCCGGAACAGGAACACGAGGCTCGCGTACGCCAGAGCCGTCGCCCAATTCTTCGATTGGTGCGACGCCCAAGGGCTCCGCCTCGAGACCATCGAGCCGGTCGTCGTGGCCGCTTATATCGAGGAGCTTCAGAAGTCGCTCGCTGCACCATCCGTCAAACAGAATCTCGCCGCCATCCGCGTGCTCTTCGACTGGCTCGTCGTCGGCCAGGTCGTCCCGTTCAACCCGGCCGCCTCCGTCCGTGGCCCAAAGCACGTCGTAAAACGCGGCAAGACGCCCGTTTTGACCGCCGATCAGGCCCGGAAGCTCCTCGACTCCATCGACACAACGACCGTCGTCGGCCTCCGTGACCGGGCGCTCATCGGTGTGATGGTCTATTCCTTCGCCCGCGTCGGAGCCGTCGTCGCCATGCGGGTCGAAGATTATTTTCAAAGCGGCAAACGCTGGCAAGTCCGGCTTCACGAGAAGGGCGGCAAGCGCCACGAGGTTCCGGCCCACCACAACGCCGAGGCGTACATCGACGCCTACATCGATGCCTCCAAAATCGGCAGCGACAAGAAAGGCCCGCTCTTCCGCAGCGCGGACCGATACCGGATGCTGGCCGCCCGCGACAACAAGACGCCCCTCGTCCACGGCGAGAACCGTGGCCGCCGCCTCACCGAACGCCCCATGCACCGGCTAGACGTTCTCCGTATGATCAAGCGCCGTGCGAGGGCCGCAGGCTTGCCCCAAACTACGTGTTGTCATACGTTTAGGGCCACCGGAATCACCGCGTACCTCGAAAACGGCGGGACGATTGAAAACGCCCAGGCGATCGCGGCCCACGAGTCGCCGCGGACGACCAAGCTCTACGACCGGACGAGCGACGAGATTAAGGTGGATGAAGTGGAACGGATCGCGATTTGACCACGAGTTATCGGGCATTTGCAACGTTTCATGACCCCTGTTTGGGCGGATACGTCGCAAGGCGAATTGAGGGTTTACGTGTCCGTTGCACAAGATCATAATGCGTCTCTCAAGGACGAGCCCAAATCCTGAGTGGGAAAGGCGTGATACCCGACGACGGAGTGTCGAGGCCTCCTGGGCGAGAGACCGATGAATACACCGTCTGTCCAGCTTCCTGTTTTCAAGCCACGCTTCGGGAAGCCTGAGCGTACAGAAATCCGCTCTAATTTCGCGCGGACCGTTCTTGACGACCTCAAACTTGCCTACCTGGGCGATGATCGTCCATGGGTCGTAGGCTTTTCTGGCGGAAAGGATTCAACTGCCTTAGCGCAATTCGTATACTACATGCTCGCACGCCTTCCCAAGGAACAGCGGCGCAAGCATGTTTATCTGCTCGCGTCAGACACGCGGGTCGAAGCGCCGTATATCTCGGCGCGGATACGCCAGGAGCTTACGGTAATCCAGAACGCCGCTGAGCGCGACGGCCTGCCCCTATCGACGCATCTGGTCTTTCCCAAGCTTAACGACACGTTCTGGGTGAATCTCATTGGCCGAGGTTATCCGTCGCCAAATAACACGTTCAGATGGTGCACTGATAGGCTCAAGATTCATCCTGTAAGCGAGTTCATTCGATCTGTGGTTGACCGCAACGGAGCCGTTGTTGTGGTGCTAGGCGCGCGCCGCGACGAAAGTGATACGCGCGCGCAGAACATGGATGCCAGCGCAATCGAGGGTCAGCGTTTTCGCCCGCACGCAGACCTGCCAAGAGCGTGGGTCTACACGCCGCTTGAGGATCTCTCTTCCAATGAGATCTGGACCTATATCTTGCAAGTCGCATCTCCGTGGGCCGGCGATAATCGAGGACTCGTGGCACTTTATAAGAGTGCCAGCGGAGGAGAGTGCCCGCTCGTAATCGACACATCGACACCGTCCTGCGGACAGAGTCGCTTTGGTTGTTGGACGTGTACCGTCGTGGACCGCGACCACTCTATGGAGTCTCTGGTGGATTCCGGCGAACGCGAGCTTGAGCCTTTGCTCGAATTGCGCGACTACTTGAAGGAAGTCCGCAACAAGGTAGGCGCGCGTTACGACCATCGCCGAAACGGACAGACGCCAGTCAATCGACACACTGGCGAGGTTATGACAAATACCGGGCCGTTCACTCACGAGACCCGGCGCGACCTCTTGCGGCGTGTTCTGGAGGCTCAACGCGAATCCGGGCTAACACTAATTGAGGGCGACGAGCTTTCCGCGATCCAAGAAATCTGGCTAACAGAGGAGCGCAATCCTCAGCCTGTAGATACGATCGAGCGAATTTGGAAACATGTCTACGAGGACACAGCTATGCCAGGCGGTACTACTGATGACGGCAGTTCTCTGTCCTCCGAAGATGAACTGCTGAAAAGCGTATCCGAAGGTCACGATGTGCCATTCGAAGTGATGCGGCAGCTTCGCGAAATCGAAGACAAGTTTGGGCACCTTCGCCGGCGACACGGCTTGCCTGAAGAGATGCGAGAGGTTTTGAGGCATGCGGTCCGAGTGAATGATTCCGAGGGGACTTCGTGACCGTGGCATCCATTGATCCACGACTGTTCCTGACTACGGCGAAACGCCGATGGCTCGATCTCCTCACTTGGATTGCCTACAACGTCTTTATTGGTACTGCGTTCCTCTGGCTCCAATGGCTATTCATTTTTATTGCTCAGTCACCGACTGCTAAATGGACAACGAATCTTCTGAACGGTTCACTTGGCGTCTTCGTGATGACGCTGTGTAGCAGCCAGGCAGCCCTATTCGCCGAAATGACGGGCCAACGTTTCCTCCGAATGAACAAATTCCTGCTCGCTGTTTTTCTCCTAATAATCATTTTCGACGGCTTCTTTGCAGCAGTGCTTTCCACCGGCACTGCAGCGCCAGTTCACGAGGGTCGCGTACTTGCCTTGACCGCAGTTCTTTTTCTCCTCGCCGTTCTCCTTTGCCTTGTTCTCTACATAGCTCGCCTCTGTTCCGAAACTGACATTAGCCAGGACGCAACAGAACGACAAAAACAACTCGCAACTGAAGCCCGGACATCGGACGATGTTGATGGCATACGAATATGACGGACTCACTTGCTGACACTTTGGATATCGCAATTCCTGCCATTCGCGTCCGACAGCCCATTGGAGAGTTCTATGTTGCGGTGATGAGCGCGTCCGACCTTCGGCATGTCGCATATCATGATTGGAGACGCATTAAGGACCGCCAGATCGAAACCTATACGGGCATTCAGCGTCCACTTAACCCGGCGCGAGTCCGGGAGATCCAATCATACATCGAAACTGTCGATGCTACATTTCCGAACTCCATTATAGTGACGATTCCCTCAAATAAAATCAGAGAACCCACGGCAGGGCAATTGCTCATCAGGAGAGACCAGAGTGCTGCGAAATTGATTGACGGTCAACATCGGCTGGCCGGATTCACGGATGTCAACTCTGAGGGGTTTCAGTTGATCGTCGCGATCTTTGTCGATCTCGATCTTGAGGACCAAGCAGCGATATTCTCGACGATCAATCTGAAGCAAACAAAAGTCAGCCGCTCTCTTGTGTACGACTTGTTCGAAATGGAGACGACACGCAGCCCTCAGAAGACTGCCCATGACATCGCCAAGACGATGAATCGGGATGAGCAATCTCCATTTTACCGACGAATCAAAATACTCGGTGTCGTCCCCAAAGACGATGGCGAGCCCCTATACCAACCAATTCTTACTCAAGGTACTTTTGTAACGAGGCTTCTTTCCCTAATTAGCTCGAATCCGGAGAAGGACCGCGATTGTCTTAAGCGAGGTAAACCGGAGGAACTCGCTCTACCTGAAGCAGCCGGCGAATTAGTGTTCCGCCAATTCTTTGTTGAGGACAAGGATTGGGCGATCTTGAAGATTATGACTAACTACTTCGCCGCCGTTCGAGACGCCTTCGTGACAGAATGGAATGACCGCAATTGCCCACTTGCCCGTACGATTGGTTATAGCGCATTAATGTCCTTGTTACCAGACTTGTTTCTCCTCGGGAAAAGCGGGAAGAATCTGACAAAGGACCATTTCGATTCTGTCTTCAGGGATGCCAAGGATCGGGCGCGGGCGGAGAGTATTGTCTTTTCTTTTGAGCGATTCCCAGCTAGCGGCAAAGGAGAGTCCGAGCTTTACGGAGAGCTGAAACGACTTTGTACGAGCTCACACTCCTAATGCAGGATTGGCTATGAGTTGGAAACATATCAGTATTGCTCGCCTTGAAATGTGCAATTTCAAACGGTTTTACGGTATGCATACTATCGATCTCTCCACCGACTCTTCTGGCACGAAGCCGATCATTTTGATTGGAGGTGATAACGGCCGAGGAAAGACCTCCATGCATGAAGCACTCAATTATGCCCTCTACGAGGATGATGACCTGCCAGGCATCGCCACTAGACCCACGTATCTTAAAGCGGTCAGTGATCGCCTAAATCGTCGCGCGTTGGATGAGGGCGCGGGTCAATACTACGTCTCTGTAATGCTGCGGGCCTCAGACGGGACTGCGGAGCGAGAACTTACAATCCGACGAGATTGGGAAGTGAATGTCCCAGAGCGTCGAACCATCGGATCCCAACTCGCAATTTCGGAAAACGGTCGCCGCATCGATTGGATCGAAGAGAACCCCGCAGCGCTACAAGATTTCGTAAGAAGTGTCTTGCCGCCCCGAATTGCCCCATTCTTTTTCTTTGATGGAGAACGGATTCAACAGTTTGCTGAGGAGCGCGAGGAGTCCCGTGGCATGGTTGAGGCAATTGAGGACATTCTTCACATCAATGTATATAAGCAACTGCGCGCGGATCTTAAGAGGTACGTCGTCGATTACTTGGAAATGAATGAGATCAAAGGTGCAGAAAAGGACGATTTTTTCAAGTTGCAAGAGGATGCAGAGCGCATCGAAGCAGGGCTAGATGAAAAGCGAGATCGACAAGCTGATGTCGAGCGAGAAATCGAGGATTTCCGTGGTCAGCGCAAACGGGCGGAAGACGAACTAAGGCGAATAGCCAGTCCACATGCGTCCCAGCGTGACGAGCTACTTGTAGAACGAGAACGGATTGACAAGGAGCTCGAAGCGGCAAAAACGGATGTGCAGCGAGGCTTCGAGCCGTTGCCGTTTCTCCTCGCAGGACAACTGCTCAACAGTCTGGAAGCGACGCTCCGCGAGGAACAGCGCGCGATAACGACACCGGAACGCCTGAAAGAACTGCGCATCAAAGTAGGAACGATCGAGCAACGCGTGTTCATAGCACCGAACCCAGTCCCCCCACCGCATGTCGTACTTAGCGATGCGCAGGCCACATTTTATCGCAATGTATTTCGAGTCACGGCCGATGAGGTCTTGCAGTTAGGCGAGGCTATTCAGCCGCGCGTTCGACTCCATGACATTGGCGACGCCGAGCGAAATCGTATCCTCGCCCGCCTCGCATCGATACGCCAACAAGGAAGCGCACTTCGCGATGCGATTGACCGACGCGAACGGTTGACAAATGACCTTCGTGATATCGAGACAAAGCTGCAATCGACGTCAGATGATCCCTATGTCGCCGAACTAATCAAAAAAAAGCAACACGTTGATGAAAAGCTCGGCCGCCTCGAAACGGAACTAACGACACTTTCTACTGAGATTCAACGGCTTGAGGCCGACCTTGCAGGCCGGCAGCGCCAAATCGAAGAGCGACAACGAACCCGAGCGGCGACCACAGAGGCCAAGAAGACGATAAAGCTCGCTCAAGAGGCTCGTCGTGTACTCGATGCGTTCATTCGCAAGCTCGCTCCCGAGAAGTTACGCTCCCTGCGGGACCATTTCGACGAAATGTACACACGTCTTCGCAAGCCTGAAGACCCCGTGCATTCGGTTGAAATTGACCCAGAGACATGGAGTATCATCTTGAAGGATAACAAGGGGCGACAGCTAGAACGTCGTGTATTCAGCGCTGGAATGAAGGAAATGTATGCCCTATCTTTGCTGTGGGGACTGTCCCGTGCGTCTGGCCGGGATCTACCCATAGTGATCGATACGCCAGTTGGCCGCCTCGATACTACTAACAGGCGCTCTCTTTTTGAGAAGTACTTACCCAACGCGGGCCACCAAGTCATAGTCCTATGCACTGATACCGAGGTAGATGTTGAGTGGGCTCGGCGCCTCGCGCCGCACGTATCTAGGCAATACCGGCTGGATTTTGACGCAGCTAGCGACTCGACCGTCATCCGCCCCGGATTCTTTTTCTAGGAACTGAGTCATGGATCGGTTTAAGACAACAGCGGCCACGAAAGAGTTCCTTGAACGCCTGACCCGGGCAACAGGGATCAGAAGGAACTACTGGACGCGAGCCGCCCTTGGTTTGTCGCTGTCCTTGGATTCCTCGCCAAATCTGGATGAAGACTTGGATTCTGATGGCATGGAGCACACGCGACAGATGCTATTCGGTGATGATGAGGCCGTCTTGATGTCGCTGATTCGCCAGCGCCTGCACGAGCCAGTCTTGGACGACCGACTCGGCAAGATTGTCAAATCACACGTCGAGCGAGGTGTACAAATGCTTCAGAAGGAGTACGAACGGCTAAACCGTCGCGGCGATGAATTGATGTTGTACTTACTTGACCAATGCACTACCGGACTTCGCGTCGGTATCGGATCAAGCACGACGGTCCTACCTCCCATTCCCGTCGTTCAGACGTTTGCAGTGTCTCTTGTGCTTGGAACGAGACCGAAGTCATCCGAAGAGATCAGCTTTCTTCTCAACGGACCGGGGAGTGCTCCCCACGTTGCCGTCATGGGGCGCAACGGCACAGGAAAAACTCGAACTGCGGTCGAACTGCTATCGCAGTTGCAGAAAAAGGCACCGTACCCAATTCCGTTTCTCATTTTCGATTACGCCAAAGGAGACATCGCAGCAAACGCGAGCCTTGTCGAGACCACAGGAGCCAAAGTGGTTCGCCTTCCCGGTCAAGAAATCGACCTCGCACCGCTCGCTATCAAGGAGCGGACGGAGGATACGATTGGTCTAGCAGCCCACCGTTTCAGAGATACCATCGGTGCGGTTGTCAGAGGATTGGGGCCGAAGCAGAAGAGTCGATGTCTCGGCATAATTCGAGACGCGTACCAGCAAGCGCGCTTTGGGACTCCGGATCTTCAAGACGTGGTCGATGCAGCCGAACACCTTTACGCGGATAATGGATGGCCCGCTGATTCGCTTTTGGCGTGCTTGAGAGAGTTCACCGACTTTCCACTATTTCGGTCTGCTGAAAATGGAACACAACACGAGTTTCTCCACAAATCGCACATCGTAGATATACACGGCCTCCCCGAGGACCTACGAAAACTAACGGTGTTCTTGACGCTGGACCGCCTCTACTCCGAAGTAATGGAGCTTCCAGACGCGCCGCTAGACAACAACGGAAAGCACAGACAGGTTCGGATGATCATTGTAATTGATGAAGCGCACCACTACTTGCCATGCAAGCAGCCCACGCTAGAAAAGATTGTCCGTGAGGTCAGATCAAAGGGTGTTGCGGTCTGGCTCTTGTCTCAGTCCCCTGACGACTTTGACCAGCCAAGGTATAATTTTGCGAGAGAGATGGGCCTTGCCATCGTCTTCTCCTGCGTGTTGGAGAAACCCAAGATGCTTGAAGCTCTTTTGGGAGGAAAGATTAATCCGCAACGCCTATCCCAGCTTCCGACTGGTGTTGCAATCACAAGATTACCAGGGTCTGACAGTACTGTCGAGGTTCAAGCGTGGCATGCATAATAAATTCCTGTTGCTGCGTGAGCAAGCCAACGCGTAACATCGGCTGATGATGGTGGCAACTCAAGAGCAGTCCGGGGTGGGACCGAACGAACTGAAACGCAAGAACGAAGCGACCGGGAGTGACGATTTGTCACCCACCAGCCGCTTCGCTTTCTGCCCCCCCCTCAGGTTTGCTTTCGTCAGCCATTAAGCCCGGGCGGCGCCGGTCTGCGAACCGGTCTTATTCTTCTCCGTCTGGCCACTCTGGGCCGAGGCTTCCTTCTCCACCTTCGGGGGCGTCGTGTTCTCCTTGGGCGTCGGGGCGTTCTCCCGAATTGTCTGATTGTGAGGGCTGCCGCCGTTCGACATGGCGAATCTCCTTTCTGGAGTTATCGCTCGCCGCAAGCACTTGCGAGACGCGAGCGTAATACTTGCGAAGTGTGTCCCGCGACGTAGCGAAGAGCACAGCTTCGACGATCACAAATCCGAAATCCATCCAGCCTGCCCCGCCGCACCATCGACATCCACCCGAAAGCCGGACCAGGTAGGCAAGCGCGACCGCGACCAACGTGTTTGCGTTGAACTGGTAGTAGCGATAGTGGAATTCGACGAGCAGGTTGTACGCCGCAAGGTTCGATTGCAGCCGCGAGAAATCCCATCGGGGCGGACCAATTCCGGTACGATGATGAACCGTGTCGATGAGCAGCCATCGGATAGAGCTGACGAGCATCCCAGCAGCCACCGACGCCAACATCACGAACAGGAAACCGCCCACCGTGGGTTGACCATCCGGCACGATCGCGAGCCACGGCTGAATCGTCGGCACAAGCCCGCCGATCACGACGACCGCGATGAAACCGGGCACCAAGTATGCGATGACCAGCCCGAAGTTCCGGGCCGAAAGTTCCCCCACAGCGTGTCCTGACAAAACCGAGCATGACAATGCCCCGGAGAGCGCCCCTAGTAGCGCCCTCGTCCTGATTATTGGCTGAAGCCAAACTGGTTTCAAGCCCCGATTCGATCATTCTTCTCGATATGCCGACCAAGCCCCAGCACGCCCGCCGGTACCAGCCCGTTACGACCCTGATCCGAGAGTTACGCGAAGAAGCCGGTTTCACCCAGCGGGCGCTCGCAAAGCGTCTGAACCAGCCGCAATCGTGGGTTTACAAGTGCGAAACAGGGATCAGACGGATGGACATCGCCGAGTTCTGCGACTGGTGCAAGGCGTGCGGGGTTGAGCCGGTTAGAGCCCTTCGCCGGTTTCTCCGGGGGGAATGAGGCGGATCAGGCGGCGGCCGCGGCTTCGAACTCCAGCCGCGTGTCCGAATCGCATGGCACGGAAAGGGGGTCTCCGTATGGCTTTACGACCCGGCGCCGCAGCCGAAGGGCTGTCATCGGGACCGGCTCGAAGCCGGCCGACCTGCGGAGTCGGTTGACCGCTCGAAGCAGGTTCAAAAGCTGCCGCCTGACGGGGGCATAAGGCTCGAAGCGGATTCGCCGAAACTCGGCGGTCAGATTCTCGACCGACCGATGGCAGGCGATGTTCAGCAGGAACGCCTTCAGCTTCCGGTACTCTTCGGGATGGATTCGCACCGAGGGGTGAAATTGTCGGTCCACGCCCAGCCGGTAGCCGATGCTGTAGCCGCCGAAGCGGATCGCGTCCCGGCGGACATCCTTATGGTTCGGCTCGTCCTGGAAGAAGCGATGCTCCCCGCGGGAGGCGATGAGCACGAAGAACCGGTCATGCCGGATGTAATGCACGTTGGCCAGGCCCGCCCGTCTCCGCCTTGCCCTTGCCCATTTGGAAAGGCCCGCGTCGTATTGCTCCAGGAGCTTTTCGTCCACCCGTTGCGGGTCTTTACGCTCCGGGACGACGCCCGTCACGTAGAACCAGTAGCCATGCCCAATGTAGCTTATGGCAAGCTGCTGGACAAAGCCTTCGACCGAGACCGTTTCATACCGATACGTCATGTCAGTGGGTATCACAGATCGGAGCGCTACTCAAAGCTACCGGACGTGAAGAATGGGATTGTTCAAAGGCACAATCCCCAAAGCCGCTCAAAACCTCCGCCAGGCTCGCCGCGCTTTCACGTATTCTGAAACCGCAGCAGCGCCCTCAAATCCTCCTCCGTGGCCTCGCGGCCCAAGCCTTCGCGGTACCGCTCCACGATGCTCGCTCGAACGTGGTCCGGAAGATCGCTCGGCTTCTCGAACCGAAGGCCGATGGCCTCCAGCTCGTCCAAGTAATCGAGGGCTGGATCACCAAGGACCCCGCCCTCGCATGACCGCCACCAACCCATACAAACCACCACCTTTCAAAAGAACCTCATTGACCATTTCGGCCCCGGGGTCTGCGCATCAAACGTCCACGCGTCAGCCCAGGCCGCATAAACCACATGTGTTGCATCACTTCCTCGCTGCCGTCGCGCATCCGGGCGCGCCGTCTGTATTCCAGATCGGCCCCCGCCCAATACATACGCGTAGCGCAGCAAAAACCTCCGGCGAATCCTGGATACACATCCAGTGTTCGCCGTCATTCCGCCATCAAAAGACGACTCACGTCCCCGTGAGACCTCTTTCGATCGCAGCATCGTCCTTCCCAGGAACCGGCCGGCGGGAGGCTTTCGCCTATCCCGCCGACCGCACGCTTCAAGATGGATATGACCCGTCACCGCTTTCGTCGTCGTTTATCCCCGGCACCACCCGTAAGGACACGAACGGCTGCACCACTGCCTTGCAGTGCCTCCGCTCCGCTCCCGCGGACTTCTACTTGCGGCACTCTCCCAGACTACGGCCTTTGAACCACTCGCCCGACTTGGCGAGCACCGGGCACCACCCCGGCAGCCGCAGTCCTTCCCCGGTTAGCGATAGTCGTTGCACAATCGGTCACGTCGGTAAGGCCGGTTAAGGCCTGGTCCGGCAGCGTATGTCCGAGGCTCCCGCCTCGGCATAGTCTCGGTCCGCAAGAGTTGCGGACCCTTTCGAGGCGCAGAATACAGAAGCTCGCCCCTACCCTTCGCTGCGGGATGTTCCCTGTTCGGCACCGTCTCCGATTGCACTGACCGGCAAGGGCTTGATGCCCCTTTCATCGTTGAGCTTTTCACCGTCCGTCTTTGTTCGACGGATCGCCGGGCCTTGTCATGGCCCGGTTCCGCGTGTCACCACGCGAAAGCTCCCGACGCCGGCAAGCGTTGAACGAACCTGACGGGACTTGCACCCGAATTTGTCCGCCGTGGCGGACTGTGGTCCGGACCCCGCTGGGGGGATTACGCCGCGCATGCGGCCTCACCCCTTCGACCATCACGGCTCGCCTTGCGGCGAGGCTTTCCCGGTCGCCCGATTTCCAGTTGCACTATGGGATAGAACTACAGGATTGCTCCAACGAACTACTTCGCAGGGATTACTCTGTAGAGCCTCCCTCGAACCGGACGAGCCACTCTCGTGGCATCCGGCTCTACGGGTCTTAGACCATGACGGCTGGTGAAGCGCGTCCCCTTAGTCCCGATGGTGAGTCGGGATTTACCGGGCGGCCCACGCCCATCTTTAAGCGTCAGATACGCGGTTCGCGTTCCTGACAGCCGCGGGACTTTTGTCCCGCTCGGACGACGATACCGCAGCCCCAGCCCCAAATCAAATAAGACCGCCGATTGTCCCTGGACATCTTCTCGCTGAAAACGACTAATCAATTCCCAGCCGCTTGTTCCCCACATGCTTCGCGCGTTCGTAACCCCAACAGTCGATCCCTAAGACATGACTCTTCGACAAGCATCCTTGTGCCCCGCGGAACCATCGCCTTCCAGTCATCTGTCCCCGCCATAATAGATTCACGAATCCTTGATGCGCTGATTACTTCGCCCGTGCGCTCAAAAAGCACTTCAACGACAAACCCTTCACGCTCCAAAACGCTGATTTTCTCTTTATTCCACGACTCACAGATAGTCGTAAAGCATATTACGTCTTTCGAAACGAACTGGTGTAATCGAGATGGAGTATCGATTGGAAAGGGCAAGAATCCGAACTCTGCTCTTGATATGCCGGCGTCGATCAGGCACGTCGTAATCGTTTTGGCTCTTTCCCAGTAAGTAAGGGGATTGCTGGACGGGCGCTCGCGATGCCTAGCAAGGGGTCTGAATTCTACTTCCGAGGTATCTGGCTTCACAATGCCGACCCAAAGGAAATCACATCTTTCCTTTGCACGGAGCAAATATTCCAAGTGCTGGTTATGGAATGGCTGGAATCTGCCGTGAACGGAGCCCTCCGACACTTGTTGCACTCCCTATTTCTCCGGCACTTTGAGCGACTGAATAAGAATCTGCGACCAGTTCTCGAAATCTGATAGCCGGGCCTCAATCTCGGTAAGCCCCTCAAATCTCCCGTCGGTCAGGTATCCTTTTTCTCCAATCGCAACCTGGTCCGTCGCCGACCTGACCAAATAGACGAGACCCAAATGTTGGCGGCTCACCGTGCGAGAATCATCATACAACAACCCCAAATAATCTATTCCATCAATCGAGCCACTTTTGAGCACCAATTCCTCTTGGAGTTCTCGGAGGATGAATGGTAAGCCACTTACAGGGCTGAATATATCGAACAATCCCTCCACATCGGCAGGATTTACATGCCCTCCGAATGCAATCGAATATGTCCCATGCAACCGACTCTCAGGCAGTCGTTTCGTACGCCGATGAGTCAGGAACCTCGATCCGTGTCGAACTACAAAAACTGACACAAGCTGAATAAAATCAAATGTCACTTCTGCATCTCGGCGCCGCATACCTCGGCAAGTCCGCAAGAGAGCTTCGCTCGTGACTTCTTCCTTCCAGAGTCCGACCACTGGAACAAACCGTTTTCGCAGCGATTCCGGGAATACAACCACTTCCTCTTCGAGAATCGCATCGCTAGGACGAACAGCCCGATATTCAGTGAATCGATCCTTCCAACGTCTTAGTCCGAACAGTCCTTTGTGCGTTCGCATGAACTCGGATCGATCACATCTCCCCGCAATATCTTCTGACAATCTCGCCCTCATCGAACTAACACAGACTCCTACATCGTGCTCAATGAGCCCCTTTTCGAAAGCAACCTCGACTATCCGATTCGCCGACAGCGGCCGGCCTTGATCTTCGAGAACTAATTTTGCGGCCTGAAGGTAAGTCATTGGCCAAGCGTCCTTGCAGGTCCAACAGACCAGCAGGTCATTCAACAACAGTCCTGGATGCGGTACGCAGACGTAGGTATTCCGACCGCGCACCGCTGAACAAATCCTCTGGATTCCCGGTATTGAGGATATGAAACCGGGGACGGTACTCGCCACACTGGTACAGGAAAAACTCAATCACGAGTTCACCCTGACCATCCGATGGATCGCTCGATGCATCGACCATCACCATACTCATTGTGGGAAGTGATCGATAAACGCGAAGGGACATTCGATGCTTTGGTGATGTTGAATTCCATCGGGTACACAGCTTCTCAAGCGCGGTATATGAGTTTCGCACCAAGGACGAAACTTCCTCGAACCGAAGGAACTCTGACAATAGCTCGTTCAGGCCTTTGTCCTCTTCTAATGCCTTCGGATCCATCATTAGCATTTCGATCGGAACACGACTCGCCTGCTCCTCCAATGAGTTCAGTGCCAGTTTACTTAACTGATGCATCGCAACGCCCACAATTACGATGTTCTGTTGCGCGCGAGATCGAATGTCTCGAAACGCATCGGCCCGGCCTCTGCCCGAGCTAATATCATGTACACCCAGTCTATCTGCAAGCGTATTATCGCGCAACCCTTCACGAGCAATTGCAGTAAGTACTTCGCTCGCCGCTGGCGACACTGATGCTGCGAGATTACCGTCGCTCCGATCAGTGCGATATTTTGTTGGTTTCACTCCGAGCAAATCGCTTGGAAGCTTAATCTCAGGTTTGTCCGGAATGACGATGAAGACTCGTTTACGTCCGAGATGCCCGATGAACAGACCCAATTCCAACAATAGGTTGTCTCTTGGTGCGTCTGATGTCTTTTCTCGCGAATAGACTTTGTCGTCTGGCGTGAGAATAAGTACTGCAAAATCGAATTTAGAAAGCGATTGTTCGAGTGACTCTATCGAGGTCTCAGACAGGCCGAAGATGCCGTCTTTCCAAATCGTCACCTCCGTCTCATGACAAATCTGCTGTTCGACCACGCGCGCTAGCTGAAGCCCTTCTACTGTCGATCCGACGAACACTGCCGGCTTTTGCTTTTTCGAGCGTGTCGTTGCCATGGCTACCATGTGACAAAGTGCGCCGAAACTATTTCCTCGCCCAAGGCGACCGCTCCCAAGCTCAGGGATGGCCAGAAGGCGGAAGCGGCATCCTCATGCGGCTACCCCAGCCGACGCACGAATGGCGCGTCGCTGCGCCAAAAGGCCCGCGAGCGCGTCGCGTGCTGCACCCGCCGGGACAAACCACCGCCGCTTGTATCCGACGATCTCCTCCGAGAGACCATAGCGGCGGAGTTCATCATGGTTGGCCGGGACGCCGTTTAGGACGAGTTCCACCACATCGTCGCCCGCGATCCGGGCCGTCGTCAGCCGCCAGCCGTTGTCGAGTTCAATTATGGCCCCGCCAGCCAGCAAATCAAGGATACCGCCGTGGGTAGCTTCGGCCAACGGGGTGCCGATGCCGAGCCGCTGCTTGACGCCGGGCACGTCGGAAGGGCTGAGGTTCAGCCCCACCAGGGCCGCGCCATCAGCCAAGACCGCCCGGGCAATCTTGACGCTCTGGATGCCGTTCGGTCCCATGATCTTGTCGTAGATTGGGAAGATCGCGCCGCTCAGAATGAAGAACCGCTGAGCCTCCGTCGCAGGGGTCTTGGCGTGCTCCGCATCCCACCAGGCGCGCGCCTCGTCACGCTCGACCGGCTCGTACTTCTCGGTCAACTCGAATGCCTCCAGCCCGCGGCGCGGACCCTTCACGCCGGACAGCAGCACCTCGCCCGGCCGCGTTTCGTTGTGCGGCGTCACGGCGTAGATGCGGCCGCTTCGCCTGTTGCGATAAAAGCCCTCCGACGCGAACGCCCCGGCCACATCGGCGAACGTGTGCCGCAACACGTCCACCTCGCCCTCCAGCTCGTGCAGCATCGTGCGTGCCCCGGAGGCCGGATCGACGAAGAGGGTCTGCGGCTCGGCGGCGCTTCGCAAGTGACGCGCCCGGATTTCCTCGACTCCGAAGTCGAACGCCCCGACCCGCTTGGCGGCCTCGACCGCCTCCAGGTAGCGCTCGTAGAATAGCTCGAAGAAGCGGTTCTGCTTTTCGACGTGCAGGACCATGATGCGGTTGAGGAACTGTTCGACGTTGATCGCGTAGGCCTCACGCACGGCGGTCTTCTCCTTGTTGAGCACGCCCATCCGCTCCAGCTCCTTCATGCCGATGCCAGCGTCCGCATGCTGGTTGCGTTCCACCTCCCGGTAGAGCCGAGTGAGCGCCGCCTGGCCGTACTCGTCCGTCACGTCCTCTGGCCGGAAAAGCTCGCCGGAGAGCGATTGCCGCTCGCCCTTCGTGAGCGCCCCGAGCGCTGCCAGCCGCTTCGATACGGCGTTGACCAGCCGCTTCTGGCCGGCCAGATCGAGGAGCGTGAGGCGAATGATGGGGGCGCTGGTCTGGTTCGACCGATGCACCCGGCCGAACGCCTGCATCTGCTGGTCGGCCGACCAAGAAAGCTGGAAGGCGTAAAACACGCGTCGCTGTTGGTTCTGTGCCGCCACGTCGGCATGCACGCTGATGCCCGTTGCCCCGGCGCCGGAGATGATCGCCAGGCGCTTACGGCCCGCCTGGAATTGCCGCGTCTCGTACTCGTTTAGTTGCCGCCGCGTGACGCCGTGGATCTTCCGCCGAACATATTTGCCGTTCTCCCACCGGTGCGTCCGGCCGCTGATCTCGGCCACGTTGCCCGCCCCGAAATGTGATACCAAGGCATCGAGCGGATTGTGCGGAAAGTCCAGGTCCGCCACCTTGTCGAGAAGTTCCTTCTGCCGGCGGAGATTCTCGGGGTTGATCTCCGGGTTCCCCGCAGCATCGGTGACCCGCACGCTAATCACGTTGCCGGTCACCGGGTCGGTTTCCTCCCGGTACTGATGGATCGGAAACTGCTTCTCGATGAGCTGGACGATCATCTCCCGCGGCGTTGCATCCAATTCGTTCAGTTCCAAGCCCTGAGCACGGGCGTCCCGCACCTTCCGGTCCGCTTGCGCTTCCCCTGTATTGAAAAGGCTCACGACGACGGAGCGTCCCGCCGCCAAATCCTTTTCGATTTCCGGGATCACATCTGGCAACGTGTAGGCCATCATGAGTTGAAGGAAGAACCGCTGCTGAGCCGAGTAGAACTGAGCGTAGCGGCCCCCGTTTCGTTTTTGACAGGCGTTTTGTTCGCCCGCCTCGAATGCGATGAGGAGTTCCGCCCAAAGGTCGGCGATCTCATCGTACTGTCCCTTCTCTGCATCCGTGAGCCGGTGCAGCAGCGGTTCATACTCGACCGCACTTTCGGGAACGATGCTCCCGTCCGCCCGCCGGGTCGGTCCGTAGCTGATCGTCCGCGACAGGTACGTCCCGACGGCCTTGAGGTCCCGGCAGAGCATCTCCATCGCCGCGACTCCGCCGCGTTCCATCGCCACGAGGAAGGCCGAGAAATCCGCAAACGGCGCTCCCTCGCCCCAGAGCCCGAGCCGTTCATAAGGGGCCATGTGCCGGGCCTCCGTAGCCCCGGTCGCACTGAAGTAGCGAATGCGGGCTTGCGGGTACATCCGCTGAAGCGCAATGCCCATGTTGCCGCGAAGCGTGCCCTCGTCCACCGTCGCCTTGCCGCCGTGCGGCGTGGCCGCGGCGTTCTTCATGAGGTGGGCCTCATCGAAAGCGATCACGCCATCGAAGTCCGGCCCGAGCCAATCGGTGAGCTGCTTGAATCGCTGTCTTTCGCCGTCAAAATCGGTTGCCAGCATCGTGTACGTGGTGAAGAGGACGCCTGACTCGCCAAGAAGTGCCGTCGCCGGCTTGAACTGAGCCTGGTGGATCATCCGAAGCGGCAGGCCGACGGCGCTCCGGTCGCGTTCGGCATCGGCGAAGAGTTGATGCGAGGCAGAGACATGCACGTGCTTTCTTCGGCCTCGTTCGAGCTGATCGTAGATGAAGCCGTAGATTTCGCGTCCCTTGCCAATCCCTGTGCCGTCGCCGTTCCAGTGCCCCTTGCGCGAGCCATCGGGGAGAAAAGCTTCTGTCGCCTGCCCGGCGTAGATCACATCTTCAAGTTGTAGGTCTGAGACTCGCCCCTCCACGAGAACTTCCGCAGGAACACGGTGTCGATGCGTCACGTCAGGCGGCTCGACGGATGCCATCGCCGTCGATTCAACCACGTTTGCGGGATGCGGTTCCGTTCCGCGAACGACCGCCTTTTGGACGCGATACGCGGCAAAGACGCTCCCCTCTTCGATTTGAAGATTTCGAGGAGTGACGCCGCCCTCCAGTTCGCCTATTGCATCCCCAGTCGGTCGAGCGTGCTCAGCAGCAGCCCCGCCGCCCAGCGTCGCATGGCTTCCGTTTCCTCCGGAAGCTCTGGTCGCTCCCCCTCCAGCTCCCGCGTCAACGTCCGCGTCACCACCTTCGGGCGCTCCGTCACCAGACGGTTCCAGGTCAACCACTGCTCCGTTGTCACCGTCGATTCGGGAAGCGCCAGAATCCCCCCGGCCCCGTCCTCCAGAAGGCACGTGATGAGTTCCATCACCGCGTCCGCTTCGCTCTCCATTTCCCGATGAAACATCGCCCGAATCGCCGCTCCGGCCTCCTCTCTGACTTTGTTCGAGAACTCGTTTCCTGATGTCCTCCCGCGATAGGTCTTTGAGTCGTTCATACGCCTCCTCCAATGAAAGTCGGTCGCCCGTGATGATTTCCGATTCGCACCGCGTCGGGCCGTCACAGTCGATCACGATCGCCTGATGGTCGAACGTCGTCCCGAACTTCGCATAGACGCTTCCGTCCAGGCCGACGTTTGCCCGCACGCGGTAGCGCGCTTCGATGTTCGCCCACCACTTCCGAAATGTTGGCCGATCGAGCGCCATCCCTCGTCCGACGATCGCCACCAGCCGTCCGCCCGGCTTCAGCCGAAGGAGTGCTTGTTCAACGTGGCGTGCTCCGAACTCGGTGCTGTGGCCACGCACGCGGCCCCCGGTCGCCGAAAACGGCGGATTCATCACGATTGCGTCATAGAACTTGTCCCCCGGCAACAAGTTATCGAGCCGCTCTGCGTCGTGGGCCGTCGGTACGAATCCTTGAAGGGAAAGAAGGCTCCGGCGACGCTCGTGGATTTCGTTCGTGTCCACGTCGGCCCCGGCCATCCGTGCGAGGTTGGCGATGTTTCCGGTGCCTGCGCTCGGTTCGAGAACGGTCATGCCCGCACAAAGCCCCGCCACCTTCACGACAAGGAGCGCTTCCGCAGGAGGTGTGCTGAACTGCTGAAGCTCCACCTGCGTTTCATCGCGGCGCGTCTGCCGCGGCATTCGTCCCTGCAAAGCAAGAAGTGCGTTCGTCGAAGCGGGAACGTCTTCGAGAGCCAGCCCGGCTCGATCGAGGTAGATGTTCATTCCGGCTTCAGCGGCGTCGTAGGCATCACGGGCGTAGCCGGCCGAGCTTCCGAACACCTCGCGGGCCAGGCGGGAGATTGCCGGATTGTCGAAGGTTGCCGCCGGGTCTGCTTCAAGCAGTCCTGCAAATCGTCTAGCGAATTCGAGAACCGCAGGTGCGCCATCTTCTTTCTCTGCATCGACTCGTTCTGTCGGTGCGGCCAAGCCTTCGCCTAACGTGCCGTTCTCGTAACTGGTCGCCGCAGGTTGGGATTCAAAATCCAACACCAGTTGTTCCCCGCGTGCAGGGGGCAGTTTCTCCGGCTCCGCTTCAACTCGCGGGTGCTCGGCGGCTTTGGACCAGTCAAATAGCTGTTGTACCACTCTGGACACCTTGCTCTTCCCGATGGGTTCTCTCGCAAGGCGTTATGGTGTGATCTCCACGAGACGTGCCTTTGTGTCCTGACCGACACCGGGGTCGGTCGGTTCGCTCGCCCCGTCGGGACCACTCCGGTGCTCGCTCAAACGGATGGAGGTTGTCTCCGGCCGACCGCTCCGCTCTATCGGCCGGTCTTGCTTGGAACCCCCGCACGCCGCCGGTTCCAAACCTCCCCCGCCCCCTTCTTTCCCCTCCGGGCCAATCGACGCGCAAGGCCGCCTGAACAGGGACGGCCGCGAAGGATAGAATGAAGGCATGGATGAAGCACCGAAACGCGAAGGGCAAGAGGATCTGGGGCACGCTGGTCAGGAACGAAAGCCCGTCTTGATCGATGTCGATGGGGAGGTTTTTGTCTCGCACACGAGAGACCCGCTCGCCCGATGGCTCATCAACGACATCCGGCTTCTACAATTGAACGGACAAGAGAGGATTCGCATCCACGAGCTATCGAATGGGACGGTCGTTGTGTTCCCGCCGGATTTCCGTCTGCCCGAGCACTTTCGTCGGCGGTTCGCCTCCCAGGCGTTTGGGTGGATTCCTTCCGGAGAAGGGATTTGCGATGCGCTCCGACACGAGCCTCCGCCAACCGCGGAATGAAAAGCGGAACGCTCTTCGCTTATGTAGAGTCGCTCTACAAATCGGGTCGATCGGGGACTACAAGGGCACAGCTTTCGACCCGCGAGGTTTTCGCGATCGGCGTTCTTGAGGCCGTAGAAGTGCTTTTTAGGTGGTTCGGTGGTGCGGTTCGATTTTGGGAAGCTGGCATTCTACCACTGAATTACGCCCGCGATCCGTCGCGACTCTATTCAGATCAACGAGTTGCGAAGCCTGCCTGCTGAAGACAAAGTAGAACACAGCGCCTGGAGTTGCTCCGCTTTGCTACCTCGTTGATGGGGATTCTACCACGCCGACGGCGAATCGGAAAGCGGCCTCGGACCACGAATAACCGCTCGAAGAATCGGCGGTAAACGGCCGCTCACATACCCGACGAGGCCATCGGACTGGCCGCGGTCGGTGATGATCCCATCGGCGAGGAACCGGCCTGCCAATCTGACCGAACAAGGGCCGACGCCGATCAGCGGTGTGTGGCGCTCAACACGATCAGGCACTAACGTCGCTAATCGTCCTGGTCGTCGTCGCCCTCTTCCTGCTCGTGCCCGTGGGTGCGGCCGTCTGGAGAATAGACGACCTCGTGCCGCCGATCACCCGTGCGATACTTGACCTCGTACATGACATAGGTCTTCTTCTCCACGAAGAGCTTGGCGTCCTGACCGGCGGCCTTGCGGGCCTTCTCGAGGACCGGCTTGGGAAGGGAGTCGAGCGGGATGACCTCCTCGAGCTCGACGAGATCGCCCGACGGCGTCACCAGCGCGTCTACGTTGCCGTGGGTCCCCTTCCACGAGCCCTCGTAGTAGGTCGCGCCGTTTTCGATCTCCTCGGAAAACTCGGTCAGCGCCGCGCCGCCGGCCAGATCCTTCAGGGCGTCGAGCGCAGCCTTGGGTACCTCGCTCTCCTTGACGCGGCGCTCGGTCTCGCCGCCCTCGTCGTGCGCGAGAGCATAAGCGCCGAGGACAAGGGCCGCGGCGATCGGGCAGATGAAGGCGATCGATCTGGTCTTGCTTGGTCTTGACATGTGCAGGCTCCTTTGTTCTAGAGTCCGTCAGTGATCAGAGCGCCTGGAAGGCGATCGGGCGCAATGATAACCGCAAGGTCGTTACGGTTCGATGACCTTTTCGTTACAAACCGGTCATCCGGGATCCAACGCTGGCCTGCCGGTCAGGTGAGATCACGGCCGGGAGGCGGCGCTCAGGGGCGCCATTCAATTGCCGATATCGGGGATCAGATAGGCATGGTAGAGAGAGACGGGGTGTTTTCTTCAGTGGGGCACGGCCGCCCTCGGCTGTGAGAATAGGGTCGAGCCTGTCAATGGACGCCGGAACCGCCGTAGTTCAACCGCCCGTCGCGTCCTCGACGATGCGGATTTCGTCGTCGGTCAGGCCGTAGAGCCGGTACGCGCGATCGTTCAATTCTCCCATCAGGTCGGCGATGCGCCGCTTCACCTCTGAAACGCGCTTGACCTGCTTGGACAGGTAGTCATCCCAATCCGCTTTCTCGTCGGGCTTGAGGCGACGTTCGGCGAGCTTTTCCATTTCCTTGAACACATGGACGGTGGGGGATTCGTCGAACGCCTGCAACTTCTTCGACAGGCCGGGCGGGAGCGGCGAGGTCTTCAGCATCTTCGCCGGCGGCAGGTCGGTCACGAATCTGCGATGCACTGTCGCGCTAGCGCTCAGGCGCTTCGCATGAAGTTCGGCAAGTTTGCGGGCCAGGTCGGCCAGGGGCCTTTGGTCCTTTGTATTCGGAATCGGCAACGGGGCGATGAATTGCTTGTTGGCCGAGCGATACTCTCCACGGAAGGGCTTGGACGTGGTTCGCCAGGCGAAGTTACACGCTCGGGAGTTCAGGAGCGCGAGCAAGTAGTGAAGGTTCCATCCCTTCTGTATCAGTACACCGCCAACATCGACATTATCGAGATAAGCAACGCCCTTGGGATCGCCGGATGCAAATAAATTGAGCAACAACCGCGGCACTAATAGTTTCGGGGTTTCCTGCTTGTCGAGATTCTTGGGATATACGTAACCAAACCAGCCATCATGGTTCATTTTGCCGTCTTCTCGACCACGAAGGCGCTTTTCGTTTTTCCTGAGATAAGACCAGCACCGCTTAAATCTCTTTGCCATTTCCCGGCCAGTGTAGGGGCGGGACTCTTTGTCGCTGACGACGTAAGGAAAGATCAAGTACTTGTCGGTGGGCGGGGTGGCGAAGGGGACGGCATCCTCGCCGGATACCAGCGGCTTGGCGATCTCGTCCTCGATCTCGACCTCGTCCTCCAGGGCGCCGGAGAAGTAGCGACCGGGGCCGAGCTTGATCAGATGATAAACCGCGTCCGCGCTGGTCTGAATCCCAACAATAATGCCGCCCGAAGCGTCCGCCAGGGTGACGCTGCCGGCGCGCATGGTATCGAGGACACCTTGTTCCCGGTCGGAGACCAGTGCCCACGCCTCGGTCGACAGTCCCGTGTAGGAGACGTTGTACCAGTTGAGTTTCCGGAGATCGCCGTGGCCGGCGTCCGCGACTTCAATCCCGCGGGCTGGAGTGGCGCCGAAGAATTGCAGCGCGGTGTAGGTGGTGGCGTCCTCGAAGACCTGGTGGCTCTTGAAATCGACGAATCGGGCCAGGGCGTTGCGCTCGGCGACGAGTTCGCGGAGACCGCGGCCGTATTCGTTGAAGAGCCAGACATTGGGGGCGATGAAGCCCATGCGGCCGTCGGGCCGAAGCAATTCCAATCCGCGCTCGATAAAGGGCAGGTACATGTCGAAGTTTCCTGTCTGCGCGGCGCGGTATCGTTCGATCAGGAACTCGGCGATCTTCGGCTGGCGCTTACGGAAGTTCTGAAGCTTGATGTAGGGCGGGTTGCCGATGACGCAGTCGAATCCGCCTTCCTTGAAGACGCCGGGAAAGGCCGCGCGCCAGTCGAAGGCGGCGGGATCGACGGCGGAATCGTCGACCAGACTGTTTCCGCAGCGGACGTTGTCGGAGAGGTCGGAGAGGGATTGGCCGCGACGGGCGGTGCGAATCCACAGGGCGAGTTGGGTGATCTCGACCGCCTCGGCGGAGAGGTCCACACCGAAGAGATTCTCCCGGAGAATCGTGCGGCTGATTTCCTCGTATAGCTTCTCGTTGCCGCCGCCCTGTCGCAGGCATAATGCCGTGACAACTTCGTCGTAGACGTCTTCAAGATAGTCGTAAGCCTGGATGAGAAAGGCGCCGCTTCCGCAGGCAGGATCGCACACGCGGAGCGAACGCAGGGTCTTGAGGCGGGCTTCGTTGAACTTGATCCATGCGGCCATCGATTGCGGCGTAGGTTCATCGTCGGGATCGACCTTGAACCGCTTCGCGAGGGCGGAAAAACGCCCTTCGATGCTCGGCTTGATGGTGTTTTCGACGATGTAGCGGGTGACGTGAGGCGGGGTGTAGTAAATCCCCTCGCGCTTTCGTTTGCCGGTGACTTTTTTTGAAGGGGCCGATTCGAAGGCATCCGGATCGGCTCGGAGGTTTTCGAGTTCCGTGACAGACTGTTCAAAGAGATGGCCGAGGACATCCACGTTGACCTCGTCGCGAAAGTCGTAGTCGCCGATCTCCTTGAAAAGGTCGGTGCGGGCGTCGGGCAACTCCAAGTCATCGACGGCTCTGTCCTCCTTAAAGAGACCGCCGTTGTATTTCGTGATGCCGGCGCGTTCGTTTCCCTCGTCGATGCTTCGAAACAATCGCTTGAAGCTCTCCCATCGCGGGTTGGTGGCCTGGGCCCAGGCCCCGATATCCCTCCACGTGCGTTCCAGGGCCTTATCGGGCAATAGGTCTCGATCCTCGCAGAAGGCGATGAAAATAATCCGGTCCAGTAGTTTTTGGACGACGTGGATGGCATCATCGAGTGAGTTTTGATAGGGCTTTGCCCTGAGCAAGCGAATGAGGTCCAGGCGATTCTCGCGGTAGTCCCGGTACAAATCCTTTCCGACCTCGCGCTGTCGCGTGTCCGTCCGGTGGAGCAGCGCGTCGGCACGAGGCGTTTGGCCGATGGGAGACGGCAAGAGCGCGCCGCGTTCAAATAGGGCGTAAAACTCCAGGAATCGGTCCGTATTCCTCAAATCCTGAAGGGTGAAGAGTTCATAAGCCTGCGGGGTCTTGTTTCTGTGATAGAGGCGAAAGGTGACATAATTGGAGACGATGCCCCAGGGGCAATCTGGCACGGCGTAGAGATAGTCCCAGCACTGCTGCACGGGCGTTCGCCCGCGGTCGCGATGGCGGTCGAGGTCAATCTTCGGGCCTTTTAGTTCGATCAGGACGCGAGGAACGATTTCGGCATCCGGGGCGAACAGGCCGATGGCGGCATCGGCCTCTCCACCAGGTACGGCGAACTTGGCCTGCAATTGCCATTGGGGCAGATTCTCCGAAAAGAGCGTGTAACCAAGGGCTTCGCCGAAGACCTGGGAAAGAAACTCGCCCTCCAGGGAGGTTTCCTTCATTCGATAGAGCTTGCCGGATGACTCCAGGTCGGCCCACTTGACGAGCATCGCATGAGCGCGGTCGCGGGCATCACCCACGAGTCTCATGTCTTGGGAGGCATCCGCGAGGTATTTCGGGAGGATCAGGCGCTGGCGGCGGCGGCCATTGCCGACCTTGGGAGGACTGTCATCAGTGAAAAGGGGTTGTTGATCGCCAGTCAATCTCGATGCTCCAAAGAGGACCGATCCGGCATCATAAAAGGGAAGCTTGCGGCGGCAAAAGCAATAACCGCCGCTGACGGCGGCGGGGCAAAAAGAAACGCCCGATGGGTCGTGAGACGCACCGGGCGTTGGGGAAGAACAATAAACAGAGATCGACGGGGCGATTCGTTGCCGATGCGCCGCGGGCAGGGTTGGTCCTTCGACCGGCCAGGCCCCGAGAGTGTGCTGACCTTTTCCGGGCTGGAGGCCGAGTTTAGTCGGCGTCCTGTCCGTCTAGGCATCCCCTAGAAAGGAGGTGATCCAGCCGCAGGTTCCCCTACGGCTACCTTGTTACGACTTAGTCCCAGTCACCGGTCTTACCGTCGGCCGCCGCCTCCTTACGGTTGGCTAAGCGGACTTCGGGTACTACCGATTTCCATGACTTGACGGGCGGTGTGTACAAGGCTCAGGAACACATTCACCGCGCCAATGCTGATGCGCGATTACTAGCGATTCCAGCTTCATGCAGGCGAGTTGCAGCCTGCAATCCGAACTGAGGGAAGTTTTCTGCGATTTGCTCCGCCTCGCGGCTTCGCATCGCTCTGTACCATCCCATTGTAGGACGTGTGCAACCCCGGGCATAAAGGCCATGATGACTTGACGTCGTCCCCGCCTTCCTCCGGTTTGACACCGGCAGTCTCGCTAAAGTGCCCGCCATTACGCGCTGGCAACTAGCGATAAGGGTTTCGCTCGTTAAGGGACTTAACCCGACACTTCACAGCACGAGCTGACGACAGCCATGCAGCACCTGCGCTAGTTCCACGGCAAGCCGCGTCACACCATTTTCATGGTGCTAATTCTAGCATGTCTAACCCGGGTAAGGTTCTTCGCGTTGCCTCGAATTGAGCCACATCCTCCACCGCTTGTGTGAGCCCCCGTCAATTCCTTTGAGTTTTAGCCTTGCGGCCGTACTCCCCAGGCGGCGCACTTAACGCTTTTGTTTCGGCACGCAGAACGTCAGAGTCCTGCAAACCTAGTGCGCATCGTTTACGGCGTGGACTACCGGGGTATCTAATCCCGTTTGCTACCCACGCTTTCGCGTCTCAGCGTCAGGTAAGGCCCAGTGCCCCGCTTTCGCCACGGGCGTTCCTCTAGATATCTACGCATTTCACCGCTCCACCTAGAGTTCCAGGCACCCCTACCCACCTCGAGCCCGGCAGTATACCCAGCAATGCCTCGGTTGAGCCGAGGGATTTCACAAAGTACTTACCGAGCCGCCTACACGCGCTTTAAGCCCAGTGATTCCGAACAACGCTTGCCTCTCCCGTATTACCGCGGCTGCTGGCACGGGATTAGCCGAGGCTTTTTCTGGGCTAGATCAGCTCCGGATGGTGTTAGCACCCGTCGCTTTCACAACCCTAAAAGGAGTTTACATCCCGAAGGAATTCGTCCTCCACGCGGCGTCGCTCCGTCAGGCTTGCGCCCATTGCGGAATATTCGTTACTGCAGCCATCCGTAGATGTCCGGGCAGTGTCTCAGTCCCGATGTGGCCGGCCAACCTCTCAGTCCGGCTACCCGTCGCTGCCTTGGTGAGCCGTTACCTCACCAACTAGCTGATAGGAAATAGGCCGATCCCAGGCCGATAGGCCCGAAGGTCCCCACCCTATGGTCATCGAGCGATGCCGTTCGATGACGTCACCAGGTATTACCGTCACTTTCGCAAAGGGCTTGCGCCCGACGCTATTCCTGTGCCCGGGGTACGTTACCTATTCATTACTCACCCGTCCGCCACTATAGGTCATATTGCTACAACCTATCGTACGACTTGCATGTCTTAGCCACGCCGCCAGCGTTCGTTCTGAGCCAGGATCAAACTCTTCGATTTTTTTCGTCGAACATGAGGCGATCGCTCGCCCCATGAATTCTTCGAACTGACAGGGCCTTCCGACCCCGATGGGCCGAAAGACACCAAGCTCAAACGATTCGTCTGCAAACGAGAATGTTCGAGCATGCCGGGCAAGCTTGCCACGGCACACACACCAATCCACGACGCACGCGGGCACAAGACCCGACGGGCGCCGCGATTGAGATTCTGACCTGACGCACCCGTTGCAGCGGTGCGTCCGGCCTCACATTCTCGCGGCGATCTCTGTTCACTTGTCAAAGAGCGCTTCAGCAGGGGGCCTCGTCGGCCCGCCGCAAATGGCGAGCCCAGCAGGATAACCGACGCCGCCGGGTCGTCAAGGCGCCGCCGCGCGAATTCTCCTAGGCTGGGCCGGACGGATCCGGCCGGTGGAGGCTCGGCGGCGATGCTGGACGACAAAAAAACCGGGGCCAGGAAAGCCCGCCAACGCCATCACTTATGGTCGTCGTTGGAAACCGCCTTGGGCGGCACGAGCGACGGATGGCCCGGCGGAAAACCCAACACCGGACTGCTGACTAATGCGGAATAAAATATAGTCAAAAAAAGGGGGGTGTCAAGCCGGGCCGGGGAATCGGTTAGGGGTCAGTTTCATGGGAGACAACCACCCTCGGTTGGGTGTTGCCCGGTGGCCTCAGCCGGATTCGATGGGCCACAGCCGCCCCCGGCTGTGTTTTTCTGAGCAAACCGTGCCGATTGCCGAAAACTCGCCCCCTCCTTATCAGGGGGCGGCATGGATGGTCCTTTCCGTCATTCGCCATTTCCCCTCCCGCTCTGAGCGGCGAAAGCCTAGGACCGCCGACTTAGAGGACCACGCCGCGCCGACTAAACAACACTGATCATCCTGACCGATCGAATGAGCGGCAATAATTCGATCGTAAGCACGTTTTCTGCTTCAGGGGCCGCCGAGGCAATAATGCCGCTGGCGGCGTGGGTTCCCGCCGACAGAATCTCGCGAGGAGTTAGCCATGGTGAAAAAGTGTCGCGGAAAGTTGTTCGTCGCGCCGGCAGTCCTTATTGTCACAGCGGTGGCTTGTAATTCCCAATTCCCATTCGGAGGATCGAGCGCCGCGCTGGAGATTCTGCCAGACTCCGTCACTCTGGAAGTGGACGAGGTCGGCGACGAAACTGCAAACGCCGCCAAGGTGAAGGACGACGCACGGTGCACCGGTGATCCAGCGCTGGATCGGACGCTGCGCGCGGGGGCATTGGTGATTCATTCGTTCCACCGCTTGGCGGATCGCGGCCTGGCGCTAGGTGCCCGGCTGCGACAGGACCTCGACCATCCCGAGCAGACCCAGGTCGAGGGCACGTTCAACGTCTTTAGCGGGCCGGTCGCGTACAAGGCTGACTTTGCCGGGTTCGATTTCGACGGCGACGGCGCGCAAGTCGGCTCAAATTAAATCCTCGAAAACACCCGCCCCCGATCAAGGATGAGGGTCACCTACATTTTGGACCTGGTCTCGTGGACCCGGGTGATGTCCCACAATAGCTGTAAATAGCGGCGGTCTGGGTATCCTGTCGGGCATGTTTCACGTGCTCAGAAAGGAGCCCCAGACGCCATGAACAGTTTACCCATTGAAGAACGAATTGCG
>Ga0187893_10001331_pt1 | contig 60157 bp, 44 predicted proteins | sample MA1701074metaG_FD_139574 | JGI IMG/M metagenome (GOLD analysis project Ga0187893, IMG submission 139574) | White microbial mat communities from a basaltic lava cave in the Kipuka Kanohina Cave System on the Island of Hawaii, USA - MA170107-4 metaG ... | reverse complement strand
GCTGCGCGAGGCGCCGTTCCAGGTCCTGACACGATCCAACATATCGGCGTCCTGTGACCTCGCTTCGCAGAACGTACACGAAGAACATGTCACTCGGGGCGACAGGATTCGAACCTGCGACCTCTTGACCCCCAGTCAAGCGCGCTAACCGGGCTGCGCCACGCCCCGCGGCGAGCGTCTATTGAACCACGAGACCGGCGCATTGTCAATGTCCGCCCTGCGCCGGTACCGCTGCCGAAAGAACCGTGCCGCGCGCGTCCGCATGCGTCCACGCGTTTGTGAGCCGAAAACCCCGCTCCCTTACCGGCTCGGATCATGCGCAGACTTCACCAGGAGGTTCCGGAGATCTCCTTGCCGCCGGAGGCTGCGGTGATGTACAATCTCTTGGTCAGGTCCCCACCTGCCCGGAGGTCGTCGTCATGCTCATGTCCAAAACAGCAGGGTTGGTTGCCTTCGTGACCGTGGCACGTGGCATTTGCTTTGTGGCAGAGCCCGTCGATGCCCAGGAGTGTTCCGAGTGGAGCGAGGTTCTCGTGGTGGGGCCCTCGCCTCGCGCGGCTCATGCTATGGCTTACGACTCCAACCGGGGCGTCACGGTTCTGTTCGGCGGGCGCGGTGACATTACCGGCGAAACGTGGGAATGGGATGGAGCTCTGTGGACGCGGCGCGCGGTAGGTGGGCCGCCGCCCCGTGGGCTGCACACGATGGTTTACGACGGGGCTCGCGAGGTCATCGTCTTATTTGGTGGGGCAGGCACAACGGTAGTACTGTCCGACACGTGGGAATGGGATGGAAACTCGTGGAACCGCCGCGATGCGATTGGGCCCTCGCCACGACATTCTCATGCGATGGCCTATGATTCGCAGCGCGGCAAGACCGTCTTGTTCGGTGGACTGGTAGGCGCTCCCGGGAACGAACTCGGTGACACGTGGGAATGGGATGGTAATGCGTGGGCGCGACGTGCAATGAGTGGGCCGCGTGCCCGTCGTGAACACGCCATGGCCTACGATTCTCAACGAGGCGTTACGGTGCTGTTCGGCGGGTCGTTCGGCTCGCGAGAGACCTGGGAGTGGGACGGACATTCTTGGTTGCTGCGCGATGCACTGGGGCTTGGAAACCGACTCGGCCACGTGATGGCGTACGATCGTCAGGATAGAGTGAGCATCGTCTTAGGCGGAATCGGAGTCAACGATTGGGAGAGCTGGCAATGGGATGGGACGGCCTGGACCGTGCGCGCCAAGGGCGGCCCCGCACCTGTTCACTTCGAGCGTATGTATGCTGCGATGGCCTACGACTCCGCGCGAGGCGTCACCGTGTTGTTCGGTGGACTGGAGGCGTTGCAGTATGGCGGAGATACCTGGGAGTTACCTAGTTGCGTGGTGGATTCCGACGGAGACGGCGTGCCGGATGATGAGGACGAATGCGACAATTCGGACCTGAGCGAAACCGTGGTGATTGAGGACTGCGATTCCGGGGTTGCGAATCACCTTTTCGATGACGGCTGTACGATGGCGGATCGGCTTGCGCAGTGCGCAGAACAAGATCATCGAGATTTCGAGGACTGCGTCAAGCGGCTGACCCACGAGTGGAAGCGCGACGGACTAATCACCGCGCAGGAACGGCGGGCGATCCGGCGCTGCGCGGCCGATGACGACGGCGGTGATGACGATGATGACCATGGGCATGATGATGACGACGACGGCGACGACCATGATGATGACCGGAGCCCGTCAACGAAGCAGCCGAGGCTGCGGGCGACCGATCGGTTGAAACGCCCGTAGCCATCCGGGCCGCGAACCCGCCACGCAAGCGGCGTGGTCTTGGGACGGCATCGGCCACCATAAAGACGTCCGCAATAGCTCTAGAACATGGCGGCGCTTCGCTTGGCCATGCCACCCGACCGAGCGCGGTGGTCGTGTCGCTTCCGCTCCACGCTCGGATCGGCATCATCGCAATGTTGCACCGTCGGAGGGCAAGACCCCAGGCTCGCGCCCGGGTTCTGAAGGGCTTCGCTCTCCCGTCACTCGCTGGCGGCCTGGGGTTCCCCCTTGGATGGGCGTGCTTCGACTTTTTCGAGGCGTTTTTGCAGGCCCTTGTTTTGGTCACGGAGCTTAGCCAGTTCGTCGCGAAGCTCCTTGAGCTGGACCTGTTCCGGGGCGACAGCGGTGATCTTCTCCGCGGCGTCCTTCGCCGACTTGCGGATTCGCTCAGAGGGGTCGTTAGCGGCGAGCGCCCGAAGCACGGGCAGCGCCGGCCGGGCGCTGTCCCCAAGCTCGCGCAGAGCGGTGATGACCGACTGTTGCAGTCGCCTTTGCTCGCCTTCCACTGATTCGAGCAACGTATTCACGATTCGTTCCGGGGTGGGATCGGGCAGGTTCACGTTCTTAGCCAATTCACTGAGCGCCCTCATCGCGGCCTGCCGGCACTCGCGAGGCTTGCCCCGGCGAGACCATTCGAGGAGCGTCTCCAACCCGGTGGCGTCAGGTTGCTTGCCCAGGCCGGAGAGAGCGGCGGAGCGGATCTGCTCGCCGTGCGACGGGCGATCGAGCAGTGTCGGCAGGAACTTGCCAGCGCCGTCGGGTTGTAGCTTGGCGTAGGCTTCGATGGCCGCGGATTCGACTCGATAGCTCGCGTCGCCGCTGGTGATGATGCCGCGAAGCGCGGCCGTTGCGTTTTCGTCGCGGTGGAACGAGCCGAGCTGCTGCACGACGGCGCGGCGAACCTTGGGGTGCGGGATAGCGACGTTGGCAAGCAGTACGTCGCGTGCCTTGTCGCCTCCCGCCTTGCCGATGGATTCGGCGATCACTTCGCCAACGCCCCAAAACTTCTCCTGTGCCAGAGCCTCTCCCAGAAGCGAGGTGTCTTCATCGCTCTTCGATTCCCCGAGGCTCTTGGCGGCGCGGATGCGGTCGACGACTCGCGGGCCGTTCTTGAGCTGATCACGCCAGAGGTCGCGGCCCTTCTGTTCGCTCAGCTCCATCAACACCGCCTGTTGCGGATCGATCAGGACCATCTTCGGCCGGGCAGGCAACGGAAAGTAAAACCGCTGCTCCTTCTCCGTCACTTCACTGCGGAGAAAGGCGGGCTTGGCGTCCTCGAAATGAAACTCGATTTCGAGGGGGAACTCGAAGGCCGCCGCGTCCTGCGTCTGCTTGACGACGATCCGCGCCAGGCTGTCACGATCGACCCACTCGTAGCTAACACTCACCACGGGCGCTCCGGCGCGCTCCGTCCAGTCATGGAAGAAACGCTCCAGCGACAGGCCGGTTTCATCCTCGAAGGCTTGGCGCAGGTCCGCCGTCTCCACAGGAGTATGCGCGTGCGTAGTCAGATACCGCTTCACCGACGCCCAGAACTTCTCGTCGCCGACACGGTGGCGGAGCATGTGCAGAATGCTCGCGCCCTTCGGATACGCTCGGCGGTCGAACATTTCGCCCTCGTCCTCGTAGCGCCGATCGACGACGGGCGCTTTCTTGCCCCCCTCGATGGCGCTGCGCATGTCGTCATAGATTTCGTAGTCGTACTCGTCCCGGCCCAAGTCGTGCTCGAACCACACCGCGGAGAAGAGCGTGGCGAAGCCTTCATTGAGCCAGGTGTGGGCCCACTCCTTGCACGTTACCAGGTCGCCGAACCATTGATGGGCCAGCTCGTGAGAGATGAGGCCGTCCGAGCTGGTGTCCAGGTGCGCCCGTTCGTCGTGCAGCGTTCGAGGTCCCAAAGTGGTGGCGCTGGTGTTCTCCATGCCGCCGCCAAAGCCCTCGACGCAGACTTGCGCGTACTTGTCCCACGGGTACTCCACGCCGATCAGGTTGCTGAAGTGCTCCAGCATCCGGACGGTGTTGCCCATGCTGCGGCGCAGGTCGGCCTTGTGCTTGGGCGGCACGTAGTACGTCACCGGCTTTCCCCGCCAAGCGTCCTGCTCGACGTAAAACTCGCCCACCACGAGCGTCACCAGATAGCCCGCGTGCGGTTTGTCCTGCAGCCAATGGAACGTCGTCGTGCTGTCCGGGTTGTCGGTCTTGGAGGTCAAGCGGCCGTTGGACAAGGCTTCGTTTCCGTCCGCGACGGTGACGGTCATCTCTGTCGTTTGCATCTCGTTGGGATGGTCGAAGCAAGGGATCCAGTAGCGGTTGTCGGTGGTTTCACCCTGCGACCAGACCACGTAGGGCACATCGGGCTCGGCCGCGCTGGGCCCGAAGAAGTGCAGGCCGGACTTCGGGTCGGAAAGCGCATAGTGAATCGTCACCCGGACCTTCGCGCCCTCGGCCAGCGGCTCGCCGAGGAAGACCTCGATCGACTTTCCATCATTCTGGTAGTCCGCGGCCACCGCCTCCCGTCCGTCGCGAGCGACCGTGACGGCGCTAACCGTGAAGTCCACGGCGTCGAGGCGAATGCTGGTTACCTCGCGAAGGGCGACAAGATCGAGCACCGCGCCGCCCTCGACGTACTTCTTCGGGACATCCACGCGAAGGTCCAAGGCGATATGCTCGAGGTCCAGCGGCCTGTCCGCCGCGAAGCGCTTCGGCGCGGTGGATGGCAGCGTGTCCGGAGCCGCTAAGACGAACACAACGAACCAAAAGTGAATCCATGAGCCAACCACTTTCATCCTCCGGCGAGCACTATTGCCATGCAGAGTCTAGCGGCGCGGTCGAAATCGCAACAGTCCGGGGGTTGCCGTACCGGCAAAGTTTCAAACTAAGCACGAGTTCAGCGGGCTGTGGGGCCGTGCCCATGTCATTCTGAGCGCAGCGAAGAATCTACACTCGGGCTCTGGAATCGGGGCTAGATGCTTGGGCTTCGCTCAGCATGACGGTGAACGGCACGCCGGTCAGGTTTGACCTTCACGGATGGATCGGCTGTACTGTTCGCCGGTCGGGAGGCGAGGGCGGCTCTCCGCCCACACCGCTACCCCCTCCAAAAAAAGGAGTAGACGGATGAAGGCTGATTCGCCTTCCGCGACGGTCCCCGAGCATCAACCGTACGTCCCGGCCGACCGGAACATCCCCGAGTTCAGCCTCGCGCCCATCGTGGTCGGGGCGATCCTGGGGATCATCTTCGGGGCGTCGTCGCTCTATCTGTCGCTAAAGGTGGGGATGACCGTATCGGCTTCCATTCCCATCGCGGTCCTGTCGATTACGCTGTTCCGGATCTTCAAGCCGGTCATCGGCCGCAAGGCGACCATCCTCGAAAACAACATGGTCCAGACCACGGGGTCGGCGGGCGAATCCATCGCCTTCGGCGTCGGTGTGACCATGCCGGCACTCCTGATCCTGGGCTACAACCTCGAACTCGCCCGGGTGATGCTGGTGGCCGTGCTCGGCGGGTTGCTGGGGGTGCTCATGATGATCCCGCTCCGCCGCGTCTTCATCGTCAAGCAGCACGGCAAGCTGACGTACCCCGAGGGAGTAGCCTGCGCTGAGGTGCTCATCGTTGGCGAAAAGGGTGGAGCATCAGCGGCGACCGTTTTCAGCGGCTTTGGCTTGGCCTTCATTTACCAGTTCCTCATGGAGGGTTTTGCCCTTTGGAAGATCATCCCGACGCGCTTGATGAAGTTTGGCGGATTTGAATTCAAGGGGGCCACCGCCGCCGTCGAAGCGGCTCCGGCATTGTTGGGTGTCGGCTATGTCATCGGCCCGCGCATCTCGTGCATCATGGTCGCCGGAGGGATTCTTGCGTCTTGGCTGCTGGTGCCGGCAATCGTGTTGTTCGGGCAGAGCGCGACGATGCCGCTTTTTCCGGCGGACAAGCCGATCAGTGCGATGACCATCAAGGAAGTGTGGAGCTCGTACGTTCTGTACATCGGGGCCGGTGCCGTTGCGGCAGGCGGCATCATCAGCATGATCGAGTCGCTTCCGACCATTGCGGGTTCCATCGGCGCCGGTTTGAGCGACCTTACCGCCCGCGGCAGTCGGTCCGCATCGAGCACGTCGATCGGCCGTTCGCGCCTGGACCGCGATCTCTCCATGAAGGTCGTCATCCTCGGCTGCCTGGGCTTGGTCATCGCGATCGCGACGGCCCCCATGCTCAATGTGGACGTGATCGGCGCTCTGCTCATTGTGATGTTCGGGTTTCTGTTCGTGACCGTCTCCGCGCGTTTGACGGGCGAGATCGGTTCCTCATCCAATCCAATTTCGGGAATGACGGTCGCCACGCTGCTCATGACCTGCCTGATCTTCGTCGCCGTAGGGTGGACGGGCGAGTTCTATCGACTGATGGCTCTTTCCATCGCCGCGATCGTCTGCATCGCGTGCTCCAACGGAGGGACCGTCGCCCAGTGCCTGAAGACGGGTTACATTGTGGGCGCGACTCCGCGGTATCAGCAAATCGGGATTCTCGTGGGCGCATTGACGTCCGCCCTGGTCATCGGAGCAACATTGTTGCTGTTGAACAATTCGAAGACGGTCTACTCGCGAAACAATCTTCCACAGGCGACCGTGGATGCGTCGAAGCTCACCGCCAAAGAGCGCGTGGGAGGCAAGTACGCCGCCCAGGACCCAGGAGAATACCTGGTCCTACAGGCCAAAGTCGGCGACTTCGAGGACGTGCCTGCCGGCAAGTATCTCATCGACGAAGGCGGGGGATTTCGGTATTTGGTGGATCCGGGGATCAACGGTCGCCTGGAGCAGCATGATGACGGCACGAAGGTCGAAAAATTCGTCGCCCCGAAGGCTACCCTCATGGCCTTCATCGTCGATGGGATTCTCACGCAGAAGTTGCCCTGGTCGCTCGTCCTGCTGGGCGTAGCGATCGCGATTGTGTTGGAGCTGGCGGGGATTCCGTCGCTCCCGTTCGCGGTAGGGGTGTATCTCCCGTTGTCCGCATCGATGCCCATCTTCATCGGAGGCATGATGCGCTGGCTGGCGGACAAGTTCAGTCGCCGCAGCGCCTCGGAGTCGGAGATGAGTCCGGGTGTGCTCTTGTCATCGGGCTACATCGCTGGCGGGAGCATCGCGGGAATCCTCGTAGCCCTGATCGGCCTGAAGTGGACGCTTGCGATCCCTGCGGACAGGCTTGGCGCTTGGGCGTCGAGCGGTTGGACGACGCTGAGCGCGTTCGGTGTTCTGTGCTTGCTGCTTCTGGCCATCGGCTCGCGGCGGAATTCTCAGGGTGTTTAGGATGAATGCGGATTGGATTCGACAAATGGACCACAAATACGGCGTTTGGATTGCGGTCATGGCTTGTGCGTCGATGACGAATGCGGCTGTAGGTCAAACGGCTGAGGCGGATTTCAAAAAGCTCCGCGATGCGTATCTTGCAAAGTACAAGGTGCTGGTGATTGCCTCAGAGACGGCCTGGTGGGAGGCGAGCACGACCGGCGCCGACGCCGCCTTTGAGCGTCGCAAGCAGGCGCAGAATGCGCTCGTCGAATTGCACAGCGACAAGTCCGTGTTCGCGCAGATCAAGTCCTTCCGCGAGGGCGGGCAGATCAAGGACCCCGTGCTCAAGCGCGAACTGGACGTGATGCACCGCTCTCACCTGCCGGGCCAGGCCAACCCAGCGCTGCTCAAGAAAATCATCGATATCGAGACCGACGTGGAGCAGCTCTTCAACGCCCATCGCGGCGAAGTCGGCGGCAAGCCCACCTCAGAAAATGACATCCGCCAAATCCTCAAGGAGACCAAGGACTCCAAGCTCGCCGAAGAAGCGTGGAAGGCCTACATGCACGTCGGCGCGACGGTAGAGAAGCTGCTCGCCGAAGTCGTGGAGCTTCGCAATCGAGTCGCCCGCGAGCTGGGCTTCAAGAACTTCTTCGTGATGAAGCTCGCCCTCCAGGAGATCGACGAGAACGAGCTGCTCAAGCTGTTCGACGAATTGGACGTCCTCACCAAAGAGCCCTTCTCGGCGCTGAAAAAGGAGATCGACGCGGCCATGGCCAAACGCTTCGCCATCCCCGCCGACCAACTCCGCCCCTGGCACTTCGGCGACCTGTTCTTCCAGGAAGCGCCTGCCATCCAGGAAGTGAACCTCGACGACCTCTATAAGGACAAGGACCTTCTGGCACTGGCGAAGGATTACTACGCGGGCCTGGGGACGCCGGCCGAGGACATTCTTGCCCGCAGCGACCTCTATGAGAAGCCCAAGAAAAGTCCGCACGCCTTCGCGACCAACCTCAATCGCGACGACGACATCCGCGTTCTCTGCAACCTCAAGCCGAATCTCTATTGGGCGGACACGCTGATTCACGAATTGGGTCACGCCGTGTATGACAAGTACATTGGCAAGGACGTGCCCTTCATTCTGCACGAGCCGTCACACAGTTTGACCACCGAGGGTTTCGCGATGATGGTCGGCGCAGTGGTGAAGAATGAGGATTTTCTGGCCAAGGCCGTCAAGGTGCCGCCTGACCAGGCCGCCAAGGCGGCGCAGTCAGCGCGAAAGAGCCTGCGTGCCGAGAAGCTCATCTTCAGCCGCTGGACGCAGGTCATGATGCGCTTCGAGCGGGGCATGTATGACAATCCCAAGCAGAACTTGGGGGAGCTTTGGTGGAACCTGAAGAAGCAATACCAAGGCCTCAACCCTCCGGAGACGGTGAATCGGGCGGACTATGCGGCAAAAGTGCACGTGATCACCCACCCCGTCTATTACCACAGCTATATGATGGGCGAGCTGTTCGCCTCGCAGTTGCACGCCTACATCGGCACGAAGCTGCTCGGCCTGGCCGACCCCACGAAGACCTCGTTCTACGGCCGCAAGGAAGTCGGCGACTTCTGGAAGGAGAAAGTCTTCGGCCCCGGCAACCTCTATCCTTGGAATGAGCTTACGCAGCGGGCCACCGGCGAGCCGCTTTCCGCCAAGGCCTTCGCCGCGCTCTATGTGAAACCGTAGCCGACGCGAGATTCACCTCGTCTGTCGCCTGCGGTAGGATTCCACCGGAGCGCTCGTAGCTCAGTTGGATAGAGCACCGGTTTCCTAAACCGGGGGTCGCAGGTTCGAATCCCGCCGGGCGCAGTAGGGCGTCGTCAGCAAACCCAGGTCGCTGTTGGCGGCCATTATGGCGGCTTGGTCGTCGCCGCGGAGTCACCACGAGGGCGCAGCGCTTTGAACGGCGCTGCCCGTTCGGGCTTATCCCAGCGTTCATAGAGGCGAACAATTCGGTCCAGTGCTTCGCGAGTCGTACGATCGCCGTCGCCTTTGGCCTCGCCGATGCGCGTATAGCTTGCCAACAAGAGCGACTCCGCCTCTTCGAAGCGCTTCTGAGCGGCAAGACACTCGCCCAATACGCTCGCTATCTCCGCCGTCCGCCAATCATCCGGAGTGGCGCGGGTCAGGATTTGTAGAGCTTCGCGCAAAACAGACTCGGCCCGAGCGAATTCACCGATCGCAACCAGCCGTTTTCCCAATTGGCCAAGATCATATGCGACAGCCGTGTTTTCGTGCCCGAAGAGCTTCCGGTGAAGTTCCAGGGCTTCCCGTAGGAGCGGCTCGACGTCGGAGAGGCTATTTCGCTCCATAAGGATCGCGCCCAAATTCTGAAGCCCGGCGACGACTACGCGATTCTCAGTACCCAGCGTCTTGCGAGCGATCGCGAGCGCCTCGCGCATCAAGGGCTCGGCGGCGTCGATCTCACCCAACTCCTTCTTGAACATCGCGAGGTTGTTCAGACTATAAGCGACGGCCACGTGCTCGTCCCCGAGCAGCCGGCGTCGGATGGTTAGCGCCTCTTGGTATAACGGCTCGGCCTCGGAGTAGCGACCGGCCTTCTTCAACAGGACAGCGAGGTTGTCCAGGCTTTGGGCGACATCGGTGTGGCTATCGCCCCAGAGCCGTCGTCGGATCGCGAGTGCCTCACGATGAAGGGCTTCCGCCTGCTCGTAGCGGCCGTCGCCGAAGAGCAGCAGGGCCAGGTTGTTCAAGCTTTGGGCGACATCGCGGTGTTCGTTGCCCAAGATCCCTCGCCGGATCGCCAGGGCTCTCTCGTAAAGGCGACGAGCCGCCGCCCTGTCGCCTTTGTGATGGAACATCTCCCCAAGATCGCTCGCGCTTTCTGCGATTTCCAGGCTCTCTTCCGGAAGCGCTTCGCTCCGAAGCTTGAGGGCCAACTGGAGGTGCTTCTGCGCTTCCTCGTACTTGGTCAACGCTCGGTACGTATTGCCGATGGTTCGGCGAAGCGCCGCTTCCACCAAGGGCTGCTGGGGGAAAGCGCCGTCGACTTTCTCAGAGGCGCGATTGAGCATCTCCAGTACGGTCAGCTGCGGACCTCGATCACGATTGGGATCGGCGCCGGTCAGCGTCTCGTTCAGGAACCTGGTCACCGCCTCGGCTTGCGCTCGGGCTTCCACGGTCAGGGCCCCGGCTCGTTCCGCGCGGATGTACAAAACGGTGCTGGTTGCGAATCCGACGGTGCATGCCACGAAGACGACCACCGCCGCGGTCACCAGCGCGCGGTTGCGGCGTGCAAAGACTCGGAGCTGGTATGGAAGGCTCGGGGGACGTGCAAGAATGGGCTCATTTCGCAGGAAGCGCCCAATGTCGTCTCCCAGTTCGCCCGCCGTTCGGTACCGGCGATCGCGGTCTTTCTCCAGAGCCTTGAGAGCAATCGTCTCCACGTCGCCCCGAAGCTCATCGCGAAGCATGCTGGGTCGGGGCGGTTGACACTGACGGATGACCTGCGTCGCCGCGGAGATCGACAGACCGCTCAGATTGTAGGGCAAGCGCTCGCACAGTATCTCATAAAGAATGACGCCCAGGGCATACACGTCACTGCGCGTGTCGATGTCGTGCGGGTCGGCGTCACACTGTTCCGGACTCATGTACTGCATCGTGCCGATGAGTTGACCGAAATCAGTTTGCAGCGTCGTGATCGCCAGGTCGGAGTCCGTCGCCCGGGCGATGCCAAAGTCGATGATCTTTACCCGGCCGTGCGCGTCGGTCAGGATGTTCGCGGGCTTCAGATCTCGATGAATGATTCCTCGTTGGTGGCCGTAATCGACGCCGTCGCAAATCTGCTGGAACAACTCCAGCCGTTTGGACGTACTCATGGAGCGCTCGCGGACGAAGTCGGTCACTCGTCTGGCGTTCGCAATGTACTCCATTGCAAAGTAGGGTACCGGCGCTCCCGATGCGCTAGGATCATGGTAGGTACCGCCCTCGAATACCTGGGCCACGTTCGGGTGCCGCAGACGGGCGAGCACCAGCGACTCGAATTCAAAACGGCGCATGGCGGCATGCGACGCAATTCCAGGTCTCATCACTTTGACAGCGACGGCCCGCCGCGGGTTCTGCTGCATCGCTTCATACACAGTGCCCATTCCCCCTGTCGCGATGACGCGCCGGATGTGATAGGGGCCGATGTGGTGTAATCCTCCAGGCTGGGGCACCGTCCCGGCAGTCTCTGTGGAGCGATCCCTATCGAAGTCCGAGTCATGAACTTCGCCAAAGGAACCGTCTGGAGTGGCCGGCGACATCGTCTTTCTCTGCCCAGTGCGTGCTCGGGCAGGTTCCGCGGGACCGTCCGTTTGCGGAGGGTAGAGCCTTGGAGGGCTATTCTACTACACCGCACCCCTTGTCGCCAGGGAGTTCTGCGGTGATTGGCGGCCCTTTTTTAGTGCTCTCGTGCCGCGATCCAGTTGCCGCGGCGAGGGGCTTGCCCTATACTCTGCCCGTCCAGCTACACGAACGCATCTTGAGAGGAGAATGCTATGCACAGATCACGTCGCTTAGCGCGAATGTTCCGGTGGCTGTTGCTTGTGCCGGTTGGCTGTGTGCCTCCTTGTTGTTGGGACTCGCCACAAACATGTTTTCTGGAGTTCCCCCCACCCGACAACACGGTGTAGGAAGATCGCGTTCCGCCGGGAGCGTTGGACGGATCGAAGGCCGGATCGCCCGTGGTGGGTGATGCGTGGTCCTTCTCTGCCGCCTGGGCCTTAGGGGAGGGCCGGCTGCAGCGCGGCCGCGCGGTCGAGGAGGGTCAGGAACTCGACGCGGTAGCCATGGGCATCCGTGCCGACGGCGGTCGAGGCCACGTCGCGGACGAAGTCGAAATCGAGCTCGGCGGTGTGCGCAGAGCCGCGAAGCAGCATTCCGAAGGTGGCCACGGCCGCCGCGAAAGCAAAGTCATCGGACGCCTGCTCAAACGCCGCCCCAGAGTCCGTCACGGGCACGTCCAGCAGAATGCTGGTGTCCCCGTCCGGCTCCTTATAGCGCAGCTTGACGGTCATCAGCTCGCCACTCTGAGCCGCGGGCTTCAATCCACGTGACCGCACGGAATCATCATCGTTCCGAGCCACGACCGTCAGGGAGCGGTCTTTGCCTGGCTCGTCAACATCCCCCACTTCCGCTCCGGGCTCTGATTCCCCGTCCTCCGTCCCTTCGTCCCTCTGTCCCTTCGTCCCTTCATACTGATACTTGAGCGGATCGATGGGCGGTGGGGCGTTCGCGATCGCCGCGCCCACGGGCACGATCTCGTAGAGCGCCGTGACGGTATGTCCCGCGCCGATCTCGCCCGCGTCCTTGGTGTCGTCGTTGAAATCCTGGGCGGCCAGCATGCGATTCTCGTAGCCGATGAGCCGGTAGGCCTGCACTTGGGCGGGATTGAATTCGACCTGAATCTTCACGTCCTTAGCGATGGTCACCAGCGTGCCGCCGATCTGATCGACGAGCACCTTGCGGGCCTCGTCGAGCGTGTCGATGTAGGCGTAGTTGCCGTTGCCCTTGTCGGCGAGGCGCTCCAGCGTGGCATCCTTGAGATTCCCCATGCCGTAGCCCAGCACGGTCAGAAACACGCCGCTCTTGGCCTTTTCCTCGATCAAACGAGTGAGGTCGCCCTGGTTGGTGACGCCGACGTTGAAGTCGCCGTCGGTGGCCAGGATTACGCGGTTGATGCCGCCCTCGATGAAGTTGGCTGCGGCCGTGTCATAGGCGAGCTGAATCCCCGCCCCGCCGTTGGTCGATCCGCCCGCTTGCAGGCGATCACAGGCGTCGAGGATGGTGGCCGCGCTATGGCATCGCGTCGCAGGCAGGACCAGCCCCGACGCCCCGGCGTAGACCACCATGGCCACGCTGTCGTCCCGGCGCAGCTCGCCCACCAACATGCGTAGGGACTGCTGCACCAGCGGGAGGCGGTTGGCTGGCTGCATCGAGCCGGACACGTCGATGAGGAACACGAGGTTGGCGCTCGGTCGGTCACGATCGTCGATCTCCATCCCCTTGATGCCGATCCGCGCCAGGCGATGCTCCGCCGCCCACGGGCACTCGGCCACCTCGACATTCACCGAGAATGGGTGCTCCCCCGTCGGCTCCGGATAGTCGTACTCGAAGTAGTTGATCATCTCCTCGATCCGCACGCTATCGGCCGGCGGCCGCAAACCCTGCACCAGCATCCGCCGCACGTTCGCATACGACGCCGTGTCCACGTCAATCGAGAAAGTGGACAGCGGCTGTTGCATCACGAGAAGGAACGGGTTTTCGATAATCGGGTTATAGGCTTCTGTGCCACACGAATCGACCGGCCCGAACGGAACTTGGTAACCGAAGGAAATGCTGCGTTTTGCCGCACCATCCCAGCCATCGAGGTTCCCGCCGATCAGCCAGTTTGCCTGCGGCTCGCCAGTCTTCCGCATCAGAAGGATGCCTTCGTCGGCGGCGTGGCCTGCGACAAGATCGCCGCTGCGGACCTTCTCCCAGTAAGCGCGCGTGACCGACGCATCCGGCGTTCCTGCGTTAAACATAAGGGGCGCATCGAACCGGAGATCACCTTGTGTTGCGCCTTGGCCCTTTACTGGTACGTCGCCGCCTTGGACACAACGGCCACCGTCGCAGGTCACACCGCCGACGAATGCGCCTTCTCCGCTCCGGTCGAAGGTGGCGCGACCATCGGTGTACACGCCCGATTCCTGCTCGATGCCATGGTTTGTGGAGCGAAGCGGGCGCCACTCTAGGTTCACCGCACGATACGGATCGTTCCCTGTTGCATCGCCCGCAGCCGATTGCCCGCCGCCTCCGCCGAGGTAACCGAGTGCTGCGAGTCTGGCTTGCGCAGAGGGGTCAAGTGCGGGGGTATTGGAGCTACGATGCTCGGGGCTCGGCAATGACGCCGAGGTTGCGCGTCTCTTTGCATTTCGCTCAGCCGCCGCGAACCCTTGATTCGGCGGAAGAATGTTCAAGTCCGCTCCTGGTTGTTGCTGATTCGCGCTGGCAAGTGGTCGCTTTTCATGGCCAACCTCACGCGAGCGGGCAAGCTCCGGCAAGGTGAAATACCATGTGCCCCCCGCGAGTGCTATCGAGGCCGCGAGAGCCGTGGGGATCCAATAGCGCAGCGCAGAAAAGCGCGAGCGCCTTACCCTCACCCTGCCGTTCCTTCGGGCTTCCTCCTTGGGCGCCCTCAGCCCGCCCTGGTCGCCCTCAGCCTGCAAGGAAGAGGGTCTATGGTCGCCAGCCAACGCCTCCTGAACGTTGGCGCGCTGTTCGTCGGACAGCGCCACGGTCGGCTCCGCTCGCAGCTCGGATTCTATCCGCCTCGCCAAGGCGCGGGTCTCATCGACGATGCGGTGGAGGTCGTCGGACTGAGCGATCCGGGCCTCGATCTCCGCTCGTTCCGTCTCGTCCAATTCGCCCAAGGCGTAGGCGGTGAGTTTCCAGTTGTCGTCGTGATTGATCATGTTTATCCCACCATCCGCTCCATTCCGGTCGCGGCTCTGATCGACATTGCCCCGGAGGGGCATTTGGATTTAGCCCAGCGATTCATCGCTGGGTTACGGTCGTGTTTTTTTTCTCCGAGTCCCGGAGGGACGACTGAACCATTCGGCCGTCCCTACGGGACTTGATCACTTTCGTTGTCCGCCTACCCCGCGTTGAAACGCGGGGCTAATCTCACTCGTCCCTCCGGGACGAATCAATCCGCTCCCTTCCGGTCGCGGCTCAGTTTTTTTGGCCTTCCCTTCGTGCCTTGTCATTTTCTCCCGCATCGTTTTCATCGCCGTGTGCATCAGGAACCCCACGTTGCTCACGCTCAGGCCGGTCACCTCGGCGATCTGTTTGTAGCTCAGGCCGTGCTCGAAGCGGAGTCGCACGACCTCTTGCTGGTTCGCGGGTAGTGTCGCGAGGATGGCACTTACCCGACCCGCTTCTTCGCGACGCTCCATCAACATTGCCGGGTCTTCGCCAGTCCGGTGGAGCAACGCCTCGGCAATCTCGACCGTCGTCACACGCTGTTTCTTCCGCCGAACGTCGATGGCCCGGTTTCGGCAGACCGTATACAGCCACTGCGGCAACCGGCCGTTGAGTTCCGCCGGGCGCTCGTGGACCAACCGCAGGAAAACGTCCTGCACGACCTCGCGGGCCGACTCGGCCGATCCGGTCAGGCGGGTGGCGTAGCGCAGCAGGGCGCTCTCGTAGCGCTCCAGGGCCGCTGTCAGCCCGCCAGCCGTTGTCGCATCCGCGTCCGGTTTGGGTTCCACCGCCGTGGGCCTTTCGTTGCCCGCCGCCACCGGCGACGCCTTCATGCTATTAACGATCGAACCGCCGAGATCTTAGACGGTTTCAGCCGTGAAAGTTCCACAATCCACGGCCAGCGGCCTGAGTGGGTCCGCCAAGGCACGATTGGCCCGGCTTGATACCGACCTGGGTCGGCCTAGAATAGGGGACTCTCGACGCGGCTGGCGGTCCGACACGGGCCACCGCGTCGAATCGGCGGACACCCTCCGGGTGGCATGCCAAGCCCGGCGAAGCAGGCGCCGGTACGGCGGCTCCGCTTCCCGGCGCGCCGGGATGCCACCCCACGCGAGTTAGCTAAGCTTGAGCGTCAAGGACTTGCCCCCGTTGTCGGATGACACGTCCAAAGCACCGGACATTGCTCCGTCGGCGCCGAAATCGGCGTCGCGAAACGGTCCGCCCAAGATCGAGCGGTACTTCCGCGCCATGACCAAACACGTGGCCTCCGACCTACACCTCAAGGCCGAGACCCCCGCCAAGTTCCGGCTCAAGGGCGCCATCCGCAACATCGAGTCCCAGCCACTTGCCAACGAGACCATCGAGTCCATGATCTTCGAGATCATGGACGAGCGCCAGATCGAGGTCTACCGCGACAAGGGATCGCTCGACTTCGCCTATCAGGTGGACCGCGCGGATCGCTTCCGCATCAACGTCTTCCGCCAGCGCGGCAAGACGTCAGTCGCCGCCCGGCGCGTCCCCAAGGAGATCAAGGGCTTCAAGGAGCTCAACCTGCCGGAGTCGCTGGCCGAGCTGTGCAAGCTGCACCAGGGACTGATCTTGCTCGCAGGCATCACCGGAAGCGGCAAGAGCACGACTATCGCCTCGATGCTCGAAGAGATCAACCGCACCCGGGCCTGCCACATCATGACCATCGAGGACCCCATCGAGTTCCTCTTCGAGGACAAGGTGGCGTTCATCAATCAGCGGGAGATCGGTCTGGACGTGGAGAACTACCACGACGCCCTCAAGTACATGATGCGCGAGGACCCCGACGTGGTGCTCATCGGCGAGCTTCGCGACGAGGAAACCTACAGCGCCGCCCTCGCCGCGGCGGAGACCGGGCACCTGGTCATGGGCACGATCCACTCCTCGGGAGCGGCCAATACCATCGCCAGGATCTTGGAGCTTTTTCCGGAGGAGGCCCGCGCCCTGGTGCGCAGCTCCCTGGTCTTCAACCTGCAAGCCATCATCTGCATGAAGCTTCTACCGGGTTTGCGCCCGGATATCCCCCGCATTCCGGCGTGCGAGATCATGATCTGCAACAGCACCATCCGAAAGCTCATTGCCGACGGCCGGGACAACGAGGTCACCTCGGTGATTCGCAATTCGCCCCACGAGGGTATGATTGACTTCACGGAGTCGATCCGGCGGCTGGTCGATGGCGAGCTGATCTCGGCCAAGACGGCCTATGCGGCCGCCCCGAACCCGGATGAGCTTAAGATGCGACTCAAGGGAATCTCGGTCATGGGAGGCGGGATCATTGGCTGACACGTTTCAATCCTTTCCGCGCCGCCCCAGGAGTGTGGCGCTATGGCGGAGCGCGTGCATTCGATGACTTTGTCCATCCTCGCCGCGGCGGGCACTGTTCCCGATAACGCGATCTACGTCAGTTTGTACAAGGTGGGCACGGCCGTCCTGCTGCTGCTCGGCTGGGCCGCGGGCGCGCAGTGGGTCGACCGTGACACGGATTTCGTCAAGACCAAGCGCGAGCAATGGAACATGGTCGTGCTCGCGGGCGGGGCTGTCGCCTACCTCGTATTCTTCATCCCGCCCTGGTCCGGCGGCCTATTCCTCCTCGGCGTCGCATTCTGGCTCCTGATCGCGGGTGGGGCCATGCTCGCCTACCTGGTACACCGTAACGGCCGCGTGGTTCCTACGGCTCGCGTCCTGACCGTCGGGCATCTCAAGCGCCTCGTCTCTCGCGGCGGGGATCGCAAGGCGGGTTCGGACAAGGGCCTGCGGGTGCGGATCAACGATCACGCCGGTAAGTTTGTCGAAACCCCCAATGATGCACAGGAAGCCAAGACCTTCGACGCGGCCCAGGAGTTCCTCCATGAAATTCTGTGGAAGCGGGCCAACGACGTGGAGATGGTCGCGGGCAAGGATGGATACCGTGTTCTCTACCGGGTGGACGGCGTTGCTGTGGAGCGCCCCAACGGCCTCGCCCTGGAGGACGGCGAGCGACTCATTCGCTATTTCAAAAAGCTCGCCGGCCTGAACCTCGAGGAAATCCGCCGCCCGCAGAGCGGCAGGATTCAGGCGGGCTTGCTGAGCCATCCCGGCGAGCCCCCCAAGACCGAGATCCGTACGTCCGGCTCGACGGCCGGCGAGCGAATGAGCCTGCACGTGCAGACCGGCCCGGTGCTCATGCGCCTAAGCGAATTGGGCATGGCCACCGCGCGGCACGACGCCCTCAAGGCGTGCCTGGGCAAATCGACCGGCTTGCTCCTGATGAGCGCTCCGCCCAGGCACGGCTTGACCACGACTCAGTATGCTGTCCTCCGCAGTCACGACGCCTACATGAATAACATCCATGCCCTCGAACGGCGCAAGCTCGTGGAGCTCGACAACATCACCCAGCAGATCTACGAAGGGGCCAACACGGACGTCAACTACGCGAGGATGTTGCAGTCTGTCCTCCGCCGCGAGCCGGACATCGTCCTTGTGGGCGAGTGTGAGGACCGCGAGACGGCGAAGATCGCCAGCCGCGCCGCGGCCGACGATCGCAAGATCTACCTGGGCATACACGCCAAGGACACGTTCGACGCGCTCAACAAGTACATCACCATGGTCGAGGACAACGCCATGGCCGCCAAGGCGTTGCTCGGCGTCACCAACCAGCGCCTCATCCGCGTGCTCTGCAAGGACTGCCGTGAGGCCTTCCAGCCCGACGCGGCCACGCTCAAAAAACTGAACCTCCCGGCCGACAAGATCGAGCGGTTCTATCGCCCGCCGAGCGAGCCGAAGCTCAACAAACGCGGTAAGGAAATCATCTGCCAGACGTGTCAGGGGACCGGATATACCGGGCGGACCGGCGTGTTCGAGGTGCTGATCGTCGATCTGGCCGTCGCCAAGCTCATCGCGGAAGGCGCGACCATCGACAAGATCAAGGCCCAATGCCGCAAGAACAAGATGCACTACCTCCAGGAAGAGGCGCTGCTCAAGGTGATCGACGGCACCACCAGCATGAATGAAGTGTTGCGTTGCCTGAGCGGCAATGACAAGTCCAGCGGGGGCTGATCCATGATCCTATCGGCGATATTCGTGGTCCTGATTCTCGCCGTCGCCATGACCCAGGCGACGCACGGGTTCTTCAGCGCCATCATCATGACCGTGCTGGCGGCGATCGCCTGCGCCGCGGCCGTCGGCACGCACGACTGGATTGCAGCCAATGGCTTGGCCCCATACTGGAAGCCCGACTTTGCCCACCCCTTGGCCCTGGGCGTTACCTTCGGTATGTCCTTGCTGATCCTGCGGCTGGTTTTTGACAAGTTGATCCGCCGAACCTGCCTGCTCCCTTTGTGGGTGGACCGCATCGGAGGCGGCGTGTGCGGCCTGATCACCGGTCTCATTATCGTCGGGGTGATGGCGGCCTGCGTGCAGATGGTCCCGTTCGGCGGGTCGTTCCTGGCGTTCCAGCGCGTGCCCGTCGTCGAGCGCGGCTCGGGCGGGGCCGCAACGCTCAAAATCCCCACGGACACAAGCCAGCGAGAACTCTGGCTGAAGCCCGATCGCTTCGCCATGACCACCGCGTCGTTGCTCTCCGGAGGCATCCTCAGCGGGGAGCGCAACTTCTTCGCCGACAATCCCGACGTCATGCACTCCGCCGGGTGGGTCAATTCAGCCCCCATGGGAGTCTCCCGCTACGCCAAACCCAAGTCCATCAACATCGTCGCCACCGAACCCGTGCAGTCCTTGTACCGGCAAGTCCCCGGCGCGGACCGCAGTGAGCGCACCCCGCCCACGTACGAGCCGCTGGAGACCAAGGGCGACCGTGAGCTGCGCATGGTCCGCGTGGCCCTGCTCAACCAGGCCCGCGATGAGCGTAAGTCGCACACCTTCACCCTGCGGCAGTTCCGCTTAGTAGGTGAAGTCGGCGGACTCCCGGCGCAATACCATCCCATCGCCATGCAACAGGAAGACGCTTCACAAACCGTCAACCGCCACATTCGATTCATTAAGGTCGGGGCATCGGACGTGCCCGTTGTGGATGACCCCGTGACCACGCGCGCGGACGACGACCAAATTGAGGTCGTCTTTGAACTTCCCACCGGGTTCGAGCCGCATTTCCTGGAGTACAAGCGCGGGGCGCGTGTCGCCTTGTCTTTCGGCGCAGCGGGTGCGGCGAAGGAATCCGGGCAGGCGCCCTCCGGCGAATCGGCGGCTTCGACCAAGCCGTCCGGGGGCGCAGTGCCCGATTCGGGTCGCGGCGGGAGCGTGCGGCGGATGACCACGCAAGCCGGGCGTTCCACTTTCGGCGATCAGTTGCCCGTGGAGATGAAGGCCTACCAAAAGCGAGGGGACACCGAGGTGGCGCGTTCGAAGCTGATTCGCGGTCACCTGTTCGGCGATGCCGCCCAGCAGGGGGCGGGCGCCGATCCGCCGGTAACGAAGTTCGACGTCCCCGGCGACCAGCGACTGTTGCAACTCAACACCGGCTTTCTGGAGACCCGCAGCGGCATCGGCCGCGCCGTCAGCCGCGCCGTCGCCGTCGCCCAGAACTACACCGTGACCGACGAGCGCGGCAATACCTATCCCATCGTCGGCAAGTACGCCATCGCCGACGTGGGTGGAACGCGCGTCGTCGAGGTGCAGTTCGCCCCCGATGAGAATTCCCTGATGGGCGGCGGCTTGGGGCCCTTCGAGCGAATCAAGGACCAGCATCTCAAGGGCGACTATCGGCTGGTCGTGCTCTTCCTCGTGAAACCTGGGGCGAAGATCGTCTCCTTCAGCACCGGCGGCGACGCTGCCCGCAAGGACGACCTCACCAGCGAGAACCTCCAGGCTCCGCAATAGGGGACCGCGCCAAGATCGCGTCAGCTAATCTGGGTTCGCATGGGCTCGGCTTCGAGCCCGTAGCGTTTCATTTTCTTGTAGAGGGTGGTGCGGTTGATGCCGAGCTGCTCGGCGGTGAGCTGACGGTTCCAGTTGTTGGCGCGGAGGGCGGCTTCGAGGATGCGCTTTTCCGGCTCCTCCAGGGCCTCGCGAAGGGTGCGCATCGGCGTGGGTGCAACCGGGACCGCAGCCTGCACGATCCTCGACGGAAGATCGCGCACCGTCACCTTCGTCCCCTTGCACAGCACGATCGCCCGTTCGACGACGTTCTGCAGCTCGCGGACGTTTCCCGGCCAGGGATAGCGCTGCAGCGTTTGCAGCGCCTCCACATCGAAGTCCAACGGTCGGCGATTGAGTTCGCCGCACAACTGGTTCAGAAAGTGCCGCGCCAGCAGTGCCACGTCGCCCACCCGCTCAATCAGGCTAGGCATCTCGATGTTCACCACGTTGATGCGATAGTAGAGGTCCTCACGGAAGCGGCCGTCCCGGACCTGGGCCTCGAGGTCTATATTCGTGGCCAGGAGGACGCGAACATTGACCGTCTCGGTCTTGTTGCTCCCCACGGCTTCAAACTCGTGAGACTGCAAGAAACGCAGCAGCTTCACCTGCAAGCCGGGCGACGCCGCCGAAATCTCGTCCAGGAAAATCGTCCCCCCGTCGGCGGCCTTGAACTTCCCCGGCTTGTTGGCGATAGCCCCTGTGAACGCCCCGCGGGTGTGGCCGAACAGCTCGCTTTCCAGGAGCGTTTCCGGGATCGCCCCGCAACTGACTTCGACGAAGGGCTTCCCCGCCCGCCCGCTGAGGTGGTGGATCACCTTGGCGATCAGCGACTTACCCGTGCCCGAGGCCCCCTGAATGAGTACGGTCACCCGCGAGGGCGCTACGGTCTCGATGAGATCGAACACCTTGAGCATCCGGTAATCGTGCCCGACGACACTCTGCAGCCCGAAGCGCAGGTCGAGCGTTTCTTTCAGGACGCGGTTTTCGCGGAGGATCGCCTGCTGCGAAAGCGCCCGCTCCACGCAGACGCGCAGCTCATCGTCGATGATCGGCTTGGTAAGGTAGTCGTAGGCCCCCATCTTGATCGCCTCGACGGCGCTCTCGATGGTGCCGTAGGCCGTCATCATGACTACCACCGTGTCCGGGCAGCGCTTCCGCACGACGTGCAGCAGCTCGAACCCGTTCCCCCCGGGCATGTTCACGTCGGCGAGGACCAGATCGACGGGCCCGCGATCTAGGGCCGCCGTCGCCTGGAGGAACGCCGGCGCAGTCTCCACCGCGTGTCCTTCAAGCCGCAAGAACTCGCCAAGGGAGTCGAGAATGATGCGGTCATCGTCAACCACGAGGATTCGCGATGCCGGTTCTCTTTGGGCAATCATGATCGTTTCCGCCTAGTCGCTTCGTCGCGCCATCGCAGCAGCCGGCGCCGCGCACTTGTGCGTCGGGATTCTCACCGTAAACATCGCTCCGCCGCGCTCACTGTTGGCCGCCGAGATCGTACCCCCCATGTCCTCGATGAAATCCTTGCAGATCGCCAGGCCGAGTCCCGTTCCTTTGCCCGGCGGTTTGGTCGTGAAGAACGGCTCGAACACTTGCTCCGTCGGCTCGGGCAACCCTTCACCGGTGTCCGCCACTCGGATGACCACCTCCTCATTGACGATGCCGCTGGTGATGGTGACGCGTCCGCCGTCGGGCATCGCATCGAGGCTGTTGCGGATCAGATTGCAGAGCACCTGATACAGGCGGCTGCCGCGGACCCTCGGCATCGCGGAGCATTGACAATCCGCCGTGACGACGACTTTGCGCTCATCCGCGGACGATGCCAGATGCCGGATGGCCTCCTCGATCACCTCATTAATGCCCATGTCGTCGAATTCGCCTGCCGTCGTGCGGGAGTATTCCAGCAGGTCGCCGATGATGGTCACCATTCGCATCACGCCCGTTCGCGTCTCCGAGAGGTACGCCTTCAGCTTGGACTCCGGGGCGTCGCCGACCACGCGAAGCGCCAAGTTGATGTAGCGCAGGATTCCGTCCAGGGGGTTGTTCAGTTCATGAGCCACACGGGCCGCGAGCTTTCCCAGCGACGCCAGGCGCCGCGACACTTCGTGCTGCCGGTCGGCGCCCGGTGCATCCGCAAGGGGCTCGAGGAGCATGATCGCACCGTTTGCGCGAGATTGCCCGCCGGTTCGCAGAGGACTGCACTGCACCCATACCAAAGAGTGCGATATCGCCAGCGTGCACCGCAGGTTAATGGTGAGGTCTTGTTCGATGACTCGCAGAATGATGGTCGGCCAACCTGGGAAGCCCGCCGCCCCGCCGCCCCGAGACACTTCGTGATCCAGCGGCAATTCAATGGGTTCAACGCTCACGAACACCGACGGCAGCTCGTCCGCGTGGGGCAAGAGAGACTGGGCCCGTGCGTTTCGGCGGAGAATGCGCCCATCGGTGTCGAGCACTACCACGCCGAGCGGTAGGCTATCCAGCACCTCTGCCGCGCCGGCGGTCGTTGGTGGAGGACTGCTGCGTGGCGAAGCAGGGGATGAATGAGCCGGCGGTTTCATGATGCCATTGTGCAACGTCGCCTGCGAGGCGACCGCCCGTGTTGCGTCCAGGCAACATGCGGTGTCGCGTTACTTCATCATCGGCAGCGGGCGGCGGCGATTTCAGGTGTGGTATTCGGCTAGGTTATGGGTCGCCGTGTTCGACGAATCGACAGTCGTCAATCGACAATAAGCGAAGTTCCCGTCATCGCGTCCGGTTTGGGAAGGCCCATCATGTCGAGCGCCGTCGGAGCGATGTCGGCCAACCGGCCGCCGGGGCGCAATCGTCGTCCCCGATAGCGCGGGTCGGCGACAATGAGTTCGACATCGTACGTAGTGTGCGCAGTGTGCGGACCGCCCGTGGCCGGGTCGATCATCTGTTCGCAGTTGCCGTGGTCGGCGGTCACGATCAGCCCGCCGCCGCGAGCGAGGACGGCATCGGCGACTTTTCCGACGCATTCGTCCACGGTTTCGACGGCGTGGACCGCGGCCTGCAGATTCCCCGTGTGGCCGACCATGTCGCCATTGGCGTAGTTCACCAGGATGAAGTCGTCGCAGCCCGTGGCGATCCGCTTGACCAGCGCATCGGTCAACTCAAAGGCCGACATCTCCGGCTTCTGGTCGTACGTGCTCACACTCTTCGGTGACGGCACCAGCAACCGCTCCTCGCCGGCAAAGGGGTCATCGCGATAGTCGTTGAAGAAGAATGTCACGTGGGCGTACTTTTCGGTCTCCGCGCAGCGAAACTGGCGTAGTCTGCGATCAGCCACGTAGGCCCCGAGGATTTGCTCCAACTTGGGCGGCTTCTCGAAGGCCACATGAACCGGCAGGCTTTCTTCATATGCGGTCAGGCTCACGAAATGCACGTCGAGTTTCCGGCCGCGATCGAAGCCTTGCCTGCGCCCCTCGCCATCGACGAAGGGGAACGAATCATACGTAAACGCCTTGGTCAGTTGCCTCGGCCGGTCGCCGCGATAGTTGAAGAAGATGATACTGTCGCTGTCCCGAACGGTCGTAGGCTCACCGCCGCGCTGAACAATCACACTCGGCACGATAAACTCGTCGCCTCCGCGCGATGGGTCCGTCGGGTGATCGTAGTAGTGCCCTACTGCCTCGCTTGCCGATGCGAATCGCTGCCCTTCGCCCTGGACGAGCATTCGATAGGCTTTTTCGATGCGATCCCAGCGATTGTCGCGGTCCATCGCGTAGTAGCGCCCTACCACGCTGGCAACGGGCGCAATGCCCGCGTCCTGGCACCGCCTCTCGACTTCGCGAATGAACTCCGCCCCCCGCGTGGGGGACGTGTCCCGACCGTCGGTGAAGGCGTGGACGGCCACGCGCCCCCCGGGAAAGCGGAGCCGCCGGCTCAATTCCAGGAGTCCATAGAGATGATCGAGGTCGCTGTGTACTCGACCGTCGCTGCACAGGCCGAGGATGTGGACCCGCCCGTCGGTTTCCCGGGCACGCTCGAACGCCCCGACCAGCTCGCGGTTCTCGAAGAACTTCCCGTCGCGGATGCGCCCGGTGATACGCATGATCTCCTGCTCGACGATCCGCCCCGCGCCGATGTTCTGGTGGCCGACCTCGCTGTTGCCCATGACGCCATCGGGCAGGCCGACGTCGTAGCCGCAGGTCCTGATGAGCACGTGCGGATACTCGGCCATGAGCTGATCGTCGACCGCTTTCCGTGCAAGGTGCACGGCGTTGGCGTGGTTCCACTCCGGATACGGGTTCGCACCCCACCCGTCGCGGATGACGAGGACGATCGGTCGATTCGACGCCTGGACCATGCGCCGATCATAACATTCCCGTCTCGGTATGCGACCATGAGCCTAGCGGTTTGCGTAGCGCGTTGCCGCGACGGCGGTATAGGCTCGCCGCCCGTAGATGTGTCCGCAAAGCAGGTTGGGCACGATCCACAGGAAGAACGCCAATAGCCCGGCGTCGACGCGGTTCTGGACCCTTGCGATGAACGTGGGATCATTACTTAGAAGGATCGCCCCGATCGCGGTCGCGGCCCCGAACAACTCCCACAGAATGAGAGAGGCCATGAGATAGCAGACGACTTGAGCAGAACCGGTGAGGAGGTTTCGCTTGTCCCGGATGTAGAACAGGACAGCGCAGTAACCCGCCGTGCCCAGCGAAACAAGCACCGTCGCAATGGTACAGCAGATTCCGAATGCCAGGCCGACGAAGACGATCTCGATCATCGGCGGCGGGCCGCCGAGTGGCGAGCGGAGCAGCTTGTCGATCACGGCAAGCGCCGGCAGGCTCGCCGCGCCGACCAGGAAGACGATCGGCAGGTGCAACAGCAGGAAGCGACGGTGAGCCGTCCCGGGCGATTGGAGCCGCAGCATACGCCCGAGTCTGACCGGATCGAAGATTGCCAGACGCGTGCACGCAAACCAAGCGGAAAAGCCGCGGCGTCGTTCCCAAGGCATACCCGGCCGCGCATCGGGCCCCAGCGAGGCCATCACAGGCTCGCCGCACTCCGGGCAGCGGCTTTCCAACGACATGGTGGTCAGGTCGTAGCCGCAAGCGTCGCATCGCGGCTGGCGGGGCAGGGGCAATGCCGTCCGCCGGACTCCGACGGCCCGCAGCAGAGCCGTCAGGAACCAGAGGGCGCACGCGAAGCCGAAGCAGACCACAATCGGTTCGTCGCCTTGCAAGTACCACGGTTTCGCGGCGTGGGCTATGGCCCGGATTCGCGAATACTCGTTCCAATAGGCCTGCATGAGCTGGTCGTAGGCGTCGGACTCCGGGGTGCCGGGCTGCATGCCGGGAGGGGGGTTGGGCGCCTGGGGATAATCGATCGGATTCGCCGCGAGCCACGCGTCGTTCAGATTCTCCATGTGCGAAGCAAACAGGGCAATCAGCATGATGCACAGGGCGACGTGCGGACTCTGACACCACGCTCGGCGCAGGGCGTGCGAGAAGCTGGCTCGCAACGGCTCGTCCACCGCTCCCCACGGCATCAACACAAACGACAGCCCGACGAACCCCATCTCAATCAGCGATATGACGCCGAGGACGACGAGGCATGATGTGCGCGGGTCTTGCTTGAAATCTCGACCGATCGAAGCGAGCGCTGACCGAACTGATTCCCCCTCCATCGCGGCGATAATCGCCACCAGAGAGATTATTGCGATGAGCGCGCTAAGGACGTGAACAGCCGCGGCGTGGCGGAGGGAGATGTCTAGCGTTCGCTTTGCGGCAGTGGCCGGTCGAAAGCCGCAGAGGAAAAACAACGTCGCCAACGACCGCAGCCCAGTCCGAGGTCGCTGCGGAATCTCGACCGGAAACGAGCGGATCACCCCGGCTGGATCGTCCATCATTGTCGACTATCGATTCTTGATTGTCAGCTAGAACAGGGCCTAACCCAGAATCGACAATCGAAAGCCGACAAGTCGTTAACCTCTGGAGCCCTTGACCGTGCCACGCGCCTGCAGCGGCTGCTTGGTCATGGTGTGGGCGTATTCGGTCCTTCCGCCGACGCGGACGAACTCGATCACTAACTCATCCTTGCTGAGACGGCACAAGGCGAAGCCCCCGAGCGTAGCCGTGTAGTAGGACTGGTCGGTCCATTCGACCCCGTATGCCCTTTCCGGGCCCGCGCCCCCGCCGCTGATCACGTAGTTGACGCCCGCGACCGGCTTGAGCATCTCCAGGGTGTGATCGTGCCCGGCAAAGTAAACGTCCACCTTTTGCTCGATGAACACCGGCTCGAGCGCCGCGATCATGGTCCGCCGCTCACCCGCGCGGGCCCTGTCCACGTGGGAATAGAGGGGGTGATGGCCGTACACGAACTTCCAATCCGCCTTGGACTCGGCCAGTTCGCGTTCCAGCCACTGGATCTGCTCCGCGGCTTCGCGGTCCTTGGCCTTGATGGGGTTCGTATCAATGGCGAAGAACTGCGCCGTGGTTCCGTCGCCCAGCGTGCGGGTGAAGCTGTAGTGCGTTGCGGGCATCTTCCAATTCGGGTTCCGGCTGGAATACTCCACTTGCGCGAGAATGTTGCCGTGATGGTCGTGATTCCCCAGGCTGGGGTAGACGAAAACCTGAAGCACGGGGTCGGCGTACACGTCCTCGAACTTGGTCTTGAACTGGGGGTCGTTGACGGAAGAGACGCCGACTTCGTAGAAGTTGTCGCCCACAGTGAGCATGAAGTCGAGGCCGTCGCTCTTGGCTCGCTGCGTCATCGCGGCCGCGACTCGATACTGATCGGGACGTCCCGTGCCCATGTCTCCGAACACCATGAACCGCTCGTACGATGCGTTCGGATTGACTGGTGGAACGACGAAGGGCGGGATATCGTTGTTCTTCGCCGGATCGCGCGGCTCGGCACGCGCGACGATCGCAAAGGCCAGCGACAGGCCCCCCAGAAGGCTTAGAAATCGCGAGAATCCCCTGGTCATAAACGCTCCTTGCTCAGACCGCTCGGTCGAGTACTCCTCGAAGCCTGTAATGACTCAATCATACCCGCTGCTTCGTGCCCGGCCACCTCATGGACCTCGGGATTCTGTGTTATCATGGTCGTATCGATCCGAACCGGAAGCGCATCGGCCCCGCGCTTGCGCTTGGGGTTCGGATATAACTTCTTCGGGAAAACGCTGAGAGTATTTTCGGCAGGTCTTCATGGCCCTATTGAGCGTCGTCAACATCGGTGAACTGGTCGTCGTGCCGCGAGGCCCGGTTCCCGGCCGGGCCATGCGGAACGTGCCGCGCATTCGCGATGCCGCCCTCCTGATCGAAAACGAGCGCATCGCTTGGTTCGGGCCGCAAGCCGCCTGTCCAAGTCTACTATCCAATCAGACCCTCGACGCTCGGGGGGGTTGCGTCCTGCCCGGGCTGATCGATTGCCATACGCACACGGTATTCGCCGGCACGCGGGAAAACGAGTTCGTCCAGCGGATCGAGGGAAAATCCTATGAGCAGATCGCCCGCGATGGCGGCGGGATTCGCCTGACCGTGGAGGCCGTCCGCAAGGCAAGCGTCGAGCAGCTCGTGGACTTGGCCCTGCCGCGTCTGGGGCGGATGCTGGAAAACGGCGTGACCACGGTGGAGATCAAGAGCGGCTACGGCCTTTCGGTCGAGCATGAGCTGAAGATCCTGGAGGCCGTCCGCCGCCTGAAAGGGCTTCAACCCATCGAGCTTGTGCCGACGTATCTTGCGGCGCACACGACGCCGCGGGAGTTCGAAGGTCGCCCCGACGCGTACCTCGACACGGTGCTGAGCGATGCGGTGCTCACTCGCATCCGTGACGAAAAGCTGGCCGAGTTCTGCGACGTGTTCTGCGACACGACGGCGTTCACCGTCGAGCAATCCCGCCGCGTACTGACCACAGCGAAGCGGTTCGGCTTGTCGGGGAAGATTCACGCGGATCAACTGTCGCAGATCGGCGCGTCGAAGTTGGCCGCCACGCTCGGCGCAGTCTCGGCAGACCACTTAGAGAAGATAGACGAGGCTGGGATCGCGGCGCTCAAGGCCGGGGACTGCGTTCCCGTTCTGCTGCCCGGCTGTGCCTTCTTCCTGGGCGTCGCACACCCACCGGCGCGCAAGCTTATCGAGGCCGATCTTCCCGTCACCGTCGCGACTGATTTCAACCCCGGATCGAGCATGATCGAGTCGCTCCCCCTGGTGATGTCCATCACCTGCACGCAGATGCGCATAACGCCGACCGAAGCCGCCTCCGCCGCCACCGCCAACGCTGCGGCCGCGCTCAATCGCCAAGACCGCCTCGGCGCGATCGCTGTGGGAATGCAGGCCGACCTCGTCGTCCTCGACGTACCTACGATCGACGGCTGGCTCTACGAGCCCGGTCGCAACTGCGTAAGAACCATCCTAAAGCAGGGACGGCCAGTCATCGGCAATGTACCGATGTAGTATTGGCCGATATGTCCAACGCTATGGCAACGCCATTTACATCATGCCGCGTGTGCGTCACCGGCGGAGCAGGGTTCCTCGGGCGTGTGGTTTGCGCGAAGCTGCGGGAGTGCGGAGTGCGCGACGTGTTCGTTCCGCGCAGGCGGGAGTTCGACCTGACAAATCCGGAGGCCGTCGCGCGACTGTTCGACGCGGCTCGGCCGGACATCGTGATTCACCTTGCCGCGGAGGTCGGCGGCATCGCGGCGAATCAGTCGCGCCCCGGGCGCTTTTTCTACGCCAACCTGATGATGGGCCTGAACCTCATCGAGGAGGCGCGGCGGCGGGGGATCGAGAAGTTCGTTCAGGTCGGTACGGTGTGCAGCTATCCGAAGCTCTGCGGAGTGCCCTTCCGCGAAGATGATTTGTGGAGCGGCTATCCGGAGCAGACGAACGCACCCTACGGCGTCGCCAAGCGGGCCCTCGGTGTCATGCTCGATGCCTACGCCCACGAGTACGGCATGAGCGCTGTCTACGCGATCCCGGCCAACCTTTACGGGCCGGGCGACAACTTCGACCCGCAGACGTCGCACGTGATCGCCGCCCTCGTCCGGAAGTTCGTCGAGGCCGTGGAAGACGGCCGCGATTCCGTGACCTGCTGGGGCACCGGCAGGCCGAGCCGCGAGTTCCTTTACGTGGACGACGCGGCGGAGGGAATCCTCGCAGCGGCGGAGCAGGTGAGCGAGCCCACGCCGATCAACCTTGGCACCGGCCGGGAGACGACCATCGCGGAGCTGGCGGAACGAATCGCCGAGCTCGTCGGATTCTGCGGCCGGATCGAGTGGGACGCCGCCCGCCCGGACGGCCAGCCGCGACGACGCCTCGACGTGACCCGCGTTCACAGGCTACTCGGCTGGCGGGCGAAGGTCGAGTTGCGCGAAGGGCTTGAGCGTACGATTGCGTGGTGGCGGCAGCAGAGCTCGAGGTATCATTCCGAGGCGGCTTTGAGCGATCAAGGAATCTGACGCTTCGCCTCCCACCGCCGGGTGGCAGTGGCCAAGGCACGCGGCTTTGTGCGTTACATTCACACACGAAGTTACAACTTGCGGAGGCCCAAGCTGTGCTCTACAATTCCAGCGGCGTCATGAAGGGTTTCCGTGACTCGCGCCGGCCACTGCGTGGCCACGTGCGTAGCACGTCCGGCGAAGCCGGCGCTGCGTGTCAAGGATGCGCCGATCGTGAGGCTTACCGATGACACTTCCACGCATTCCTAGGCGTTTGGCCACGGCCGTGTTTCTGCCAGTTGGCGTCGTAATGCTCAGCGGTTTGGCCGGGACGGCGTCCGGTCAGTCCGTCGGTGCGTCAGGCGCCACCGCCGCGATCCTGCCGTTGCAGGGGGAGATCACCGACGTCACCGCCGAGAGCATCAAGCGGCGGATCGACGCGGCCACCAAACACGGCGCAAAGATCATCATCCTGGATATGGACACGCCCGGCGGTCTGGTCACCAGTTCCATTGCCATCGCCGACCTCATCCGCAACCTGAACGGCGTGAAGACGGTCGCCTGGGTCAACCCGGATGCGATGTCCGGCGGGTCGCTGGTTGCGGTGGCTTGCGACGAAATCGTCATGGCCCGGTCCTCGCGCATGGGCGACTCGCAGGTCATCATGGGTGATCTGACCGGCGTGCAGGCCGTCCCGGAGGAGTTGCAGCCCAAGGCGTACTCGCCGGTGCTGCACGACTTCCGCATGTCGGCGCGGAAGAACGGCTACAGCGAAGTGCTCGCCGAGTCCTTCGTCATCCCCGAGCGCGAAGTCTGGTGGCTGGAGAATGTCCGCAACGGCAACCGCGAGTTTGTTTTCACCGAAGAGAAGGAGAAACGACTCCGCGAGGGCGAGCACGCTCCGAAGGAAGACGCGGCCAAACCCGACCTGGATTGGAAGCTGGTCGAGAACTACTACGATGAGCTGCTCAAGACGAACGTGCCGGTGCGGCAGCCGATCGACCGGGATGATCAATTGCTGGTGCTGTCGCCGGGCGAAGCGATCGCCTACGGCCTCTGCAAGGGCATCGTTGCGGACGAGAGTGACCTTCGCACGCGATACGGGCTGTCGCAGATCATCCGACTTCAGCCGTTGTGGTCGGAGTCGCTGGCCCATTGGCTGACCTCGATCTACGTGCGCGGCTTCCTGCTGGTCGTCCTGTTCCTGGCCGCGTATGTGGAATTCCATACACCGGGAGTGGGTCTGGCGGGGCTAGTCGCACTCATCGCCCTGGCCATCTTTGTGGGCGCGCCGTACGTAACGGGCTTGGCCAACGTGTGGGAGATCGTCCTGATCGCCGCGGGCCTGCTGCTCATCTGCTTGGAGCTCTTCGTCATCCCTGGTTTCGGCGTTGCAGGCATCAGCGGGGTGATGATGGTGCTGACCGGGTTGTTGGCAACGTTCATCCCTGAGGAGCCGGGGCGGTCCTTCCCCTCGCTCTTCCCCGCCCTGCCCACGACCCTGCACGGCTTGAAGGTCGCCGTGGTGACCCTGGTCTCGTCGATGATCGCATCGCTCTTGGGCATGTTGATGCTCAGCCGGTTTCTGCCGCGGGCGCCCGTGTTCAACAAGCTGATCCCGGCCAATCCCACGCCGTCCGAAGTGCTGGTCGAGGATCCCTACCGGGGCGCGGCGAGGGTGGGTGATGTGGGCGTGGCAGAAGCCATGCTGCGCCCCGCAGGCAAGGCGCGGTTCGGCTCGATCCTCGTCGATGTCGTCACCCAAGGTGAGTTGATCGAAGCTGACGCCGCCATTGAGGTCATCGAGCGCCGCGGCAACCGTGTCGTGGTGCGCGCGGTTCGACGTTAGTAGCCTCGTTCCTCGAAGCGGGAGGATGAACGAATGTCCGAAGTCGCCATCATCGCGTTGCTGTTCGGTGCGGGCGCGCTCGTGCTCATCGCGGAGCTCTTCATTCCTTCGCACGGGCTATTGACGTTCGTGGGGATCGGGCTGCTCATCGCCGGCATCGTGCAGACCTTTCGCTTCGGCGGCGAGAAAGCCGGGACAATCTCGATCCTCGCGTGTCTGGTCGCTCTGCCGGCCTTCGCCGTCGCTGCGGTCAAGATTTGGCCAAAAACATGGGTCGGGCGGCGAGTGGCGCCGCCGAACCCGGTGGCGACGGTCCGCGACACCAGTGTCCCCGTCGAAGAAATCAGTCGATACATCGGTCGCACGGGAAAGGTCGTGTCGTCGCTTCGCCCGGTGGGCATTTGCGAGTTCGACGGGCGGCGCGTATCGTGCATCGCCGAATTCGGCATGCTCGAGGCCGGCGCGGTCGTCGAGGGCGTCCGTGCGGTCGGCGGCCAACTGGCGGTTGAGGAGAAGAAAGCGTAACAGGGTGCTTATTGAGCGACTCACGGACAAGCGGAGCTTGTCCGTGCCACCCTCGCAACCCAAGGAAAGGTTGTGCACATGAACCCAAGCGTAAGTTCGTTCCTCGCCCAGTTCAGCGGATTGATGGTCGTCTGGATCATAGCCGGTCTGATTCTGCTGACCATCCTGCTGGTGGTCGCACAGTTTTTCCGCCTTTGGCTGCAAGCCTTCATGAGCAACGCCGACGTGGGGATGTTCGACCTCATCGGCATGCGCTTGCGCAAGGTCGACGCCACGACGGTCGTGCTGTGCAAGATTCAACTGGTCAAGGCCGGCATTCAAGAGGTCTCGACCAATGATCTGGAGAGTCACTACCTCGCGGGGGGGCGCGTGCCCAATGTGTCGCGGGCGATGATTGCCGCCAACCGTGCGGTGCTGGAATTGGATTGGAAGAAGGCCTGTGCGATCGACCTGGCCGGGCGCGATATCATCGATGCCGTCAAGACCAGCGTCGATCCCAAGGTCATCGATGTGCCGAGCGCCCGCGGCGACACCAACAAAGTGACGATTGACGCGGTAGCCAAGGACGGCATCCAACTCAAGGCCAGGGCGAGGGTCACCGTCCGGACCAACGTCCGGCAGTTGATCGGCGGCGCCACGGAGGAAACGGTGATCGCCCGCGTCGGCGAGGGCATCGTCAGCGCCATCGGGTCGGCCACGTCCTACAAGGATGTAATCGAGAACCCCGACCGCATCAGCAAGGCGGTCCTCGCCAAGGGGCTGGACTCGGGCACCGCGTTTGAGATTCTGTCGATCGACATCGCCGACGTGGATGTGGGCGAGAACATCGGGGCCAAGCTGCAAGCCGATCAGGCCGAGGCCGACAAACGCCGCTTTCAGGCGGAGGCCGAAAAGCGCCGCGCCATGGCCATGGCGCTCGCCGCTGAGAACAAGGCCAAGATCGAGGAGAACCGTGCCTTAGTCACGCTCGCCGAAGCCGAGATTCCCAAGGCCATGGCCGACGCCTTCCGCAAAGGCAATCTGGGGATCTTGGACTACTACCGCATGAAGAACATCCAGGCGGACACCGGGATGCGCGAGTCCATCGGTCGCGGCGATTCCGCCGGTGAGCAGAAGGGATAACGACGTGTGCCACTGCTCGCAGAGCAGTGGAATAGCGCTATGCTCGCCCTCCAAGACATCGGCGATTGGATCGAGGCCATCATCGTGCTCGTGGTGATCGGAGGGTCCGTCCTGGGCGGTATCGGCAAGTCCATCCTGGGTAAGCTCAATAAGCAACCAACCATCGAGCCCGAGGGCGACAACCACCCAAAGCACGAGTTGAAGCCGCTGCGCCGCGAGATCGTGATCCCGCCGGTTGCGCGTCCGTTGTCGCCGCCGATCGCGCCGCGCGGGCGGGTCGTCGTGCGCACGGAGCGGCGAACCGTAGCGCCGCAGGTCGAGGCAGAACGAGTCGAACGCGAGTTCGAAGTGCCTGTGCCGGAGGTGGTGCGGCCGCTCGTCGAAATGCTGTTGGAGAGGGCCGAGCCGCACGACCGACCCACCCCGCCGCCCCCACCCCGGGTCCAGCGCCCTCGCCCGCAGCGGCCCCGTCCGGAGCGCCCCAGGCTTGCCAAACCCAGCGCCCCGGCAATCACCGAGCGCGAAGCACGTTTGCGGGACATTGAGGAACGCGAGGAGCAACAGGTCCAGCGGCTCGAAAAGCGAATTGGCCACGTGGAGACTCACGTCGCCCCCGCGGCGGCGATCGACGCCGAGCTGCCCCCGGAGTTCGTCACGGTGCTCGATCGTCGCTCGCTGCGAAAGGCCATCATTCTCAACGAGGTTCTGTCGCCGCCGCTGGCGCTTCGGCGCGGCGGTGATCGCGCCGACGCGCCATGGTAGCCGCGATTTTCCTGCTTTCTTAAGAAGGGAACATGCACATGAACCCGCAAACAAGGCGCGCATTCCTGAGCAAAATGTCGGTCGCATCCGTGGCGGCCGTTGGAACGGCAGCCGTCGTGCAGGCCGATGGCGGCGGCCCGCAGCGCAAAGTCGTGCCGGGTTCGCCCAGCCCGAATTTCTCTCGCGGCATCATCCTCGGGAACCTGGCCTTCATCTCCGGCGTGCTCGGGACCAAGGCCGGTCTGCGCGAACTGGCTTCGGCGGACTTCGAGGGTCAGTGCAAACAGGCCCTCGAGAACCTCAAGGCCTCCATCGAAGCGGCCGGCTCCACCATGGACAAGGTGCTCAAGTGTACCTGCTTCCTTACCGACGCCGCCGACTTCGACGTGATGAACAAGGTGTATCGCACGTATTTCCCCACCGACCCGCCTGCGCGTTCAACCGTCGCCGTGAAGGAGCTGGTCCTCGCTGGGGCGAAGTTTGAGATTGACTGCGTGACGACTCTGGCCTGATGCACCTTTCCGGGCGCTGTTCAAGTCTTGTACGTTTCGCGCACGTCAGGAACGTCGGTGTCTCGTCCGCCCTCTCGTAATCGCGCTCTTGCCTCCGCCGCCAGCTCCTCGTAGTTCGCACGAATGGAGTCAAGGTCACGTTGGTCCAGTTCTTCGAGATCAAGCAGGGCGTTGTGCGCACCCTCCACGGCCCGGATGAGCTCATCGAGTTTGATCTGAACGGCCGCCGAATCGCGGTATTGCGCGTTCTGGATCAGGAACACCATGAGGAACGTCACAATTGTAGTGGTCGTGTTGATCGCCAACTGCCAGGTGTCGCTGAAGTGAAACAGCGGACCTGTGACCGCCCAGCCAAGGATGACCGCCCCGGCAACGACAAACGCCGTGTAATGGGCCGAAAGCCGTGCGGCTTCCTTGGCAAATCGATTGAACCACGAGGCCCGCGGAGTCGAGCGCATCAAGATGCCCTTAACGCGCCGTCATGATGGCTTGAAGCCTGACGAGCATGCCTCGAAGCTCCTCCAACGGGAAAACCGTGGCCGCGTCGCTCTTGGCACGACCCGGGTTGTCGTGGACTTCCATGAAGACCGCATCCGCCCCGGCTGCGACCGCGGCCGCAGCCAGAGTGCCGACAAATTGGCGCTCACCAGCGCTCTGCGTGCCCGCGCCGCCGGGTTGCTGGCAACTGTGCGTAGCGTCGAAGACAACGGGGGCAAAGGCTTGCATCCTGGGGATGGCGGTCATGTCGTTGACCAATCGGTTGTAGCCGAAGAACGTGCCCCGTTCGGTGAAGAAGAAATTGTCGCACCCCGATTCGCGAAGCTTGGCGGCGACATTCGCCATCTCCTCCGGCGACATAAACTGCCCCTTCTTGACGTTCACGCAACGCCCGGTCTTGGCCGCGGCGGCGAGCAGGTCCGTCTGGCGGCACAGGAACGCAGGGATTTGGATGCAGTCCAGGACTTCACCGGCCGCCGTGGCCTGGCTTGGCTCGTGAATATCTGAAAGCACGGGCGCGCCGATCTGTTTCCGCACTTTACCGAGGATTCGCAGGCCCTCCGTCAATCCGGGCCCGCGGAAGCTGTGGATGCTCGAGCGATTGGCCTTGTCGAAGCTGGCCTTGAAGATGAACGGCATCTTGACGCTCGCGCAGATGTCGCGGATCGCCTCAGCCAGCTTGAGCGTATGTGCCTCGGACTCAATGACGCACGGCCCGGCGATGAGCGCCAAGGGCGCGCCGCGTCCGATCGTAATGCGGCCAATCTGAACGGGTCGATTCGTCAAACGTCGGTCAAACTAATCGCAAGCCCGCGAGATGTCGAGCTTGATGCCGTACCTCACCAGTTACCTGAACCGCGCCGCGATAGGCATTCGCCGGCCGGTGCCGAAGGCCCGGCTGGTGACCTTGAGGCCCACGGGGGATTGCTTTCGCTTGTGCTCGGAGCCGTCCACCATGCGCGCCACCTGCTCTACGGTCGTACGGTCGAAACCCATGGCGACAATCTCGTCGGCGCTTCGCTCGTGCTCGACATACTGCTCGAGAATGGGATCGAGGACCGCATAGGGAGGAATAGTGTCCTGATCGGTTTGGTTCTCCTTCAACTCCGCGGACGGCGGTTTGGCGATCGTGCGTTCGGGAATCAAGTCGCGCCCGGCCTGTCGATTCACTTCCCCGGCGAGTTCATAGACCACCGTTTTCGGCACGTCGCTGAGGACCGCGAGGCCTCCGCACATGTCGCCATACAACGTGCAGTAGCCGACCGCCAGCTCACTCTTGTTGCCCGTGGTGAGGAGCAGCCATCCGAACTTGTTGGAGAGAGCCATGAGCAGGGCGCCGCGGATTCGAGACTGAATGTTCTCCTCGGCGATATCTGCCGGTCGTCCGGCGAAGTGCGGCCGAATGGTCTCCTCGTAGGCCCGGTGTACGGCCTCGATCGGGATGGCGCTGAGCGAGATCCCCAAGCCCCGCGCGAGGCGCTCGGCATCCTCCAGGCTGTGGCGGCTACTGTATCGCGAGGGCATGGCCACGGCGTGTACGTGCTTCGCCCCGATCGCCTCTACCGCAAGCACCGCAGTGAGCGCGGAGTCGATCCCCCCGGAGAGACCCAGTACCGCGTCGGTGAATCCACACTTGCGCATGTAGTCGCGGATCCCCAGGACGATCGCCGCATGGATCCCGCCCAGGCGATCCGGGTACGGCTCGATCCGGCCGACCGGTTCGGAGCCCAAATCGACCACTAGCAGGTCTTCGGCAAACGGTTTGGCCCGGGCGACGACGCGGCCGCGAGAATCGAGCACTACGCTCGACCCATCGAAGATCAGGTCGTCGTTGCCTCCTACCTGGTTGACGTAAACGAGCGGCACGCCGTGCTCGCGCATCTGCTCGGCGAAGAGTTCCTCTCGGGTTGCCTGCACGCCGGCACGATAGGGCGACGCCGAGAGATTGATCACCAAGTCCGCACCGGCTGCGACGGTTCGCGCGATCGGATCCACGCCGTACACCCGTCGTCCCTCGAACTGCCGGTTGTTCCATAAATCTTCACAGACCGTCAAGCCGATGCACTGCGTTCCACGCCGCGTTCGCAAGGACAGCGTCTTGACTTCCGAGCCGGCGCTGAAATAACGCGATTCGTCGAATACGTCGTACGTCGGCAGCAGCATCTTCGCATACCACGACGCCAGCACGCCGTCACGGCATACGCCCGCTGCATTGAAGATTCCCTTTCCCGCGCCGAGCGGATCGGGTTGGATGTAGCCGACAATCGCGACGATGTCGTGGCATCGTTGAGCGATCTTCTTCGTCGCCTCCGTATTCTCGCGGACCGGGTTTTCCCGCAACACAAGGTCTTTAGGGGGATACCCGAATACCGCCAGCTCCGGAGTGACAACTACATCCGCGCCGGCGCTCTTTGCTTGCTCAATGCACTCAATGATCCGCGCAGCGTTGCCATCGATGTCCCCGACGGTCGCGTTCAGTTGTGCAAGAGCGATCTTCATAACGAAAAGCCAGCTACTAAATCCACCTTCGTCCCAAAACCTTCTTCAATCGTTCATTGTACTCGGACCAAGCGGAATGCAAACAGATTCGGATTCGAGTTAGTTCGGGTTTCTCGGACTCAAGGCGCGCACGCCCAAGCTCGTTTTTCGTTGACACGAGAAGTGCGTTTTCTCTAGTATCGAAGTTCGCGAGACGGACGTTTTACGTCGCGCGTACGTACGAACGAAGGGGGAAGAGAAGAAATGCAAACACCGTTCCTCGGTCAGCGCCGCGACAGGCTTTGGGCGCGTCAATTCATTCGCCTGTCCAAACTCTGTGCGATCGTCGCGACGGCAGCCTGGGGACTTCCATCCATTATCCGCGCGCAAGAGGTGGCCACCGGCAGTCCGCGCATCATGACCATCTGCCATGCGCCGCTGGGAAACCCGCATGCAGCCCGCACCCTGCACCTGCCCGTCCCGGCGGCGGAGGCCCATCTCGCGCACCATCCCGGCGACTACGTCGGCCCGTGCCGGCCGGTCATCGGCAGCCATTGTCAATCCGATGCCGTGTGTCGCGACGGACTGTTCTGCACTGGCAAGGAACGGTGCCTCGACGGCATCTGCCGAGCCGGCGAACCGCCCTGCGAGCCCGGCCAAGTCTGCACCGAGAACAGCGCCGTCGCCGGCGCGGTCGCCAAAGGCGATGACGATGATGGCAGCCACGACGACGATGACGGACATGATGACGACGACGACCATGGCGATGATGACGACGATGGCGATGATGATGATGACGGCCACGACGACGATGATGGTGATGATGATGATGACGACGATGACGGAGACGATCACTGCGACGAGTGCGATCGCCGCGAGCAATGTGACGACGGCCGGTTTTGCAACGGGCAGGAAACCTGCGTCGATCATCGCTGCATTCCGGGCGTGACTCCCTGTCCCAATGGGCAGATCTGCGTCGAGGATGTCGATCTGTGTCGTCCCTGCGATAATCACGGGGACTGCGACGACCGCTTGTTCTGCAACGGGGTCGAAGCCTGCATTGGCGGGAAGTGCCACGGGGGCACGCCGCCCTGCCCCAACCAGCTCTGCGATGAGAACGCCGGGAAATGCGTCGGCTGCCTGAATGACGACGCCTGCGACGACAATTTCTTCTGCAACGGCGCCGAGCCGTGTCGAAATGGCCAGTGTGCTCCGGGTGTGCCGCCCTGTCCGCCGACCCAGCGCTGCGATGAGGATCTAGATCGCTGCGGCGTCTGCTTCACCAACGACCACTGCGACGATGGCCAGTTCTGCAATGGGCCGGAAACCTGCGTGGGCGGGCAGTGCCGTCCGGGCACCAACCCGTGTCCGCCGGACAAGGTGTGCGATGAGAACCAGAATCAGTGTCGCCCGTGCGCGAACAACGGCGAGTGCAACGACGGCGTGTTCTGTAACGGGGCCGAGACTTGTGTGGATGGTCATTGCAGGCCGGGGTCGGGTCCATGTCCTTCCGGCCAAGTGTGCGACGAAGATCTCAATCAGTGTCGCCCTTGCGTTAGCAACGCGGAGTGCAACGACGGACTGTTCTGCAATGGGGCGGAGCTTTGTGTCAGTGGGGCATGCGTGCCCGGTGCAAGACCGTGTCCGCCATCGCAGGTGTGCGACGAGGAGTTGAACCAGTGCCGCCCCTGTGTGAATGACGCGGAGTGCGCTGACGGGGTTTTCTGCAATGGTGTCGAGGACTGCAACAACGGCGTCTGCACGCCCGGTCCGGCCCCTTGCCCGCCCGGTGACATTTGCGTCGAAGCGACCGATCAATGCCGCGAGTGCGATTCCAACGCGGACTGCGACGACGGACTGTTCTGCAATGGGGCGGAGGTGTGCGTCAATGGCGATTGCCGCGCGGGCACGGCCCCTTGCCGCGACGATCACGTCTGCGACGAAGCCAACAACGTCTGTGTCGGCTGTCTATCCGACGATGACTGTGACGACGGTCTGTTTTGCAACGGCGCGGAGCCCTGCCTGAATCAAACGTGCCGTCCCGGCGTGCCGCCGTGTCCGCCGACGCAGCGCTGCGATGAAGCCACGGATCGATGTGCCCCTTGCTTCACCAACCAACATTGTGACGACGGCCTGTTCTGCAACGGCTCCGAAACGTGCGTGAACAACCAGTGTACGCCCGGCGTCCGACCGTGCGTCGTCGGCGACATCTGCGATGAGACAACCAACCAGTGTCGACCGTGCACCAATGACGCCGAGTGCGGCGACGGTCTGTTCTGCAACGGTTCAGAAAGCTGCGTCAGCGGTCGCTGCCAGCCCGGCCAGGGCCCGTGCCCAGCCGGCACCACCTGTGATGAGCCGAGCGACACGTGCACGTCCACGCCCCCGCCGGGTGGAGGCAGCCCGCCGCGCCCGCCCGACCGCGATGGTGACGGCATCCCCGATGATCGCGACAACTGCCCGGACAATCCCAACCCGCAGCAGGAGAATGCGGACACCGACGCCTTCGGCAATGTCTGCGACAACTGCCCGGACCTCGCCAACGTGGACCAGCGAAACACCGATACGGACGCCGTCGGCGACGCCTGCGACAATTGTCCCTTGCGGCAGAACCCGTCGCAGACGGACATCGATGAGGATGGGCTGGGCGACCTGTGCGACAACTGCCGTGCACGGGTCAACCCCAATCAGGAGGACGCGGACAACGATCGCGATGGCGATGTCTGCGACAACTGTCCCACGACGCCGAACGCTGATCAGGCCGACGTAAACGGCGATGGCATCGGCGATGCGTGTGCGCCGGTTGAACCTGAAGAGCCACAGCCGCAGCCTGTTCCGGAACGGCCTACACTCGAAATCCGGCCTCCCGATCTCGAGGCCGACACCATCAGCGAATGGGAAGATGCGGAATTCCAGGTCGTATTGATCGATCCCGATGGCACGATCGCCGACGTGACGGACAGCCCCGATCTCAGTTGGTCAACATCCTGCGGCGGTGATTTCGACGGCGGGATCTTCACTCCGCCGGCCGTCAATCAGTCCGTCGCGTGCGTGATCACGGCCAGCTTCGCGCTCGAGGACGGTGAGCCGGTCAGTGACACCCTTACCATCAACATCCACGTGGATCGCTGCCGGAACGGGCGAGCGTGTGGAACAAGCTGCGGCTGCACGCCGGGCTCGGCCTTCGGGCTGATCACCGGACTCGGGTTACTCGGGATGCGTCTGTTGCCGCGCCCGCGAGCCCAGCGAAGGTGCCTGGAGAAGAAAGGGTAGTGTGGCGCGGCTTTTCATAGACGCCCGTCACTTTTCGGGAGGTTCATGCGATGTGTAAGGATTCGTTGCGGCTTGCCGGCGTCGTCTTCCTGATGTTCGGCCTGACACCGGCCTGGGCCGGCGGCAAGGCGGCGCCCAACCAACAGGACGCCGCGTCATCATTGGAGGTTCGTCTTGCAGAGGGTCAAGCCGAGACCGTCAGCGAATGGGAGGACGCGCAGTTCGAGGCCGTCCTCGTGAACGCGGACGGCACGACCCTGGACGTGACCGACAGCCCGAATCTCAGTTGGTCAGCCTCGTGCGGCGGCTCGTTCGACGGCGGCACGTTTACGCCGCTGGCGGTCAACCAATCCCTCGCCTGCGATATCACCGCGACGTTCAGCGTCGAAGACGAGGAAGCCGTCAGTGACACGATCACGGTCAACATCCGCGTGGATCATTGCCGAAACGGGCGAGCCTGCGGAACAAGCTGCGGCTGCACGCCAGGCTCGGCGTTTGGCCTGATCACCGGCCTCGGCCTGGTCGCCTTGTGGCTCCTGCCGCGCCCGCGCCGCGGTCGGCGCGCGTAACGGGCCATGCCACGCCACCCACGAGGGGTGGCGCTACATGGGTGAGCGGCTGAGAATCACAATTCCAGCGCGGTCAGCGTCCGCGAGCATCTTGTCGCGTTCGAGAATCACCGTCTTGCCGGCCTCGATGACCAGCATCCGTGCCCCGTGGCGGGCGAGATTGGCGATGGTCTGCGGGCCCACGGTGGGTACGTCGAAACGCATGTCCTGATTGGGTTTGGCGACTTTGACCATCGTCCAGCCGCCGCGCGGACAGAGCTGGCCGGCGCGTTCGATCATTCGGTCGGTTCCCTCGATCGCTTCCACGGCCACGACTTCGGTTTCCTTGACGGCCACCGATTGCCCGATGTCGAGGCGGCCGAGTTCCTTGGCGATGCGCCATCCGAAGTCGGCGTCGGCGATCTGCGCATCCGAAGGTCGCCCGCGGGTGAGCGCGCCCTCGGGCGCCAGGTGTTCTACCGTATACGTCACGCAGTCCTGCATGATGATCCCGTGGTTCGCGAACTCCTCGGCCACCGCCGCGAGCACCGTGTCGTTCCGCTTGTCGCGGAGCCGGAAGAACCATAACCGAAAGGAGGTCCAATCGGGAAGGTTGCTCACCAGCCGCCACCGGCCGTACATGCTCGTCTTTCGCACCGCCCCCGCTAAGATCACCGCGCTGGCACGATTTCGCTTCAGAATCCGTATCCACCGTCCCAGCCGGGTCAGTCCAGCCCAGCGAAACACGTCCGCGTGGCCCGCAAGCGAGGCATCAGCCAAGCCCGACAGCCCGATGACGGTCACGTGGCACCCTGCGCGCTTCGCCCCATCGGCCACCAGAAACGGAAACTGACCCGACCCGGCGATCAAGCCGAGTCGGGCGGGTGCGGCGGGAAAACCGGAGGCGTTCACAGCCCATATTGTCGAGGGCCAATCCCCAATTGCCAAGGGCGATTCCCAAGCCCCGGTTACGAATTCCCCCGTGACAACCCAGCCCGGACCAGCGAGACTGTCCGAATGATCTCGAGCGGCGACAGCGGCGGCACAACCATGTTCACGCCTACCGATCGGCGGATCGGCCTGTGGTCGGCGCGGCTCTTGATCCTCCTCCTGGTGGTGTACGTGTTCACCGGGTCGCTTTGGGTCTTTCGCGAAGCAACTCCTGCGGGCATGGCGGCGCTGGCGCCCGAAGATCCCTACCTGGCCATTCTCGAAACCCTCATCGTCTTGTGCGGTCCCTTGGAGATCGCTCTTTTCGCCGCGATCTACGCGTACGCGCCGCCGGATCGAAAGACGTTCGCCTTGTCCGCGTTGATCTTCGTGAGCTTGCTGGCGGTGATCACGTGCAGCCTTCATTTCCTCTTGCTGACCATTGGGCGCCAAAGCGGCTACGCCGCCATTCCCGGGCCCGGCCCGTTCTATCCCTGGCCCACGGTGCTGTTCGGTCTTGATTTGTTTGCCTGGGATGTTTTTCAGGGGCTCGGCCTCGTGTTCGCGGCCCCGGTCTTCCGCGGCGACAAGCTGCACCGGGCGATCCGCATGGCCATGTTCATCAGCGGCGCTCTGTGCCTCGTCGGCGTGTCCGGCCCCGCATCCGGCGACCTGCGCTTCCAACTCTTGGCGGTCGTGGGCTACGTCGCGGGTCTGTTCGTGGTGTGCGTCCTCCTAGCCATCCTCTTCACACGACCAGTCGCCCGCACGTTCTCCCTGCAAGGAAAAGGATGACTCTGCTGTTTGCGGCTCGGATCGGCCTTAGGGCCTCGACCGTGTTATCGCCCCGTCGGGCGCCCGTGTGGCGGCGACGCGGAATCCTCCCCAGATTTCCATTCGCGAGCATTGCCCTCATCGGGTATGCCCCGATGCACCGCTCACTTAGTTGAATTGTAAACTGCCAAAGGCCTAGGATCGTTTGGGGGGAGGGAGCAGTACGCCGTGGGGGAGATGGGGAATGTCCTATATCGACCTGCAGCAAACCCTTCAGGACTGGCCATACGAGCCGGACAAGATATCAGTCCGCAAGATCCTGGGCACCGATGACGCGGTGCGCATCCAGATGCGCGTCGAGCTCGGCATTTTGCAAATGGAAGCCGAAGGTCGGCCCGACGGCTCGCGGCCATTCGGCGCCACTTCCGTCCTCGAATACCACCAGCAACGCCTCCTCAAACACCAGGAACGCAACGGCACCACGCTGGGCTTCGGCCTGACCAAGCCCGAATGCCAGTCGCTGCGCGTCGAGGCGTCGCTCTACTACCGCCGGTACATCGCCTATTTCGTCCTTGAGGAGTTCGACAATGTCCTCCGCGACACGCAGCACAGCCTAGGCATTTTCGATCTCTGTCATGAGCACTCCGTCGATCCGGAGGATCGCACGGCGCTGGAGGAGTTCCGTCCCTACGTGGTCATGATGAACGCGCGGGCCCAGGCGTACGCAGCCCTCGAGGATGGCGAGCCGGCCAGCGCCCTGGCCCACGTCAACCGTGGCGTCCTGGACATCAAAGCGCACTACGATCGCCAGGGACGCTCTGACGCGACGGCGGGCAGCGAGGAAATCAAGATCCTCCGCACCCTCGGCGCCGAGCTTCGCGAACGCCTGCCCGCGGATTCCGTCATGGTCACCCGCAAGGCGCTACGCACCGCGATCGAGCAGGAGCGCTTCGAGGAGGCCGCCAGACTCCGCGACGAACTCAAGGAGCAGACCGCCCGGCGCCGCAAACCGGCCTGACGCGAAAGTCGAAGTCCCAACACTCTCCCTCGATGCCTCCCGGTCTTCAACTCAAGGCGGGCAGGGTTCGGGCACGCGCAGCGGGTAGGGAAAGCCCTTGAAGGCGTCGACGATCATGGTGATGTCCAGGGCGTCGACGATTTGATCGGGTACGGAAGGATAGAGGTCACACCGCTCCACCGGCGGTGATTCGCGAAGCCCCTTGAACCGGCCGACTCCGCCGGCGATATCCACGGCATCGACCAGGCCATAGGGGGCGATGGTGTCTCCCCAGATGCTGGTGATGGCGGTCGCAGCCGGCGAAAGTCCGCCGTCGTCGAATTGCAACTGGACCGGATACGCCCTGCTGGGGATGACTTCCCGGTCCGCGATGCGAAGGTCGCCCCACTCCGACGGCAGGCGGTACACGGGCGTCTCGCTCAACCTCGCGATCCCCAGCGCCGCAAGGCCCGGGTCGGTGTCGAAATCGGCAAATCGCTCCCAACAAGGCTCGATCGGGGAGGACAAGCGCAGGGCTACCGGCGCGTCGATCGGGGGCGGGGTTACAAGGACATACCGTGATCCCGCTGCTACTGCCCGCGGCGCCGTTTCGCGGACGCAGGCGGCCAACACCGGCGCGGCGCCCGCTCCCGTCCAGGCCTCGCGAAAAGTCCCCGCGTCGGGACAATCGACGTCTCCATCTTCATCGAAGTCGAAGGCACGGCATCCTGTTGGGTAGCGGGTCGCCGGGCCCACGTAGCAACTCTCGAGAACCCCATGGTCACCAATGTCGATCGCGCCATCGGCGTTGTGGTCGCCGCGCAGGGTATCGCAAGCGCTCGCGTACAGGCCGACGTCATCAATGTTCCAACCGCAGTAGACGACGGAGTAATCGGTCGGGCCCATCGTCCAGCGTAGATACACGGTTGGTTGGTTGTCGGCTAGGGCGGAGATGTCGATGTCCTGGAGTACCCAGGAGGAGTCAATGACTTCCGATTCGTTCTCCCAGACCGTCGTCCAGGCGGCGCCGTTGGTGCTTACGCGAACGGACGCGTGATCCCACTTGCCGGATTCGACGCCCAACCATCGCCAGAAGGTCAAGTGGACGCCGGATCGACCGGTGCAGTTGATCGGCGGTGACGTGAGATGATGAGCCGGAATGCCGTTGGCGTAGTCGCCGAAGGGATTGAAACCGTACACACTGACGCCGGTGCGCCCGGACGTGGGGTCGGGTCCGCCCGACGCCCCGCCCAAGCCTGCCGGCGGGCCGAACGCCCATGAACCCGTCCGCGGCCAGCCCGGATCGGAATCGAAGGCCTGCTCAAAAAAGGGAACGGCATCGGCCACGACCTCGGCCGTATAAGCCTGGGGGACCGGCCGCTGGTTAGGATATTCGACGCCGACGCCGCCCATCGTCGTCGCCCTGAAGTGGAACTCCGGACTGGAGAAGCAACTCGTCGCGGGAACCACCGCCTGATAGTCGTCCCCGCCCAGCCAAGAGACGGGCGCTTCGACGTACGCTGCATCCGGCTCGAAACGATAGTGCAGTGCGACGCCGTCCGGATCGACCGGGTCCGCCTCCTGGGGGATGCGAACGGGAATGACCGTGTCGATGCCCGCCGCGACCGTCGAGGGCAAGCCCGCGGGGTACTCCATCCGCAACGGCAACCGCACCCAGTCCGTGCCGGCAAGGTACATCGTCGCGGGCAGCAGCTCTTCATTGTTCGGAATGATCTGCGCCTGGGGCAACGTAAAACCGGTGACGCCCGTATCGCGGCATTCGTAGGAGAATGACAGAATGCCGCGCTGCACATAGGTCCAGTCGAGCGACAGGCCGCTGGCGGGATACAGCGTGGAGTACGTCGGCCCCGCGTTGTAGTTCACCCCGTGTACGCCGTAGATCAGCGACTGCATCGCCCCACCGACGTCCTTATAGACCGGATGGTCCGGCGACCACGTCGAGGTGGACCCGTACGGCCAGAGAATGAACTGGCCGTAGCTGTGCACGTCCAGCTGGGCTCGGATGTTCGGGTGGGCGATGATGAAATCGCGGAGTTCCTGGGTTTCGGGCTCGGAGAAGGGGGCCGTGCCGCGGTACGTGGGGCTGGTGGACAGGTTGCTCGAGCCGGCGCCGCCCCAGCCTTCGCTCCAATTGCGGTTCAGATCCACGCCATGACTGCCGCGACGGTTCTTCCGCCAGAAACGATCCGTCGTCCACGAATAGACGTAGCCGTCCACGTTGAAAACGGGAATGAGAAAGAACTCGACGTTGTCGACCAGCTCCGTGACCTCGGCGTTGACCGCGTAGTTCTCGACGAGGTGCGTGGCCACATAGAGGGGATGAGTGCAGGCGACCCATTCGCGGGCGTGCTCGCAAGCGAAGTAGAGCACGGCCGGCTTGTGAGCGGCGATCTCGCTCGTGACCCGCATCCCCCAGATCGTGCGCCCCTCGAGCGTAGTCCCCACGTCCACGAGCGACACGAGCGTCGGATAGCGCGAGGCCAGCTCGTTCATGTACCACAGAATCCCGCCGGCGGCATCGTACGGATGATAGCTCAGGAAAAAATCGTCAAACGGGTCGGCGCCGGCGACCTCAGCGGCCTGCGCGGAGTGGAGCTCCCGATCGACAGCCCCTTGGACGTCGTCCTGAAGCAATTGCGAAGCCAACCCCATGCGCTCGATGTCTTGGAGCTTGCTTCGCTCGATGAGGACGTCCATGGGCCCCACGCCGGGCGCGCAGTTCAGAATGTTCGCCCCGAGGCGTTCGAGGTCTTCGAGTTGTTGCGGCGTCTTCACATCGACGCGGAAGATGCGATGGTTGTCGTAACGAAGTGGCGCCGCATCGAGCAAGCGCGCGGATTGCCCAAGTATCGGCACGAGCGCAACGACGGCGTACGGCAGCGACCGCTGCATGTGGTCTCGACCCTTGGCGACTGGAGCGGGCTTCCTTCCCTGGTCCCGGTTCCCCAAACCGGGTGGATGCATATTTTATTGCGCGCAAGGTGGAGTCTCAAGGGCGGTCTGGCCCTTGGGAACGTGCTCACGGCCTTGATCTACGGCCCATATCACGAACTGTGGTTATCTGGTCGTTGGGAATTAAGCGGACCATGCGGGCCAGTGAGGTTAGCCCTTGCGTGCGGTCTTTTCGAGCTTTTCGAGACTGTCCGCCACGCGCCAGCGCTGGGCGCCCTCGACCTGCTGGATGTCGATAAGGTCGGCGGAGATCGGTTCGACGGCGAGGCGAACGGCCCCGTCGGCGCCGTTCGCGCCGTTGTCCTTGTGGTTGCCTGCGGCCCGCTCTGTCACCTTCGAGCCCACCAGGCGGATGCGGAAACGCGTTTCACCGATGGTGATCACGTCGCTGTCCCGCAGGGCGCGGAAGGCGACGGGCTCATCATTCACGAAGGTGTGTCCCGAAGTCAGTAGGTCGACCACGGCGGGATACCCGAAGTACGTGACCAACATGGCGTGGGCCCGGGAGACGTGTGGATCGGGCAGGACAATGTCGCAGCCATTGCGGCGGCCGATCACGCACACATCGCGGTTGGGCTGGAGCACGCGCCCGGTATCCATCTGTTCCAGCGCGACTTTGTTGGGCGTCGGCTCCAGCTCGAAGGGGTGTGCGTCGGCGTCTCCCGTTTGCGAAGGTTCCTCGATCTCGACGCGAAGTTCCCACTGGTCGATGGTGAGCGTGTCGCCGTCGTTCACGCGCTCGAGCTGCATCTGCAGATCGTTGAGCTTGCTGCCGCCGGAGGTGACCAGATCGACGGCCTTGATTTCGCTGCCGTCATTGATCAAGGCCAGGTGCACCGGCGAGACGCGGCGGTGCTGCAGAATGACCTTGCAACCCGCGCGGGAGCCGAGAAACGTGACCACGCGCCGACACTCGATCCGTGAACCCGTCAGCGGACCTTTCTGGACCACCAGATGGAGACGAGGCGCGGATTCTGCGACTGCAGGTATGCCCGCCACGGGGAGATTGGCGTCCATCATGCTACGGCTCCTCGTGCGGATCGCGCAAAGGATCCGCTAAGGTCGGGAGGCCGCGCTGCAGCTGGGGTGGAAGCGTGCAGGGAGTACTCTTCGCCCTTCACCATACTAGTATAGCGAAGCCGGGCGAGCGGTTCCAGCCCCCCAAGCGGTTCCTTCGCGACGGGAAACCGCCCCTGTGAGTAGTTTAACGGCTGCGAAATGGCCCGACTTTGGATCCGCCCACGCTCCGCTAGCGAGCGCAGGCCGCAGCGCGGCGTAACCACGCGGGGCTAGCGGGTCTCGATCTGCAGGAATTCCATCATGTATTGATCGTAGGTTTGCTGCCCAATGGACGTGCTGAGCACCAGGCCCAGCTCATTGATGACCTTCGTTCCCATGGGCACCCATTCACGCCAGCAGCCTTTGCAGACGTGGGCGAAGATTCTCTCACCCAGGGGGCCTTTGAAGGGCGGCTTCGAGAGCTGGTCGTCGGGCCGGCCGCAGCGGGAGCACCGGAACCCCGCCGCCGAAGTGCCAGTGCTTGTCACCTCCGGGGCGGTCTTACCTGCGGCCCGGAACGCAGGAACGGCGGCGCCCGACGCACGCAGCGCGTCGGCCATGGCATCCCGCGGCATGCGGTCTCCTTGCTCATCGGCCACGGTCACGCCGCGCGTCAGAACCTCGATGGCCTGTCGAAGGTCGCCCGCTTTCTGATGTGCTTCGCCAAGGAGCTGATAGGCCCGGGAAAGCATCGGATTGAGCTGCAAGGCGCGGTGGAGCGGACCGACGGCGTCCTGGTGACGCCCGGCGTCGCAATAAGCCTTCCCCAGGCTGAAGTGCCCCAACTCGTTGTTGGGGTCGGCCTCCGCCATCTGCTTGAACTGCTGAATTCTGCGATCCTGGTCCATCGGGCTGTTTGCGGCCTGCTTTCCGCGATTCGCGCTTTCGCTTCGTGCCTACGTGCCTTAGTGCCTTTTACCTACCGTTGATTGCGGATGAGAGGAGTCGAACCTCCATGGGGTTGCCCCCACTGGTACCTGAAACCAGCGCGTCTGCCAATTCCGCCACATCCGCGGGGTCCGGGTTGCACCCCATCGACGAGTTAGGATAGAGGCGCCGCCGCGCGTGTCAACCTACGGGGGGCAGGCGACGGGTCCCCCGAAGGGATACGGGAAGCCCTTGAACGCGGCAACGCAGGCGGCAATGTCGATCCCGTCCGCGACGTGATCGGGAACATCCGGGTAGAGATCCGCCCGCGGCGTGGAAATTGCGTTCGAGCCCTTGAACTTGTCGACCAGGATTGCGATGTCCACCGCGTCGGGTTGGGTGCTGGTATCCGGCGGATTGTACGGCACGGTTACGTCGCCCCATCGCGCCGTGGCAATCGTGAGCGCCGCGGTGAAGTTCCCTTCATCGCTCGGGTCGCAGTTCACGATCTGCACGTCATAGTTTGCGCCGGCGACGATCGCCTTTCCATACCCGTGAATCAAGCCAAAAGCGCCCCAATCGATGTACAGCGGGTCACATTGCACCTCCGCGATCGTGTACGCGGCATTTGGCGGCGATGGTTCATTGACGGTCTGGGGCGGACCCAGCCAGCGAACCTGGCCGTTGAACACGTTGAAGGGCGGCGGCAGATCAACGAGCTTCACGCGAACGGCCGTAATGATTCCCGCGTTGCCGGGATTCAGGGCGATGTAGCGGTTCTTCGCGATGCCGTCGGGTTCGGCCTGTGCCGCAAAGACCTCCACGCAGCTATGGATGGTGAAGTTGCTGTTCGAGATGTCAAAGAAGATGTTGCCCGCCCCCTCGACCTTGATGCGCGCCGTGCTGCTGAACAAATCCGGCAGGCCGACGGCGCGCGAGCCGTCGTTGGGCACACCCGCGGCCAAGGTCATCGGGAAGGTGAGACCGCCATCGAGCGAAAGGAGGATGTTCGCCGTCGAGGCGGAGACCGGCGGCAAGTCGGAACCGGCCACGTTCCAGGTCACCGTCAGTCCGCCGGAGACCGACACCGCTGTATTAGGAAACGTCACTTGGAACGGACCGGCCGACCCCTCGACGGTGACGACCATATCGTCGATGCTGGTTTGCCCGCCGCCCGCCACGTTGTCGCGAACGGTCACGCGAAAGTCCATCGACCGGTCCAGCGTCGGCAGCTTTTCGGAGAGCGTCGAAGTGTTGTTGAGTATGTTCGACAAGCGCGGGAAGGTGCGCGACTGCGTCGTCGGATTGAAACTGCGAAACAACGGTATGGATCCGTCGTCGGCGGCGTTCAGCGTTGCGGCGGGTCCTATGTCCCGCTGCTCCCAACAGTACGTGAGCGCATCACCATCCGGGTCGTCGCCAGCGGCCGTCAATACGAACGGAGTTCTCGAAGGGATCACGTAATCGGGGCCGGCGTTGACCGTAGGGACCGCGCCGCCGATGGGAGTGAGCACCGGGCACGTGCTGCCGCTACCAGTCGTGATGTAGCTGGCGACCTCCTGGATGCTGACAAAATGAAAATAGGGGTCACTATGGGGTTGCAGATTGTCCGCTCCACAGATGCCCGCGTATGCCATGATCGTGGATCCGCTCCCCGGCTCGTACGCAGTCGGACCGTTGCCGTTTCCATTGCAGCTCGAGCGAATGCCGTTGAAGCTGTGATTGCCGCCGAACTGGTGCCCCAGCTCGTGAGCCACGTAGTCGATATAGAACGGATCGCCGACCGGACTGTTGAGCGACGTGACCCCCTGGGCCTTTTGGTTCGTGCGACACACCACTCGCAAGCCGGCCACTCCCCCGCCGCCTGTGCCGAAGACGTGCCCCACGTCGTAGTTGGCGTTGCCGATGACGGAGTTGATGTTCGCCTGGTTCTGGCCGAGCATCCCGAGCTCGTCCCCGTTGCTGTAGGGGTCGGTGTTTTCGTTGGTGTAGATCAGCAGATGGTTGTTGGCCACGAGCATCAGCCGCACGCCGAGATCGATCTCGTAGATACCGCTCACGCGGTTGATTGCGGTCACGACCGCCGCCAGCCCCAGCTCCACCGTGCCGCCGTGGAACTGCGTGTACTCCGCGGTCGCCGCGTTGGCCAGACGGTACCTCCGAAGATTGCCGTCCGACGCGACGCCCGCCGCCCCGGCGATCGCCTCTGCGAATGCAGGATCATCGGCGGGCGTCAGGCACTCGAACCTCTCGTCGCGTGGGGCCGCGTCGCGTTTGAAGTAGCTCACGTGAAGCGTGTCGTCGCCGATGGAATAAGGATCAATGTACACAGCGCCGCGCGGAGAAAGGACTTGCGCGTGGAATCCGTGGGGGGTCAGGTCAAATCGCAAACTCGCGCCTGGGTCATCGACGCCTCGGCCGACGAAGGTTCTGATCTGTGGAAACTTCGCGGCCAGGGGTGCCTCCATGGCCGGCGACTCGAAAACCTCGAACCGCGCGAGGCTCCCGTCGGGCATCGGAAGGGCGAGGGTCATCGCCGCCGCCCCCGCCACGGCGATCACCTCCTGGGGCGCCGCCGCCAGATGCGCCTCGAGCTGATGACGATCCAACTGCCATGCTTTGAACGCTCGCGGCCGGATTCCCACTCGTCCGGGCCCATCATCGGGTACCCGGTCAAGGGATTGCCAAGCCCTCTGCGCCTGGGCAACAGCCGGATCCGGATGCTCCCCCCTCACGGTCGCGAGACCAGTCACCGCCGACCATACAGCGAGCGCAACCATGTGCCATTTAGCAGGATGCACCGTCATCCTCCTTAGTCGTCTCAATGAGGGAGAACCCCATTCTCCCCGGCGGGTTGCGCCATTCTACCTAGCCGGCGCGATGCATTCAAGCCGCTACGACATCGCGTTCGCAGTGAACCGACCCGAGTCGCGCGTGTAAGCAAGAAACCTGCCCGTGCGAGCCGCGGACTTCAGTCCGCGCGGACGCCGCTTTTCGGGCCGCGACAACGCCGGTATCAAAGAGCTCGTCGATATGATCCGCCACCAATACGGCGACGAATTCGCGTAGAGAGGATCGACGACAGATCAGTACCGCGACAGCAATGGAGCGGGCAAACCCGAGCCGCGCGGCGGCTCCCCTTTAGGCGAAGCGTCAAGGGGCTGGCGTGGCACTGTTGATGAAATGACCAACAACGTGTGCCACTGCAGTGGCCTTTCGTTCGACTTCCGGAAAACACCGCTATTGCGAGCAGCGGTTTTCGCCATCTTTGCGAAACAATGGACGGGGAGTTTCCGTGCAGGTCAAACACCGCACGAAGTGTCACGTGATGGCACCCTTTGCACACGCTCGTGCCGCCGCCGCCCCGATGCGCACGTAGCCGTCGAAGACGGCGCCCTGTTCGACGACCAGCACCGGGGCTTCCAGCTCGCCCTTGAACGATCCGTTCTTCTTGATTTGCACCTGGCCGCGGGCGGTGACGCTGCCTTGCACTTTTCCCTTGATGGTGAGATTGCCCGCCTTGATGGGCGCGACGACGTGACCCTTCTTCTCCACGACAACATCGCCGCAGGTGAAGAACTCCCGCACCGCGTAGTAGCCGTCGATCTTGTAGTCCTCGAGGATGAGCCGCTTCTTGCAGTGCGGGCAGAAGACGGACATGGCCCGCTGGGCGACCTCCACGTCCTTGCCGCAGTAGGTGCAGGCGACGTGCCGGCTGGCGGCCCCGGGTATCGTTAGCGTCGAAGACATCGCTGGCGTCGAGGACGGCGGGAAAACTCAGGGTCGCGACTGGCCGGGCGTCCGGCCGCGCCGAGATTGCTCCTGCCCGCTGCGCTGGTTGCGCCGGTGGGAGACCCTAAAGCCTGCCGTGCCACAAGACCTATCGACTATTTCTTGGTGGGCGACGCTGTCACCGGTTCGCCGACCTTGGGGCGGGCGGGGTTCACGAACTCGGTCGGCCGGGACACCGGCTTGGCCTCCGCCGCCGATCGCGACTGGCCGTTCGTCCCCACCACGCACCGACCCACGAGCACCGCGCCCTCCGCGACTTCGAGGCGCTGCGTCTGCAAATCGCCTTCCAGGCGCGCCGACGCCGACAACTGCACCTTGGCGGCCGCGTTGACGTTGCCCTTCAACTGCCCGTCCACACGCACCATGCCTGCCTTCACGTCTCCGGTGAGCGTCGCGCCCTCGGCCACGACGAGCTGCCCTTCGCTGGTGATCTCTCCTTCAAACTTGCCGAGCAGTCGGGCCCCTTTCTCGAACTGCAATTGCCCCTTGAACACCGCGTCCGCGCCAAGGGTCGTCGGGAAATCGTTCGTCGAGTCTGCCATGCGAGAACCCTCCTGGTTTCTTGTGGGAGTGCTTGTTCCTTGTGCCTCCATGCACGCCGGGAGGCTGTACGTCGAGCATTATATCAGAATCGCCGCCCCGTGCTACTCTCTTCGCGCCTCGTTGTCTCCTTGCCTTGTTGCCTTATTGCCTCCCCCTAGTTCCCCTTCCGCTTCAGCTCGAAGACCCCGTTGGGCTGGTTGAAGAACGCGGTCATGGCGCCTTGGCCGTCGGCGGCGAATCGAACGGAAAACCCTGCGACGCCCTTCAAGTTGAACTCATCGTTCCGGTCCGCCGACAGCTCGTACAGCGGCTGCCCCGGAACCGTCACGGTGAGGATTTTCCCTTGCAGTGCGATCGTAATCTCCTGCCCGGCGAGTTCGTATATGCCCGCGAAGCGAGTCAGGTAGGTCGGGTCCGACAGCTTCGAGTCCGGACGCTTGTGAAAAACGATGTCGTCCACCGCCGGCTCCAGGGGCACAGCCACACGGTCGACGTCGCCTTTCAAGTTCGACAAGAACTGAATACGCAGATTCTCAAACGTATGGTCATCTGGGTTCTCTAGGCCGTTGAGAATCTCAAAGTGCCAGTGCTCGAACGGCGTGACGATGTTATTGAACGTCAGGACGAGCTGATCAGCCCGTGTCTGCACCGTGATGGCGCCGTACCCAGGATGCTCGTACTCGCCTGCGTACTCCGACAAGAAATGCGCTGGCTTCGTACCTGGCTTGCGAAGAGTGTCCTTCTTCTCCTCGGCTTGCTTTGATGCTTGCTTGCCGAGCTTCCAGCGCGATAAAGCCTTGTCATACCAATCTTTACGTTCGATTCCGAAGAGCCGGTCCACCGCAGAGCGGGTCACCAACCCAGGGAGCGCGGCCCCATTCATGTTTGCGAAGGCGATTACACCGACCCCATCGTTCGGGAAGAACGAGACGAGGGCGATGAAGCCGTCGATCGCCCCGCCGTGATGCACCCAGTAATGGCCGTGGTAGGTCTGGATGAACCACCCCATCCCGTAGCTGTCGGGGGATGTTTCCGGCTCATCCGGGTCGGGGAGCGACGGGATGGTCACGTGCGGCATGTGCATGTCGGTGAGCGTGGACTCGCCGATGAGCTTCCGCCCGGCGAACTTCCCCTTGCCAAGGTGCAGGATTACCCATTTTGCCATGTCTTCGATGTTCGAGTTGATCGACCCAGCGGGACCGACGTTATCGATGTTGCGAAGGGCCATCTTTCGGACGACATCGTCTTTCAGCTCATAAGGTTGCGCGAAATCGGCGGCCACCTGCGAATCGTTGACCGAGAAGTTGGTCGATTTCATGCCCAGGGGCTCGAAAATCCCCGAATCGACTCCTCCCAGGATCGGCCGTCCAGCTCACCGACCAAATACCCGGCGGCGAGGAACATCATGTTGTTGTACTGGAACTTCTCGCGGAGTTCTTTGTTGGGCTCGTAGTAGGGCAGGCGGGCGATCATCTCCTTTCGCGTCAGAGCCGTATTGTTGTACCAAGCAAGATCGTGCCTCGGCAGGCCGGAGCGGTGGGTCACGAGGTCGCGAGGGGTGATGTGGGTGGAGGCGTATGGGTCGTGCAGGCTGAACCCGGGTAGGTAGCTCCGCACCGGCTTGTCCCATTCCAGCTTGCCTTCGTCCACCTGCGTGCCCAAGGCGAACGAAGTGAAGGCCTTGGTGGCCGAGCCGATGGCGAACAACGTCTTGGTCGTAACCGGCAGGTCCTTCTCGATGTCCCGCCTGCCGAAGCCTTTCGCGTAGGCGACTTCGCCGTCGATGACGATGCCGATCGCAAACCCCGGCACCTGCCAATCGACGAGCGCTTGGTTGACAAACTCGTCAAATCCTTTGAGCGCCTCGGCCGCGTCGATGGCGGCCTTAGCGGCACGCTCGAGTTTGAATCGCAGCGTGGCTGCGCCTTGCGTAAAGTCGCCGGTGATGTTCGAGCCGTCTTCCGCGAGCTTGCCGACGAACTTCGGGCTGCCCGGGATGCCGGGGATGGCGAAGGCCACGCCGGTCCCATCCACCGCGAAGTCCGCGAGGGCCAAGTCTTTCGCCCCTTGTGCGGGGATGGAGATGTCGCCTTCCCAGCCGTCGCCGTTCTTGCGAAGGTCGACGTCGATCGCCAACTTCGACCCCGGCGCCTCAATCGCCCCGACCCAGTGACCGGCCATGTCGGCGCCCCGCGCGGCAGGCGCGCCGGTGACCGCTGTCGCAGCTGCAACGAACAAGACGGTGAACCTCTTTGGTTGCGCAAGAATGAAGGTCATGGAGATTCCCTTTCGAGGTCAAGCGACCCGTATTCAGCGCATAGTTTACCCGATCACGTCGCGCGCTTGTTTGTCGATTCCTGTACCCCTGACGTGCGACCTGCGCATTCCGGGGGGCATGGGTCTATGATCACTCCAGTACGATCCTGGCTTTGTACATCGCACGAAGGAGAATTCCATGCTTGACGGCGTTTCTCGCAGAGATGTCCTGATCCTTCCGGGCATCAGTCTGGTGGCTGCGGCACTGCACGGAATTCCCGTGCGTTCGGCGCGTGCCGACGAAGGCGCGAAGGCCGGGCCCGGCCTCTGGCCGGAGTTCCCGCGGCAGGATCCAAAGCTGGTCCAGGCGATCGTCGGCGCTGCGCATGTCGACGAGAAGAAGGTGCGGGAGCTGGCCGACGCTCATCCGGCGCTGGTCAACGCATGGTGGGACTGGGGCTATGGGGACTGGGAGTCCCCGCTTGGAGCCGCCTCGCACGTTGGGCGTCGTTCGATTGCGGAGTTCCTTATCGAGCGCGGGGCACGGATGGACATCTTCGCGGCCGCGATGCTGGGACACACGGACATCGTCAAGAGCTTCATTGCGGCACGGCCGGGCATCCAGAAAACCTACGGACCGCACAACATCCCGTTGCTCGCCCACGCCCAGGCCGGCGGCTCGGAGGCCTCGGGGACCCTCGCGTACCTGGAGGGCCTCGGGGATGCGGGGCAGTTGCCCCAGACGGTGGCGCTTTCTGCGCAAGAACGCGAGGCTTTCGTCGGCCACTACAAGTTCGGTCCGGCCGACGGCGACCGCCTCGAAGTCACGATCAACAAGCGGGAACAGCTCAGCATCCTGCGTCCTGAGTTCTCCGCCAAGCCGCTCAACTACGTGGGTGACAACCAATTCTTTCCCACGGGGGCGCCGGCCGTCCGCATTCGGTTCGACGTCCGCGATGGTAAGGCGGCCTCCGTGACTGTGATCGACAAAGACGCGCTCGTCGAAGGCAAGCGGATCGGCGCATAGGGGCTGCACGGAATTGATCTCATGTATCGAAGAAACTGGCTGCCGTTGGGACTCGCCGTACCGTGCCTCGGCCTCGGAGCGGCCCGCGCCCAAACCGACGAAAAGCGGCCCGAGGAACGGTCGGCGGCCAGGCCCTTGGCGGAGACCGATGCCGTCAAGGCGTTGATCGATCGTGCCGAGTCGGCGCTGAAGTCGAACGGTTCCGACATTAGCGCCATTCTATCCGACCCCGCGTTTCTTCCGGTTCACGGTTGGCCTCGGTTCCGCCAACTCGCAAGAACCCATGCCCGGAGTTCCCTCACCATCGTGACCCCCCAGGAACGTGGTAAGCGGCTGCGGGTGCGAATGCGATTGGTCGAGGCCGGCGGATCGGCGTCCATCGGCGCGCTGGTCTACTTCTACCATACCGACGATCGCGGCGATTACGGCCCCAACGACGCGGGCGTTCCGCTGGCAGGGAGCGACAACAACTACGCCCGCCTTTTTGGATATGCGGTCACGGACGCCGATGGGACGATCGAAATCCAAACCATCCGGCCGGGCGGCTACCCGAACGACAGCGCCCCGGAACACATTCATGTGCGAATCACGACCCACGACGGGCGGTCCTTCGGAGCGGAGGTGTGGTTTGACGACGACCCGCGCGTCAACCGTGAAGCGCGAGAAGAAGCAGCACAGGATCGAATCGTCATTTGTCCTCCATCGGTCGATTCGACGGGGCGCGAATCCATCGATGCTACGATCAAGTTGGACTGAGTCGGGGTAGTGACCTTAGGCGCCGTTCAAGATTTGCAGCTCGTGTTGCAAGGGCGGCACTTTGTTCTGAACGATGTCCCATACGATATCCAGGTCTACGCCAGCATAGTCATGGATTAGGATATCGCGCAACCCCGCCATGCGCTTCCAAGATACTTCCGGATGTCTCTCGCGCCACTCCATCGGGACATGTTTGACCGCCTCGCCGATGATTTCCAGGTTCCGCACAACCGCATCGACGGTCTTCTCGTCGGACGAGAATTGCGTGGCGCTTAGTCCAGCCACGTAGCGCTGAATCTTCACGCAAGCGCGAAAGATGTCCCGCAGGTAGACGTCAACCGAGTCGCGCATCGACGGCCTCGCGGAGGATCCGGTCGCGAAGCTCCGGCTTGAGGGCGCTGCGGAGCACCAAATCGATAGGGTAAGCGAAACGGGACTCCAAGAATTCCTTCACGTCCATATAGGTGTCGAATGTCTTCGGCTGGATATCGACGAGGACATCTAGATCGCTGGTTGCTCCCATCTGCCCTCGCAGGGCTGAGCCAAACAAGGCGAGGCGCGTGACGCCCAAGCGTCTGAGCGCCAGTCCTTCCTGCTCGATCACGTCCAGAATGTCTCGGCCAGCTTGGACCATAGTGAACTATCTTATCGACGCCTCGGCAAATGAGAATCAGCCCCAAGCGCTATTCGTAGCGCAGGGCGTCGATGGGGTCGAGGTGGCTGGCGCGCCAGGCGGGGTAGAAGCCGAAGAAGATGCCGACCAGGGTGGCGAAGGCGATGGCCAGGCCGGCCATCCAATAAGAGATCACCGGGTTCCAGCCTTCGTAGTTGGCGGCGATGACTTTTGACGCAGCCCAGCCGCCGGCGAATCCGAAGAGGCCGCCCATGCCGCACAGCGCGGTCGCTTCGCATAGGAACTGGCCGAGGATGTTGCGCCCGGTCGCCCCGATGGCCATGCGCAGGCCGATCTCGCGGGTGCGCTCGGTCACGGACACGAGCATGATGTTCATGATGCCCACGCCGCCCACCAGCAGGGAAATCGAAGCGATGGTGGTGAGCAGCGTGTTGAAGGTGCGCGTGGCCTCGGCGTTGGCCTGCATGGTCAGCGAGCGGTCGAAGATGCGAAAGTCGTCGTCCTCGTCATCGGTGAGGCGGTGCCGCTGGCGGAGCAGGTCGCGGATCTGCTGCTTGGCGAGGCCCGGGTCGTAGCCGTGTTTGGCTGCGGCCATCAGCGTGCCGGAGACCTCTCGCCCGGCGAGGTATCGCTCGAACGAAGTGAACGGAATCACCACCATGTCGTCGTTGTCGCGCCCGTCGCTGCCCACGCCTTTGGAGTCGAGCAGGCCAATGACATCGAAGGCCACGCGGTTGATGCGGATGGTCTCGCCGACAGGATTGACGGACCCGAACAGCTCGCGGGCCACGGTGCCGCCGATGCAGCAGACCTTGTGCAGCATGCGCATGTCGTCGGCGTGGAACTCGCGCCCTTCGAGCGTCTTCCAACGGCGGATGTCGAAGTAGCTCGGACGCGTGCCGATGCAGTTCGTCTGGTAGTTCCCATAGCTGGACACGACCTGCATGCTGATGCGGTTGACCGGGGTGGCAGCGCGGACCGCGGAGCACTCCCGCTCGATGGCGTTGGCGTCCTCGCTGGTGAAGTTGGGCGGCAGGCCCTGCTGGCGTCGAGTGCCGCCGCGCTGCACGCCCCAATAGGAGACCATGATCCAGTCGTCGCCCAGCGAGGCGATCTCCTTCTCCACGCGTTTGCGGGCCCCTTCGCCGACGGCCACCATGGTGATCACCGCCGCGATGCCGATCACGATGCCCAGCACGGACAGCCCCGTGCGCACCTTGTTCTTCTGCAAGCTGCGCAACGATTCGGAGAGGATGATGAGCGGATTCATGACCGCATTATAGCCCCCAAGAGGGCCCCCCTCACCCATTCACACAACCGAGCTACCCGCTATTGCGTTTGACGTCGTTGCCTCCGCGGGAATAAGCTCAGCAGGAGACAAAAGCATGAGCCGCAAGTCGTATATGCTCGTCGGAGTGATTCTCATCGTTTTGGGCGCCGCGGCCTTGATCTGGCAGCGGGTCGGCTACACTGAGAAAGAGACCATCGTGGACGTGGGCGCGGTCACGGTAACCGCCGAGACGAAGAAGAGCCCGCCCCTGCCGCCGATCCTCGGCGGCCTCGCCCTCGCCGGCGGCGTCGGCCTCATCGTCGCCGGGGCGCGAAAGCGGTAACGAATGCTCGACCGATTCCGGCCGCGGCTTAACCTCCGCGGACGTTCGACTATGGCTTACGGCGGGCATCCCCGCCAGGGGGCGACGGTTGCAAGGGTTTCAACCCCTAGTATCGCGTAGCTCAGTTGCACCGTCCGCAGCGATCGCGACAGAAGCCGGTGGTCGCGGGACCGCCGGCCCCGCAGACGCCCGTGGCACACGTGCCCGGCGAGCAGTCGCTGTTCGCGTCGCAGGGGATGCCGGGGTTCGGCGAACCGGCCGAGCAAGAGCCGCAGTCCAGGTCCGGTATCGGCGGATCGCCCACACTTTCAGTGCAAGGCTCACCCACGCGCGGACTACCCAGTTGGCACTCCCGCACGCACTGAGCGCCGGTTCCATAGTTGCCCGGTGCGCCGGCGCACTGGCCGTTGCTCGAGCAAACCGTCGTGTCACACGGCACCGTCGACGGGCAGATGCACGGGCCGCTGAAGCCGTAGGCG
>Ga0187893_10001330_pt1 | contig 60194 bp, 54 predicted proteins | sample MA1701074metaG_FD_139574 | JGI IMG/M metagenome (GOLD analysis project Ga0187893, IMG submission 139574) | White microbial mat communities from a basaltic lava cave in the Kipuka Kanohina Cave System on the Island of Hawaii, USA - MA170107-4 metaG ... | reverse complement strand
GTCACCTGCGGTGGCAAAGCCATGTCTCGCTCCTTACGGATTGCGGTCCGGCGTGGAGCTTACGACCGGTAGGCGGTCTGGTGGAGCCGGTAGAGGTCGGCGTAGACACCGCCGGCGGCGATCAGCTCAGGATGCGAACCCTGCTCCACCACCTGGCCATCTCGCAGCACGACGATGTGATCGGCCATGGCCACCGTCGAGAACCGGTGGGTGACCAGGACCGTGACGGTGCCGGTCTGGCGGGCTCGGTCGTTGGCCGCCGCGAACCGCTGGTAGATCGCGTGCTCGGTGGCGGCGTCGACGCTGGCGGTGGGCTCGTCGAGGATCAGCAGGACAGGCGCCTCCCGCATGCTCGCCCGGGCCAGCGCGAGCCGCTGCCACTGCCCGGTGGACAGGTCCGTGCCGTTCGCCCACCGCCGGCCCAGCTGCGTCTCGAGGCCGTAAGGGAGCTGAGCCACTACCTCGGCGGCGCCGGCTCGCTCGAGGGCCGCCTGGATGGCCGCGTCGTCGGCGAGCCGCTTGATGTCGCCGAGCCCCACCGCTTCCCGAGCCGTCGTCTCGAACTGCACGAAATCTTGGAAGGAAGCGGTGATACGCGAACGCCACTGCTCGAGATCGAGCTCGTCGAGAGGTGTGCCGTCGACCGTGATCTCGCCCTCCTTCGCTTCGTACAACCCGCACAGGAGCTTGACGAGCGTGCTCTTGCCAGCTCCGTTCTCGCCGACGATGGCGACCGTGGCCCCGACCGGCAGGTCGAGGTCCACGTCCCGCAACGCCGGTGTCTTCCCATTCGGATAGGTGAAGCCCAAACCTCGCGCCCGGATGGACTGCCGCAGCCGTGGCGGGACGGCCACCGGACTGCCCTCTGGCCCACGCTGGCTGCGGGCCAAATCTTGCACGGTGAGCAGCCGTTCACCGGCCGCGACCGTCCGGCTGAGGTTGGCCGTGGTGGCGAAGATCACGCCGGTCTCGGCCTGGATCTGGCCGATGAGATACAGGGCCATGATGACGTCTCCGGCCGTGGCCTGACCCGCGATCGCCCGGTTCACGGTCAGCAGCACACCGCCGACGAATGCCAACCCGAACAGTCCCAAGGCGAGGGTGGACAGAGAAGCTGTCTTGAGCATGGCCCGGTTCCGCAGCCCGTCGATCTCCGTCTGCACCCGCTCGAAACGCCCCGTAAGCATGGCTCCTATCCGGTAGGCGCGGGCTTCCTTGCCGGCGGCGGGGTCGGTGGCGATCTTGAATAGGCTCTCGGCCAACCGAACGCGCGGAGCGACCTCCATCTCGACCGCGTTCTGGATGTGCATCCGCGAGCGCATCAGCCATAGGGCGGGAACGATCAGGAGCGGCAGCGCGAGGAGAACGAGCGAGATGGAGGCGAGCAGGATAAGGGAGGCGGTCACGCGCGCGACGGTGCCGAGGATTCCGATGAGAAGACCGGCGGCGGACAGCAGGTACCCGCGTTCGGAGCGCAACAGGGTGAACTGGTCGAGGATGCTCGGTGTCTCGAAGAGCTCCAGGCCCGGGAACTCCGTCGCCGCGGCGGCGACTTCCTCGTCGAGGAACAGGCCCAAGCGGTCGCTAAGCGTCGCCGTAACCCGATTGGCGAGCAACGACAAGAGGTAAAGCAGCGCGGCCACGAAGGCCGAGAGGAGGGCGGCGAAGATAGCCTGCTCGCGGTCGCGCGCGACTGCGGCGTCGACGGCCAGCTTGACGCCGACGGCGATGAGCGGCCCAGCCAGCTGGGCCAGGACGGTCAGGACAGGAGCGGCCATCGCCAAGCGCCGGTCGGCGCGGAACGTGGCGCCGATCATCGTCCGCAGAACCTGGTGTCGCGTGGCGGTCATCGGACGTCCACCTCGGGGCCAGACATGCCCCCAAGGCGCTCGGGATCCATGAAGGGCCCGGCTTGCAGGCGAAACATCGTGGCGTACCGGCCGCCGTGGCGCATCAGCTCGCCGTGGCTCCCCTCCTCCACCAACCGCCCCCCCTCCATCACGAGGATTTTGTCGACCTGGCGCACGGTCGGGAAGCGGTGGGACACCAGCACGCTAAGGGTCCCGCGCGTCTGCTCGATCATGCGGGCGAAGATCTCAAGCTCAGCGCGGATGTCGAGCTGCGAGGTGGGCTCGTCGAGGATGGCGACCTTCGCTCCGCAGCCAACGGCGAGCATGATGCGGGCAAGCACGAGGCGTTGCCACTGCCCCCCAGAAAGGTCGGTACCGCCGGCAAAGCCCGGGCTCAGCGGCGTATCCCACTGGCCGGGAAGCCTAGAGATCACGTCGTGCACGGCCGAGGCGCGCGCCGCCCGCTCCACGTCGTCGTCCCCGGGACTCCCGGACACTCCCAGGACGAGGTTCTCATGGGCAGAGAACGGATAGCGCTGGAAGTCCTGGAACACGGTGGCGCAGGCAGCTCTCCACTGGTCGAGATCGAGACGGCGAAGGTCCGTTCCGTTGACGAGGATCCTGCCGTCTTGAGGGTCGTAGAGGCGGAGGAGGAGCTTGACGGCCGTGGTCTTGCCGGCCCCGTTCTCGCCGACGAGGGCGGCCGAACCCCGACCTGGCAGCGTGAACGTGAGACCGTCGAGCACCGTTCGGGTGGAACCTGGGTACGAGAAGTGCACGTCCTCGAAGACGATCTCGTCGATACGCTCCGGTACCGGCAGGTCGTCGGAGCGTAGGCGCGGGTAGCGAGACGCCACCCGCTTCGCCAGGTCCAGCGCCACCGGGACGGCCTGCGCCCGTTCCCGCAGGGGCCCGCCCTGGTTGACCTGGTCGGTGAACGCCCGGACGGCCATCGCCGCCTGCAAGTAGATCACCATGCTGGCCACCGACGTACGACCCTCGACCGCATCGAGGATAACCGTGAGGAAGACCCACGCATAGAGCGGGGCCATGACCCCGACCAGCAGCCCAAACTTGGCGAGGTCCTGGCGGCGGCGCTCGTTCCACAGGATGCGCAGGCCCGTCGCGCGATGCTGCCGAAACCGATCCCGCACCCAGCCTTGCAGGCCGAACACCCGGATCTCCTTGGCCGCCTGCGGCTCGATGGCAAGGAGCCGGTAGTAGTCGGCCCGGCGCAGCTCCGGGGCTGCTCGCTTACAGGCGCGGCTCAAGCTCGACGCCTCTCGGACGAGCAACAACCCGATGGCGACCCACCCACCGCAGATAAGCAGCGGTGCCCACCACCGGAACCCCGCCAGGATAAGCGCGGCACCCAAGGCCTGGAGGCGGGCGATCAGCACGGGACCGACCGCGAGCAGGAGCTGCTGGCCTGGCCCGGAGCCGAAGTCGACACCCTTGGCCCGGTCGATATCGTCTAACGTGACCGTGTCCTCGAGGTGCGCCACGCCTTCGTAGTCCAGCATGCTGCGCATGACCCGCAGGTGGAGAAACCGGTGGAGTCGCCGGCCCAGCCCGGCGACGAAGACGAGACACAGCTGGCTCAACTGCTGGGCGACGTAGAGCGCGAAGGTCATGAGCAACAACGCCGTGAGCTGACGACCCGCGGGCGAGCTCATCCCGTCGCGCACCGCACCGGGGACAGCGCCGATGAGGTACCCATTCACCACGATGGCGACGAGCGGCAGCCCCGCGAAGAAGATGACGTAGACCATGAATCCGGCGAAACCGAGAGGTGACGCCAAGAGGAGCGCCCGCAGGGTCGCCACGATGGGGGCCGTCACCTTGGTCCCGGTGGTGGGCCGCTTCAAGCCGATGCCCCACGGGAAGCGCAACTGCACCCATCCTCCCTACGCAGGAATCTCCCCGTTGACCTGAAGTACTCCGGCGCCGTGTATGTCGCCGCGCGCCAACGTGCTCAGGGCGGTGTCCGCCTGGGAGAACTCGAACGGCGTCGTGGTCACGCGCACGGGGATGCGGGCGGCCAGCCGGAGGAACTGCTCGCCATCCGCACGGGTGTTGGCGGTGACGCCGCGGATGTTGCGCTCTTGGAACAGGTGGGTGGCGTAGCGCAGCGGTGGGATGTCGCTGAGGTGGATACCCGCGATCGCCAGGGTGCCGCCGCGGTCCAGGGCGGCGAGCGCGACCGGCACCAACTGTCCCGCCGGAGCGAAGAGGATGGCCGCGTCCAGCGGCTCCGGGGGCGGGTCGTCTGCCGCGCCGGCGGATGCCGCGCCTAGCTCGAGCGCGTGACGGCGCGCCTGGTCCGAGCGAGTCAGCACATGGACGGTCGCACCTTCGAACACCGCGATCTGCGCGGCGAGGTGCGCCGACGCCCCGAACCCGTAGATCCCCAACCGACCCTTCGGCGGCAGGTCGGCTCGCCGCAGGGCGCGGAAGCCGATGATGCCCGCGCACAGCAACGGCGCGGCGTGCTCGTCGTCGAACGCTGGCGGGATCGCATACGCGTAGCGCTCGTCGACGACCGCGTACTCGGCGAACCCACCGTCCGCGTCCCATCCGGTGAACCGCGGCCTGATGCACAGATTCTCATCGCCCCGCAAACAAAACCGGCACGACCCGCAGGTGTGCCGCAACCAGGCGATCCCGATGCGGTCACCGGTCTGAAAACGCCGCGCCTGCTCGCCTACCGCGTCGACAAGACCAACGACCTCGTGCCCGGGGACCGTGGCGGGTCGGTGGACAGGCAGGTCCCCCTCTGCCAAGTGAAGGTCGGTCCGACAGATCCCGCACACCGTCACGCGCACGCGCACCTCGTACGGCCCAGGCTCCGGCGTCTCCTTCTCAACGAGCCGCAGCGGACGTGTCCGCATCGGTCCCGGACGCGCCACCACCCACGCGTGCACGCTGCTCCCATCGCCTACGGGTACGGTCAGTCCATCTTCGCGCGGAATTCCTCGGGCCGACGACGCGCTGCATTTTGCAACACCCTGGATAAGAAGGAAACCTGCACGTCACGAGCAGCGACGATGGTTACCACTGATCGCCGAAGGGAAACTGGACACCACATGATCCGGGGTGTCCAACCAGATCTCTTGGCGGCCCTGTTCGACGGTTAACCCGAGGCGTTCCCTTTCGGGTTCGTCATGATCATCCCATTGGATGATTGCGGTTTCGAGCTCCGTCCATAGCCTGCGCTTCCCACCCTCTCTGACGATCGGCTCTCCGTGTGGGGTCAGCTCCTGAAAGGCCCAGGAACCATCAGTGGCAATGAGCCAGTGCTGTATCCCTCTGTTGTCCGGAAAGTCGTGCGACATCACATCGGTGAACGCGAGGTCCCCCAGAATAAGTGAGACATAAAATCGCCAGGGCTCCTGGCCGACGAGGCTCAGCTCAGGCAACGTGGTAGGACGCGGGCTCGAATGGTCGCCGCCCGCTGCCTCCAACGCCTGCCTAATCGCGGGTGTTACGCGCCGCCTGGTAGGCATAAAGCCGCCATAGAATGGCAGAAATCTTCCTATCGCGCGCCGATCGTTCCCCACGGTGAGCCGTACGACCGCACCAATCATTTGTTCGCGGTGCAGCGGCGCGACGATGACGCCACCTGGCGTGACGGCGGATAGCCAGGACTCGGGGATCTTCGAAACCCCATAAGTGACGATAAGGCGTTCGTACTCGGCCCCATCGGTGACATCTCCGTCGGTAACGCGCAACGTGGGGTGGAAACCAGCCTCGGCGAGAGCACGGTGCGCATCCCTCACGAGATGGTTGTCGATCTCCACGCTGGTGATCTGCTCGTCGGTGAGGCCGGCGCAGAGCAGCGCCGGCGTTGTAGCCGGTGCCGGTGCCGAGCTCTAGGACGCGCGAACATGAGCCGACCGCCAGCGCTTCGAGCATCCGGGCCATCAGTCCAGGCGCGGTGGAAGAGCTCGTCGGGGTCCCGCTGACCGTGCCGCTCGCGCGGGCCTCCTGCCACTTGCCGGGGTCGGCGTCGAGTTGCGTAGTCCAGGCGTCGTCGGCGTAGGCCAGGCGCAGCCATTCCTCCTGGCCAGTTTCGGCGCTCACGGGTGTATAGCGAAAGCCGTCACCCGCGCGGGCCGGAAGAACCTGGGCAGGAAGAACGTGGGCAGGAACACATGGCGCGGCACTCGCCGAAAGGCGCTGGTCCACCGCTCGGAACGAAGCGCGCCATCGCTCACGAGCTTTGTGACCAAGGCGACGCGTAGCTGGCCAGCGAGACCGTCGTTCAAGGTGTCAGTCCGTGTTGGTGCCGAGATCCTCGGGCGTCGTGGCGCTCTGACCGTCAGTGCCCGGAGGACCCTAGAGAGGAACGATGGCAACAGGTACGCCAGCCGCGTCAGCGAGGTGCCTCATGTCGGCAGGGTCAGAGGTGATGATCGTCGCCTCGACGGCGATGGCCTCGAGCACGACGGAGGCATCGATCGGGTCGGAGGTTCTCGCCTTGCCACAGAGCTCTCCCGCCGCTCTGGCGCGCGGATCGTCGAGCGCACGTACTTCGCTGGCCCCCAGCACTCGAGCGACGCGCACCGATCTCGGTCCCCCTCGCCACACTTGGCCTACGACGCCGGCGGGAACGCGGGGGACAATCTCATGCCGCACAAAGTAGTCCCAGAGAGCGAGCCAGCGACGGTCCGCGCGATCCGTGGCCACGAGAGCGCCCGCGTCAAGAACGAAAAGGGCAGTCACCCTGTCGCCCTCTGCCGGCTATCCCTGTGCGGGTGGGTCGCTCGTGCTGCCCGAGCGGCAGAGATCTCTTCCGCGATGGCGGCGCGTTCCGCAGCGGTGACCGGTCCTAGCTCGGCTTCCCACTCGGTGAGCAGCTGGCGTCCGGCATCGAGGCGCAGTCGGTGTTCCGCCGCCTGAACCAGCCACCCAGAGATCGTCTCGGACTGCTCGGCCGCCGCCGCGCGGATACGACGGGCGATCGGCCCGGGCAATGTGAAGGAGATGCGTTCGAAGCGCTCACTCATGACGCGATAATAGCGGAGTATTACCGGAGTGAGCTACAGCCGCTCCTCTAGCTCTTCGACGGTCATGAGGACGTGGCGGGCTTTGGGGCCCTCGGAGGGGCCGACGACGCCCATCTGCTCCAGCTCGTCCATCAGGCGACCGGCGCGGGCGAAGCCGACCTTCAGCTTGCGCTGGAGCATCGAGGTCGAGCCGAGGCCAGAGCGCACGACGAGGTCCATCGCGGCCCTCGTCAGGGCGGCATCGTCCGCGTCGTCGCCGCTCACATCCGCGATGACGGCCCCCTCACCGTCCTTGACCACGCCAGGCTCGTAGCTCGTCTCGCGCTGGCCTTTGCACCAGGCGACGATCTGCTCGATCTCGGTCTCTGAGACGTAGCAACCCTGGACGCGATGCGGCTTGCTCGCGTTCGCGGGGCTATAGAGCATGTCACCGTCGCCGACGAGCTTCTCGGCGCCGCCCTGGTCCAGGATGGTGCGGCTGTCGTGCTGGGTCGCCATCGCGAGCGCGACCCGGGACGGGATATTCGCCTTGATCAGCCCGGTGACGACATCGACGGAGGGGCGTTGGGTGGCCACGATCAAGTGGATCCCCACCGCTCGGGCCATCTGCGCGATCCTGACGATCGCCGACTCGACATCACGGGGGGCGACCATCATGAGGTCGGCCAGCTCATCGATGATGCACAAGATATAGGGAAGCGTGTCCCACTCGGTGTCCGCCTGGCCGGAGAGGGCTGGTGCTCGCCGCACGGACCCGTCGCGCACGGCGGTGTTGTACGAGTCGATGTTGCGGTAGCCGAGCAACGCGAGCCGTTCGTAGCGCTGCTCCATCTCCTTGACGACCCAGTCGAGGGCCTCGGTGGCGCGCCTCGCGTCCGTGACGACCCGCGTCAGCAGGTGGGGGGCGCCCTCGTAGTAGTTCAGCTCGACCCGCTTCGGGTCGATGAGGATCATCCGCACCTGCTCTGGGGTCGCCCGGGCCAGCACCGAGGTCACGATGCCGTTCATCGTCACGGACTTCCCGGATCCCGTCGCACCGGCGATCAGCAGGTGTGGCATGGCCGCCAGGTTCACCATGACCGGGTTGTTCGCGATGTCGACGCCGAGCCCCACGGCGAGCGGATGGTGTTGCGCGGCGGCCTCGGGAGAGCGCAAGACGTCGCCCAGGGAGACAAGGTCCCGCTCGCGGTTCGGCACCTCGATCCCGATGGCGGACTTGCCCGGGATCGGCGCGACGATGCGGATCTCGGGGGTCGCGAGCGCGTAGGCGATGTCGGGCTCGAGCTTGGTGACCGCCGACACCTTCACGCTCTCGCCCAGCCGGATCTCGAACCGCGTGACGGTCGGGCCACGCGACATGTGTGACACGTGCGCGTTCACGCGGAACTGGGCCAACGTGTGCTCAAGCGCCCGGGTCATCTGATCGAGGGTGCGCTTGTTGCCTGGCGTCGCCCTCCCCGTGCGAAGCAGGTCGAGGCGCGGCAGCTGGTAATCCCCGGCGACCACCCTCGTAGGTGGCCCAAGCTTGCGCGCGGGGGACGGCGCGCCGCTGGTGTCGACGCCTCGGGGGAGCAACTGCGTGTCGCTGAGCTGCGGTTCCGCGCCGGTATCCAGGTCCAGCTCGGGTTGGGCCAGCACGGGCAGCTCGTCAGTCCCCTCGTCGTCGTCCGGGGCCAACCTATCGAGCACGACCGTGTCATCGTGCGCGGCCGGCTCACGCCGCGGGAGCCATCCACGCAGGCCAGGCGACCGAGGATCGGTCTGCCGCACGAACGCACCGGCGACCGCCTGCATCGCGACGCGTGGCGGCGTCGAGGTGACCAGCATCAGTGAGACCAGCAGCAACGTGACGAGCAGGACCACCGCTCCGGGGGTAGCCGCCAGCTGCCGCAACGGCACGGCCACCAGCGCGCCGGTGTAGCCCGAGAACTGGCCGAGCAGGTTCGTCCCGGACTCGAAGCCGAGGGGCTCCGGGGCCGCGAGGTGCCATAATCCCATCGCGGCGAGGAGCCCGAGCGCGATGCCGCTTCCCACCCGGAGGTTCGCGGGGCGTGGCTCCCGAAAGAGCAGCACCGCGGCACCGCCCAACACGACGGGCGCAACCACGCCGAACACGCCGAACAACCCGCGATACAGCCCGACCAGGAACTCCCCAGCGATACCGGCCGATCCCTGCGCGTACATCCCCAGCGCGGACAGCATCGCCAACACGAGTACGCCCACACCCCAGATATCCCGCAGCCGGTCCGGAGAAAGCGGCTCCCGAAGCGGCCTCTTCTTGACCGGCGTCCGCGAACGCTTGGCCGGCGCCTTCTTCTTGCGAGAAGCCGGCTTCGCCCGACGCGCTCGTGTGGTCTGAGAGGCCATCGAGCTTAAGGTTAACTTCTGAGCGATGGATCCGGCGACACACTGTGTCGACTCTGCAGGCGCCGCCGCCGCGATCAGTGCACAACGAACGACGCGGTAGCCGGGGAGATGAGCGGCGCTTCGGCGCCTGAGGGCAGATTGCCGTCGGTGGGCGCGTCGGTGACCCCGTCGCAGCTGGCGCCCGGGTACAGCAGCACGAGCCGCCCGCTGGCGTTTTTCGCCGACAGCGCGGGGGGTGAAAGGCTCGTGCACCGTTCTGGATCTGGCTGCGGGTTGAGCACGATGATTTTTTCGCCCTGAAATTCCGCCTCAGTCCAGAAGCAGGTCGACCCGGCCGGGCAGGACGGGTCGGCCATCGCCGGGCCGGTGAGCGTGCGCGACACCGCCACGGCCAGGACGAGGAGCAGCGCGAGGCGCGAAACGCGCAGGCGTCGTGTCATAGCAGGCTCATTCCTGATTGACCGAGGTCACGAACAGCTCACGTCCTCGACAGCGAGAGACGAGATATCATCATCGAAGCCGACAACGCTCAGGTCGTCGTAACCAAAACCCGGATCCAAGCAGATCGCGAATCCGCCATAATTGACATCGCTATATAAAACAACCACAAAAGATGTATAATTGAGCACTGAGCTCGCCCGATCATTGGCCACATCACCCACATAGGATATGGTCTCTGAGGTAGACTCCAGCAGCCCGCTGTACAGCGTGCCATCGTAGAGGCAGACTTCCCCGTCGAAACAATCCCCTTGACCCTGAGCGGTACCGACCTCCACCACTCCTACGCCAGCCGCGACCACGGTAACAAGTATGACACCTGCGAATATCCTCTTCACTCCGGTTCTTCCTGTCCCCTGCCAAGCCGTAGTCAAACAGTCATAAGCTGAACGCTTGCGAGTCCGGGATGCGCCTCGCTACGTAACGCAACCGGTCGCCCGCACGCTCACGTAGATCCGTGATCGGGGCACAGATCGCACAATCGTACACTCGGGCAGTGCCATCTTGACTCGCGGTAAGAATATGCAACCCGGTCGGGCTGAACTGCAACGAGTTGATTGCGTTACTGTGCATGGGCAGGAACGCGAGCCTTTGGCCCGTGCTCGCTTCCCATACTCCTACACTGCCGTCGACAGATCCGGTCACGACGTAGTTGCTATCACCACTGAACGCGGCATCCACGAGCCCGTTCTCGTGGCCCGTCAACGGGCTCAACTCGCGGCCGCTCATCGCGTCCCAGATCCTTGCGGTTTTGTCGTCGCTCGCGGTCACGACCAACCGACCGTCCGGGCTGAACTCCACGCTGTAGACCACGTCGGCATGGCCGCGGAGCGTATGCAGCTGTTCTCCCGTCGCCGCGTCCCAGATGCGGGCGGTGCGGTCCCGACTCGCGGTGGCGACCCGGGAGCCGTCAGGGCTGAACGCCACGTCGGTGACGAGATCGTCGTGCCCACGGAGGAGATGCGGCCGCGTAGTGGAGGCCCACTCCCAGATACGAGCGGTGTCGTCTGGCCCGGCGATCGCGACGGACCTGCCGTGAGGGTCGAACACCACGGCGTTGACCGAACCCTCGACCTGGAGCTCTGCCACCATCTCCCTGTCAGGCCCCTCCCATACGCGCACTCTGCCGTCGTTGGCGCCAGTGACGATGCGCCGACCGTCACGGTTGAAGGCAGCGCTCTCGAGCGATGGCGAGCCGATAGCGAACTCTCCGGCGGGCTCCCCGGTCGCGGAGCGCCACACCCTGGCGACACCGTCGGCGCCACCGCCGATCACGAGGTCCCCGTCGGCACTGAAGCTTGCGCTGTTTGGTGCCTTGTCCGGCCAGCTCAACACCTGCCCGATGTACGGGTCCCAGATGCGGGCAGTGCCGTCCGCGCCCGCGCTCACCAAGGTGAGCCGGGCCGGGTCGGGTTGATGGGGGCTGAACGCGAGGTCGTTCACCACGGATTGGTGACCACGGAGCTCCACGAGGGAGCCGCCGCTGGCCACGTCCCAGATCCGGATGGTCCCATCGTCGCTCCCGCTGACAATACGGGTGCCGTCCCGGCTGAAGCTGGCCACCTTCACGGGGGCTTGGACCGGCAAGGCGACGATTTCGTCTTCGCGATCGACGTCCCACACTCGTACCATCTCTCCGTCGACGGTGAGGACCCGACGTCCGTCCGGGCTGAAGACCGCTTTGTTGCCGGCGAGCGGGGTCAGCAGCCGCGGGCTGCCCCACTCCCACAGAGTTGAGCCACCAACACCACCCGCGACCACAAGCCTTCCATCCGGACTGAACACCGCCGAAGAGACGGAGCCAGCCCGTTGCGGTAACCTCACCCGTTCCACAGCCGATGCAGCGTTCCACACACGAGCGGTCCCGTCCGCGTTCCCTGTGACGATCCAGGACCCGTCCGGGCTCCAATGCGCGCTGAACACCGGCCGCTCATGACGGAGGACGAGCGGCTCTTGGTCGGAATCGACGTTCCAGACCCGGGCAGTGTCGTCGAGACTCGCCGTCACGATCCGAGACCCATCCGGGCTCCACTGCGCGTTCAGAACGTCTTGCTGGTGACCTTCCAAGATGCGCTGCTGCTGGCCAGTGCTGGCATTCCACACCCGGGCAGTGTTGTCGGCGCTCGCGGTCACGATCCGAGACCCATCCGGGCTCCACTGCGCGCTGAACACACCTTCCGGATGGCCTTCCAGAACTCGCTGTTCCACACCAGTGCGAGCTTCCCAGACCCGGACAGTGCCATCCGTGCTGACGGTCACCAAGCGCTGGCCATCGGGGCTGAGATTGGCACTGGTCACCCCATCGCGATGCCCGCTGATAATCGCCCGGACATGCGATTGTGCGAGGGAACTCGCGAGCGCTATTCGCGCTGCGGACGCGGACGGCCATACCATTGCGCCCACCGCCTTTTCCAGAGCCGCCGCGGGGTCCGTCTCGAACAGTGTTGCGGCCTCCGAAACGAGCTGCCGAGAATACGCCAGGCGAATGTTGTAGACCGCAAACGCGAATATGGCGAGCACGGCGCCACTCACGATGGACACCGCGACAAGGACCCACCGGACCCGCTGTGCCCGCCCGCGCTGCAGTTCGTTTCGAGCCCGGGAGGCGGCCAAGAATTGGCGCTCAGCCGCGGTCAGCTCACCAGGATGCGCCGCGACCCAGCGGTCCGCCTCAGGCAGCGCGTCGCCGGTCAGCAGCAGATGGTCAGGCTGGTCCTCGCTCTGCCAGAGCGCCGCTTGCCGCTGGAACGGCTGGAGATTGGTCTCACGCCACGCCGCGTTGCTGGCTTGGACCGGCTCGATCAGGCGGTCGTGCGCCAGCTCGAACCATCGCGCGCTCCCCCGGTTCTCCGCTCCTATCAGGTGCGCCTCCTGAAGCAGGCGAAGGATCAGATCGTCCTCGCCTGCCCCCTGCAGCGGCCCGACGAGCACCTGAGCACGGAGGCCCGGTTCGGCGATGAGCGCTCGATCGAACCACGTACGCAGAACCCGCTCGTCGGCGCCCGTCTCGGCGGCGATCACCCGCACCTTTTCGGCGTAGTACTCGGCCAAGGCGCTGTCGATGTCCCCAACCTCTTGGACGTCTGATTCCGTGATCCGCCTCGCGTCAGCGCGTGGCCGCTCCCACAGCCGCTCACAGACGACCTGCAGCTGTACGGGCTCGACGTACGGCCCTGGGATGTCGACCAACTCCCCGGATCGCCGCACCCGAACGCGGCTCAGGCTCTCCACGAGCCGGTCGGCCGCGGCGTCGGTGAAGTCGGCACCGGCCTCGCGTGCTGGGCCCTGGATCGCAAGCCGCGCCGCTGCCGTGCTGAGCAGGTCGAGGCGGAACGTCGTGCGCAGGTGGGTCGGGAGCAACCGGAGGTATGGGTCAAGCCCCGCGAGAAAGTCTTCGCGCATCGCAAAAAGGGTCCAGCGGCGGCGGTCACGCAAGGCGGCACCCAGCTCGGTGAGGAACGCCGACTTCACGCTCAGGTCCGTCGGGTCGGCGGCGAGCAGCTCCTCGAACTGGTCGAAGATCAGCACGACGTCGTCGTGCTCACCCGCACGCTGGTCCAAGTAGGCGCCCAGCGCCGTACCGGCCATCCCGTCGACGGCCCTACCCTGCTGAAGAGACAGCAGGGTGCTCCTCACATAGCGGTTCACCGGCGGCGCAGTGCCGTCAACCGGCGCCGGCTCCGCGCCGACGCGGATCACGGGCAGGACCAGAAAGCCCTCTTGCTCCAGCTCGGGTACCAAACCTGCCTCGATCAGCGACGTCTTGCCCGCCCCCGAGGGCGAGTACAGCAGGACGATGCGTTCGGCGATCAGGACGTCACGGAGCCTGGCCACCTCACGGTCCCGCCCGTAAAGCCGCTCGCCCCGCTGGAAGGGACGCGGTCCCACATACGGATTGAGTCGTGCCGGGGGTGGGACGAGGGTGGTCATCGCTTGAACCTCTTCCACCGGAGGCTCAGCTCCCGGATGAAGTCCTCGACGCTCCCCCAGTAGATGCTGAGCCGGATCTGGTTGGGTTGTGAGAAGTAGGTCTCCAGGTACCGGCGGGCACGCTCGGGCTCGATCGTGCGTCCTTCCTCCGGGTCGATCTGGGCCGCGACGTGCGTATATCTGTTCCATCGCCTGCCTTCCAGGCTCAGGATGCTGCGGAATAGCATCCTGAAGTCCCAGTCGTCGAGGCGGAAGCCGAGGAACAGCAGCCCCGCGTCCGTCAAGGCCCGGCGTACCGTCGGGGGAATCAGCTTTTCGTTCCTAGTCACACCAATGAGGTAGTCGAAGTAGTCGTCCTCGGTGAGGACGAGCGTGTCAAGCTCTTGGAGATGGCCGAGCAGGTGATACACCAGCGGTCGTGTGTCGCTCGGCTCGTACAGGGTGATCGGATCGTCGAAGATCGATTCAGGCCAGGTGGCTTCCTCATGCCACTGACAGAGCTCGACCTGGGGGTCCTTGCCCTCGGCGGTCAGCGCGTCGGCGAGCAGGTCTGAAGGGTGCGTGGTGACGAAGGTCTTGAGCGGCAGCCGTGCCAAGACGGCATGCGGTTCGAACTGGTCAATCTGCCGGCGATATCGCCCGACCGCCTTGATCAGCTCTTCGAGCGGCCAGTCCCGAGCCGCTGGGGGCAGATGCCGGGCGTAACGCCTCCGCAGATCGCGCTCGCCATAGGCCTTCAGCTCGTCGCGAGGAAACTGGTAGTTGAGGTTCACGGCCAGGAACTGCGCCACGTGTGGGAGGTCCTCACGGTGATGCGGCGCCATGGGAAAGTTGTATTGGCTGGCCCATCCCTGGGCGATCTCCTGGCGCGACCCCAAGATCGAGTCCGTCAAGGCCGGACCGAGCACGGGTGTGCAGCGCCCCCTGTGGATGTCGTTGAGCAGGGCGGGCCACTTGTCCCACGACTGGCCGGGTTGGCCGCCTCCGGTGCCGGGCACGTACCAGACGCGGCCGCTCCTCAGGCGCATGAACAGCACCGGCGCCCACCAATCGCGCCGATGCTTCACGGCACGCCGGGCCACGGCGAGCGCTCGGTCGATCTGGCCATCTTGGTTGAGCTGTGTGAAGAAGACCTCCATGAACTGAGCCGTTGTCTCCATCGACACATCGCCTTGCATGGCGAGCACGGCGGGAACCCCCGCCTCTGCCATCCGCGGCCCCAAGGCCGCCAACGCCCCTCGATCGGCGCTCGACGTCCCCGCGCCATCGCCCGCACTCTGGCACGACGCGAGCACCACCAGCCGCGGCGGGCGCGGCAGGTCGCGAAGCGCGTCGACGAGCTCGATCCCGGGCACCTGATGGGCCTTGCCGGTCTCGTCCTCGAGCAAGATCTGCGGCTCACCGTCAGCGAGGTACCCGTGGCAGAGCAGGAAGAGGGTGTCGTGGCCTTGCCGCAACCCGTCCACCACCCGCGCCAAGGTTGCGGCGCCAGCGGAAGCCAAGGGGGTGATGGGCATCCGCCCCATGGCGCGCTCGATCCGTTCAAGCTCTTTCGCCACGTTGATCGGCGGCAACGTGCGCCCGCCGGGCTCGTACTCGGCGAGGTCGGACGGGTTCGCGATGGCCACGAGCGCACGCAGCTCTGAGTGGGGTCGGACGCCGACGGGCCGCCAGTCAAGGCTTGCCAGGTATCGAGAGAACAGGATGCTCTCGTCCGTGAGGAGCGCGGTGCCGTCCTGGGGATCGCGGAGCGTCTCCCACCACACGGCATGCAGCTCCGAGGCAGTCGGGCCGACCAGCAACCGGACGCGCAACGGCACATCGTGGTGCTGGGCGTAGCTGCGGGCATGCTCGAAGGCTTGCCGGACCTCGTTCTCGCCGCGGAGGCCGAACAGGCTCTCGGTCAAAATCTTTCCATACGCGTCGGGCTCGTACATTCGCTCCCGCAACCGCTCGAGATCCAAGGCCACGCGTAGCGGACCTCGTGTTTCGAGCCGGTCATCGGCGCTGAAGCGCATCTCCACCACACAGCTCTTGCGGTTTTGGCGGTGCAGACCGATCTCAAGGTCGGCGTACTGCGAAGTCATGGTGTGCTCATGCCTCACTCGTCTCGTGAAGAACGCGCTGGATGAACCGCCATGCCGCAGGTAGCGCGAGAAGCGGTCCGCCTGGCAGCACCAGCCGTGCCGCGATCTCCACGCACCCGTGGAGGACCACCGCGACCTCGCGCAGCAGGGTCGCCCGCGTCGATAGCACCAGCGCGACCGTAGTCGCATGGAGCAGCGCCTCGTGCCGCTCATGCCCGGCGCGCAGGACGGTGCGTACGTCACCGAGCAGCCCCACGCGCGAACGGCCGATCATCTCGCCACCCACGTGGGTTTCCGCCAGCGATATCGGGTGGCAGGCCTGAGCGACCTGGCCGGCGGTCCTTGTGAGGCCATCAGCGACGTCTCGCCACCATCCCAGCGCAGGCTCCGTCGTCGCGAACGCGACGCCTGGGTTGAGCTTGGAGGCTGCAACCTTGCCGGACTCCTCCAGCCACGTCGCCAGCTCTGCCTCGGCCGGCACAATCGGTGCCATTGCGATGCTCGGATCGCGCAGGTACTGGTCGACGGCGCTACCGAGCCGATCAGCGGCGCCTTCCAGCCGCGCAGAAGACTCCCGCAGCCGGGCGCCGCAGGCCCGCACCCGCTTGTACGCGCGCGCGGCGTCGACCGGAAGGTCCGCCTGCCACACCTGGACGTCTCCCGCCAGGCCTCGCTCACCGAAAGCCACCGCAGCGGGGTCGTCTCGCCACAGCCCGAGCAGATCACCAGCTCGGGGTGGTCCGTCGAGCAACTGGAACGCGGCCACCGCTCACCACACCTTCGCAACCGCGAGCAGACCGGCCGCAGTGGAGCTCGCGGTCTTCAGCAGCTCGGCGCGAGCGGCCTGCGCCTGCTCCACCATGCCCAGATGCAGCGTCGCGAGCACGGGGTCGATCTCTCCGCAGTCCTCGGGGAGGAGCAGTCGCGCGTCGCCGGCAATGTGGATTCGTGAGCGGGCACGCAGCCTGGCTCCGCCACCGAACTCCTTCGTGGCGTTGTCGTACGTCACGGCCGCCAGGTCGTCGGTGACATACGTCGCCACATCGAGAACGGTGACGCTGTCTACGGCGCGCTCAAGCATGTCACCGAGGCGCTCGGTCAGCGTCTGCATAGCGGTGACGAGGCGCTCACGAGCTTGCCGCATCCCATCCCGTAACCCGAAATCCACATCAGCCGCGTCACGTGGAACGGTCACGCGCGACGACGCCGAAACCGGCGCCTCCGAGTACTCGGGCGGTAAGCTCGCTGTGATCGGACCGCTCTTGACGGTGACAGTCTCTCGGCCAGGCTGCGTGGAAGCCCTGGTCGCGGGTGCCGCGATCAGGCGCACCGCGGGATCCCCCAGGATCGCAAAGCCTCGGGCGTCGTTGTGCGCGGTCCACATCCCCGCCAGCGCCAGGTGATCCGGGCGTCTCCCGCCCTTGACCATCTCGATGGCAGTGGTCAAATCCGTCGCCAGCTCGGCATAGCGCTGGTTGAAGTATTCGAAAGCGGACCCGATCGGGTGCCCGTCCATCAGGCGGGTGAAGCAGTCCGCGTATACGGCTGTCTGCCGCTCGGCTTGAGGCCAGGCGAACGAGTACCCCCATGCCCGGTCGACATGGCTGATCACCGCGAGCGCGCCACCGTGAGGGTGGCTAAGCAGCCGTTTCGGCAGCGCCGCGACGAACGCGTGCGGCGCCAGTTGCGGTGAGATCCCGGAGGCCGTGTGCCCGTATTCGTCGAATCGAGGAGTGCCGGCTCCGAAACAGGCGAAGTGGAAGGAGATCATTCCCGCCACCCGCGCCCCGGCGGCCAGGTCGTCACCACAGAGGTAGAACGCCTCGTCGAGTGGACGCTCGGGACCCTCCGGTCCTGGCCAATCTTGACAGAGTAAGGCGCCTTGCCTGGACAGCTGCTGCGGGTGCTCACTGGGAAAGCCCACCCCGTGCGTGGCGCTGAGCAGCAGCGCGGGCGCCTGTCCGTCGCCCCCCATGACTTCCCCCAGTCGCGCCTTCGTCGCCACCTCGCCGATCAGACCCTCGATCTCCCAGTCCGCCCGAGTCTGGGAGAGCTGCTCCGTCAGGGGGATTACGAGCTCGGCCGCGCTGAGCGCCGTGGCACGGTCGCCAGGATGGCGCGTGCCGAAGAGCGTGACCCGTCGTGGGCGTTGGACCTGCCCGGTCTCGGCGGCGACGACGCCGTCCGCATAGGCGGCGTAGTCGTCGAGCCGATCGAAGTGGATGCGACCCACCGCGTATTGCACGTCGAGCTGGTACTGGAACGAATAGGGGATCGAATCGGGACTGCCGACGATGAGAAGGTAGTACGGAACCTTCTCGGGATCCGCGGGTCCTGGCCCCGCGCCTTGGCGCGCCAGGAACTCCAGCTTCGACTCACCGGGCTGGTAGCCCTTGTCCTCGACGAACTCACGGTAGTAGTGCTCGCGGATACGCCCCGCCTGAGCAAGCCGGTGATCTAACAGAGGGCGCAGACTTTGCCTCACTTCGGGATCGGCGTCACCGGCGAAGATGACCCCCCAGCCGGCCATCCCCAGATCCTTCGAGTCGATTCCCTCACGTGGGCCGAGGAACGCCTCTTTAGTCCGCCAGGCCCACCACCGCAGCTCGCTGAGATCGACGGGATCGAGCGTCTCTCCCTGCGCAAGCTTCGAGAGCGGCTCCGGGGATACGGGAGGCAGGAGGTAATGACTGCTCGATCCATCCACTCCGTTGAAAGTGAAAAGCTCACCGGTCATCCGAGTCTCTATCTTCCCGCCGCAGGATGGCGAGGTAGCCCGCGCGTACAACTTCTCCCTAAATGGGCGACGATGTCATGGAACCGTTTGCCCCCCACCCCTCAAGAAATCCGCGCCCATCTCAACAGCGCCCGAGGGGCAAGATAACACACTCAGTGGAGGATAACAGCTCTTGAGCAGGGATTTCAGGGCTCGTTTGGGGGATAGGGCGACGGGCGGCTAAACCTCTACCAGCAACGGCAGGATCACCGGGCGCCGCCCCACCTGGTCGCGCCAGAACCGCCCCAACGTCGTAGAGATCGCCCGCCGGATCACCGCGGGGTCACTCTCGGGGGCGGACCTCAGCTCGTCGGCCAGGTACTTCGCGGCGAGGTCGAGCATGACCGCCTGCTCGACCTCATAGATGATCCCCTGTTGCACGACCTCCGGCTCGCCCACGATGCGGAAGTGCTGGTCGAGAACGACGACCGCCACGCAGATGCCCTCGCTCGACAGCTTTCCGCGGTCGCGGAGGACGGCGTTGCCGACGTCGCCGACCCCGAGCCCGTCGACGAACACCCTGCCCGGCTGGAACGAGGGCCCTCTCCGGACGACACCGTTCTCGAGGATGACGGTGTCGCCGTCCTGGCAGACGAATACCTGGTCCGGTGACGTACCGGTCTCGATGGCGAGGCGGGAGTGTGCGATGAGGTGCCGGTACTCCCCGTGGACTGGAACCATGGCGGAGGCGCGGACGATGTTGTGGAAGAACTTCAGCTCCTCGGCGGCCGCGTGACCGGACACGTGGACGTCCGCGATGCCCTTGTGAACGACGTTCGCTCCTTGGCGGAACAGTCCGTTGATCGACCGGTAGATCGCGGACTCGTTCCCTGGGATCACCGACGACGCCATGACGACGGTGTCGCCCGCCTCCAGCTTGACCTGCTTGTGCTGGCCCGTCGCCATCAACGACAAGGCCGCGTACGGCTCACCCTGTGAGCCGGTGCAGACGATGACGGTCTCGTTGCGCGGCATCCGCTCGACCTGGCTCATGTCGACCACGTCGGAGTCGGAGTACCGCAGGTGCCCGAGCGACCGCGCGATCGGCATCGTGCGCAGCATGGACCGGCCCACGAAGCAGACCTTACGACCGACCTCAGACGCGGCGTCGATCGCCTGTTGGACGCGGTGCACGTGACTTGAGAAGGTCGTCACGATGATCCGCCCACGTGCCTGCGCGAACACGTCACGTAATGTGGCGCCCACCTTGCGCTCTGTCGGCACGAAGCCGGGCACGTCGGCGTTCGTCGAGTCGCAGAGGAGCAATGCGATCCCGTCGTCACCCAGCGCCGCGATATGCGGGAGATCCGTCACGCGCCCGTCGATCGGCGTCTGGTCGAGCTTGAAGTCACCGGAGTGAAAGATCGTCCCATGCGGGGTATGAAAGGCGACGGCCAACCCGTCGGGGATCGAGTGTGCGACCGCCGCGAACTCGATTTCGAACGGGCCCGTAGAGATCCGCTCTCCCGCCTCCACCTCGCGGAGGTCGGCCGAGACCTCGGGATATTCCTCTAGCTTGGCGGCGATCAGGCCGAGCGTCAGGCGGCTGGCGTACACCGGTACCTGGGGAAACTCCCGCAGGAAGAACGGCAGGGCACCCATATGGTCCTCGTGACCGTGGGTGATCACAACGCAATGGAGATCGCCGGCGCGGGGACGCAGGCGGACCCAGTCCGGGAGGATCAGGTCGATCCCGTAGTGCTCGGCATCGGGGAAGGACAAGCCCACGTCGAGCAGGGCGATCTGGCCGCCTACCTCGACGGTCGCCATGTTGCAGCCGATCTCGCCCAGGCCGCCGTAGAACGAGATCACCACGGGAGCCGTCGGGACGCGCCTCCGGTCAGCCATCTACCGCTGCTCGGGGGAGACCTGGACACCCGCCGCGACGAGCGCGGCGCGCACCGCGGCTTTGACCTCGTCGTCGGCGTCCATGAGCGGCGGCCGCACGGGGCCAGCCGGTAGGCCGAGCAGGCCGAGCGCCGCCTTCAAGGGCCCGGGGTTCGGGTCCGCCGTCATCAACGTCGTGAACAGCGGCAAAAGCCGGTGGTGGATCTCCCGCGCCTTGACCGGGTCGGTGGGGAACCGCTCGATCATGCGGGCAACGTCAGGTCCCACCAGATGGCTCGCGACGCACACCGCGCCGACGCCGCCGACCGCGAGCATCGGCAAGGTCGCGGCGTCGTCACCTGCCCAGATCGCGAAATCTTGCGGCGCGCGCGCCGCGAGCCAGGCCGTCTTGGCCAAGTCACCCACCGCATCCTTGACACCGCGGATGTTCGGCACCTCCTCGGCGAGCCTGAGCAGCGTCTGGGGCGCGATCTCGACACCGGTGCGCCCCGGGATGTTGTAGAGCAAGACCGGGAGGTTCGTCGCCTCCGCTGCCATACGAAAATGCCGGTCAAGGCCACGTTGTGATGGTCGGTTGTAATACGGCGCGACGAGAAGGATGCCATCGACCCCCAGCTCGGTCGCCTCACGAGTCAAGGCGACGGTCGCCGCGGTGTCGTTCTTGCCGGTCCCGGCGATGATCATCGCGTCTTTGCCGGCGGCCTCGACGATCGCCCCGAAAAGGTCGAGCGTCTCTGAATGCGTCAGCGTCGGCGACTCGCCGGTTGTGCCCGCCACGACCAGTCCCTCGCTGGAATGCTCGACGAGATGGGCGGCAAGCCGCTGCGCCCCGTCAAGATCCACGCTGAGATCGGACCGCATCGGCGTCGCCATCGCGGTGATTAGGGGTGGAAAGCTCAGCATGACCGCCGTCCTCCTGGGGCCTCGTGATTCCCCGAGTCTACCGGTGCGATGGCCCTGGCTCCGCGTCTGGAGCAGCGCCTGGGGCGAGCCGGAAACCGACGAGGAAACGCGACCCCCCCTGGGGCACTGGCTCGTAGCGAACCTGCGCGCCCATCGACTCGCAAAGCTGGCGCACGAGGGGGAGCCCGACGCGTGTGGCGTTCTCACGTCCATGCCCTGCCGTGGCGCTCGGGGGGTCGAATATCCGCCTCGCGATCTCGGGTGGGATGCCCGGCCCGTCGTCGGTCACGACGAGCACGCCTCTGGCGCCGCTGGACACCGCGGTCACGTGCACACGTGTCCCCGGTGGGGTATGCACCACCGCGTTCTCCAGCAGGTTGAGCACGACCCGGCGGGCGGCGCGGCGGTAACCGACGACGCGGATCGGGGGCACGTCGACCTCGACCTGGTGGGACTGGACGCGATCACCGAGGCCGTGCACGCAGTCCTGAACCGTTCGACGCAGCAGGATGGGTTCGGGCCGCTCCTCCCCCATCTCTATCAACGAGCCGACGTCGGCGAGCTGGGACACCTCCGAGTCCAACTTCGCGAGCCGGACCCGCAGCGCACTGGACCGTAGCTGCCGCTCGTGCTCGTCCAGCGGCTCCTCCAGCTGGTCGGCAAGCGCTTCGACCGCCCGGAGCGACTCACTCGCCTCCTCCGCGGCCTGCCGCAGCAGGTCGCGCCCGCGCCGCCCGCGGGCGCGGTCCGCCTCGGCCGCGGCGCCCGCGGTGATGATCAGCTCGTGAAGCCGGCTCGCATATGTCCCCGACAGGTAACCCACGCTGACGAGACCGGCCAGGCTCACGAGGAAGATCGGAAGGCGTTCGTCCAGGTCACCCCTGGATTGCGGGATCAGGAACTGCGCGACCCCCAGCCCGGCGGTAAGCAAGGTGAACCCGGCCGCGGCGGCCGGCCCCAACAGCAGGCCGGCGCTGACGACGACGATCGCCTGGAGCAGGATCAACCCTGAGCCGGCGCCACCCAGGTAGGCGACGACCCCACCGAGCACCAGCGCGTCGGCGACCAGTGAGCAGACGACGGACGCGCGTGGGTACTCATTCGACCTCACGAAGTAGGCGGTGGTGACGACCGCGAGGACAGGCACCCCAAGCGCCAGGGGCCATACCTCCCAGCCGAGCAATCCGAACAACACGGCCACGCCGACGATGTACGCCGCCCCGCCCACCGCCCGCACGAACCCGAACCTGCGGAGGAGCACGTCGTCAGGCGTAAGCAGCCGAGGACCGTCGGTCATCGCGAGGATGGTAGTCCTCGCGGCACGCTGCCTGGGGATGTTGTGTGCGGGATCGCCGCCATATATGGCGGCGATCCCGCACACATCTCAGCGGGGGGTGGCCGCTCGGCGGGCCTCGGCTTGGCGTTCGGCGTCGAGGCGCTCGAGTGGGGCGGAGTCGTGGTTGACGAAGGACATCATCTCGGCGACGGCGCGGTGGCCGGCCTGCTCGGCGATCAACGTGTGCATGCGCTGGCAGATACGCCGGTACGAGGGATGACCCTGCGGAGTCGTCCGCAGCTCAAGCATCTGCATCGCGGCTCGTGCGTTCAGCTGGATGGAGTAGCGGACCCGCCACGCGAACCCGACCGCGTACTGCGCCTGGCGCGGAAAGTCCGGGTACAGGCGCTCCCACAGGCCGGCCTGGCGCGCCATCGCCTGATGCCAGGTCTTCGCGACGCCGGCCTCCGCGATCTCGATCGGCATGTCATAGCCGTGCCGCGGCGACAGCTCCTGCCACTCAATGGTCAACAGGCGGTGCCGCTGCAGATCGCGGAATGCCCCATAGTCGCTGCGCACGTCGAACCGGTAGACGAGGCGCTCCAGCGCGCGCCCGGGCTTGTGCCGCCGGTTGCTCCGGTCGCCCACGTAGGCGCGGGCGACGCGCGCCCGCTCTTCGCCGCTCATCCGACTGACCACCTCACGCAGCTGCGCCTCTGGGAGGTGGCTGTGAGGGTAGAGCATGCCCGTGACGAGCTCGACATCGGCGTCGGCGGTCCAAGCCACGAGCTGGACGTCGGGAGCGCTCGCGGGCACAACGCCCGCGAGCAGCTCCTCCGCGACCGCGCGCGTGCCAGCCCGCGTGCCCGCGAGGTACTGGCTCCACACGCCGCCACGGTCCGGGCGGTCGACCCGTACCAAGAAGCTCGGGATCACCCGGCGGAGCTCGCCGAGCATGAGGTCGCCGACCTCACGAGCCTCGGCGAGATCATGGCTCTGAAGGCGCAGGAGCATCTGCTCGTACGCCTGGCCGCTCGCGAAGATCCCGACGTTCGAGACCGTCGCCGCGGGCAAGAGCCCGCGGAGCAGGTCGCACACCTTGGCGCGGATCGCATTGCGGTAGACCGCCTCTGAGGTGTCGCCGCCGGACGGGAACCGCTCGCGGACCCACGCCGCCATGGGCTCGAACAGCGCCGAGTAGGCGGCGAAGACGGCGTCGAGCTCGCGGGCGTAGTCCACGCGGTACCGAGACGCGCGGATGTCGGGGTCATGGTAGTAGCGGTAGCGGCCACCGGGCCGGTCGTCGTACCGCATGTACCGTGTCGACTGCTCCAGGTAGGCACCCAGCCGTCCCCACTCAAGCACCTTGGTCAGCAAGTTGGACGCCTGCTCCACCGCCACGTGCGCGCCACCGAGCTGCGCCACCGAGTCATCCCCGTACTCGGCGAAGACCCGCCCGTAAAGCCGCCCCGCACGGGTACCGGCCTCGTCGACCGGGTGCACGACCGCACCCGCCTCAAGATCGCCGGCGAACTCGTCCAGCAATAAGCGGCGCAGGCTCTTCGGCGACCGTGAGTACCGGGCGAACAGCGCCCCCTTCACCACCTCCGGCAAATTGACCAGCGCGAACACCGGCCGGTCCACGTTCGTGACGTAACGACACAACACCTCCCGCTCAGCAGGTGAGAACCCTTCGACGTAGCCGCTCACAACCAGAGTGTACGAAGGGGGAACGATCCGCGGCAGCCGGTGCCGGCGGCGAAGCTCGCGGCCGGTTTCGATCTACCGCCGACGTACCTAAACACGCAACTGCAGGCGCTGGCCAGGGCAGGGATCGTCACCTCGGTTCCAGAGCGAGGGGCGGTTTCCGGCTGGCCCGCCATCCCGAGATGATCACGCTCATGGACGTCGTCGCCGCGATCGAGGGGCCAGAAGACGCCTTTCGATGCACCGAGATCCGGCAGCGTGGAGGCCGGCGCGGGGACGCCGGCACACAACTTCCGCACCCGTGCGCGATCGCGACCGCGATGCGCACGGCTGAGCTCGCTTGGCGGCGTGCCCTGGCAGCGCAGACCTTGCCCGGCGTGCAGGTCGCAGTCGACCGTCACGCGCCGCAGGCGGGCGAGCGCACGCGGCGGTGGTACGCGCGGAACTGACCGAAATGAACAGAAGGCACCATGCAAGCACGGATGGACAACTTGCAGAAGGCCGCACCAGAGGGCTACCGGACAATGCTCGGCTGGAGTCCTACCTGAGGCGCAGCAGTCAGCCGCACCGCACTCTCGAGCTCGTCAAACTGCCGGCAAGCCAGATCAACGGGTGTGGGTTCCGCGCCGGCTGAGCGTATCTGCACGTTGACTGGCTGGGCGCTCGGGTATCGTTCCGACTTCTCCTGCTAGGCGGTGGCTCGCGTTCTCGTCCCCGAACAGGGATTTCGGGGCACATACACCCCTAAATCCCTGTTCGGGGAACCCCTTGCGCCTGACACGCCTCGCCGGGCCGGGGCGCAGCCCCGTTAGTCGGCAAGGTGAACTCCACGGCGACGTCCGCGCCCGCGTCAAGCACCAGGTCCAGACGGTCACCGGACCCAACCCGAGCAACCAGGTCCAGATCCGGGTCAGCCTCCACCGCATCGCACACCCTGCTCCCCATCCGCCCCCGAGCACCGACCACCGCCACCCGAGTCATCACGCTACCTCGACATAGCGATCGAGGGACTGCTCGGTCAGGTCGCCGTCCGGGGTCACGACCGCAAGCGTGAACGGACCGGTGAGCAGCAACTGGGCGACCTTGCGCACGTCGTCGGCGGTGACGGCCTCGACCGCCGCGATCATCTCATCCAAGCTCAGCAGCGCGGCCCCCGTCACGAGCGCATTGCCCAACCGGGTCATGCGGCTCCCGGTGTCCTCAAGCGACAGCACCAGCGAGCCAGCCAGATGGCCACGGGATCGTCCCAGCTCGCGCGCCAACCGTCATCGCGAGGATGGGAGACCTCGCGCCCCGGCGTGGTCAGAGGCGGCGCGCTGCCACCGGTGACTGCTATCCCAGAAGGGAACCTTCGCAGGAAAACCCCGGAGCTCGGCGCCTGCGTCATCGTGCAAAAACAGCCGTCCTACTGACGCATTTCCGAGGGGGCGTAACCCTGGTACAAATAGCGTATCTTTGCTCGCGCCTCTCCCCATCTCATATGCAAAGGTTTAGGTTCAAGCCGAGCCGGAAGAGATTCAATCACCGCGCTCACGCCAATCAGGTCTTGATATCACCGCCGCGATCCCACGACCCGCCAACAACTCCCCAGACGCCAACAGCCACACACACCCTGACCTGGGCGCAACCCTCGCCAAGGCTGTGCCCACAGGCGCACCAAGACCTGGCCGGCCCGCCACGCCACCCAGCATGCACCGCCGGCCCCTATGCCAACCAAATGCCAACCAAGACGACGCAGAGGAGCGCACGATGAACAGCCAACCCAGTCCCCTCCCCCGCTCCCGCCGAGCCCGGCCACGCAGGGCAAGCCTGACACTACCCGCCGCCGCGCTCACGCTCCTCACCCTCCTCGCGACCCCAGCCCACGCCGCCGACATCACCTGCCAACCCGGCAGCAGCTTCAACATGCCCTGCGCAGGCACCGACGCGGACGACACGATCACCGGCACCGACGGCCCCGACATCATCGCCGGTTTCGGCGGCAACGATACGATCAACGCCCTCGGTGGCGATGACTTTGTCGACGCTGGCTCAGGCGATGACTTTGTCGACGCTGGCTCAGGCCGTAACACGATCGACGGCGGCCCAGGCACCGACGCTTGCGTCTTTGCGCTGACGCAAAACTGTGAGGATACCAATCCTACCCCGCTCTTTTGATCCGCGCGGCTTAGGCGCGGCGCGCCTTTCGGTGGGTGGCGCCGCCACCCACCGAAAGGGCAGCTTACCAGTCACCCCGCCTGCGCCGAGCACGGCTCAGCGGGGGCTGGCCGCTTGGCGGGCCTGGGTGCGGCGTTCGGCGTCCAATCAGCGAGCGTGAACCCGCCAATGTTTTCCCCCATGGCGAAAGTGTACGAGGAGAAAGGAGCAGCCCGCGCGGCAGAGGCGATGGCTGAGCCGGACACGCCGGCCTCGACGCTGTACCTTCCGGACGAGCTGCAGCGTTCACTGCGACCTCGCGGCGCCACAAGGACGGTCACAGGCACAGTTGATCCGCGAGGTGCTCGGTGAGTTCGTGAGGCGAGAGGGTCGGCCATGGCCTCGCTCGATCGGCATCATTCGTCAGCCGGGACTTCGTCTGTCGCGAGAGGGAAAGATCACGCTGCGGATCTGATTGATGTGGAACCGGCGTAAGTCAAGTGCCGTGCCGGCCCACAGCATTGTCACACCCCCAGCGTATTCTCCCGGCATGCGTATCATCGACCTGTTCGCTGGAGCTGGTGGCCTTTCCGAGGGTTTTCGCCAGTCAGGGCACTTCGTCTTGGCCGGCGCCGACATCGATCCGGACGCATGCGCGACCTACAGGCGTAACTTCCCCGACTCGGAGAACATCTGTGGAGATCTGCGGCAGGGCGACATTCGAGAGCGGGTGCTGGCGGTTGCCGAGTCCGCTGACGTCATCGTCGGCGGCCCGCCCTGTCAAGCCTTCAGCCAAGTACGTAACCACAGCCGTTTGATCGACGATCCGCGCAACAGCTTGTATCGCGAGTTCGTCCGAATCGTCGCCGAGGCACGACCGCTCGCCCTGATCATGGAGAACGTGCCAGGGTTCGCCCAGATGGGGGTGCGAGAACAGGTTGCCAGTGACCTGAGCCTCGACGGCGAGTACATCGTCCTACCGCAGCTGGTTGATGCCGCAGATTTCGGCGTTCCGCAGACGCGCAAGCGGCTTGTCTTCATCGGGGTACGCGCTTCGCTGAGAATCGAGCCACCGAAACTCGTTGGTACAGGGGCAACCACTGCATGCGGGCTGATGAGGCTGGGCAGCGGGCCCGTGCGTTACGAGGTCGCACCACAGAACGGCCTCCTCGGCCTCGTCGGTCACCTGGCGGAACGCCTTGCTGACCCTGAGGACGAGACGGTCGTCACGGCGGCTCAGGCGCTGAGTGACCTCTGCGCTTTACGGGCGGGCACGCGGCAGGACACGATGCCCGCTGAAAACCTGCCGCCACCGCTCTCGCGATATCAGAAAGCAATGCGAGAAGGATTGAGTAGCCAGGTCACGAACGTCAGCGTGCCGCGCATCAACCCCGATACGGTGCTTCGACTCGGTGGCATCCCGGCCGGCGGGAACTACCGCGACCTCACGCAGAACCTGCGGCGCCGGTACCTGACAGGGCAGAAGTGGGGGCCCCACACCGGGTCAGGTCGCCTCGACCGTCGCCACTACTATGCGTACCGGCGCCTGCATCCCGACCTCTGGAGCTGGACACTGAACACCAAAGCTGACTCGGTCTACCACTACCGGGATCCCCGTGCGCTCAGCGTTCGCGAGTTCGCGCGTCTCCAATCCTTCCCAGACAACTTCACCTTTGTGACGGATCCAAGGACCGGTGAGCTCCCCGGACGCCTCCCAAACGGCGCGACCCACTCTCGCTACCGCCAAGTCGGCAATGCGGTGCCGCCACGCCTTGCTGCCGCAATCGCGGTGGCGCTAGAGGAAACCCTCGAAGCGGCGCACGCACCGCATCAGAGCCAGCGGCAGCAGACGGTGAGACCGTGAGCCCGGAGCGGGTCGCGGCGCATGCGAACCGCGCGTTCGGTGAGGCCAACCGTGCCTTGGCGCTTGAGCGCTACTTCGCCTCGGCCCGCCCAGTTACCACTGCCTCTGCTTGGCAACACATCTACCGCCTGCTGCTGTGGATAGATCCGACGACGGGGCTGGCGCATTGTTATGAGTCGGACAAGAGCCAGCCAGGCCGACCGTGGTACGCTCGTTCATTGGCCTTCCACACTTGGGTCGCTGACCAGCTTGGCTCGCAACCAGCAACGCTTGCGGACGAGATCGACTGGCTGTTCACAACGGCGGCCGAGGATCTGGCCGCATCTGCCGCGCGCATCCTGGAAGCGCGAGCGTACTCGCTGCCGAGCAGCGAGCTTCCTACGCTGGTCAGGACATCCCAGAGCCTGGTCAAGACCCCGAGTTGGCGCAGCTCGTTCTCGACGCTCTCGCCGACTATCTCTCGCACAGCCCACCACCCGCCGTGCTGCGCAATCTGGTACAGCGCATCCGCGCGTACGTCGGCCAAGAAAACAAGCGTAAGAACCTGCTTGGCGAAGGCTTCGAGGACGTGCTAGCCGCGATCTTGACTCGTATCCCAGGTATCGCCGGTAACGTCCGAACACGCTCACCGCTCGGAGCGCTACCTGGCTTCTACACCCCTCCCGTAGGCGCGAAAGCCGAGCGCGTCGATCTGAGCATCGTGCAACCATCGGGAAGGCGCATCATTGTCTCGGCGAAGTGGTCGATCCGGGCCGACCGCGAACGGCAGTTTGTCGTTGACTTCACCAACTACGTTCGCCTAAACGCCGCAGCGACTCCCTTTGAACATGTTCTCGTCACCAACGAGTTCGACCCCGCCCGCCTGAAACGCAATTGCGAGACCCAAGCTCAGAATGCACCGCTTTTCACGAAGATTGTCCACGTGAATCCCGAAGCTGTGGTGGCCGCCTACGGTGACCGGCTTCGCTCCGGAGCGCGCGAAGCCGTCGAGCACATTCGATCGGGTCGGTTGATGAGCTTGCAGGCTTGGCTGGAGCACTTGACCGCACCGGGATAGGGTACGCCGGATGGTGAAACAGCAAGGAGTCGACCCCCAGCCACGCGAGCCCAGGGAAGCACCATCGTATGCCTCGTCACCGGGCGTGCGTCGCCGCATGCAACTACAGAAAACCCGCGATACTGCTCCGGAGCTTGAGCTGCGGCGGCGGTTGCACGCGCTCGGCCTCCGCTACCGTGTCGATGCTCAACCGCTTCCGGAGCTGCGACGACGCGCCGACGTGGTGTTCACTCGTGTGCGGCTGGCAGTTTTCGTCGATGGTTGCTTCTGGCACGGCTGCCCGGACCACGGCCGGCGCGAACACTCGATCAACGGCTGGTACTGGCCAGCCAAGATCGCCGGCAACCGCGCCAAAGATGCCGATACCAATGAGCGGCTACGCGCGTCGGGCTGGGAGGTCGTCCGAGTTTGGGAGCACGACGATATGAGGGAGGTCGCTCAGCGAGTGGCCGACCTCGTCGCCAAACTCCGCGAGGGCCATAAGGGTTAGTCGAGTAAGGCCTCTAGGCCGACGGTGAGGCCGGGGAGGGAGGGGATGCGCTTGATGGCGCGTAAGACGCCGGGCATGAAGGAGGAGCGGTCGATCGAGTCGTGGCGGATCCGCAAAGTCTGGCCAGGGCCGCCGAACGTGACCTCGTGGGAGGCGACGAACCCCGGCATCCGCACGCTATGGACGGGGACGCCGTCGACCACGAGGCCGCGAGCGGGGTGCCCGTCAGCGGGAGGGGGCGGCGCCGCGTGGTCCCGGCCGTTCTTCGCGCGAGCGGCGGCGATCATCTCGACCGTGCGCAGCGCCGTGCCGCTGGGGGCATCGACCTTGCGCTCGTGGTGCGACTCGACGACCTCGGCGAAGTCGAGGTACCGGGCGGCCAGCTCGGCCATCCGCATCATCAGCACGGCGCCGACGGCGAAGTTGGGCGCCACGAAGCAGTTGGCCGGGCCGGTGAGCGCCTCCAACTCGCGGAGGTCGTCGGGCGACAACCCCGTCGCGCCCACGACAGTGTGCACACCGCGTCGCAACAACCAGGCGGTATTCGCCTTGACGGTGGTCGGCAGGGTGAACTCCACAGCGACGTCCGCGCCCGCGTCGAGCACCAGGTCGAGACAGTCACGGGACCCGACCCGAGCGACCAGATCCAGGTCCAGGTCGGCCTCGACCGCGTCGCACACCGTCCCACCCATGCGCCCACGAGCGCCGACCACCGCAACCCTCGTCATCACGCCACCTGGACGTAAGGCCCGAGGTCCTGCGCCGCCAGGTCACCGTCCGGGCTTATGACCGCGAGCGTGAACGGACCGGTGAGCAGCAGCTGGGCGACCTTACGCACGTCGTCGGCGGTGACGGCCTCGACCGCGGCGATCGTCTCGTCCAAGCTGAGCAACGCGGACCCCGTGACCAGCGCATTGCCCAAGCGGGTCATCCGGCTTCCGGTGTCCTCAAGCGACAGCACCAGCGAGCCGGCGAGATGGCCGCGGGACCGCTCCAGCTCGGCGTCGGTCAGTCCCTGTTCCGCGGCCTTGACGAGCTCGACCCGGATCACGTCGAGGACCTCGAAGAGGCGCTTCGGAGCCGTCCCCGCGTAGATCGCGTAGGTGCCCGCGTCGACGTGCATCCCGTGGTAGCTGTAGACCGAGTAGGCCAAACCGCGCCGCTCGCGAACCTCCTGGAACAACCGGCTGGCCATCCCACCGCCGAACGCCTGGTTCAGCACGCCGGCCGCGTACCGGTAGTCGCTGCCTCGGTCGAGGCCCCGCCCCCCGAGCACCATGTGCGCTTGCTCCGTGGGGCGGGTCCGTATCAAGACCTGAGGTCGCGCGACACCGCGCGGCGCGGCGCGGCGGATGGTCACCTCGGCGCGGGCCGGCACGAGTGGCTCCAATGACTCCGCGACCAGCTCGACGACGCGGTCGTGCTCTACGTTGCCAGCGACGGCCACGACCAGGTTAGCGGGGATGTAGTGCCGCTTGTAGTAGCGGTGGACCTGGTCACGGGTCATGTTCGTGATGGTCTGCTCCGAACCGAGCACCTCACGACCCAACGGGTGCTCACCGAAGTAGGCCTGGGTGAACACGCTGTGCACGAGATCGTCTGGTGTATCGATGTGCATGCGGATCTCTTCGAGCACCACATGGCGTTCGCCGTCGACGTCCGCCCGGCGGATGAGGGCGGACGTCACCATGTCGCCGAGGAGGTCGACGGCGAGCGGGAGGTCACGGTCCAAGCAGTGCGCGTAGAAGCACGTGTACTCCTTGGACGTAAACGCGTTCATCTCGCCACCGACCGCATCGATCTCCTCGGCGAGCTGAAGCGCGCTCCTCCGCCGCGTTCCCTTGAAAAGAAGGTGCTCCAAGAAGTGGCTCGCGCCGGCTACCGGCCCACGCTCGTCGCGTGAGCCTACGCCGATCCAGTACCCGACGGTGACCGAGCGGACGTGTGGCATCGCCTCGGTGACGACCCGCACACCTGATGGCAGGGTCGCCAGGCGGATACCGTCCGTCACCTCGCCCCCTGTCGCCACCTGATGGTCGCTCACGTGCGCCGCCGGCGGCGACGGCGGATGGCGCCGTCCTCGCCGTCATCGTCGTCGAAGGACCGATCGCGTACCCGTTCACGTTGCGGGACCCGGTCGGGCGGCGCTTCACCGCGCCCCTCGCGCCGGCGCTCACGCGGCTGGCCGGCGCTCGCGCCCCCTCGATCAGCGCCTCGGTCACCACCGCGCGGGGCGCGGTCCCCGCCTCGGTCACCACCGCGCGGGGGGCGGTCCTCGCGGGCTGGCGGGCGCGCGGGAGACGGGCCGTCAGGGCCATCGACGAGGTCGAGCGAGAACTTCCTGCCGTCCTTCACCTGGGTGACCTCGACCCACATCTTGTCGCCAACCTGTACGGCCTCGTCGGCGTGAGCGAGACGGCGGTTCCCGCCCAGCTTCGAGATGTGCAGCAGGCCGTCGCTGCCCGGGGTCAGGGAGATGAAGGCGCCGAAGTCGGCGGTCTTCACTACCGATCCGTAGTAGCGCTCGCCCTCCTTCGGGACCACCGGATTGGCGATTGCCCGGATCCGGTCAAGGGCGATCTGAGCGCGCGCCGAGTCGTTTGAGTAGATGTGCACGACTCCGCGGCCGTCGATGTCGTCGACGTTGATCTCCGCGCCCGACTCCTCGGTGATCTCGCGGATGATCTTGCCCTTGGGCCCGATGACCTCGCCGATCTTGTCACCCGGGATGTACTCGACGAGCACTCTCGGCGCGTGCGGGTTCATCTCCTGGCGCGGCTCGGCGATGCAGTCGGTGATGACGTCGAGGATCTGCAGGCGCGCCTCGCGCGCCTGGTCCAGGGCTTGGGCGAGGACGTCGGCGGGGATGCCCGACAGCTTGGTGTCCAGCTGGAGGGCGGTCACGAACTCGCTCGTCCCCGCGACCTTGAAGTCCATGTCGCCGAAGGCGTCCTCGGCACCCAGGATGTCCGTCAAGGTCGTATAGGTACCCTCTTCGCTGATCAGGCCCATCGCGATGCCCGCCACGGGAGCGAGCAGCGGGACGCCCGCGTCCATCAGCGACAACGTCGATGCGCACACGGAAGCCATGGACGTCGAGCCGTTCGAGCTCATGACCTCGGAGACGAGCCTCAACGCGTAGGGGAACTCCTCCGCGTCGGGGATGACCGGCAGCAACGCGCGCTCGGCGAGCGCGCCGTGCCCGATCTCACGGCGCTTCGGGCCTCGCATGAAGCCAGTCTCGCCGGTCGAGAACGGGGGAAAGTTGTAGTGGTGGATGTACCGCTTCTCCGTGTCCGGGTCGATCGTGTCGAGCCGCTGCGCGTCGCGCAGCATCCCCAGCGTCAGCACGTTGAGCACCTGCGTCTCGCCGCGCGTGAACAGGCCGGAGCCGTGCGCTCGGGGGAGCAAGCCGACCTCGGCCGATAACGGCCGGATGTCCTTCGGCCCACGGCCGTCGATGCGGACGCCCTCCGTCACGATGCGGCGGCGGATCAGCTTCTTCTCCAGCGACCGGAACGCGTTGCGGGCCTGGCGCTCCAGCTCGTCATCGTTGACCTCGAGGTCGCCCGCGTCCTGGAAGGCGGCGTCGATCCCGGTCTCGCGAAGCGCGTTGATGTGCTCGTTGCGTGCGGTCTTGTCCAGGGACGCGTCCGAGAGCACCTTCTGGAGGTCGCCCGCGACGGCCGACTCGATGGTCTGGTAGACCTTCTCGGCGTACGCCGGGTAGAGCGGCAGCGAGGGAAGAGGCTGAGCCGGTTGCTTGGACAGGAACTCCAGCTGCAGGTCGCACAGCTGGCGCAGGTAGCCTTTGGCCTCCGCCAGGGCATCACCGAGCACCTGCTCGGTTGGCGCTGTCCCGCCCGCCTCAAGCAGCTCGGCCGCCATGCTGGTCGCTTCGGCCTCGACCATCAAGATGTCGATGTCGTCGCTGTCGGTATTGAGCCGGCCCGCGACGACGAGGTCGAAGACGATGTCCGTGCTGAGCTGGGGGAACGTCGGGAACGGAATCCACGTCCCATCCGCGAGCATGCCCATGCGCAGCCCGGCGACCGGGCCGTCGAACGGGATTCCCGCGAGCATCGTCGCCATCGACGCGGCGTTGATCGCAAGCACGTCGGGGGTGTGAACCTGATCGGCCGACAGGGTCGTGATCAGGATCTGAATCTCGTTGCGCAGGCCTTCCGCGAAGGTCGGGCGCATCGGGCGGTCGACCAGGCGCGAGGTCAGGATGGCGTTCTCGCTCGGTCGTCCCTCCCGCTTGAAGAACCCGCCGGGGATCTTTCCGGCGGCGTACATCTTCTCCTCGTAGTCGACGGTCAGCGGGAAGAAGTCGAGATGCTCCTTCGGGCTCCGGCTCGCCGTGGACGTACAGAGCAGAATCGTCTCGCCGAGGTAGGCGACGACCGCGCCGCCCGCCTGACCGGCGAGCTTGCCGCTCTCGAAGCGAATCTCGGCGTCACCGATCGCGGCCGTGGCGGCGACGGTACCGAGTACTGCGGTATCCGACATGGGTTGGGTCTCCTCTCGCGGCGCGTGCCGCGCCGCACGGTGCGCCGCCCCCGGCCCCGGGTAGCCCCAGTTCCCAGTGGTGGGTGCTGCGGCTCAACGGCGAGGGGGCGGCTGCCCCCCACGCGACGACCGCAGCACTCACCACTGACAACTGACGCCTCCTTGCCGTGTCCGGGCGGCGCGAGATCATTTAGCTCGTGACGCCGCTGTTCGAGCTCGGCGTCGCGGGTGTTGCATTCAACGGCGGAGCCCAAGGCGCTGGATCAGCGACCGGTAACGCTCGACGTCATTCTTTGCGAGGTAGGCGAGCAGGCGGCGCCGGCGGCCAACCATCTGAAGCAGACCTCTTCGCGAGTGATGGTCCTTCTTATGAACCTTCAGGTGCTCGGTCAGATGGTTGATCCGGGCGGTCAGTAGGGCCACCTGGACCTCGGGTGATCCCGTATCACCTGCGGCGGTCGCGTACTCCTCGATGAGCACGTCTTTGTTCGGGACAACGCCCTTCGTCACTGCATTCTCCTGTAGCTCACGGTCCCGCCGGATGGCACGCTACGCGCGTCGGGGACTGGGGGGCGTCCTCCCCGCTGGCGCCATTACCGGCTTCAGCGGCACCCAGATACGGGCACGACATATCGTCGTTCTAGGGGGAACGACTCGGGCTATCCTAGCCGCCGAGGTGGGACGGCAACAACAAGATGATATGAGGGAGGTGAATCCGCTGGTCACAGTAACCCTAGGACCCTGCGGGCGCGGGCGACGTCTGCCCTCATCTGGGTGATGAGCGCATCCGCCGAATCGAAGCGGAGCTCGTCCCGTAAGCGGTGACGGAAGTCCACGGCGACCGACATCCCGTACAGGTCGCCGGACCAGTCGAGCAGGAACGACTCGACACGCAGGTCCTGGCCGCCGAACGTAGGGTTGACGCCCACGTTCGTGGCGCACGGATGGGACGTGCCGTCGGGCAGGTGGCAGACGCCGGCGTAGACACCCCGCGCGGGGATGGCGAGACGCCGGCTGGTCTGGAGGTTCGCGGTGGGGAAGCCGAGGGACTTTCCTCGCGCGTCTCCCCGCACGACGATCCCGTCGACCACATGGGGGCGGCCGAGCATCTCGTCGGCCCGCTCGACGTTCCCGACCTCCAGCGCCGCGCGGATCTCGGAGGACGAGATCACCTGGGCATCCGCCTCCAGCAACCCGACGCCCTCGACGGTGAAGCCGCGATCCGATCCCAGATCGTCGAGAGCGGCGACGTCCCCCGCGGCCTTGTGCCCGAATCGGAAGTTCGCGCCGACCACCGCTCGCACCGCTCGCAACGGGCCGACGAGCACGTGGTCCACGAAGGCTGCGGGCTCCAGGTGCCGCAGCCAATCGCTGAACTCGAGCACGACCACCAGATCGACACCCTGAGCCGCGAGTGTCTGGGCGCGCCGGTACAACGTCATGAGAAGCGCCGGTTGGCTGCCCGGGTTCACGACCTCCATCGGGTGCCGGTCGAACGTTACCACCGCACTTCGAATCCCCAGGACCCGACCCTGCCGTACCGCCTGCCGGATGATCGTCTGGTGCCCACGATGTACCCCGTCGAAGAAGCCAACCGACACGATCGAGGGCGCCGGACTGACCTCCTCCAGCCCGCGCACCACACGTCCAGGCGGCTGCGTCACGGCCCCGCCGTCCCCAACACGATGAGCGGTCGGGCCCTGCTATCACGGTCTGAGACCATCGCGAGCAGGTTGCCACGAACATCGAGGACGGCGACCGGACCGGTGATGCCCGTCGCGGCCAAGGGACGGCCGTTGGTGACGTCCCGGGCGGCCTGCGAGTCCACCGTCATCGACGGGTAGTCGGCAACCGCCTCGGCGGGGGTCAGGATGGCCTCGGCGAGCTGCCCCGCGACGCCCAGCTCCCGGAGCTTGGAGAGCTCGACCGCGTCCTCCAACGAGAAGCGCCCAGACGCCAGGCGACGCAGGGTGGCCAGATGGGCGCCGACTCCCAACCGCTCCCCCACGTCTGCCGCCAACGTGCGGATGTAGGTGCCGGACGAGCACGTGACGAGGAACGCGGCCTCGGCTCGCGGGCCTGGCTCGAAGTCCTCGAGCACGATGTCGTGAATCTGGACCTTGCGGGGCGGACGCTCGACGATCTCTCCCCGGCGGGCCTTCTTGTAGAGGCGCTCACCGCCGACCTTCACCGCGGACACCATGGGCGGCACCTGTTCGATCTCCCCCACAAAGCTCTTGAGCGCCTCGCAGAGCCGCACCTCGTCGACCGCGGACGCATCTCGTTGTGCGGTCACCTCGCCACTCGCGTCGAGCGTGGTGGTCTCGACGCCGAGGCGCACCCGCGCATCGTAGGTCTTCGTCGAGGCCTGCAGATAGGGAACGAGCCGTGTCGCCCGCCCCAGACAGACGACCAGCACACCGGTCGCGTCGGGATCGAGCGTGCCCGCGTGGCCAACGCGACGGTGCCCGGCGATCCGGCGGACGGCGGCGACGACGTCGTGAGAGGTCATCCCCCCGGGCTTGTCGACAACGAGCACCCCGTCCACGATCACCCGAGGAGGAGCGCCGGGTGGGTGGGGAGGCGCTCCACGACGGCCGCGACGATGTCGTCCAGCGCACCGGTCGTGGTGAAGCCGGCGGCGGCGGCATGACCGCCACCGCCCAGCTCGGCGGCGATCCGGCCGACGTCGACGCTGGTCCGGCTGCGCAGTGAGACCTTCCAGAGCGACGCTCCGGTGTCGGCATCGCCGCGGGACTGCTCCTTACACACGCAGGTGCACGCGCAGGACTCGATCCCGCGGAGCACCGCGACCAGGCCTTCCGCCTCCTCCATCGTGATACCGAGCTCACAGAGGTCGCGCTGCCGCACCACCGTCCAGACCAGTCCGACGTCCGGAACCAGCCGGGCACGCTCCATCGCGCGACCGAGCATCTTCACGTACCCGAAGCTTACAGACTCCCAGATGCGCTGGTTGATCGCCGCGTGATCGATGCCGTGTGCGATGAGCCGAGCACCGAGCTCCATCACCTCGGGGGTGGTCGACGCGTACCCGAAGCGACCGGTGTCGGTCACGAGCCCCACGTAAAGGCACGTCGCCACCGCGTGGTCGAGGCTCGCGCCCATGCACCGGATCAACCGCTCGACCAGCACGGCGGTCGCGGCGGCCTGACCGTCGACCAGCCGGATGTCGCCGAACGGTACCCCGTTGGCGTGATGGTCGAGGACGATCACACAGCCGGCGGCCTCGGCGCTCGACCGGAGCTTGCCGATCCGTTCCACCGACGCACAGTCGAACACCACGAGCACGTCCGGCTCGGTGGGAAAGTCGTCGAGCGAGGCAAGCCGCTCCACTCCTGGGAGGAACGCGTAACGCCTCGGAAGTGGCGTGTCATCGCCCCACGCGGCGCAGGTGCTGATCCCGCGCAGCCGGAGCACCCGCTCCAGCGCGAGCATCGAGCCGAGCGCATCGCCGTCGGGATCGACGTGGCAGGTGAGCGCAACCTGTTTGGCAGTGGTGAGCACCGCGACCGCGCGGCGCCATTCGTCTTCAGGAATCGTCATGGGCCAATTGGGTGGTCTTCAGGAGATGCTCGATATGGCGGCCACGGCCTGGGACGGGGTCATGCGTGAAGTGGAGATCGGGTGTCCGGCGCACCCGTAGGCGGCTCGCCACCTCCCTGCGCAGCAATCCCGCGGCGCTGCGCAGGCCGGCGGCCGCCTCGGCGCGTGAGTCCTCGTCGTCGGGCAGGACGGTGTAGAAGACCTCGGCGTCGCCGAGGTCCGTGCTGGTCCGTACATCAGTGATGGTGACGAACCCAATCCTAGGATCCGCGAGCGTTGGCAGGAGCTCAGCCAGGATCTGGAGAATCGTCGCATTGACGCGCTCTACTCTCATTCTTCCCTCCTTGGTCGTCCAGCTACTGCAGCTCTGGGACCACCACCTCCACATGCCGAGACAGGATGTCCACGCGTGGATCGCGTCCGATCAGCTTCTCGGCGTGTTGAGCCACGCGGCGCGCGCCGACCTCTGAGCCGGCGGCGATCGCGACGCCGAGCAGGCACCGCTGCCACAGGTCTTGATACCCGATCTCGGCGACCGACACGTTGAGGTCGCCACGCAGGCGCGCGCACAGCTGCTTCACCACGGCGCGTTTCGCCTTTAACGATCCCGAGGCGGGTACGTGAAGGTCGAAGACCAGCAGAGCCGCGAACATCTCCACCAGCGCGCTACCGCCCGCCGCTAGACGCGGGCGAGCTCACGCTCCTCGTATACTTCGAGCTCGTCACCAACCTTGACGTCCTGGAACCTGTCCAGGCCGATACCGCATTCGTAACCGCTCGATACCTCGGTGACGTCCTCCTTGAAGCGGCGCAGCGAGGTCACTCGATCGTCGGCGACGACAACGCCCTCGCGGACCACGCGTACCTGCGCGTGTCGCTTGACCTCGCCCTCGGTCACGTAGCAGCCGAAGACGAATCCAACCCGAGGGACGCGGAAGACCTCTCGCACCTGGGCTCTCCCGGTGATGACCTCCTCGAACTTCGGGGCCAGCATTCCCGAGACCGCGTTCTCGATGTCCTCGACCGCCTTGTAGATGATCGAGTACTGGCGCAGGTCGACTCCAGATTCCTCTATCGCCCGGCGAGCGTTCGCGTCCGGCCGGACGTTGAAGGCGATGATGATGGCATCCGAGGTTTCGGCGAGGTCGACATCACTTTCCGTGACGGCGCCGACCGCCTTGTGAAGGATCTGGATCCCGACCTCCGGTAGTTGAAGCTTGTTCATCGCGTCAGCCACGGCCTCGACGGACCCGGCCACATCGCCCTTCACAATGAGGTTGAGCGTCTTGATCTCACCCTCGGCGATCGCGCCAGAGAGATCTTCGAGCGAGAGGGTTCGCCGCTCAGCGAGCTCCATGCGGCGCTGCCGCGACTTGCGGTTCGAGGCGATGTCGCGAGCGGTGCGCTCGTCCTCGACGACACGGAACTCGTCACCCGCGTCAGGCACCTCGTTCCATCCGAGCACCTGGACGGGAGTGGACGGTCCTGCCTCACGAACCGGTTGCCCATCCTCGTCGAACATCGCCCTGACCTTGCAGTCGGCGATGCCGGCGACCAGGTTGTCCCCGATGCGCAGCGTGCCAGCTTGTACCAGCACAGTGGCGACCGCGCCCCTGCCCCGGTCCAAGACCGACTCGATCACCCTTCCCCGCGCTCTCCGGTGCGGGTTGGCCTGAAGATCCATCAAGTCGGCTTGGAGGAGCACCATCTCAAGCAGGTCGTCGATGTTGGTCTTGCGCTTCGCGGACACATCGACCATCGTCGTCTGGCCGCCGAACTCCTCCGCGACCAAACCGTACTCCGTGAGCTGGGTGCGGACCCGTACGGGATCGGCGCCCTCCTTGTCGATCTTGTTGACCGCGACGATGATCGGGACGTCAGCGGCCCGGATGTGGTTGATCGCCTCGACCGTCTGCGGTTTCACCCCGTCGTCGGCGGCTACCACGAGGATCGCGACGTCCGTGACGTTGGCGCCACGGGCACGCATCTGGGTGAACGCCTCGTGACCTGGCGTGTCGATGAAGGTGATCGGGCGGTCGTTCTGCAGGACCTGATAGGCGCCGATGTGTTGCGTGATCCCTCCCGCCTCGCCCGACACGACGTCGGCTTCGCGGATCGCGTCGAGCAAGAGCGTCTTGCCATGGTCCACGTGGCCCATGACCACGACCACCGGAGCACGGGGGGCCATCTGACCCGCCTCGTCCTCCTCCTCCGCGCCGAACTCGAGATCCTCAGGCGTGATGAACCGCACGTCGGCGTCCATCTCCGCTCCCACCAGCTCGATCAGGTCCGCGGACATGGACTGCGTGACGGTCATCATCTCGCCCATGTTGAACAGGACTCGAACGATGTCGGTCGCGTTGACGCCGATCGCCTTCGCGAACTCACCCACGGTGATCCCGGGTATCACGTCGACCGGTCCTGAGACCGCGGCCTTCACCGGGCCACCCGCGCGGCGGCGCGGCTGGGCGCTGGCCTCGAACTGCTCCTGCAGCGTTGGTTCCTTGCGCCTCCGGTCACGCTTCCCCTTGCGGGCGCCGGCTGGGCGGCCGGGAGCGGTTCCGGGGGGCGCTCCGGGCGGACCACCTGGCCCGGCGGGCCCACCGGCGGGCCCACCGGCGGGCCCACCGGCGGGGCTTCCCGGCGCGCCGGAGCCACCGGGCGCGCCCTGGGGACGCGGCCTGGATGGCGCCGCTCCGGCACCGGTCTTCGGCCGCGGGCCAGCAGCGGGACCCCGTCCAGGGCCTCCGGGACCTCTCGGAGCGCGTGCGGCGGGCTGGGCGGGCTGCTCAGGCTCTTGCTTGGGAGCCGGGCGCAGCGGCGGTGGGATGGCGCGCCGGCCGGTGCCTTCTTTGGGCAGGTTGTGCTCAACTCGACGCCGGGGCTCGACTGGCACTCCCGTCGCGGCCGAGCTCATGGGAGCGCGCTGCGTGGGCACGGTCGGTTGACCCGGCCGTGGCGGCGTGCCAGGGCGTGGGACCCCTGGCACGCCACGCGGCTCTTGTGACTGGGCAGCGGGCTGCTGGCCACCCCGACCGGGAGGTGCGCCCGCGCCCCGGCGAGAAGCCTGGTCACCACGGCGGCCAGGCTCTTGCCCACGGCGGGCACCTTGCTGTTCACGGCGAGGGCCCTGAGGCTGGGGACCACGTGCGGCCGGGGCGCTTGCCCCTCTCCCCTCTCGCGGACCGCTGGGCTGGTCAGGAGCGAAGGGGGCCTGGGGAGCCGCGGGCCGGACGAGACCGGCTCTCGCCGCCTCAGCCGCGCTGCGCGGGCCCGGGCTGGTCTCCCTCCGGGGATGGGGAACCCGGGGAGGGGCCGGACTCTCCTCGACGCGGTCCGCCGCGCGAGCCTCCGGCGGCGCGGAATCGACCTCAGGCCGTGGAGGCGCCGTCTCGTCTGGCGAGGTGTGAGGTCGCGCGACCGGACGTCCCTGCGTCCCCGGCTCCTCAGGTCGAGCCTGGTCCGGGTACGCCTGGACCTCCTCGTCGGTCTGATCGCCCCCGACGCTGACCCCACCCCCGGCGTCGGGGCGGAACGGTGAGGTGACCGGCGGGCGGAACCGTACCGGAGCCGCTGGGGCGGCAGGCCACTCCTGACCCGGTCTGCCCCCGCCTGGGTCGACTCCCGGCGAATCGACACTGTGGCCACCGATCGGCCTCCCCGCCTCGCGTGGCTGGCCGCCGACCTCCGCGGCCTTCCGAAGGTGCGGCGGCAGGATGCGACGGGCCGTCGCCTGCGCCGACGGCCTCGCGAGCACGTCGAGGTTGTAGGCCTCGGCCTCACGCCGTGCGCGTTCTTCCTCGGCCCGCTTGCGCGCCGCGCGCATCCGGCCGAGGCTCTCGCGGAACTTCGCCGCGTCGTCGTCCTCCACCGTCGAGGAGTGCGACTTCGCGTCGACACCGAGCTCGGCCAACCGGCGGATGACGTCCTTGTTGGACAACCCCGTCTCCTTGGCCAGCTCGTAGATTCGAACCTTGCTCACGCACTCACTCCCTCGTGGCCGCCCTCCCGGGGATCTCCCCGAGCAAGCTGGCCGATGTGCTTGTTTCGCGGCGCTGCTCCTGCGCGTCCCCCATCTCGCCCAGTTGGCTGCCCAAGCGCCTGGTGTCCAGCGTGACGTGCTGGCATCCAAGTCGCAGGGCCCGCCGGATCACGGCGCCATCGCGCTTCAACGCGATGTCGATGCATCTTGCGAGCCCGCACACGTACGCGCCACGACCGGGGTGGGAACCACTCGGGTCCGGTTGAACCGAATCACGAGCGACGACTAGGCGGATCAACTCGCGCTTGACGGTACTCCGGCGGCACGCAACGCACGTGCGAAGGGGGACGGCCACCAGTCTATTCCTCCCTGGACTGGTTCGCTGACGGATTGCCAGGCTGCAGGACGTGAGCCGCCAACCCTTCTTCCGCGTGCGGAACGGGGCGCCCGTACTCGTCGATCTCACCACGCTCTAGCGCCGCCTGGAAGGCAGCCTGCTCGTCCGCGAACTGGCTCTCACTCTTGATGTCGATCCGCCAACCCGTCAGCCGGGCCGCGAGCCGAGCGTTCTGGCCCTCCCGACCGATCGCGAGCGAAAGCTGATAGTCGGGGACGATGACGAGCGCCGTCGCGTCCTCATCGTACAGGTGAACCTCGGTCACCTTGGCGGGCGAGAGCGCATTCGCGACGAGCCGCGCCTGCTGGGCAGACCAGGTGACGATGTCGATCTTCTCGTCGCTGAGCTCCTCGACGATGGCGCGCACCCGGTTGCCGCGCGTCCCCACGCACGCGCCGACCGGGTCGACCGTCGGGTCCAGTGACTCCACCGCGATCTTCGTGCGGTGCCCGGGCTCCCTCGCGATCGCCCTGATCACGACCGTCCCGTCGGCGATCTCGGGAACCTCTAGGCGGAACAGCTCACGGACGAGATTGGGGTGGCTACGGCTGCAGATGATCTGTGGGCCCTTGATCGAGCGGCGGACCTCGACGATGTACGCCCGGAGGCGGGTGCCATGCTCGTACCGCTCGGTCGGCACCTGCTCGGCGTACGGGAGGATCGCCTCGGCGTTCCCGAGATCGAGCACGACCAGGCCGCGGTCGTGGATCTGGAGCGTTCCGGTGACGAGGTCGCCTTCCTTACCCGAGTACTCACCGTAGGTCAGCTCACGCTCGGCCTCCCGCAGCCGCTGCATGAGCACCTGCTTCGCCGTCTGAGCGACGATCCGCCCGAAGTCGTGAGGGGTGTCGACCCACTCAGCCACGATGTTGCCGTCGTCGTCGAGCTCTTGCGCGTAGACCGTCACCTCGCCCGAATACCGGTCGATGACGACCCGGGCCTCCTCGGCCTGCGCCTGCGATCGCTTGTAGGCACTCGCCAGCGCGCTCTCCAGCGCCTCGATCACCGTGTCAAAGCTGATGCCCTTCTCTCGCTCGATGCTACGCAGCGCCTCGATCTCGATCTTCATCTCACACCTCCTACCAGGGAAGGGCCTGGGTAGCCTTGACGATCTCACCGTACGGCACGCTGACGGTCTCGCCGTCGACGTCGATGGCCACGGCCTCCGCATGCGCGGCCGTGACCGTGCCGCACAGCTGCCGGACCGACGACTCGCCCGCTTGGCGCCAGTGCACGAGAACCAGCCGGCCGTCGACCCGATCGAACGCGGCTTGGTCGGTCAACGGCCAGTCAACGCCCGGGGACGTCACCTCGAGCACGTACCGTCCCACGAACGGATCCTCGGCGTCCAGCGCCTGGGAAAGACTCCGGGAGAGCTTCTCGCACGAACCGAGATCGATCCCTCCCTTGCGGTCGACGACGACCCGCAGAAGCATCCGCGAACCCGCGCCCTTGACCTGCACGTCCACCACGTCGACCCCGCTGGCGTCGGCGAGCGAGGTCACCAGGGCGCGGACGGACCCGGTGGCGTCTGGCATGGTGCTCGCTCACCTCCTGACCTGCGTGGCGTGGCACAAGGGAAACAAAAAGTGGGCGTGGACGCCCACTTCCGTGCGGTCGGTTTCTCATCCCTCGATGCGGCCGACCGCATCGACAAATGAACATGACCGAGCCTCCCGGCTCGGTTGGGTCTACGGACCACGGTACCAGGGACACTCCAGATCCGGCAACGGCCGCCGGCGAGGAGTCTAGGCCGCGGTGACGGGATACATCCGCTCGAGGGGGAACGAAACGTACAGGCGCTGCTCGGCGACCATCGCCCGGTGGAAGTCGTCGGGATCCGGGTGCTGCTGACCAGACGCGGCCGTGTAGAGCTCAAGCAGCCCCTGGCACGTCGCATCGCCCGGCTCGGTCGCCACCGGGCTGAGCTCCGCCGTGCTCTCGACGACGACGTAGGTCCAGAAGTCGTCGCTCGTGACGTGAAGGCTGACCCGCGGGTCGTGGCGGATGTTCGCGGTCTTCGCCCGCGTGTCGGTCACCGAGATGCGCACGCGCCCGTCGATCACCGCGTACATGATGTTGCTCAGCTGCGGGCGCCCGTCCGACTGCCGCTGCGTCACGAGGACACCCTTATGACGGTCGGAAACAAAAGCTTCAGCGTCAGCCCGGGACAGGGGCATCGTACCCTCCTCGTGGGTATGACCTTAGTGGCCAGGGTTCGGCACGCATGCGTGCCGAAACCTGGCCACAAGAGTATTAGGCGACGACGGTTGGTTGGCCCTCGCCGCGCTCGGCGCGGATCTCCTCGGCCATCTCGTGAGCGTGGTGGACCAGGGCCTCGACGATGTCCTCCTCGCGGACCGTGAACAGGACCTCGCCACGCCTGATGATCTGCCCCTTCCCCTTGCCCGCGGCGACGCCCAGGTCGGCCTCGCGGGCTTCGCCCGGCCCGTTCACAACACATCCCATGACGGCGACGCGCAAGGGAACCTCGATGCCTTCGAGCGCGGCCTGGACCCGCTCGGCCAGGGTGTAGACATCGACCTCCGCACGCCCGCAGGACGGGCACGAGACGACGTCCAGCCCACGCTCGCGCAGGTGGAGAGCCTCAAGGATGCCGATCCCTGCCTTGACCTCCTCGACCGGGTCGGCCGACAGTGACACGCGAATGGTGTCACCGATCCCTTCCGCGAGCAACGTGCCGATGCCGACGGCGCTCTTCGTCACGCCGGTCTTGAGCGGCCCGGCCTCGGTCACGCCGAGGTGCAGCGGGTAATCGCACTGCCCGGCGAGCAGTCGATAAGTCTGGATCATCGTCCAGGGGTCCGAGTGCTTCACCGAGATCTTGATGTCGAAGAAGTCGACCTCCTCGAGCAGGCGCGCCTCGTTCAGTGCGGACTCGACCAGCGCCTCCGGGGTCACTCCCCCGTGCTTCGTGAGCAGGACGTCCTCCAGCGACCCCCCGTTCACGCCGATACGGATGGGGATCCCGCGTTCCTTCGCGGCGTCTCCGATGACCTTGACCTTCTCGTGCTTGCGAATGTTGCCCGGGTTGATCCGCACACCCGCGCAACCGGCCTCGATCGCCCGGATCGCGTACTTCCATTGGAAGTGGATGTCGGCGATCACGGGCACCGTGGACTTCGCCGCGATCGTGGCGAGCGCCTCGGCGTCGGATTGCCGTGGGCAGGCGACCCGCACGATGTCCACACCCGCCGCGTTCAGGGCGGCGATCTGCTGCAGCGTGGCGTTCACGTCGTGCGTCGGCGTCGTCGTCATCGACTGCACGCTGATCGGCGCCCCGCCACCCACCGGAACGGGACCGACCATCAGGCGGCGGCTTGCCCGGCGCCGCGGCGGTTGTTGGTGCGGCTGGACCGCATTGTTCAGCAACGGCAACGTCTGCACGGTTGGCACCTCGGGGTCTGGCTGACTGCGGGGCCAGCCTATTGGAACAGATCCGACACCGGTCTGGTGATGTCCATCCATAGGGCAGTGGCGCCGATCACGACGAAGAACAAGATGACCGCGAGCGTAAGCGGGGCGATCACCGATGGGTCAAGCCGCCACCGGTCCCGATCCCCAGGACGGCCGCGCAGGCGGCGCACGCCGTTCACCGACTCTTCCACGGCGAGAACCGCGAGGTGCCCACCGTCCAGTGGGGGGAGCGGCAGCATGTTGACCAGCCCCAACGTGATGTTCAGCTGCGCGAGGACCAGAAGGATGACGAAGAACTCCCCCTGGGCTCCCAGCGCGTTGACCGCCTGCCCGACGCCCACGAGGCTGATCAGACCCTCAGGGTCGCGCGGACCTGGATCGTCGACGGACCCGAACCACCGCGCGAGCCCCTCGGGGCTCAAGACCCGACCTAACCCCTCGACCGTCGCGGCGGTGATGGAGACGATCGAGTAGTCGCCGCTCACCGTGCCGATCAGTGCCCTCCCCGGCCGGACGGGCTCGATGATCTCGGCCGGCCTGATGCCCAGGAAACCGCCCGGCCGACCATCCGGGTCCTCGGTGGCGAGCACGGTCTCGAGACGCACCCGCTCGCCCGCGCGCATGACCTCCACGGCGACGGTCTCGCCAGCGCTCGCCTGGACGATCTCCTGCACCTCACCGAACCGGTCGACTGGCCGGCCATCGATCGCCACGATCTCGTCACCGGCTCGCAGCCCAGCCGCGGCGGCGGGGCTGCCAGGAACGACGGCGTCGATCCCATTGGTCCTTGGCAGTCCGATGAACGCGAGCGCGGCGAACAGCAACACGACGGCGAGGATGAAGTGCGTGGCCGAGCCGGCGCTCAAGACGATCACGCGTTGCCACGCGGGCTTGGAGTAGAACGTCCTGTCGGCGTCCGCGGGGTCCACCTGCTCGTAGGCGGACATACCGATGATCTTCACGAATCCCCCCGCGGGGATCGCTTTGACGCCGTACTCGGTCTCACCCCTTCTCACCGACCACAACGTCGGCCCGAAGCCGAGAAAGAACTTCTCGCACTTCATCCCGAACAGCTTCGCCGTGGCGAAGTGCCCAAACTCATGGAACATGATGACCGCGGCGATGGCGGCGATGAAGATCGCGACATACATCCCGTTACGTACTCCTCCCGATGAGCGCGATGGCGCGCGCTCTCGCCCAGCGTTCCGCCTCTAAGACGCTCGTCAGGTCCATCGAACGTGCGGCCTCGTGCTCCTCCAGGGCACTCTCTACCACGGCAGGGATACCCAGGAACGGCAGACTTCCTTGACGGAACGCGGCTACGGCCTCCTCGTTCGCCGCGTTCAGGACCCCAGGGTAGGTCGCGCCCCGCCGTCCCGCCTCGACGGCCAACCCCACCATCGGGAAGGTGTCCACGTCGAGCGGCTCGAACTGCAGGGCGAATGGCGCGGCCCACTCCACCCGCCCGTGCGCGCACGGCAACCGGTCTGGCCAGCCCAGCGCCAGCTGGATAGGAAGCCGCATGTCCGGAGGCGACAGCTTCGCCACCATGGCGCCGTCGCAGAACTCCACCAGGCCGTGGACGATCGACTGCGGGTGGACGACCACGTCGATCCGATCGAACGGGATCCCGAACAGCAGGTGCGCCTCGATGACCTCCAGCCCCTTGTTGGCCAGCGTCGCGGAGTTGATCGTGATCACCGCGCCCATGTCCCACGTGGGATGGGCGAGCGCGTCCGCGACGGTGACCGTCGCGAGCTCGGCCCGCGTGCGACCGCGGAATGGCCCGCCCGAGGCGGTGATGACCAGGCGCGCGACCTCAGCGGCGCTGCCCGCGCGCAAGCACTGCGCGAGCGCGCTGTGCTCGCTGTCGACCGGGACGATCTGGTCGCGCGTCTTCGCGGCCGCCAGCACCAGCGGGCCGCCCACGATCAGGGACTCCTTGTTCGCCAGCGCGAGCCGGCTCCCCGCCTCAAGCGCCGCGAGTGTAGGCCGTAGGCCGGTGGATCCCACGATGCCGTTCAGCACGACGTCCGCGCCCTCGCCCGCGACCTCGAGGATCCCCTCGGGCCCGTCGAGCACCTCGACCCGGCCGTCGAGCGCCCGCCGAGCCGCCGCCGCCGCTGGACGGTCGGCGAGCGCGAGCCGGTCGACGTCGAGCGCGAGCGCCTGGGTGACTGCCAGCTCGACGTTCGAGCCCGCGGTCAGCCCGGTCACCGTGAACCGGTCAGGATGGCAGCGAAGGACGTCGACCGCCTGCGTCCCGATCGACCCCGTCGAGCCGAGGACGGTGACCGTCTTGGGGGCCCTCTTGGGGGCCCTCTTGGGAGCCCTCTTGGGAGCCGTCATCCCCGCCCCGCGATGCGGTCGGCCGCGCCGGCGGCCTTGGGGAGCGTACGGCCGCTGCCAAGCGCGTGGTTCGCGTACAGCTGCCCGCACGCGGCGTCGATCTCCACCCCGCGGTTGTGGCGGATCGTCACCGCCACCCCGTGACGCTCGAGCACGCTGGCAAACGCCCGCTGTGCGGCCACCGGCGGAGCATGCCATCCCACGGCCGGGGTCGGGTTCATCGGGATGAGGTTGAGATGCGGTCCCCCCGCACGCCGTAACGGGGCGACCAGCCGCGCGAGCGCCTCGGCCTGCGCCAACGAGGCGTTGACCCCGTCGATCAACACGTACTCGAACGTCAGCCGGCGTCCCGTCGTGGCGACCCACTCCTCGCACACCGCCATCAGCGCGGCGAGCCCGTGGTGCCGGTTGGGCGGGACCAAGTCGTCCCGCAGCGCGTCGTCCGGCGCGTGGAGGCTGACCGCGAGCGTGATCGGGAGTCGCAGGCCCATCAACCGGCGAATGCCCGGGACGAGCCCGATCGTCGAAACGGTGATCGCGCGGGCGGACAGCTCGAAGACCTGATGCAGCCAGCGAACCGCCGCGATCGTGGGCTCGAGGTTCGCCAGCGGCTCGCCCATCCCCATGAACACCACGTTGGTGACATGGTCGGGGACGTCCATGCCTGTGACCATCCCGTCGCGCAGCAGCCGTTGGATCACCGTCACCTGGCGCACGATCTCCCCGACCTCCAGCTGGCGGCGGAACCCGACCTGCCCGGTCGCGCAGAACGGGCAGCCCATCGCGCACCCCGCTTGCGTAGAGACGCAGACCGTGGCGCGACCGGAGCGGCCGGCACCGCGCGGGTAGAGCATCAGGACGCTCTCGACCGCCTCGGAGTCGGCGGCGCCGAGTAGGAGCTTCCGGGTGAGCCCGCCGTCAGCCTCGAGCATGCGCAGGATGCGCGGGGGAGCGATCTGGGCGGCGCCGAGCCGCTCGCGAAGCGACCGGGGGATATCCGTCATACTCGCGGGGTCGTCGACGCCACGGGCGAGCCACGCCCGGACCTGTCGCGCCCGGTAGGCGGGCTCGCCGTCGAGCAGGGCGGCGAGCCCCTCAGGCTGGTAGGGGTCGATCACAGTGGCCAGGCTACGAGGATGACGTACGCGACGGGTAACGCGAACAGCATCGCGTCGATCCGGTCCATGACGCCGCCATGGCCAGGCAGGACCCAGCCAAGGTCCTTCACGCCGAGGTCGCGTTTCACGAGCGACTCGCACAGGTCGCCAAACGTCGAGGCGACGACGATCCCCACGCCAAGGGCGATCGCTCCCCAGACGCCAAGGCCGGGGATAACCCGCGAGGTCGCGAGGCCCGCCAGCGCGAGCACCGTCACCAGACCTCCGATGAGGCCCTCCCAGGTCTTCTTGGGGCTCACGCCCGGAGCCATCTTGTGGCGACCCAGGCGGTTCCCGAACGCGTATGCGCCGATGTCGTTCGCCACGGTCAACGCGATCACCGCCATCACGAGGACCTCGCCGGGCTGGTCACCGTCCCCGGACCGCAGCAGAAGGCCGATGAAGCTCGCGAGGAACGGCACCCACATGCCGATGAGGTAGGTGGCTCCCAGGCTGGCGGCGACCGACCGGCGCTGGCTGTCCAGCAAGGTCCAGACCATCCCCCCCAGGGCGAGGACCACGATCCCGGTCACCAGCGCCGGCTCGCCGTTCGCGTACGCCCCATACAGCATCACGAGCCCAGCGCCGATCGCGACCGGGGTCGCGGGCCTGGCCCCATGCGCCCGGAACGCGCTGTCCAACTCCATCTGGGCGACCACGAGAATCGCCGCGACGAACGTGAGGAACAGGTACGGCCCAACCGCCAACGTGGCAAGAAACAGCGCGGCGAGCGCGATCCCGACCGCGATCGCCACAGGCAGGTTGCGGCCAGCGCTCCGCCTGGTGGGCATGAGGGCCACGTCCTCGGCTGAAGGCTCGGGGGCGGTGGCCACGGGCGGGGGGGTCGCGGCTGTCAGGTCCAGTGGCGGGGGCTCGCGGTCGCTAGATCTCGAGGAGCTCTTTCTCCTTGGTCGAGACCAGCTGGTCGATCAGCGCGATGTGCTGGTCGGTCAGCTCTTGGAGACGCTTGTCCGCACGGCGTGCGTTGTCCTCGCTGACCTCACCGTCCCGTGACCATTGGTCGATGTCGCTCTTCGCGCCACGACGGACGTTGCGAACCGCGGTACGACCCTCCTCTGCCCGCTCCTTCGTCAACCGCACGAACTGACGGCGCCGCTCTTGGGTCAGATCGGGGAACACCACACGGATGACCTCCCCGTCGTTCGACGGGTTCAGGCCGAGATCGCTCGATTGGATCGCCCGCTCGATCTCCTTCAATGCGTTGCGGTCGTACGGCGACACCACCAGCATCCGTGGTTCCGGCGCGGTGACGCCCGCGAGCTGCTGCAGTGGGGTCGGCGCTCCGTAGTAGGACACCAGGAGGTCAGTGATCAGGCCCGGGTTCGCCCGGCCGGTCCGGATCTTGGCGATCTCGCCTCGGGTATGGCGCACCGCGGCATCCATCTTCCGCGTGGCCTCGGCCAGCGTCTCCTCGATCACAGCCTTACCTCCTTCGTTGCCTCCACGACGTCGGGATGATGGACGACGGTTCCGATCGACTCACCCAGCACGACACGGCGGATGTTGCCTTCCTCCAGCAGCTTGAAGACGATGATGGGCAGCCGGTGGTCCATGCACAAGGAGATCGCCGTGGCATCCATGATCTTTAAGCCCCGGCCTAACACGTCCAGATAGGTCACTACCGGTAGCCGCGTCGCCTCAGGAAACTTTTGAGGATCCCGGTCGTAGACACCGTCGACCTTCGTGCCCTTCAAGATCGCCTCGGCGCCGATCTCCAACGCCCGCTGAGCCGCCGCGGTGTCCGTGGAGAAGTACGGTGCGCCCAGGCCGGCGGCGAAGATCACTAACCGCCCCTTCTCCAGATGCCGGATCGCCCGGCGGCGGATGTAGGGCTCACACACCTCTTGCATGGAGATCGCCGACTGCACCCTCGTCTGCACGCCCCGCTTCTCACATGCATCCATCAGGGCGAGCGCGTTGACGACCGTGGCGAGCATCCCCATGCTGTCCGCGCTTGACCGGTCCATCCCCGACGCCTCGGGCGACGTACCCCGAAAGATGTTGCCGCCGCCGACGACAACCCCCACCTGTACTCCCAGGTCGACGACGTCCGCAAGCTGGGTCGCGATCGACGAGACGACCACGGGGCTGATGCTGTTAGCCGCGTCCGCGAACGCTTCGCCACTCAGCTTCAGCAGGACTCTCCGGTACCTCGTTACCTCAGCCATTTTCATGGCCCCTTCCGTCCATCCGTTGACGCATCATCGCACGGGCATCCCGTTCGCGGGCCTCCCCCGGCTCCATACGGCCCGGGGGAACGTCACACTCGATGCTCAACGAATTTCCGTCAGGGACCACTTGCGCTCCTCCGGCACGCATCCTACGCGCGCGAGGGAGGTCGCGGCTATCGGCCTACAGCGAACCGGGCGAACCGGGCGACCGAGATCTTTTCGCCGGAGGTGCGCTGGAACTCGGAGAGCAGGTCGGCGATCGTGATCTTGTCGTCCTTCACGAACGGCTGGTTGAGGAGGACCTGCTCCTTGAGGAACGCCTTGATCCGGCCGTCCACGATGCGATCGATGATGTGCTCGGGCTTGCCCTCCGCACGCGCCTGCGCCTGCGCGAACGACCGCTCTTTGTCCAGCGTCGCCTCATCGAGCTGGTCCTCGCGGACCACCGCCGGGCTCATCGCCGCAATGTGCAGCGCGATGTCGTTCGCGAGCTGACGGAAGCCGTCACCCTTCGCGACGAAATCGGTCTCACAGTTCAGCTCCAGCAACACACCCACCTTGGGCGGCAGCCCTGGAGTTGGGGTGTGGAGATAGGCGTGGATGATGCCTTCGCTGGCGGTGCGGTCCAATACGCGGTCGGACATCTTCGCGCCAGTGCGCTCGCGCACGAGGTCGGCGGCCTTATCGAGGTCACCGTCCGCGTCAACCAGCGCCTTCTTGCAGTCCATCATCCCGGCGCCGGTGGCATCGCGCAGCTTCTTGACGTCGGCGGCAGTGAAAGTGGGCACGATGTGCTCCTGTTATACGAATGTGTTCGGACGTACAGAGTGATTCCGCCGGTGCGCCTACTCGCCTTCGCGGTTGGCCTCACCGGGCACAGCGCCCGCCGCGGCCTGCGCGGCATGGAGCGCAGCCTCTTCTTGCTCCAGAGCGATCTCCCAATCCGCTAGCGGCTCGACGTCCACCGCGGTGATCGCCGCCGGCGCGGCCGCGGCGGCCGCGATCGCCGCCGCCTGTTCCGCGACCACGTCATCCCTGCTCCGGCTCGCGCGTGCCACATACCCTTCCGCGCACGCGTCCGCGATGATGCGGGTCAATAGCGCGCCTGAGCGGATCGCGTCATCGTTGCCCGGGATGACGTAATCGATGACATCTGGGTCACAGTTCGTGTCGACCACGGCGACGACAGGAATTCCCAGCCGGTTCGCCTCTTTGACGGCGATGTGCTCCTTGACGGTGTCGACGATCCATACCGCCGAAGGAAGCTTTTGCATCAAGCGGATACCACCGAGGTTGCGCTGTAGCTTCTCACGCTCGCGCTGCAAGGACAGCACCTCCTTCTTTGGTAGGAGGTCCATCGCCCCGGATTGATCCATCTCCTCAAGCTCACGAAGCCGGGTCAGGCGCATGCGAATGGTCTCGAAGTTGGTGAGCATCCCGCCCAACCATCGATAGTTCACATACGGCATCCCGACACGAAGCGCTTGTTGCTCGATCGCCTCTTGAGCCTGCCTCTTCGTTCCGACGAACAGCACCGTGCCGCCTTTGGCGACAGCATCGCGCACGAATCCGTAGGCCTGCTCGAGCATCCCGATGCTCTGCTGGATGTCGATGATGTAGATGCCGTTGCGCTCGGAGAAGATGAAGCGCTTCATCTTCGGGTTCCACCGACGGGTCTGATGACCGAAGTGAACGCCTGCCTCGAGCAGCTGGCGCATAGTGACGACTGACATACGTAATCCTCGCTTGATTTGCGGTTTGTCCTCGCACGACCGGGCCAGCCGAGTGATACGGATGGCGTGAACCCTCCGCCCGTCTCTCGACGGGTCGGACCGCGGTCCCGACGGCTCGCGCTGTGAAGTAACTGCCACTGACTCAAGGTCTGATCGTGGCAGGGCGGCGCCTGTGAACGTGACAGGGCCGAAACCGGAGGATACACGCGTCACGGCGACCGCGCGACCTGGGCTGGCGCGCTGCTGACCAGGTAAATCTCCCACGGGCCGAGCAAGCTGAGCGGATCGATGTACCGGCCGTCGAGGCGAGCCCCCCAGTCGAGATGATCAGCCGTCGCCGCGAGCCGACCGATGACCTGCCCAGCCTCGACGTGCTCCCCCACCACGACGAGCCGTGGATCCAGGTCGCCGTAGGTCGTCTCGAGGCCCGGACCGGCGTGCCGCACGGTGATCCACCCCCTGCCCGCGACGAGCCCCGCGAACCCGACCAAACCCGGTAGTGCGGCCCGAACCTCCTCGTCGGGTGACGCGCCGAGGTCCACCCCCCGGTGACCCGCCGCGAACTCGTGCTCCGGCGCCTCAAACGCCCGCACGACAGCGCCGGGAACGGGGAGGACGGCCGCCAGCGTGGCCGCGATCATCAATATGGCGAACATGCAGGGCACCGTACGCGCCCCTCGGCCCATGGAAAGCCTCTGCCCGAAACCCGTGGACGGACAGTCGGCCGGCTGCGCAAACCCAGGCGCCCCCGCCCGCATCTGCACATCCGAACGTCAAAAGAACCCGCCGAAGCTGTACTGAAACGAGAATCGGCCATGCGCTTGGTCGGTTTGCCCGATTTGCGCCATCTGAGAGGCGGCGTTAGCCGGCCTTTTCCTGCACTGTGAGCCCGCTAGCGGCACATATCGTCACGGTTTTTCCGATTCGCATCTCCCGAGGTGACGGCGCCAGCCGGCATGAACTGCTGTGCAGGATTCTGCCGGAATTCCGGCATTAACCTGCACAATGGCCAGCTCGCGCGGGGTTGCGGTCAGGCGCGGGGGTGGGCGCGGAGGTAGCTGTCAGTGAGGTGGGAGAGGGACACGTGGGTGTAGACCTGCGTGGTCGAGAGGGCGACGTGGCCCAAGAGCTCCTGAACGCTGCGGAGGTCGGCGCCGCCTTCCAGGAGGTGGGTGGCGTAGCTGTGGCGCAGGGTGTGCGGGGTCACGTGGCCGACGCCCGCGAGCGTGCCCGCCCGCTCGACGATGGCGTAGGCGGCGCGGGCGGAGATGCGGCCGCCACGGGTCCCGAGGAATACCGCGCGGGCCGGGCTGGCGTCCGTCGCCAGCAACGGGCGGCCCTCGCGCAGCCAGCGGCCCAAGGAGTCACGGGCAGGTTCGCCCAATGGAACGATCCGCTCCTTCCCGCCTTTGCCGTACAGGCGGACGAGCCGGTTCGGCAGGTCAAGCGCCGGGACGTCGAGGCCAATCGCCTCGGCGACACGGGCGCCGCTCGCGTACAGCAGCTCGATCAACGCGCTGTCGCGCAGGCCTTGAGGCGTCGCGGTGTCATGGACGCGCAACAGCTGCTCGACCTGGTCGTGACGGAGCGCTTTGGGGAGCGTTTCCCCCTTCTTGGGTACCGAGAGCAGCGCCGAAGGGTCCCGCGCGACCATTCCACGGCGCGTGAGCAGGCCGAAGAACACCCGCAGCGACACCGCCTTGCGCGCGAGCGAGGACCGCGCGTAACCGGAGGCCACCAGCGCCCCGAGATGCCGGCGCAGGACGAGTGGGGAAACCTCGTCGGGATCCTCGATCCCGAACTCCGCACAGAAGGCGGCGATCTGGGCGGCATCCCGTAGGTACGCCTTCACGGTGGCGCTGGCGAGGCCCCGCTCCTCACCGAGATGGACGGCGAAACGGTCGAGGGCGTCAGCCCAACGAGGCGGCAGGTCCATGCCCATAGGCTCGAAGCCTAACCCTGCGGTCCCACCCGCCTCGCGGCGCGAGACGCGGGTCTCCATACTTCCTTCGCATGAGTGAGCTACCGTTGCATGGGGTGAGGGAGACGCTGCTCGACCCCGAGCCCGAGCCCGCGACCGATGGGCTGGCGCAGGCGCTCGACCGCGGAGACGACCTGGGCGTCACGCTGCGGGAGATCGTCGCCGCGTACCCAACCTTCCTCGACGGGTGGGCACGGCTGGCTGAGCGTGCGCTCGACGGCGGCGATCCCGTGGCCGCCTACGCGTTCGCCCGGACCGGATACCACCGCGGTCTCGACCGCATCCGTAAGGCCGGCTGGGGCGGGCAGGGACCCGTCCCGTGGCGGCATGAGCCGAACCGGGGATTCTTGCGCAGCGTGCACGCCCTGATGAGGGCAGCGACCGCCATAGGAGAGCAGGACGAGGCCACGCGATGCCGCGCCTTCCTGCTCCAGCTCGATCCGGACGACGCCCTCGGCGTCGGTTAGGCCCCAGGTCTCAATAAGGTTGCTGTTTAGGGCGGTCTTGCTCAAGAGGTACGCCATCACGCCCGGAGTTCGGTGAAGACGCCACCCACCATGCGCCTGTGTCACGCGGGCGCGTGACGGTGTGAGGTGCATGCCGGGCAGGCGCTCCCGCCGACGCAGACGCCGCCACCCAGCCTTGCCCGGCCGCCCCGAGCTGGGCAAAACGGAACGGTATTTCCTTCCGGGCGCTTAGCCTGGATCCACCGTGCGCCCAGCCACCACAGACAACTTTTCCCGCGTCCACGCGGGAAACCTGAGGCCAGGCCGAGACGGCTTGCGATCGCAGCGCTTCGATCGGTGGGATTTAGGCTTAGCCGGCCTCGCAGAGGGCCTTCAGCCGCCTCAGCGATGCGTGGAACATCCGGGTGACGACTGGGGCGACGATGGTCTCGGTGACGAGGTCCCCAAGGGGGCCGAGTGGGGGATCGACCTCCTCCCACCATACGAATCGTGTGCCGGTCGGGGTGGGCTCCAGGTCAAACGCGCCGTAGCCCCGGATCAGCTTGCCGAGGTGCCGCACGCCGACCGTCGAGTGCTCGTACCACTCGGTCGTGATCATGTCGTCGGTGACCGACAGCGGGCGCCGGACCCCCATCTGGCAACGCAGGAGGACGTCTGGCCCCGTGCGGTGTGGGCTGAGAACGCTGACGCGGCGAACGTCGACCATCCAGCGTGGCTGACCCTCCCAGTCGACGAGGATGTCCCATACCCGCTCAATGGGGGCTTGGATCCGAATGCTCGCCTCGATTCGTGCCATTGGGTCCCCTTCGCGCGTCAGATACCCTGCCGCTATGTTCATCGACCTGAACGGTGCCAAGCACCACTACGTCAGCAAGGGCGAGGGACCGCCTATCGTCCTGGTCCACGGGCTCGGCGGCAGCCTCCACCTGTGGTACGCGGTCATGGAGAGTCTGTCGCTACACCACCACATCGTCGCCTTGGACCTGCGGGCGTCGGGACTCAGTGAGGCGGGTAGGGGCACGCTCTCGATCCCCAGCTGGGCTCGGGACGTCGCGGCGCTGGTCGGCGCGCTGGAGCTGCCCGCGGTGACGCTCGTCGGGCACTCGCTCGGTACCTTGATCGCACAGCAGGTCGCGTTGGACCATCCCGAGGTTGTGGACAATCTCGTGCTCGTCGGCGGCATCTCGTGGTTCGAGCCTCCCGCCAAGGAGCAGTACCTGAAGCGCGCCGAGCTGGTCGAGGGCGAAGGCATGGACGCCATCGTCGACGACTGGCTGCAGGGGGCGATCGCGCCGCGGAACCGGGCCACGAACCCGCAGCTCGTGGGGCTGCTCCGTGACCTGTTCCTGCGGAACGACCCTGGCTCCTACGCGAAGGCCTGCCGGGCGCTGGCGACCGCCGCGTCGATCCAGCGTGAGGACATCGGCCAGCCGACGCTGCTGATGGTGGGAGACCATGACCGCTCGACCCCGATCGCGATGACCGAGGAGCTTCATCGCGAGATCCCCGTCTCGCGGGTCCACGTGATCGCGAACGCGGCCCACTGGGCGCCCCTGGAGCAACCCGACGACATCACGGCGGCGATCCTGGAGTTCCTCACGTGAGGTTGTGTGGCGGATCCGCGCCACATATGGCGCGGATCCGCCACACAACGAAAACCTACGGCTTCCACGCGGCATAGAGCGCTGCCATGTCGTCGTCGCCGTGGCCGGCATGGATCGCCGAGGCGATCTGGTCGGCCAGGACGTCCGCGAGGGGGGACGGCGCGCCGGCTGCCGCGGCGGCCTCGCGCACGAGCCCCAGGTCCTTGCCGGCCAGCCTGAGGGGAAAGCTTGGGTCGAAGTCGCCAGTGGCCATCGCCTTGCCCTTGACCTTGGCGTAGGGCGTCCCCACGGGACCTCCGTCGATCGCCTCGAGGAAGGCGCTGACGTCCACGCCCAGCGCGCCCGCGAGCGCGACGGACTCGGCCAGCGCGCCGACCAGCCCGAGCAGCCACATGTTGACCACCAGCTTGAGCCGGCTCCCCGCGCCGACGTCACCGACCCAGAGCGTCCGCTTCCCGACCGCGTCGAACAGGGGCTGGCAGCGATCACGCAGGGACGCCGGTCCGGAGGCCACGATCACCAGCTCACCCGACTCGGCCGGCTGCTTGGTGCCGAGCACCGGCGCGTCCACGAACTCGACGCCGGACTTGGCCGCCAGCCCGGCGAGCCGCTCGGTCGCCGCGACGCCGACCGTGCTCATCTGCACCCACAGCGCGCCCTGCTCCATCGCGCCGAGCGCGCCCTGGCCAGCCATCACGTCCTCGACGACGTCCCCGTTCGACAGCATCGTGAGGACGGCCTCGGCGTGCGCGCAGGCCTCGGCGTGCGCGCAGGCCTCGGCGGGTGAGCCGGCCAACGACGCGCCGTGGGAGGCGAGCGGCTCCGCCTTCTCGCGACTCCGGTTCCAGACCGTGACCTGGTGACCGGCGGCCAACAGGTTGCGCACCATTGGCGCACCCATGATCCCGGTGCCGAGCACCGCGACGTGCGTTGCCATCGAGCCTCTCTCGGTCAGGACGTCTCCACAGGCCGCGTCTCCGCCGTGCCACGCTGTTGGTAGCGCGCGGCGACGCACCTGAGGAACAGTTCAGCGGTGATCCCGTCCGGCACTGTGTGGTTGAGGCGCCGGGCGATCGGAGTGGCGAGCGCCTCGGCGAGGCCTGCCCGTGGGGTGGCGTCGATGCTAGGCGCACGCAGCAGGAACGCGCGCACCGTCACGTAGTCACGGCTTCTCAGACCCGTCACGTCGAGGGTGACGGCGTACGAGCCCGTGCCCGGCGGGATGTCGAACGTGACCGCCTCGGGCCGCACGGCGCCGGTGCGCTCGACAATCACGAGGGTTCCCGCGACGAGGTCCCCGAGGCGCTGGTGCCGGCGCGTGGCCAATGCGCTGATCACCGCCGCCAAGCCGCCCGTAGCCTGGAAGTCGACAAGGCCGAGGGCGGCACGGATCGCCGCATGGCGGAACCCGATCGGCCCGCCATCAACGGTCACCACACGGAGCCCCATGGCCGCCTTACCCAGCGTGCGTCCTCTCCACAAGGTCTCCATGCCCACTGGGTAGCCCCAGAACACGCCGAACACGAGCAAGAGCACCAGGGTGATCCCGACGGAGTCCGGGATGCCCTCGAACGCCCCCGCCGCGCTCAAGAACCCGCCCGCGAACGCGAGCAGCATCAGCGAAGCCGCCACGACGAACAGGTCGATGATGAGCGCAACGAACCGCGAGCCGATGTTGGCGGCCTGAAAATCGAGCCGCACGGCCTCGGGTGTGACCACCGAGCCGTCGATCGGCGGTTGTCCCAATGACCTCCCTCCCGTCACGCTGCGCCGCGCTGCGGTCCTCGGCGTCGACTATCGTGCCCTGTGTGGACGTCGATCGCTTCATCACCATGAACAAGCCGGTGTGGGACAGGCTTGAGGCACTCTTGGACGGCCCGGCGGGTCAGCCGAGAGGAATCGACGAAGACCACATCGCAGAGCTCGTCCGAGCCTACCAGCGGACGTCGGCCCACCTCAGTCACGCCAGGAGCTTGGGAGACGACTCGCTGGTCGCTGCGTTGTCGGGGCTGACCGGCCGCGCCAACGCGGTGATCTACGGGACCCGGCCGCGGACGTTGCGGGGGCTGGCCCGGTTCTTTGCCGACACGTTCCCGGCGGCGGTGTGGCGCTTGCGCTACCACATCGTGGTCAGCGCCGCGCTGTTCGTTCTCCCCGCCGTCGGGCTCGCGATGTGGATCTCTGGTTCGCCGAGCGCGCTCGAGGCCGTTGCCCCCGATGCGCTCCGGGAGGCGTACGTGGCGGAGGACTTTGAAGAATATTACTCATCCGCGCCGGCAAGTGTGTTCGCGTCGCAGGTCACCACGAACAACATCCAGGTCGCCGCTCTCGCGTTCGCGGCCGGAGTGCTGCTCTGCCTCCCAACCGCGTTCATCCTGGTCGTGAATGGGGCCAGCCTCGGCGGTGCGGCCGGTCTGTTCGCGGCGGCGGACCAGATGGAGAAGTTCTGGGGGTTGATCCTCCCTCACGGGTTGCTCGAGGTCACGGCGGTAGTCGTCGCTGGCGCGGCGGGGCTGTGCCTCGGCTGGGCGATCATCGACCCGGGTGACCGCTCGCGCGGTGAGGCACTCGTCGAGGAGGGACGCCGCGCCGTGGCGGTGGTGATCGGTCTCGTGCTCGCCTTCTGCGTGGCGGGGCTGATCGAGGGGTTCATCACGGGATCAACGCTGCCGACCTGGGCGCGCGTCGGGACCGGCGTCGTTGCGCAGGTCGCGTTCTGCTGCTATGCCGTGATCCGGGGGAGGGCCGCCAGCGCGCGCGGCCTGTCAGGTCAAATCGGCGAACAGCGAGGTTGATGGCGCGCCGCAAACCTGCGGCGTGAGCGAGGAGTGATCGCAAAATGAGAGTGCTTGTGGCTGATCCGCTAGCCGAGACGGGCGTCGCGAAGCTGGCGGCGGAGTTCGAGGTGGATGTGTGTACGGGGTTGGATAAGGCGGGGTTGTTGGGGGTGATTGGGGGGTATGACGCGATTGTGGTGCGTTCGGCGACGGTGGTGGATGCCGATGTGATCGCGGCGGGGT
>Ga0187893_10001329_pt1 | contig 60253 bp, 52 predicted proteins | sample MA1701074metaG_FD_139574 | JGI IMG/M metagenome (GOLD analysis project Ga0187893, IMG submission 139574) | White microbial mat communities from a basaltic lava cave in the Kipuka Kanohina Cave System on the Island of Hawaii, USA - MA170107-4 metaG ... | reverse complement strand
GGCGGCGGCCTCGCGGTCGATCCGGAAGTCGAGGTAGAAGCCGCCGCGCAGCCGCTCGGCGACCGCGCTGCGCGTTCCGCCGATCTCCGCGAGCGAGCGCTCGACCGTCGTCGCGGCGGCCTCGATCTGCGCGAGGTCGTCGCCGAAGATCTTGACGCCGAGCTGCGTGCGCAGCCCGGTCGAGAGCATCTCGGTGCGCGTCTGGATCGGCATCCAGAACACGTTCGGCATGCCGGGATAGCGCAGGGTCTCGTCGAGCTCCTGGATCAACCGCTCGCGCGTCATGCCCGGGCGCCAGTCCGCCCGCGGCGCGAGCGTCACGACCGTCTCGACCATCGAGAGATCGGCCGGATCGGTCGGGCTCTCTGCGCGCCCGATCTTGCCGAAGACGCGCGCGATCTCGGGAAAGGCCGCGAGCTCGCGGTCCATGCGCTGGAGCACCGAGGCGGCCTCGCGCAGCGACATCCCGGGCGGCGCGACCGGCATGTAGAGGATCGTGCCCTCGTCGAGGGGCGGCATGAACTCGCTGCCGAGGCGGAGCGCCACGGGGAGGCTCGAGAGCACGAGCAGTGCGGCCCCGCCGATCACGGCGCGGCGGCGGCGCACGACCTGCCGCACGACCGGCGCGTAGACGCGCACGAGCCAGCGGTTGACCGGGTTCGCGTCCTCGCCGCGCACGCGGCCGCGGATCAGGAGCATCACGAGCGCGGGCGTGAGCGTGACCGAGAGCAGCGCCGCGGCGGCCATCGCCCAGGTCTTGGTCCAGGCCAGCGGCTTGAACAGGCGCCCTTCGGTCGCCTCGAGCGCGAAGATCGGCAGGAAGGAGGTCGTGATCACGAGCAGCGCGAAGAAGACGCTCGGCCCGACCTCCTGCATCGCGCGCAGGAGCACGCCGCCGCGCGCGCCGGGTCGACCCGCGCGCTCCCATTCCTCGAGCCGCTTGTGCACGTTCTCGACCAGGATGATCGACGCGTCGACCATCGCTCCGATCGCGACCGCGATGCCTCCGAGCGACATGATGTTCGCGGTGAGGCCCTGCTGCGTCATCGGCACGAAGGCGAGCAGCACGCCGAGCGGGATGCAGAGGATCGGGATCAGCGCGCTGCGCAGGTGCGCGAGGAAGGCGACGATCACGAGCGAGACGATCAGGAGTTCTTCGCCGAGCGTGCGCGAGAGCGTTCCGATCGCGCCTTCGATCAGCTCCGAGCGGTCGTAGGTCGGAACGATCTCGACGCCCGCCGGCAGCCCGGGCGCGAGCTCCCCGATGCGCCGCTTCACTGCGTCGATCACGCGCAGCGCGTTCTGGCCGTGGCGCATCACGACGATCCCGCCGACCACCTCGCCCTCGCCGTCGAGCTCCGCGACGCCGCGCTTCTCGCCGGGCCCGAACTGGATGCTCGCGACGTCCTCGAGGCGCACCGGCGGAGCGTGCTCGCGCGAGGCGACCGCGATGCCGCGCAGGTCCTCGAGGCTGCGCACGTAGCCGCGCCCGCGCACGACGTACTCGTGCCCCGCGAGCTCGAGACTGCGGCCGCCGACGTCCTGGTTCGACTCGCGCACCGCGCGCACGACGTCCTGGATCGGGATGCCGAGCGCGCGCAGCTGGTTCGGATCGACGTGGACCTGGTACTCGCGCGCGAAGCCGCCGACCGGGGCGACCTCGGCCACGCCCGGCACGCTCTCGAGCGCATAGCGCAGGTTCCAGTCCTGCAGGCTGCGCAGCTCGGCCAGGTCGCGCCGGCCGCTGCGGTCGACGAGCGCGTACTGGTAGACCCAGCCGACACCCGTCGCGTCGGGCCCGAGCACGGGCACGACGTCCTCGGGCAGCTGCGTGCGCAGGCCCGAGAGGTATTCGAGCACGCGGCTGCGCGCCCAGTAGAGGTCGGTCGCGTCCTCGAAGATCGCGTAGACGAAGGAGACGCCGTAGAAGGACTGCCCGCGCACCGAGCGCACGCCGGGCGCCGCGAGCAGCCGCGCCGAGATCGGATAGGTGACCTGGTCCTCGACGCGCTCCGGGCTCTGGCCCGGCCACTCGCTGTAGACGATCACCTGGACGTCGGAGAGGTCCGGCATCGCGTCGAGCGGCGTGCGCACGAGCGCGAGCCAGCCCGCGGCGATCGCGACCGCGGCGCCGAGCAGCACGAGCGCCGGGTTGCGCGCGCAGGCCGCGATGCAGCGCGCGATCGCGCCCGGGGACTCGCCCGGCGGCGGGGCCTGCGCGCTCACCACTCTTCCGGCGCCGCGCGCAGTCGGCTCTCCGACGCGATCAGGAAGGTGCCCGAGAGCACGATCTCGTCGCCCTCCGCGAGGCCCGCGCGCAGCTCGACGTCCTCGCCGCTGCGCAGCCCGATCTGGACCTCCTGCGGGCGGAAGCGCCCGCCGCCGAGTGAGCGGAACACGAAGCTGCGCTCGCCCGTGTAGAGCAGCGCGGACTGCGGAACGCTGAGCCGCACGCCGAGCGGCTTGCGCAGCTCGACGTCGGTCAGCATGCCGGGGCGCAGCTGCAGATCCGGGTTGTCGACTGCGAGGCGCAGCTTGCCGGTGCGCGTCATCGGATCGACGCTCGGATAGATCCACTCGACGCGCGCCTCGAAGGCCTCGCCGTGCGCGTGCGCGAGCGAGACCCGCGCGCGCTGGCCCACGGAGACGTCGGGCAGCTCGTCCTCGTAGACCGCGACCTCGACCCAGACCCGCTCGAGCGGCGCGATCCGCAGCAGCTTCGCGCCCGGCTCGAAGGCGCTGCCGTCGACGATGTTCTTCTCGACCAGGTAGCCGCTGATCGGCGCGCGGATCGGCAGCTCGCCGCGCGCGGCGCCGCGCGCGGCCAGCGCATCGAGGTCCACCTCGGCGATGTCCCAGAGCCGCAGCCGGTTGCGCGCGGCGCGCGCGAGCGCGTCGGCGCGCTCCGGCGCGGCGCTGCCGCGCGCGCGCTCGGCTGCGCGCAGCGCCTGCAGGTACTCCTCCTCGGCCGCGAAGAGCTCGGGGCTGTAGGTGTGGAACAGGACCTGGCCCCTCTCGACGCGGTCGCCCTCCGCGGTCACCGCGAGCCGGCGCACCCAGCCGCGCACCTTGAGCGAGAGGTCCGCGAGCGTGCCCTCCTCCGCGGCCACCCAGCCCCACGCGCGCAGGCGGCGCTCGAGCGCCCTGGCCTCGACGCGCCCGACGCGCACGCCGATCTTCTGCAGCCGCTCCGGATCGAGCTGGAACTCGCCCGGGCGCGGCTCCGCGTCCTCTGCTGCGCGCGCGGCTTCCGATTCCGCCCGCGCGCTCGCGTCCGCAGGCGCAGGCGAGCCGCCCCGCGCCGCCATGCGCAGGCCGCCGAGGCCCACCGTGAGCGAGCCCTCCGCGCGCAGCGCCGCGCCCTGCGGCGCGCGCGCGTCGACCTCGACGATCCAGCTGCCGCCCATGTCGAGCTCGTAGTCCGCCCGGTAGCGGCCCGCTCCGAGCTCGCGCACGCTCGCCGGTCCGCCCATCGCGGGCATCGCGCCCATCGCGTGCATGTGGACCACGACGCGCAGCTCGGCGCCCGCGACCGGCGCGCCCGCGCGATCGCGCAGCTCGAGCACGAGCGCGTTGCGCCCGACGCGCGGCTCGGCGGGGTCGAGCCCGAGCGCGAGCGCGAGCCCCGCGCCCTCTACGCGCGCAGCGGGCGCGTCCCCCGAGCGCTCCGCACAGGCCGCGAGCGCGATGCCGAGCGCGAGGAGTGCGAATCGGACGAGGCGCTTCATCGGGGATCTCCCGGCGCGGCGCCCGCGGCGCCGGGCAGCCGGCCCAGCAGCGCCTGCAGCTCGCTGCGGCGCTGGCTCTGCTCGACGCGCGCGCGCTCGAGCTCGCGCTCGGTCTCGAGCTCGCCGTTCAGCGCGTCGAGCAGCGCGGGGAAGTCGACGCGACCCGCTTCGAAGCCCGCGCGCGCGACCGCCGCGCGGTCGCGCGCGGCGGGCCAGAGCCGCGCCTCGAAGAGCTCGAGGTGGTGATCGGCCTCCGCGAGCCGCTCGCGCCCGATCTCGAGCTCGAGCCGCGCGGCGTCCAGGGCCGCGGCGAGCAGGCTGCGCTCGCGCGCGAGCAGCGCCTGCGCCTCGGCGAGCGCGCCGCGCCGGGCGCGCTGCTGGAGCGGCAGCTGCAGCTCGACGCCGACGAAGCCGCGCAGGTCGCGCTCCTGCCAGATCCGGTCGTAGCCTCCGGAGAGCGCGAGGTCGGGCAGGAAGTCGCGCTGCACGAGCTCGAGCGCGGCCCGCGCGGCGCCGACGCGCGCCTCCTGTGCGCGCAGGTCGGGGCGCGCGCGCAGCGCCTCGGCCTCGAGCGCCGCGGCGTCGCCCGCGACGTCCGCGCTGGGCTCGAAGGCGGCAGGCGGCGGCGGCAGCGCCGGCTGCGCCGCGCGGTGCAGCAGCGCGTTCAGCTGCGCGGAGACGACGCGCTCGCGCGCCGCGAGCGAGACGCGCCGCTGCAGCGCGCGCGCGAGCTCCATCTCCGCGAGCAGCGGATCGCGCTGCGAGCCCTCGCCCGAGGCGTAGCGCGCGGTCGCGGTCCGCTGCAGCTCCTCGAGCAGCGCGATCTGCTGCTCGCTCAGCGCGACGGAGCGCGCGGCGAAGTAGTAGGCGTCGAAGAGTCGGGAGGCCTGCGCCGCGAGCTCGAGGCGCGCGGCATTCCAGTCCCCGGCGAGCGCCTCTGCGCCCGCGCGCGCGGCCCGCGCGCGCGGCCCGCGGCGCCCGAGGAATGCGAGCGGCTGCTCGAGGCCGATGCGCCAGCCGCCGTCGACCTCGCTCGAGCCGAAGGCCGCGGGCGTGGCCGAGACGTCGAGCGTCGGATCGCCGAACGCGTCGGCCTGGGGCTCGCGCGCGGCGGCGGCCTCGAAGGCGAAGCGCGCCGCGCGCAGGGTGGGGTTCCGCTCGAGCACCGCCGCGATCAGCGCGCCGCGCTCGAGCCGGGCCGCGCCCAGCAGCGCATCGCCCGCGCCGGTGCCGGAGTCCCCGACCGCCGCGGCGGCCGGCGCCGCGCCGAGCGCGATCGCACACAGCGCGCCGCGAAAGACTGCGCTCGCAGCCCGCTTCGGGCGGAGCGCGGATCGCATCCACATCGGAAGTCCACCTCGCGAGTCGACGCAGGGGGCCATGCGCCCGCCCGGGCGGGCGCGTCTCGAGAGCTCAGGGGCGGGTGGGGATCTGGATCAGATCTGCAGGACGACGGTGCCGTCGGGTGTGACGGCGCGCGGCTGCGCGATCGCGGGGGCGAGCGAGGCCCGCCGCGCTCCGGTCCGGGCGGCCGCCGCCGGCGCGGCGCCGAGCGCGATCGCGCCGCTCCGGAGCTCGCTCGCGCGATCGGAAGCGGGCGGCAGCGGCTCGGCAGGCAGCAGCTCGCAGCAGGGAGACATCTCGGGCGCGAACCCGGAGTCGCCGCTGCAGGGCGCCGACGCGGGACTCTCGGCAGCGGCCGTGCCGGCACAGCAGCCCGGAGCGCCGCCCGCGAGCGCGCTCGCGGACGCCGCCGCCAGGATCGTGAGCAGAACCAGTGCTGCGCGCGCGCGGAGCGACATCCGGCCTCGTGGTCTACCAGAGCCACCCGGGCACTTCAATCCCGAGGCGGCCGCTGCTCCGATGCCTCTCGGCCCGCCGGCGTCTCGGATTGAGGCGCGCGCCCCTCGCGCGGGCGTTCCGGCGCGCGCGCGCCTGGGGCAGAATGGCGGCGCCGGCCCTGCAAGTCCGGCGCACGCGCAGTCGGGGGGAGGCGCGCGATGACCCGCATCCGCCGCATGGGCGCTGCCGACATCCCGCGCGTCGCGGAGCTCGTGGCCGAGACCTTCGGCGGCCCCGCCGAGCGCGACGCGATCCGCGCGCAGGTCTCCGCGGCCTACCATCGCTGTCCCCAGATGCGGCCCGAGCACTGCTTCGTCGCGGAGGACGGCGGCCGCGTGGTCGCGCGCTGGCAGCTGCTCGATCTCGAGCTCTACCTCGCGGGCGCGGTGCTGCGCGTCGGCGGCGCCCAGGGCGTGCTGGTCGAGCCGGGCCACCGCGGCCGCGGCCTGCCGCGCGCGCTGCTCGCGGCCGTCTCGGCCGAGGCCGTGGCCTGCGGCTTCGATCTGACCTTCGGCTTTGCGCAGCGGGCCGCGTTCTATGCGCGCGCCGGTGCGGCGCCGGTGATGCCGGACTACCGCTGGCGCGTGCCGGTCGCGGCGATCCCCGCGCTCGACGCCGATCGCTTCCGGCCCGCGACGGCCGCGGACGCCGCAGCGCTGCTCGCGCACTACACGCGCGCGAACAGCGCGCGCAGCGGCGCGGTCGCGCGCGACCTCGGCTACTGGCCCTGGATGCCGCGGCGCGCCCCCGAGACTTGGATCCACCCCGAGGGCTACTTCGGCTGCCGCCTGAACGCGGACTCGCTCGAGCTGCGCGAGATCGCGGGTGCTGGCCCGGGCTTTCACGCGGAGGCGCTGTGCAAGCTCGCGGCGCTCGCGCGCGCGCGCGGCCGGGCCGAGCTCTCCGGCGAGCTGCCGCCGGACCTGCCGCTCGTCGCGCATGCGCGGCGCTTCGGCAGCGAGGAGCAGCGCCGCTGGCCGCGCCGCGCGGGCGCGCTCGCGCGCCTGACCGCGCTCGCGCGACCGCTCGACAAGCTCGCGCCGCAGCTCGAGGCGCGGCTCGCGGCGTCGCCGCACGCGGGCGAGCGCGTGCTGCTCGCGATCGAGTGCGGCGGCGGGCGCTGGGAGGGCGCACTCGGCCGCGGCCGCCGCGAGCGCAAGCTCGAGCTGCCGCTCTCGAGCGCGGGGCTGCTCGCGCTGCTCTTCGGAGCGCGGCCCGCGGGCGTCGTGGCCTGCGAGGAGCGCCTCGCGCTCGGAGACGCGGAGCGGTCGCTCGCGAGCGCGCTGTTTCCCGAGGGCCATCCCTTCACCTGGCTCGCGGATCGCTTCTGATGCGCGCGAGCCTGGGCTTGCCGCGCGCGGAGCCGGCGTGATCGACGCGCTCTACAAGCCGCAGCTGGACCGCTTCTGGGACCGCGCCGGCGCTCGGCTCGCGCGCGCGGGCGTGACGCCGAACGCCGTCACGCTGGCGGCGCTCGCGCTCGCGCTCGCGAACTGCGCGGCCTTCGTCTGGCACCGCGACACGCTCGTGTTCGGCCTCTGCCTCGCGCTCGTCGAGTGCCTCGACAGCGTCGACGGCGCGGTCGCGCGCATGGGCGGTCGCAGCAGCCGCGCGGGCGCCTTCCTCGACGCCGCGAGCGATCGCTACAAGGACGTGCTGCCGCTCTTCGCGCTGGGCTTCGTCAGCCGCGAGTGGGCGCTCTGCTTTGCGGCCGCGACGGGCGCGCTGCTCGTGAGCTACGGCCACGCGCGCGGCCTGGCCTCGGGAGTGCGCGCCGAGCCGCAGGGGCTGCCGGATCTCTTCGAGCGCACCGAGCGCGTCGCGCTGCTCTGCCTCGGGCTCGTGCTCTCGCCGCTCGTACCCGCGCCGCTCCTCTTCGGGCGCGATCTGCTCTTCCTGACGCTCTGCGCGCTCGCGCTCGTGAACCACGCGACCGCCGCGCAGCGCTTCCTGCGCTTCTGGCGGCAGCTCGCCGCCGAGCCCGGGCGCTAGGCGCGGGTCGGGCGAGCGCGTGCGCATCGCGATCGCGAGCGAGTACGCGCGCCCCTGGCCGGGCGGCATCTCGGAGCACGTGCACCACGAGGCGCGCGAGCTCGCGCGGCTCGGGCACGAGGTCGCGGTCCTGACGGGGCCCGCCCGGGGCGAGGCGGAGCGCGCGAGCCAGGACGGCTACGCGGTGCAGCGCTTCCGCCCTGCGCCGCGCTTCCGGAGCAACGGCGCGGCGTCGCGGATCGCGCTCGACCCGCGTCTGCTCGCGCTGAGGCGCAGGCTCGTCGCGCTGCGCGCGGAGGTCGTGCACGTGCACGCGCCGCTCGATCCGCTGCTCGGCTGGGCTGCGGTGCTCGCCTCGCCGGTGCCGGTGGTCGGCAGCTTCCACGCGAGCTTCGAGCCGGGAGCGCTCTGGGAGCTGCTCTACCGGCGGCTGCGGCCGCTCACGGCGCGCGTCTTCGCGCGGCTGCGCGCGCGCATCGCGGTCTCCGAGGAGGCCGAGCGCTGCATCGGGCACTACTTCCCGGCCGCGTACGCGCGGATCCCGAACGGCGTCGATCTCGCGCGCTTCCGGCCCGGCCTGCCGCCGCCGCCCGGCCTCGCGCCCGGGCGGCCGCGCGCGCTCTGCGTCGCGCGCGCGGATCCGCGCAAGGGGCTGCCCCTGCTCCTCGCGGCAATGCCGGAGCTGCTGCGCCGTGTGCCCGACGCCGAGCTCGTCGTGGTCGGCGTCGCCGCCCGCGAGGCCGCGCGCTGGATCGCAGGCACTGCGCCCGCATTGCGCGCGGCGCTGCGCTTCGAGGGCTACGTCGCGCCGGCGCTGCTCCCGCGCTACTACGCGGCATGCGACGTCTTCTGCTCGCCCGCGACGCGCGGCGAGAGCCAGGGGGTGGTGCTGCTCGAGGCGCTCGCGAGCGGCACGCCGCCGGTCGTCTTCGACATCCCGGGCTATCGCGAGGTCGTCTGCGACCGCCACGACGCGCGCGTCGCCGCGCGCGGCGAGCCCGCGGCGCTCGCCGCAGCGCTCGCCGAGCTGCTCGCGGACGCCGCGCTGCGCGCGCGCCTCGCCGCCGCGGGGCGGAAGACCGCGTCCGGCTACGCTTGGCCCGGAGTCGCGCGCCGCCTCGAGCAGTGCTTCCTGGCCGCGCGGCGCGGCGCTTCGGGGGGTGCAAGCGGTGGCGCTGTCTGAGCGCGAGGTCGCGCACTTCGAGCGCGAGGGCTGGGTCGCGCCGCAGCTGCGCCTGCCGGCCGAGGCGCTCGCGGTGCTCGTGCGCGCGGCCGACGCGCTCGCTGCCGCGCCAGCCGCGCGCGGCGGCGCCATGCGCTACGGCGACGAGACCGCGCGCGCGGCCGGCCGCGAGCTGCTCGGACGCGTCGAGTACTTCCAGCGCGCGCAGCCGGAGCTCGGCGCCTTCGCGCGCTCCGCTCTCGTGCTCGGGCTGCTGCAGCCGCTGCTCGGCGAGCCGCCCGCGCTGTTCAAGGACAAGCTCAACTACAAGCTGCCCGGAGGCGAGCGCTTCGCGGCGCACCAGGACGTGCAGGCCGGCTGGAGCCGCTACTGCGCGACGCACCTGACCCTGGTCGTGCACCTCGACGCCTCGACCCCCGAGAGCGGCTGCCTCGAGCTCGCCCGCGGGCTGCCGCGCCGCGTGCCGATCGGAGCGCCCTGGCGCCCGCTCGAGGGCGAAGCGCTCGCGGGCCTGCGCTTCGAGCCGCGGCCGGCCGCGCCGGGCGAGCTCCTGCTCTTCGACTCCTACGTCCCGCACCGCTCGGCGCAGAATCGCAGCCAGGAGCCGCGCCGCGTGCTCTATCTCACCTTCAATCCGCGCTCCGAGGGCGATCACTACGAGCGCTATTTCGCCGACAAGCGCGCGGCCTTTCCGCCCGACGCGGAGCGGGAGCCCGGCCGCCGCTACCGGTACCGGGTCTAGGCGGTTGACGCGCGCGCGCGAGCAGGACCCGCCGGCCCCGCGCGGCGCGCGAGCCGCGAGCGCCGCCGCGCGGCTGCGCGCGCTGCTCGCCTCGCCGCAGCCCGAGTACCTGCTCGAGTCCCACGACGCGCTCTCCGCGCTGATCGCCGAGGAGGCCGGCATGGCGGGCATCTGGGCGAGCTCGCTCACGCTCTCGGCCTGCTTCGGACTTCGCGACAACAGCGAGCTCACGATGACGCAGGCATTCGAGGTGCTCGAGGCGATGGCCGCGCGCGTGGAGATCCCGATCCTCTTCGACGGCGACACCGGCTACGGCCAGTTCAGCCACTTCCAGCGCCTCGTGCGCGGCCTCGAGCGCCGCGGCGTCGCCGGCGTCTGCATCGAGGACAAGCGCTTCCCGAAGGCCAACTCCTTCGTGCGCTCCGAGGCACAGGAGCTCGTTGGCGTCGAGGAGTTCTGCGGCAAGCTGCGCGCGGGCGCCGACGCGCGCCGCGACGCCGACACCGTGCTCGTCGCGCGCACCGAGGCGCTGGTTACCGGCCTGCCGCTCGCGGCTGCGCTGGCGCGCGCCGAGCGCTATGCCGAGGCCGGCGCCGACGCGATCCTGGTCCACTCGAAGGCCTCGAGCTTCGCGCCGCTGCAGGAGTTCATGGCCCGCTGGCGCGGCGGCGTGCCGATCGTCTGCGTGCCGACGACCTACTACGGCACGCCGCCCGAGGCCTTCGCGCGCGCGGGAATCTCGCTCGTGATCTTCGCGAACCAGCTGCTGCGCGCGGGCGTCGCCGCGATGCAGCGCGTCGCGTCGCGGCTCGCGCGCGGCCGGAGCGCGCGCGAGGTCGAGGACGAGATCGCGCCGCTCGAGGAGCTGTTCCGGCTCCAGGACGAGGCCTCGCTCGGCGAGGGACTGCGCCGCTACGTCGCGGCGCCGGAGCGCCGCGCGGTGATCCTCGCGGCGTCGCGCGGCGAGGGCCTGGGCGAGCTGACGGCCGAGCGACCCAAGTGCATGATCCCGGTCGGCGGGCTCTCGCCGCTCGAGCGCCTGGTGCAGCACCTGCGCGCCGAGGGCGTGCGCGAGATCTGCGCGGTGCGCGGCTACCGGCCCGAGGCACTCGCGCTCGCGGGCGTGCGCTGCGTGGACAACCCGCGCTGGCACGAGACGGGCGAACTCGCCTCGCTCGCGGCCGCGCGCGGCGAGCTGCGCGGCGAGGTTGTGATCGCCTACGGCGACGTCGTGTTCAAGCGCTACGTGCTGCACGAGCTGCTCGCCTGCGACGCGCCGCTCGCGGTCGTCGTGGATGCGTCGCGCGCCTTCCTCGGCCGCAAGCAGCCGGCCGACCGCGCGGCGGTCTCGGGTCGGCCCGAGCGCACCTTCGACGAGCGCGCCTACGAGCTGCTCGACGTCGGCTCCGAGCTCTCCGACGCGCTCGCCGACGGCCAGTGGATCGGTCTCCTGCGCAGCCGCGGCGAGGGGACGCGCGAGCTCGTCGCGGCGCTCGAGCGCCAGCTCGCGCGGCCCGGCGGCGAGCGCGCGGACATGGCGTCGCTGCTGCGCGAGCTGATCGCGGCCGGCGCGCGGATTCGCGTGCTCTACATCCACGGCGACTGGATCGACATCAACAGCTTGGCCGACGTGGCCGCCGGGAACCTCGCGCCGTGACGCGCGGCGCGCCGCTGCGGAGCGCGGTCGTGCTCGCGGCGGGCTCCGGCTCGCGCCTCGGGTCGCTCGCGGCGGGGCGGCCGAAGGGCCTCGTCGAGGTCGGCGGCGAGAGCCTCGTCGGCCGCTCGCTGCGGCTGCTGCGCGAGCGCGGCGTCGAGCGCTGCGTGCTCGTCACGGGCTACCGCGCGGAGCTCTACCGCGCGGCCTTCGGCCGCGCGCCCGGAGTCGAGCTCGTGCACAACCCGGACTTCGCGACGAGCGGGACGCTGGCGTCGCTCGCGCTCGCGCGCGCGCGCGTCGAGGGTCCCTTCGCGCTGCTCGAGAGCGATCTCTTCTACGAGGCGCGCGCGCTCGACGCGCTGCTCGGCTGCGCGTTCCCCGACGCGACCCTCGCCTCGCAGCCGACCGCTGCGGGCGACGAGGTCTTCCTCGAAGCCAAGGACGCTCGCGTCTCGCGGCTCTCGAAGCGGCGCGCCGAGATCGGCGAGGTCGCGGGCGAGTTCGTGGGCCTGACGCGCATCTCCGCGGCGCTCGCGCACAGGCTCGTCGAGCTCGGGCGCGCGCTGCGCCTCGCCGCGGGCCACGAGCACCACGCCTACGACACGGACCTCCTCGACGCGGCCGCGCGCGAGCGCGAGCTCCGGCTCGTGCTCGTGCCCGATCTGCTCTGGAGCGAGCTCGACGACGCCAGCCACTGGCGGCGGCTGCACGACGAGATCGCGCCCGCGGTGCTCGCGCGCGAGCGCTCCGGCCGCTGACGCGCGGCGGCGCGATGGTCTCGGAGCTCCTGCTTCGCGTCGCGCTGCTCTTCGCGCTCGCGGCGCTCGCGATCGGCGCGGCGCAGCGCGCGGGGCGGCTCTCGGGAGCGCGGGTCTGGCAGGCGCTCGCGCTCGAGCTCGCGACGGTCTCGGCGCTCGTGCTGCCGGTGTGGCAGGGCGGCGTCTGGCTCGTCGCGGCCGCGCTGCTGCTCGCGCTCGCGTGCGCGCGCGAGCTCTATGCGGTGCTCGCGCTCGCGGGCGAGCGGCCGCACGCGCGCGCCGGGCTCGCGCTGAACGCGTCCGCGGTGCTGCTCGGCGCGGCGCTTCCGGGCGGGCTCGCGCCCGCGATCGCCGCGTGCGGGCTCGCGCTGCTCGCACTCGGGCACCCGCGCGCGCGCGCGCTGCCGGGACTGCGTCGGCTGCGCAGCACGCTGCTGGGCGCGCTGTATCCCGGGCTCTGCGTCGGCTGCACGGCGGCGCTCGCGCTGCGCGAGGGCGGCTTCGGCTACGCGGTCTTCGCCTACGCGCTGGCCGAGCTCAACGACAGCGCCGCGTACCTCGTCGGGTCGAGCCTGCAGAGCCGGCGCGTCTTCCCGCGCCTCTCGCCGAACAAGACCCTCGCGGGCAGCGCGGCCGGAGTGCTCGCGGCGCTCGCCGCGTCCGCCTTCTTCGCCTTCCTCGTGCCGGCGCTCTCGGGCGCGCAGCGCCTCGGCGCCGCGTGTCTGCTCGCGCTCGGCGGACCCGCCGGAGATCTGCTCGCGTCGGGGTTCAAGCGCCGCGCGGGAGTCAAGGACTTCGGAAACAGCGTTCCAATCGCGGGAGGCATCCTCGACGTCTACGACTCGCTGATTCTTGTGTCGCCGCTGCTCTACTTCTACCTTGCCGCGCTGGGCGTCTAGCCGGATCACCGCGATCGGAACCGCGTGCACTACTTCCTCGCCCACGACCTCGGCACCTCGAGCAACAAGGCAGTCCTGACCACGCCCGACGGCGAGATCGTCGCCGCGACCCAGGTCGCATATCCGCTCTTCGCGCCGAGTCCGGAGATCGCCGAGCAGGACCCCGAGCTCTGGTGGGAGGCCGTCGCGCGCGCGTCGCGCGAGGTGATCGCGCAGGCGGGCGTCGCGGCGCACGAGGTCGCCGCGCTCGCGTTCGCGGGACAGATGCAGTGCACGCTGCCGGTCGACCGCGACGGCCAGCCGCTGATGCGCGCGATGATCTGGCTCGACGCGCGCGCGCTGCGCCAGTCGCGCGCGCTCGCGCGCGGCTGGCCGCGGATCGCGGGCTACGGCGCCGCCGCGCTCTGGCGCTGGCTCCGGCTCACGAACGGCGTGCCGACGCTCTCGGGCAGGGATCCGCTCGCGAAGCTGCTCTGGCTGCGCGAAGAGCGCCCCGAGCTCTGGCGGCGCACGCACAAGCTGCTCGACGCGAAGGACTTCCTGCTGCAGCGCTGCACCGGCCGCTACGTCACCTCCTACGACTGCGGCAACGGCAGCTGGCTGATGGACACGCGGCCCGGCCGGCTCGGCTGGTCGGCGCCGCTCCTCGCCCGCCTCGGCCTCGACGCCGGGCGGCTGCCCGAGCTCGTGCCCGGCACGGCGCAGGTGGGGCCGCTGCTCCCCGCCGCGGCGCAGGCGCTCGGCCTGCGCGCGGGGCTGCCGGTCGTCGCGGGCGCGGGCGACGTCGCGTCGATGGCGGTCGGCACCGGCAGCGTGCGCGACGGCGCGGTGCATCTCGCGATCGGCACGAGCACCTGGCTCGCCGCGCACCTGCCGCGCCGCGCGCGCGATCTGCGCTCGTACATCGCGTCGATCTGCAGCGCGCATCCGCACAAGCAGCTCCTCGTCGCGCACCAGGAGACGGGCGGCGCCTGCATCGAGTGGGCGCGGCGCGCGCTCGGCGCGGCGCTCGGCTCGGGCCAGGGCCCCGCGAGCTACAAGGACCTCGACGCCGCGGCCGAGCGCTGCGAGCCCGGCGCCGGCGGTCTGCTCTTCCTGCCCTGGCTCGCCGGCGAGTACGCGCCCGTCGACGACCCCTGGCTGCGCGGCGGCTTCGTCAACCTCGGGCTGGCGCACGGGGCCGGGCAGATGCTGCGCGCGCTCTACGAAGGCGTCGCGCTGAACGCGCGCTGGGCGCTCGGCCGCTTCGAGCGCCTGCTCGGCGGCCCGGCGCCCTGCCTGCGCTTCGCGGGCGGCGGCGCCGCGAGCGAGCTCTGGTGCCAGATCCTGGCCGACGTCTGCGACCGGCCGGTGCTGCAGTTCGAGCGGCCGCAGCTCGCGGCCGCGCGCGGCGCCGCGCTGATCGCCGCGCACTCGCTCGGGCGGATTCCCGAGTTCGCGCAGATCGAGGCGCTCGTGCCGGGCCGCGCGCGCTACGCGCCGCGCGCGGAGCTGCGCGGGCTCTACGACGAGCGCTTCGCGCTCTTCCTCGACTTCCACCGCCGCAACCGCGGCTTCTTCGCGCGCGCGAACGCGCGCGCGGCGGGCGCGCCGCTATAGGCTTCCGCGCTGCGCGGCGAGCTCCGCGCCGCGCAGGTCCGCCTCGATGCGGCCTTCGACGAGCCGGATCACGCGGTCCGCGCTCGCGAAGACGCGGCTGTCCTGGGTCACCATCAGGAGCGCCGCGCCGCGCTCGCTCACCTGCTCGCGCAGCAGCGCGAGCACCGAGGCCGCGCTCTCGCGGTCGAGCGCGGCCGTCGGCTCGTCGGCGAGCACGAGCTCGGGCGCGTGGACGAGCGCGCGCGCGATCGCGACGCGCTGCCGCTGCCCGCCCGAGAGCCGCTCGGGCTTGTAGTGCGCGCGCTCCGCGAGGCCCACGCGCGCGAGCATCGCGCGCACGCGCGCCCGCTTCTCGGCGGGGTCGAGCTCGAAGAGATCGAGCGCGAGCTGCACGCTCTCGCTCGCGCTGAGCGCGGGGAAGAGGTTGTGCAGCTGGAAGACGAAGCCGATGCGCCGGCGCTGGCGCTCGAGCGCGGGCCCGCGCAGCGCATGCAGGTCCTCGCCCAGCGCGGTGAGCCGGCCGGCCTGCGGCCGCCGCAGCGATCCGATCAGCGAGAGCAGCGTCGTCTTGCCGGAGCCCGAGGGCCCGGTCAGGATCGCGAACTCGCCCGGCGCGAGCGCGAGGTCGACGCCGAAGAGCACCTGCCTGCGCGCCTCGCCCTCGCCGAAGGCGTAGTCGACGCCGCGGAGCTCGACGCGCGCCGCCTGCTCCGCGCCCGCGCTCACAGGAGCTCCGCGGGATCGAGCAGCGAGAGCCTGCGCAGCGCGAGGCAGCCCGCCGCGCCGCACATCGCGCCCGCGAGCAGCGCGACCCCGAGCAGCTGGCTCCACGCGGTGTGCACGGGCAGGCCGGTCCAGGCGCCGAGGCCCTGCTGGAGAGCGAGGCCGAGCAGCGCCGCGGGAAGCGCGCCCGCGAGCGAGAGCAGGCCCGCCTGGACCAGCACGACGCGCGCGAGGAAGGCGCGCCCGTGGCCCATCGCGACGAGCGTCGCGTACTCGCGCAGGTGGTCGAGCACGTCGGTGTAGAGGATCTGGTAACTGACGACCGTGCCGGCCGCGAAGCCGAGCGCGACGCCGAAGAGCAGCACGAGGCCGAGCGGGGTGCCGCGCTTCCAGTAGGCGAGGTCGCGCGCGAGCAGGCCCTCGCGCGTGTAGACCTCGACGTCGTCCGGCAGCGCTGCGCGCAGCGCCGGGAGCAGTTCCCCTGGCACGCGGCCCGGGTCGGTGCGCAGCGCGGCGAGCTCGATCTCCTGCCGCGCGGAGGGATCGAGCGCGAGCATCGTGGCCTCGCCGACGATCAGGTTGCCGTCGGCCTCGAAGTCGCTGCCGAGCGGGAAGCTCCCGAGGATCTCGACCGGGTGGCGCGCGAGCAGGCCGGGACCGGCGCTGAGCGGTCCGTAGCTGTCGCGCGAGCGCGCGTCGATCAGGCCGGTCCAGGGCTCGCGCAGCGCGCGGGCGGCCGCGGCGATCGCGGGGTTGCGGAACACGGGATCGGGCGGCGCGAAGCCGATCACGCGGATCGGGTGCTCGCGGCCGTCCTCGGGATTCCGAAAGTAGACGAGATCGAGCCAGAGCGGGTGCGCGGCCGCGATCCCCGGCACCGAGAGCGCCTGGTAGAGCCGCTCGCGCGGCATCGCGCTGCGCGCGAGGAAGGGCAGCTTCTCGCGGCTCATCACGAAGAGCTCCGCGTCGAGCTGGCGCAGGAGCTCGACCGAGCTGTCGAGCAGCGCGGCTCGGAACACGAGCTGCGCCTGCATCAGGAGCAGCGCGGCCGCGACGCCCGCCGCGCAGGCCGCGAGCCGAGCGCGGTCGTGGCGGAGCAGCGCGAGCGCGAGGCGCAGCGCAGCCCCGCGCGAGCCCACGGCGCGCATCAGGAGAGCTCCGCGGGGTCCGCGCGGCGCAGCCGCCGCACGGCGAAGAGCGCCGCGGCCGCGGCCATCGCGGCCGCGAGCGCGGCCACGCCGAGCGCGAGGCCCGGCGAGAGCGCGATCGGGAGTCGCGTCGCGCGCGCGACGAGCGCGAAGAGCGCGAGCGCGCCGCCGAGCGCGGGCCCGAAGGCGAGTGCGACGAGCAGGCCGGCCTGGCCGAGCACGAAGCCCCGCAGCCGGCGCTCGGCATAGCCCATCGCCGCGAGCGTCGCGTAGTGCGGCAGCTGGTTGCGCAGATCGGTCGCGAGCACCTGGTGCAGCACCACGAGACCCACCGCGAAGCCCGCGAGCGCGCCGAGCGCGAAGACGTTTCCGACGGCCGTGTTGCGGACCCAGTGGCGGATCTGGAGCTCGCGCAGCTCCGCGCGCGTCCGCACCTCGACGTCGGGCGGCAGCAGCGCGCGGAGCCGGAGGGCGGCCTCGCGCGCATCGCTTCCGGGCTCGAGCCGGATCAGCCCGAGCTGCGGGCGCTCGAGTGGACTCGCGCCGAAATAGCGCGAGAAGCTCGCGTCCGAGAGCAGCAGCGCGCCGTCGGCCTGGAAGCCCACGCCGAGCCGGAAGCGCCCCGCGACGCGCGCGGCCTGCTCGCGCAGCTCGACCCGGCCCTCCGGGTCGCGCGGCCCGCAGCTGCGCTGGCTCTCCTCGTCGAGCAGCAGCGCGTCGGAGGGCGCGAGTGCGGAGATCCGCGCGGCGAGCTCCGGCAGCGCGAGCGGCGCACCCGCGTCGAGCGGGAAGCCGAGCGCGAGGAACTTGCAGCGCTCGCCCGAGACGGGGTCGCGCCAGCGCGCATGGCGCAGGTAGAGCGGGCGCGCGCTCGCGACCTCGGGCAGCCCCTGCGCCTGGAAGAGCCGCGCGCGATCGATCGTGTCGGCCTCGGCGAGATGCACGAAGCGCGGCGAGACGAGCACGAGATCGGCGTCGAGGCGCGACGAGATCGCGGTCGCGCTGCGCACGACCGCGCGGTAGAAGCCGAGCTGCAGGAAGATCACGAGCAGCGAGAACGCGATGCCCGCGGCGGCCACGCCGCTGCGCAGCTTCTGGTGCGCGAGCAGGCGCCGCGCGAACGCGACGCGCCGCGGCGGCACGGGCCCGGAGCTCTCGCGCGGGCCGCTCACTCCTCGACGAAGAGGCGCACCTGGCCCTCGAGATTCGTGAAGCGCGCGGCGCGCCCGCTCTCGGCGAGCCGGACGCGCACCTCGAACACGCGCAGCCCGCGCGGCGCGCTCGGGTCCTCGCCGAAGATGCGGTTGTCGTAGATCGCGGCGCCGACCTGCTCGACGACGCCCTCGATTCCCCCCGGCAGGGCGGCGCTCGTGAAGAGGGCGCGCTGGCCCGGCGCGACGTGCCGGATGTCGTTCGCGTGGACTTCGGCCACCGCGACCATCTCGCGCGTGTCGCCGAGGTGCAGGATCGGCTGTCCGCCCGCGCGCTCGCCCGGTCGCAGCGAGAGCTTCAGCACCTCGCCCGCGATCGGCGCGCGGATCTCGCTCTGCAGGAGCCGCGCCTCCGCGCGGCGCAGCGCGTTCTCGGCGCTGCGCCGCTCGAGCTCGAGGCTGCCCTCGAGGCGCGCGAGCGCCGCGCGCGCCTCGCGCAGCGCCTCCTCGCTCACGCGCGCGCGCAGCTCGGCGTCGCGGTGCTCCTTGCCGGTCAGGAAGCCCTGCTGCGAGAGCTTCTGCTGTCGCTCGACCTCGCGCTCCGCGTGCGCGCGCTCGGCCTCGCCGCTGCGCACGCGCGCGCGCTGGGCCTCGATCTCGAAGGGCAGGAGCTCGACGCGCTCGCGCGCGAGGCGCGCGGCCTCGAGCTCGGCCGCGCGCGCGGCGTGCGACGCGAAGACCAGGAGCAGCTGGCCGCGCTCGACGCGCTCGCCCTCGCGCACGCGGATCTCCGCGACGACGTCGTCGAGCGGCGCGCCGAGGCGCACGACGCGGCTCGCGGGCTCGAGCCGCGCGAGGGCGACGACGCTCTCGCGCGCCGGCGCGGGCGCGCCCGCGCCGGCGGCTTCGGAGCGGCCGCGCGTCCAGGGCACGAGCGCGAGGAAGAGCGCGCCCGCGCCGGCGAGCGAGAGCAGGGATGCGGTGCGGCGGGGGCTCATGCGCCTGCCGAGGCTACCGCGCGGCGAGCCCGCGCAGCAGGTCCTGCTCCACATAGAGAAAGACCGCGAGCGTGTACACCGCGATCCCGAGCAGCAGCCAGTCGAGCCCGCCGAGCGCGCCCGCGAGCGCGATGCCGAAGATGTAGAGGTTCTCGAGCCCGCCGAGGGCGACGAGCGCCGCGCGCCGGAAGCCGAGCGGCCCGCTCGGGCGCAGCGCGTGCGGTTGCGCGCGGCCGAAGTGCAGCTCGGCGTAGTTGCGGCTGATCCGGCTCAGCAGCACGAGCCAGGGCAGCGCGAGCGCGACTTCGAGCGCGAACCCGCCGAAGACGCCGCCGCCGCGCCGCTCCACGAGCAGGCCGAGCGAGAGCAGCACGAGGATCCAGTAGAGCTGGCCGAGCACGAGGTCGAGCAGCTGGCCGCGCGCGCTCGTGCGCTGCGTGACGCGCGCGAGGTTGCCGTCGACGCAGTCGAGCAGCTGGCAGCCGAAGCCGGCCGCGAAGACGAGCCAGTGCGCCTGCGCCCCGCCGAGGACCGCCGCGCAGGGCAGCGCGAGCGAGAGCGCGCCGGAGAGCCAGCTCACGCCGGAGGGCGAGAAGCCCGCGCGTGCGAAGAGAGGGGTCACCAGGAACGAGAGCGGTCGGAAGAGCAGCAGCGCGGGCAGCTCGCCAGAGAACTCCTCCCAGCGTTTGTCCGCGCCGTAGGAGTCGCGCACTTCGGCGACGCGGATCGGCCTCTGCCCGCGCGCCGGCCTCAGCGGAAGGGCACCTCGCGCGGCGCGTGCGGCGCCGCGCTCGGGCACTGCGGATCCAGGTAGGGGTTCAGGGCCGCCGCGTCGTTGCGCTTCTGCAGCCAACGCCGCGGGCCCTGCGGCAGCTCGCACTCGTAGCGCACGAGCGAGTCGTGGAAGCTCGGGCGGGCGGCGACGTAGGCGCAGAAGAGCTCGGAGAGCGCGGCGAGCCCGTCGCGCGCGGCCGCGAGGTCGGGCGCCGCGGCGACGCGCCGCTCCGCGCGCTCGCGCGCCGCCAGGAAGGCCGTGCGCTCGGCCTCGCTCGCGGCCTTGTCCGCCTCGCGCGCGAGCAGCCGCGCGAGATCCGAGGCGTGGCGCCGGGCGTCCGCGAGCTCGGCGCGCGCGAGCGCGAGCGCGATCCCCTCGTAGGCCGTCATCGCCTGCGAGAGCTCCGCCACCACCGGCAGCGGCGCGCGCCTCGCGAGCCGACCCTGCCAGTCGACGCCGGCGGCCGCATAGAAGTGTCGCGGCGGGAGCGACGCCCGGCGGGTCGTGCGCTCGAGCTCTGCGCGCAGCCAGACCTCGCGCGGATCGCCCGTGCCGGCGCGGTTCCGGGTCTCGCCGGGATCGCGCGCGAGGTCGTAGAGCGCGGGGCCGAGACGCTCGTGCTGGGTGAACTTCGCGCGCTCGCTGCGCAGGCCGCGCAGCTCGGGCGCGAAGGGCGAGAACCAGCGGCCGCCGGTCTCGCAGAAGGCGAGGCGCTCCGGGATCGGCAGCCCCGCGCGGAGCTCTCGCCAGAGCGACGCGCCCTGGCCGCCGAGCGGCGGCAGCCCGAGCGCTTCGAGCAGCGTCGGCGCGAGGTCGATCGAGCGGATCTGCGCGTCGATCCGGCGCGGCGCGAAGAGCCCCGCCCCGCAGAAGCCCGCGAAGCTCACGATCGTCTCGTCCCGCAGGTAGACGCCCGTCGTCGGCTCCTGCTCGGGACGCGCCTCGTAAGCGGGGTCGAGGCGCTCGCGCAGTCGCATGCCGTGGTCCGAGTAGACGAGGGCGAGCGTGTCCGGGCCCACGAGCGCGCGGTACCAGCGCTCGAAGTCGCGGTCGAGCCGGGCGAGCTCCGCGTCGTAGTTCGCGGGCGTCATCTCGCCGGGGCGCCTGCAGCAGGCGTCGTGCACCTGCTGGAAGGAGAGGCACAGGAAGCGCGGCGCAGCAGCCGCGCGGTACGCGCGCAGCACGCGCAGGTCGAGCTGCGGCAGGAGCTCGTAGCGCTCGAAGCCCGGCAGCGGCTCCATCGCCTCGAAGGGGCTTCCGGCATAACACATGGTCGCATAGCCGTGCTGCTGCAGCAGCTCGGTCAGCGTGATCGCTTCCGGGTGGAGGTCGCCGCTCGTGGTCTTGTAGGCGCCGTTCACGCCGTTCGTCGTCGCGCAGAGGCTCGTGAAGAGCGCGTTCAAGGCGATCAGCGTGTAGGGTCCCGCCGCGATCACCTTCGTGAAGAGCGCGCTCTGCCCGAGCACCTCGTCGAGGAAGAGCCGCTGGGACACCCGGCCGCCGCAGGCCGCGACGCGGTCGGGGCGCACGCTGTCGAGCAGGAAGAAGACGACATCGGGCCGCGCGCGCATGCGGCCGAAGATAGCCAGCGCAGGAGGCTCCGGTCGCAGGGCGTCCGGGTCCCCGCTCCGGCTGCGCCGCAGCCGCGCGCGCCCCGGAGGTCGAAGCAGCCGGGACGGGTCGCTGGCGTTCCGAGGCGGAGCGCTGCCGGGCCTTCCGTGCGCGCCTCCGCGAGGACCCGGACGCGCCGGGTCCGGGGCTGGGTGCGTCTCCGGAACTAACGCCTCGAATGGCCTTCGATGTGCGCAGCAGGGCTGCAGGCGGCCGCGTCGCATTGGTGGCTGCGGCCCGTGAGCCGGAGCCGGTTGCGCGCGAACCAGCGGTAGCCCGCGTCTGCGAGCGCGCCGAGCAGCGGGAGCCGGGTCCACGCGAGCAGCCAGCCGAGTCCGACCGCCGCGTACGCGCGCCGGAACACCTCCACGCCCTCGACGAGGCGGCCGTCCGGCAACACGCCGTGGATGCGGGCCATCAGGCTCTCGCGGCTGCTGCCGTAGCGCGCCGGGTCGAAGCCCGGCGCCGAGATGTCGACGCGGCCGAGCCGGCCGCGCCCGCGGTCGCGGCGCGCGAGCAGCCGGACCTCGCGCCGGCAGAGCGGACAGGCGCCGTCGTAGAGGATCGTGAACTCGGGTGCGCTCACGCCGCGCACTCCGCAGGCGCTGCGGGCTGGCTGCGCGCGGGCCCGCTCTCGCGCAGGCTCGGTGAGAGCCGCGCCCCGGGCTTCTCGAACACGACCTGCACGAGCCCGATCTGGCGCTCCTCGAAGCCGCCCTCGCAGTAGCAGAGGTAGTACTCCCACATGCGCAGGAAGCGCTCGTCGAGGCCGAGCGCGCGCATCCGGGGCAGGTTCTGCTGCATGCGCTCCCTCCAGCGGCGCAGCGTCTCGGCGTAGTGCGGGGTCAGGTCCTCGAGCTGCGTCATGCGCAGGTCGCTCGCCCGCGCGGCCGCGGCGCCGAGCGCGCCGATCGACACGAGTTCCCCGCCCGGGAAGATGTAGCGCTTGATGAAGTCGACCGAGCGGAGGTGCGCATCGAGATCACGGTCGTGCACGGTGATCGCCTGCAGCAGCATCGCGCCCTGCGGCGTGAGCCGCTCGCTGCAGACGCGCTGGAACGCGTCGAGATGCTCGTGGCCGACCGCCTCGACCATCTCGATCGAGACGAGCTTGTCGTAGCGGCCCTCGAGGTCGCGGTAGTCCTGGAGCAAGAGCTCGATGCGATCCGAGAGCCCCGCCTCGCGCACGCGCCGGCGCGCGACCTCGAGCTGGCGCTCGGAGAGCGTCGTCGTCGTCACGCGACAGCCGTGGCGGCTCGCCGCGTGGATCGCGAAGCCGCCCCAGCCGCTGCCGATCTCGAGCACGTGGTCGCGGGACCCGATCGCGAGCTTGCGGCAGACGCGCTCGTACTTCGCGATCGAGGCCTCCTCCATCGTCGCGTCGCGCCGCTCGAAGATGCCGCTCGAGTAGGTCAGCGTCGGGTCGAGGAAGAGCTCGAAGAACTCGTTGCCGAGATCGTAGTGCGCCGCGATGTTGCGGCGGCTGCCCGCGCGCGTGTTGCGCCGGAGCCGGTGGAAGGCCGCGAGCGGCAGCCGCGCGAGCCGCGCGAGGCCGCGATCGAGCCCGCTCCAGGTGTCGCGGTTTCGCGCGAGGATGCGGATCACTGCGACGAGATCGTCTGCACTCCAGTGGCCGTCGATGTACGACTCGGCGCCGCCGAGCGCTCCGCGCAGCGCGAGCGCGCGGTAGAACGCTGCGTCGCGGACGCGGATCTGCGCGGACAGCGGCGAGCCGGGATCGCCGAACGCGCGGCTGCGGCCGGCCTCGCAGAGCGTGAGCCGCCCGTCGCGCAGCGAGTCGAGTCGCGCGTGCAGCTGCCGCTCGAGCCAGCGCGGGCGCGCGGGCGGCGCCGGGACCCCGGCGCTGTGGAGCTCGAGCTCGAGCGGCTTCTCGCTCACGGCGTGACCTCCCTGGCGCCGCGCTCGCGCGCGGCGGGATGGGCGTGAAAGGGGACGCGTTTAAAGAACAGGCGCAGCGCCTGCCAGTAGATCGCCGCGCTGAGCTCGGCGGTCATCAGCGGATGCGCCGCGAGCGCGCGCGCGAGCGAGGCGCCGCCGATCTCGCGCCGCCGCAGCGCGAGGCTCGCGTCGAAGCAGCGCCCACCCCCGCGCGCGCGGTTCTCGATCCGCAGCGCGAGATGGCGGCCGGGCAACGAGAAGTGGAAGCGGTAGTCGATCTCCATTCCCATGAAGGGCGAGACGTGGAGCTGCTTGGCGCTCGAGGCGCGCAGCGACGCGCGCGCGGGCGCCGCCCCGAGCACGTAGGCGTGCCGCTCGTTCCAGGGCGTGTTCGAGACGTCCGCGACGACCGCCTCGATCGCGCGCCCCGCGGCGTCGAGGCAGTAGTAGACGCTGAGCGGGTTGAAGACGTGGCCCGCGTAGCGGAGCTGCGTGAGCAGGCGCACCGGGCCGGCCGGGCGCGCGCCGGTCCGCGCCTCGACGAGGTCGCGGACGGCCAGGTCGAGCGGGAGGCGCGGATCTCCGAGATGGTCGCGCCGATCGAAGCGCGCCCACGCGGCGCGCCGGGTCGACCAGAGCCAGCGGCCCGCGAAGACCCGGTCGAGCTCCGCGAGGTCGAGATACAGCATGAAGAGGGGAAACTCGAAGCGGTGAGCCACCGGCGTGTGGCGCCGGTGCCGCACGCGGCCCTGGTAGAGACAGCTCGCGAGCTGCGCGCGCGGCATCGCTCAGGCCCCGACACCGAGCTCGGCGCAGACCTCGAGCGCGCTCCGCACGCCGTCCTCGTGGAAGCCGTGGCCCCAGTAGGCGCCGCAGTAGTGCGTGCGGCGGACGCCGCTGATCTCGGCGCGGCGCTGCTGCGCGGCCAACGCGTCCGCGTCGAACACGGGGTGGTGGTAGCGGAAGCGGCGCAGCACGCGCTCGGGGTCGATCTGGCGGCTGCCGTTCAGGGTCACGAGGAAGCGCCGCTCGGAGTCGATCTGCTGCAGCCGGTTCATGTCGTAGCTGATCAGCGCGCGGCTCTGCGGCGCGCGCGGGATCCGGTAGTTCCAGCTCGCGTGCGCCCGCGCGTTGCGCGGCAGCAGCGAGACGTCGCTGTGCAGCACGACTTCGTTCTCCTGGTACGCGATCGCGCCGAGCAGCGCGCGCTCCATGCCGGAGGGGTCGCGCAGGAGGCGCAGCGCCTGGTCGCTGTGCAGCGCGAGGACGACGCGGTCGAAGCGCTCGACCCCCTCTCGCGTCGCGATCTCGACTGCGTCCGGTGCGCGGCGGATCCACGCGACGGGAGTCGCGACCCGGATCCGGTCGCGGAAGGGCGCGACGAGCCGCTCGAGGTAGCGCGCAGAGCCGCCGCGGACGACCCGCCAGCCGAGCCTCGGACTCGTCTCGAGCAGGCCGTGGTTCTCGAAGAAGCGCGCGAACGTCGCCGCAGGAAAGCGCAGGAAGTCGCCCGGGGCGGCCGACCAGATCGCGGCGCCCATCGGCACCAGGTAGTGCTCGATCAGCTCCTGCGAATAGCCGCGCCCGGAGACGAAGTCCGCGAGCGATGCCTTCTCCTCCGCCTGCTCCGCGAGCTGCCGCAGCTCCCGGTTCAGCCGCAGCACGTCCCGCAGCATCCGGAGGAAGGAGGGGCGCAGCAGGTTGCGCCGCTGCGCGAAGACCGCGCCGAGGCCGCGGCTCGCCCACTCGAGGCCGGTCCGCTCGCAGTGGACCCCGAAGCTCATCTCACAGGGCTGGGTTTCGACGCCGAGCTCCGAGAGCAGCTGGCTGAAGCGCGGATAGGTGCGCTCGTTGTAGACGATGAAGCCGGTGTCGACGGAGAAGCGCTCGCCCGCGAGCTCGAGCGGGACCGTGTGCACGTGCCCGCCGATGCGCGGGTCGGCCTCGAAGACCTGGATCTCGTGGCGCGGGTGCAGCCGCCGCGCTGCGACGAGCCCCGAGACGCCGCTCCCGACGATCGCGATCCTCACGGCGCGCGTCGCCGCGGCTGCATGCGCGCGTGCACGACCCACCACTCCTCGCCGCCGCGGTAGCCGAAGAGCTCGGCGCAGGCGAGGAAGAAGAGGCGCCAGCGCTGGAACCAGAGCTCGGCGTCTGCGGGCCCGTGGACCCCGGCGAGGCTTTCGAGGATCGCGTCGCGCCGCGCGTCCTGGCGCGCGAGCCAGGCCAGAGCGGTCCTCTGGTAGTGGGTCCCGCTCACGACCCACCTGCGTTCGAGCGCGAGATCGCGCTGGAAGTGCTCGAGCTGGTCGTTCGAGGGCATGATGCCGCCGGAGAAGAAGTGGCGCGCCATCCAGTCGTCCTCCCCCGCGTCCTCGAAGGGGTAGGCGGCGCTGCGGTGCGCGAAGTGGTGGACGAAGAGGCGGCCCTCGGGCTCGAGCCAGTCGGCGATCCTCGCGAGCAGCGCAGCCTGGTTCCGGACGTGCTCGAACATCTCGACCGAGATCACGCGGTCGAAGCGGCGCCCGGGCTCGAAGCGGTTCACGTCGGCAGTGACGACCTCGACGCGATGCGTGCCGCGCCGTGCGCAGCGGCCGAGGATGAACTCGCGCTGGCTCTTCGAGTTCGAGACCGCGAGGATGCGCGCGCTCGGGTAGCGCTCGGCGAGGAAGAGCGAGAGCGAGCCCCAGCCGCAGCCGAGGTCGAGGATGCGCATGCCGTCCTGCACCCCGGCGCGCTCGCAGGTCCGCTCGAGCATGCGCTCCTCGGCGGCATCCAGGTCGTCCGCATCGCCGGCGAAGAGCGCGCAGCTGTACTTGAGCCGGCTGCCGAGCACCTGCTCGAAGAAGGCCGCGGGCAGCTCGTAGTGCTGCCGGTTCGCGAGCTCGGGAACCAGCGCGATCGGGCCCGCGGAGAGGGCCGCGCGGAACGCGCGGTTGCGCTCGGAGCGCGCCGCGGCGTCCGCGCAGTCGAGCTCGCGCAGGCGGCGCCTCAAGATCCGCCGGATGCCGATCCGGATCAGCGGATCCGGCAGCCAGCCGGCCTCCGCGAGCTTCGTGCCGAGCATCAGAGCGCCCTCTCTCTTCTTGTCCAGATATTCATGTCTATATTCTGGACAAAATAAGATCGATGTCAAGAAAAAATCTCGACGAAAATGCTCGAAACGCCGAGATCGCTGGTACGCTCCGTTCGAATGGAGCCCCGGGACCCCGAAGCACAGGACCGCGAGACGCATGCGGTCGGGCGCGTCTCCCGGCTCACGGGCGTCTCTCCGGATCTGCTGCGCGCCTGGGAGCGGCGCTATCGCGCGGTCGAGCCGATCCGGACCCCCGGCGGCACGCGGCGCTACCGGACCAGCGACATCGAGCGCCTGCGCCTGCTCAAGACCGCGGTCGAGGCGGGCTACCGGATCGGCGAGGTCGCCCGGCTCACGACCGCAGAGCTCGAGGCGCGGCTCGCACAGAATCCCGCTCCAGAGCCGAGGCCGATCGACCAGGCGCTCGCCGCGCTCGATCGCCTCGACACGGTCGCCGCGGAGGGCCTGATCTCCGCGCAGCTCGCGGCCCTGGGCCCGACGAAATTTGCGAAGACGTTCGCTCTTCCTCTGATCCAGGCGATCGGCGAGGGCTGGGAGCGCCGCACGCTGTGTATCGCGTCGGAGCACCTCGGCTCGGCGCTGCTGCGCTCGCTGCTCGGCTCTGCGCTGCGCACGACGACCGCGCATCGCGACGCGCCCGCAATCGTCTTCGGCACGCTTCCCGGAGAGCGGCACGAGATCGGTCTCCTGATCGCGGCGCACGTCGCGCTCGGCGCGGGAGCCAACCCCGTCTACCTCGGCGCGGAGCTCCCGGTCGAGGAGCTCGTCGCGGCGGCGCGCCTGGCGCGCGCGGCAGCGGTCGCGCTCAGCGCAGTGCTCGCTGTCGAGGGCGAGCTCGAAGCCCAGCTCGAGGCGCTGCGCAGCGCGCTGCCGCGCCGGGTCGAGCTCTGGATCGGCGGCGCTGCTGCAGTCGGAGCCGCGCGGCCCGAGGGCGTGGTGTTGCTCGACTCGCTGAGCCGGCTCGAGCAGCGCGTCGAGCTGCTCCGGATCGCGCAGCGCTAATTCGTCCAGATTTTTTCTTGACAATCTGGCAATGGAGCGGCAGGCTGACCGCGGGCGAGCAGGACTCGAACAGGAGAGACCCATGGCGAGGAGCGAGAGACGCAAGAGCGCTGGGCGGCCGAGAACCGGGTCGCAGGCCCGAAGAGGTGCCCAGCGCGGGAGGCCTGGCCGCGCGCGCGCCCTGCTCGGCCGCGCGCTCTCGCGGATCGTCGATCCGCTGATCTTCCCCTCCTTCGACCGCACGGGCTTCCGGATCCACTCGCTCGGATTCGACCCGACCGACCTACCGGCGGACCTCTCGGGGAAGCGCTGCGTGGTGACGGGCGCGAACTCGGGCATCGGCTTCGAGACCTCGCTCGCGCTCGCGCGCATGGGCGCCGAGGTCGCGCTCGTCTGCCGCGACCGGCTGCGCGGCGAGGGCGCCGCGGCCAGGATTCGATCGCGGAGCGGGAATCCCCGCGTCTCGCTCGCGCTCGCGGACGTCTCGGAGCTCGAGTCGCTGCGCGCGCTCGCGGAGCGGCTCGGGCCGCGTCCGGTCGACGTGCTCGTGCACAACGCGGGCGTGCTTCCGGCCGCGCGCGTCGAGACCAGCGACGGCCTCGAGCTCTGCTTCGCGACCCACGTGGCCGGCCCCTTCCTGCTGACGAGCCTGTTGCGCTCGCGCCTCGAGGCGGCGCCCGGGGCGCGCGTGATCTGGGTCAGCTCGGGCGGCATGTACACGCGCCGCCTGAACCTCTCGGACGTGAACTGGGAGCGCCGGCGCTACGACGGCGTCGTCGCCTACGCCGAGACCAAGCGCGCGCAGACCGTGCTCGCCGAGCTCTGGGCCGCCGCGTTGCGCGGCAGCGCGGTGCGCGTGAACGCGATGCACCCGGGCTGGGCCGACACCCCAGCCGTGCGGACCTCGCTCCCGACCTTCTACCGCGCGCTGCGCGCGGTGCTGCGCACGCCTGCCGAGGCCGCGGACACCGCGATCTGGCTCGCCGCTTCGCCGGCCGCGCGCGCAGCGACGGGCGAGTTCTTCTTCGATCGCGTCGCGCGCAGCAAGCACCTGCTGCCCTGGACGCGCGAGTCGGCTGGCGATCGCCGCGCGCTCTGGCAGCTCTGCGAGCGCACGCTGGAGGAGCGAGCCGCGGCGCGGCCGGCCGGCCACGCGGCATGACGCGCGGCCTCCACTGGTTCCGCCGCGACCTGCGCTTGCGCGACAATGCCGCGCTCTCGGCGCTCGTGGCTCGCGTGGACGAGTGGCTGCCGGTCTTCGTGCTCGATCCGCGTCTGCTCGCGGGCGCGAGGAGCGCGAGCCCGCGCAGCCGCTTCCTCTTCGACAGTCTCGAGAAGCTCGCCGCGCAGCTCGCCCGGCGCGACGTCCCGCTCGTGCTGCGCAGCGGCCGCCCCGAACAGGTGATCCCCGCGCTGATGCGCGAGACCGGAGCCCGGCTGCTCTCGCACGGCCGCGCGGCCTCGCCCTTCGCGCGCCGCCGCGACGCCGCGGTGCGGGCCGCGGTCGAGAAGCAGGGCGGCCTCGTCCTGGAGGAGCTCGACGACGTCGTCTTCGCAGACGGCACGCTGCGCTCCGGCTCGGGTGCGCCCTATCAGGTCTTCACGCCCTACCGCAACGCCTGGTGGCGCCAGTGGCAGGCCGGGCCGCGGCTGCCGGCCCGCGCGCCCAGGCTCGCGCCCGCGATCCAGGGCTTCGCGCGGGAGCGCGCGCGCCGGCCGGAGCCGCGGCTCCCCGCCGACGCGCCGGCGCGGCTGCCGGCCGGAGGCGAGCGGGCCGCGCAGCGCCGGCTCGCGCGCTTCCTCGCGCAGGGCGTCGAGCACTACGCCGAGCGGCGCGACCGGCCCGACCTCGACGGCACCTCGCGACTGTCGGCCTACCTGCGCTTCGGCGCGATCTCGGCGAGGCAGTGCTTCGCCGCCGCGCTCGGCGCGGCGAAGCGCGAGCGCAGGCTGCGGCGCGGCGTCGCGAAGTGGCTCGATGAGCTCGTCTGGCGCGAGTTCTACACCGACGTGCTGCTCGCGCAGCCGCGCGTGCTCACGCGGGACTTCCGGCCGGAGTACGCTGCGCTCGAGTGGAACGACGATCCGGCGGGCCTCGCGGCCTGGGACGAGGGGCGCACCGGATACCCGATCGTCGACGCGGGCATGCGCCAGCTGCGGCAGTCGGGCTGGATGCACAACCGGGTGCGCATGCTCTGCGCGAGCTTCCTGACCAAGGACCTGCTGATCGACTGGCGCCGCGGCGAGCGCGTCTTCATGCAGCGGCTCGTCGACGGCGACCCCGCTTCGAACAACGGCGGCTGGCAGTGGGCGGCCTCGACCGGCACCGACGCGCAGCCCTGGTTCCGGATCTTCAACCCCGTCGCGCAGGGCCGCCGCTTCGACCCCGAGGGCCGCTACGTGAAGCGCTGGGTTCCCGAGCTGCGCGGGCTGCCGGCCGAGCAGGTCCACGCGCCGTGGGAGCTGCCGGAGCCGCCGCGCGCGTATCCGCCCCCGATCGTCGACCACGCGGAGCGCCGCGCGCTCGCGCTCGAGCGCTTCCGCCGCGCGCGCAGCCGGAGCGCGCGCGCATGAGCCGGGCGACCGCGAGCGAGAGGGGCATCCGCATCGGCGTGTCCTCCTGCCTGCTCGGCGCGGAAGTGCGCTACGACGGCGGCCACAAGCGCAGCAGCTTCGTGGTGGACCTGCTCGGCGACTTCGTCGAGTACGTGCCGGTGTGCCCGGAGCTCGAGTCGGGCCTCCCGGTTCCGCGCCCCGCGATGCGCCTCGTCGACACCGAGGGAGGCACGCGCCTCGTCGAGACCGACTCGCGCCGCGACCACACCGCGCGCCTCGAGCAGTTCTCGCAGCGGCGCGTGCGCGGGCTCGAGGCGCTCGAGCTCTGCGGCTACATCCTCAAGAAGGACTCGCCGAGCTGCGGCTTCCTGCGGGTCAAGATCTACCGCAGCGGCTCGATGCCGCGGAAGGACGGGCGCGGAGTCTTCGCTGCGGCGCTGCTCGAGCGCTTCCCGAACCTGCCGGTCGAGGACGAGGGGCGCCTCAACGACCCCGCGCTGCGCGAGAACTTCATCGAGCGCGTCTTCGCGTACCGGCGGCTGCGCGATCTGTTCCGGCCGCGCTGGACGCGCGGCGAGCTCGTGGCCTTCCACACCGCCCACAAGCTCCAGCTGATGGCCCACTCGACGCCCGCCTACCGCGCGCTCGGCCGGCTCGTGGCCGGCGTGAAGCAGCACGCGCGCGACGACTTCGAGGCCCGCTACGGCGCGGCCTTCATGCAGGCCTTCGCGCAGACGGCGACGCGCGGCCGCAACACCAACGTGCTGCAGCACGCCGCGGGGCACCTGAAGCAGCTCGATGCCGCCGCGCGCGCGGAGCTCTCCGACCTGATCCACGACTACCGCATCGGCCTGGTTCCGCTCGTCGTGCCCGTGACGCTGCTCCGGCACCACGCGCGCGCGGCGGGCGTCGAGTACCTGAACGGACAGACCTATCTCGAGCCGCACCCGAAGGAGCTGATGCTCCGGAATCACGTGTGAGCGGGATCGGCGGGCGGAGGTTACCGGTGCAGACCCAGCAGAAGCGACTGCTGCTCCTCAACGCGCTCGGCGGCGCGGCCGTGCTCGCGAGCTATGCGTGGGGCTTCCTCGCGAGGCCCGACTCGATGTCGGCGCTCTGGGGCGGAGTGCCCGAGTCCGCGCGCGGCTTCTACACGCTCAACATGTTCCTCGCCGCGGGCGGCTATTTCCTGTTCACGCCGCACATCCTGCTGCGGCTCCGGGCGCTCGCGAGCGGCCTCGGCCCAGCGCTCGAGGCGCGGCTCTTCCCGGCGCTCTACCTCGCGATCCTCGTGCCGTCGGCGCTCTGGCTGCCGCTCACGGCCGCGATGGTCGAGAGCCCGAGCGCGCCGCTCTGGTGGCTGATCCGCCTCGACCTCGCGCTCGTCGGGCTCGGCTCGCTCGGCCTCCTCGCCGCGATCTGGCTCGTGCGCGATCCCGCGCCGCCGCGCGGACGCGTGCTCGCGAGCGTGGGTCTGCTGCCCTTCTGCCTGCAGACGGCGGTGCTCGACGCGCTCGTCTGGCCCGCGTACTTCGCGGCGCCGGGCTAGCGCCGGAGGAACGGGCGCGGGGCGCGGAGGTCGAGAGGATCGGATGGATTCCGGCGGCGTGCGGCGCGCGGAGGGTCGGGGCGAGCCCGGGTCCTCGCGGAGGCGAGCACGCTATGCCGTGCTCCGATCCGCCTCCGCGGGGACCGACCCGTCCCGGCCTCCCCGACCTGCGAGCCCCGCGTGGTTGCGGCGCAGCCGGAGCGAGGACCCGGGCTCGCCCCGACCCGACCGGCCGCGCACCTCGCGGACTTCGGGCGGTCGAGGGCGCGATCGCGAACCCCGCGCCGCGAGCCCGGCATCGAAGCGCCGTGACGGCTGCCCCCGCGACCTCTCCGCCGGCCCGATGGCGCGTGTCCCGACGCGCGGCACTCAAGCTCGCGCTCGCGCTGCTCGCGGCCGGCGGCGTCTTCGCGCTCTTGCGGCAGCCCGAGATCGCAGCGCTCGCCAGCCCCGCGCGGATCCAGGAGTGGCTCGCTTCGACCGGCGCCTTCGCACCGCTCGCGCTGATCGGGCTCATGACGCTCGCGGTCGTCGTGACGCCGATCCCGAGCCTGCCGATCGACCTCGCCGCGGGCGCGAGCTTCGGGCCCTGGCTCGGCACGCTCTACACCGCCTTGGGCGCGCTGCTCGGCGGCGGAATCTGCTTCGCGGCCGCGCGCTACTTCGGCGGTGGATTCGTGCAGCGCCTCGCGAAGGGGCACATCCTCGCCTGCAGCCAGTGCTCGGACCGCGCGCTCTTCTGGCTGATCCTCGCGGCGCGGCTCCTGCCCATCGTATCCTTCGACCTCGTGAGCTACGCGGCAGGACTCACCCGCATGACGCCCGCGCGCTTCCTGCTCGCGACCGGCATCGGGATGTTGCCGACGACCTTCCTCCTGAACCTGCTCGGGCAGAGCGCAGTGCTCGACGCGAAGCTCTCGCTCGCGCTCGGCGCGCTCGTGGGCCTTCTGCTCTTCGCGCTGCCGCGCTGGATCGAGCGCCGCAATCCCTTCGGGCTGATGCGTTTCTTCCGCCACGCCAAGGCCGCGTGAGGCCGCTCTGGGCGCTGCTGCTGGCACTGCTCGCGGCGCCGGCCGCGCGGGCCGCGGAGCGCGAGCGCGCGCTGCCCGAGCCGAGCGCCGAGAGCTGGCAGCCGCTCGAGTTCCCGCGCATCCCGAAGCACACGCGCTACGAGCGCGTCGGCGACGGCGGGCGCGCGGTGCTGCGCGCGATCACGGAGTGCGCGGCGTCGGCGCTCCTGACCCCGCTCGAGGGCGTCGATCTCGCGGCGACGCCGCGCCTGCGCTGGCGCTGGAAGGTCTCCGTCCCGCTCGACACGACGGCCCCCGAGCGCGAGAGGGACGGCGACGACTTCGCTGCGCGCGTCTACGTCGCCTTCGCCTTCGAGCCGGAGCGCGCGAGCCTCTTCGAGCGTGCGCGCCACCGCGTCGGCACCTCGATCTACGGCGAGGAGCTCCCGGGCATAGCACTCAACTACGTCTGGTCGCGCGGCGAGCCCGCGGGCAGCCACTGGGAGAACCCCTTCAGCGCCAATGCGAAGATGCTCTCGCTCGGCCCCGCGCCGCGCGGCGTCTGGCGCGAGGCCGACGTCGACGTGCTCGCCGACTACCGCCGCGTCGTCGGCGGCGACCCGCCCCCCGCGCTCTTTGTCGCGCTCATGAGCGACAGCGACAACAGCTGCTCGCGCGCCGAGGCGAGCTATGCGGATTTCCGGCTGGTGGGGGCAGCGGAGTAGCGCCTAGCCCGCGCTCCCGAGCACCCCCCGCAGCGCGCGCCCGGTGTGGCTCGCCTCGCAGCGCGCGACCTCCTCGGGCGTGCCCTCGGCGACGATCCTGCCGCCGCCGCTGCCGCCCTCGGGGCCGAGGTCGATCACCCAGTCTGCGCACTTGATCACGTCGGGGTGGTGCTCGATCACGAGCACGCTGTTGCCCGCGTCGACCAGGCGGCCGAGCACCTCGAGCAGCTTCGCGACGTCGCCGAAGTGCAGGCCCGTGGTGGGCTCGTCGAGCAGGTAGAGCGTGCGGCCGGTCGCGCGTCGCGAGAGCTCGCGCGCGAGCTTGATGCGCTGGGCCTCGCCGCCCGAGAGCGTCGTCGCGGCCTGGCCGAGGTGCAGGTAGTCGAGGCCGACCTCGTGCAGCGTGCGCAGCGGCCTGGCGACCTGCGGCACGTTCTCGAGGAAGGCGAGCGCCTCCTCGACCGAGAGCTCGAGGATGTCGGCGATCGAGAGGCCCTTGTAGCGGACCTCGAGCGTCTCGCGGTTGTAGCGCCGGCCGCCGCAGGCCTCGCAGCGCACGTAGAGGTCCGGCAGGAAGTGCATCTCGATGCGCAGGATGCCGTCGCCCTGGCACGACTCGCAGCGGCCGCCCTTCAGGTTGAAGGAGAAGCGGCCCGGCGCATAGCCGCGCACGCGCGCCTCGGGCACCTGGCTCATGAGCTCGCGGATGCCGTCGAAGACGCCGGTGTAGGTGGCCGCGTTGCTGCGCGGCGTGCGGCCGATCGGCGACTGATCGACGTCGATCACCTTGTCGAGCTGCTCGAGGCCGCCGATCCGCGCGAAGCGGCCGGGCGGCTCGCCCGCGCCGTGGAGGCGCGCCGCGAGCGCGCGGTAGAGCGTGTCGTTGATCAAGGTCGACTTGCCGGAGCCCGAGACGCCCGTCACGGCGGTGAAGCAGCCGAGCGGCACGCGCAGGGTCAGATCCTGCAGGTTGTGCTCGCGGCAGCCCGCGAGCGTGAGCAGGCGCTTGCCCGGGCGGCGGCGCCGGGCGGGCACCGGGATCGACTTCCGGCCCGAGAGATAGGCGCCCGTCGGCGAGCTCGCGTGCGCGGCGATCTCGTCCGGCGTGCCCTCCGCGATCACCGCGCCGCCGTGCACGCCCGCGCCGGGGCCCATGTCGATCACCCAGTCCGCGGCGCGGATCGTCTCCTCGTCGTGCTCGACCACGAGCAGCGAGTTGCCGACGTCGCGCAGGCGCACGAGGCTCTCGAGCAGCCGGCGGTTGTCGCGCGGGTGCAGTCCGATCGAGGGCTCGTCGAGGATGTAGAGCACGCCCATCAGGCTCGAGCCGATCTGCGTCGCGAGCCGGATGCGCTGGCCCTCGCCGCCCGAGAGCGTGCCCGCGGCGCGGTCGAGCGTGAGATAGTCGAGGCCGACGTCGGCCAGGAAGCGCAGCCGGTTGCCGATCTCGCCGAGGATGCGCGCCGCGATCGCCTGCTGCGCCGAGGGCAGCTCGAGCGCCGCGAAGAAGGCGCGCGCGTCGGCGACCGAGAGCGCCGAGAGCTCCGCGATCGAGCGCCCCGCGAGCTTGACGCCGAGCGCCTCGACGCGCAGCCGGGTTCCCCCGCAGCTGCCGCAGGGCGACGCGCTCTGGAAGCGCGCGAGTCCCTCCGCGCCGTCTTCGCCCGCGGCCTCCGCGCGCCGCGCGAGCTCCGCCATCACGCCGTCGAAGCGCCGCGCGATGGGCTCTGCACTGCCCGGAACCGGGAGCGGGATCGGCTCCTCGACACCGAAGAGGATCCCGTCGCGCGCGGACTTCGGGAGCTCGCTCCAGGGGCTGTCGAGCTCGACCCCGAAGTGCGACGCGAGCGCCTCGAGCAGCGCGCCGTAGTAGCGCGGCGCGCTGCGCCCGCTCCAGGGTGCGACCGCCTTCTTGAGCGGCAGCGCGGGATCCGGCACGACGCGCGCGGGGTCGAGGCTCTGGGCCACGCCGAGCCCGCCGCAGGCCGCGCAGGCGCCGTGCGGGTTGTTGAAGGAGAAGCTGCGCGGCTCGATCTCCGGGTAGGAGAGGCCGCAGGCGAGGCAGGCCGCGCGCTCCGAGAGCAGCCACTCCTCTTCGCCCGGCCCGACGTCGATCGCGACCATGCCCTCGGCCAGGCCCACCGCGGTCTCGATCGATTCGGCGACGCGCGAACGCGCCGCGGGCTTGACCGCGATCCGGTCGACGAGCAGCTCGATCGTGTGCTTGCGGCGCTTGTCGAGCGCGATCTCCTGGCCCAGCTCGACGAGCGCGTCGTCGACGCGCGCGCGCACGAAGCCCTGGCGCTGCCAGGCCTCGAGCTCGCGCTTGTACTCGCCCTTGCGGTCGCGCACCGCGGGCGCGAAGACCTGCACGCGCGTGCCCTCGGGCAGCGCGAGCACGCGGTCGCTCATCTGCTGGATCGTCTGGCTCTCGATCGCGCGGCCGCACTGCCAGCAGTGCGGCTGGCCGACGCGCGCGAAGAGCAGGCGCAGGTAGTCGTGGATCTCCGTGATCGTGCCGACGGTCGAGCGCGGGTTGCGGCCGACCGTCTTCTGCTCGATCGCGATCGCGGGCGAGAGGCCGTCGATCGAGTCGACGTCGGGCTTGCCGAGCTGCTCGAGGAACTGGCGCGCGTAGGCCGAGAGCGACTCGACGTAGCGGCGCTGGCCCTCGGCGTAGAGCGTGTCGAAGGCGAGCGAGGACTTGCCCGAGCCCGAGGGCCCCGTGATCACGACGAGGCGGTCGCGCGGGATGCGCAGCTCGAGGTTGCGCAGGTTGTGCTCGCGCGCGCCGCGGACGTGGATGTGGGTGGCGCTCATGGGGCCTCGCGGGACCTGGGCGGCTCAGCGCGCGCTCGTCTCCGCGTCCTCGCGCTCGGCGAAGCCGCCCCGGCGCTCGATGAAGGTGTTCGCGCGCAGCTTCTCGAGCCAGGCCTGGTACTCCTGCATCTCGAGCATGCCGTGGATCTCGCGCTCGAGCGCGGGGCGCGCGGTCTCGAAGGTGACGGGCGCGTACTGCTGGCGGTCGACGAGCTGGAGCAGGCTGCAGGCGCCGTCGAGCTCGACCACCTGCGAGAGGCCGCCCGGCGAGAGCCCCGCGACGACTCCGCTCATCCAGGCCGCGAGCTCCTTCGAGTGGATCCAGCCGAGGTCGCCGCCGCGCTCGGGTGCGACCGCGCTCGTCTGCGAGGCGACCACCTCGAAGCGCTCGCCCGCGGCGACGCGCGCGCGCGCGGCCTCGACGAGCCCACAGGCCGTCGCCCTGTCGCGCCCCCCCGCGCCGCCGAAGGGCACCAGCACCTGGCGCAGGTGCACCTGGTCGCCGCCGTCGGGCTGGGAGCCGTAGCGCTCCTCGAAGAGGCGGCGCACGGCGTCGTCCTCGATCTTGATCTTCGGTCCGACCACCGCCGAGACCACCCGGCTGCGCTCGATCTCGCGCCGCAGCTGCGCGCGGTAGGCCGCCTGCGGCATGCCGTGGGCCTCGACGTTCGCGATCAGCTCCTCGCGGCTGCGGCCGTTCTCCTTTGCGATCGCCTCGATCGCCTGGTCGACGTCGGCATCGCTCGCGGCGAGCTCTGCCTGCGCGACGACGCCCTCGAGCAGGCGCCACTCGATCATGCGCTCGAGCGCCTCGGCGCGGACCAGCGCGAGGTCGCTCTCGCTCGCGCCGCGCTGGAGCAGCTCGGCCTCCATCGGCGCGACCATCCCCATCACCTCGGAGATCAGCACGACCTTGTTCCCGACCTGGGCCGCGATGCCGTCGACGAGCTGCTCGGCGCCGCGCGCGACGCCCGGCGCGAGCAGCGCGAGCAGCGCGAGGCAGAGCTCCCGCAGGCGACGCGAGCGGGGCCTGCGGAGCCGGGCAGTCCGATGCGCGCGGGCACCGCAACGCGCTGAGCCGAGCATGGGCGCGAGCTTAGCAGGCTACTCTCGCACGAATGGCCGCCAGCCGACGGGTCGTCGCGGGTGCCGGCGCGATCCTGTGCCTCGCGCTCGGCCTGCTCGCGCAGCGCTGCAGCGCGCCCGAGGTCGCGTTCCTGTTCCCCGATGCGGAGACCCCCTGGTGGGCCGCCCCGCTGCCCGTCTCGGCCGAGCTCCAGCAGTGGGGACGGCGCGAGCTGCCCGTGACGCGCTTCACCGCGCGGCTGCCGCGCGGGGCGGCGGCGGAGCCCGGTCGCGCAGGCGCTGCGCGCCTCGAGCTGCGCGCGCTGCGCAGCTTCCGGGTCGCGCGGAACGGGCGCTGGCTGCGGGAGGAGTGGAGCGACCCCGCGGCGTGGCGCGCGTGGCAGCGCATCGAGCTCGATGCGCCGCCGCGCGACGGCGAGGACCGGCTCGCGGTCGAAGTGCGCAACCCGCAGGGCCCCGCGCTGCTGCAGGCGCGCCTCGCGCTCGGCGCCGGCGCGGCGGCCGAGGCGCTGCACTTCGAGGTCGAGGTGGAGGGCGGCGCGCGCGCTCCCGCGATCGCCGCGGACGACACGCGCCGGCATCCGCTCTCGCTCGCGACCGAGACGCCGGGCGAGGCGCTGCGCGCGCGCCGCGACGCGATCGCGGGGCTCTTCGCGCTAGGCGCCGCGGGCGCCGCGCTCGGCGGGCGCTCGCCCGCGCTGCGCCGCGCGCTCGCGGGCCGCCTCTGGCCCGCTCTCGCCGCCTGCGCGCTCTGGATCGGTCTCTTCCTGCCGCGCTTTCTCGCGATTCCGCTCGAGGTCGGCTTCGACGCGCGCCACCACGCGGCCTACGCCGAGTTCCTGCTCTCGCAGCGCGCGCTGCCGCTCGCGACCGACGGCTGGTCGACCTTCCACCCGCCGCTCTTCCACGCGCTCAGCGCGGGGCTCGTCGCGCTCGGGCGCGCGCTGCGCGGCGAGGCGCCGCTCTGGTGCTGGCGCCTCGTCCCCTTCGCGGCCGGCCTCGCGCACGCGCTGATCGCGTTCGGCCTCGCGCGCGCTCTCGCGGCTGCGGGGGGCGGGCTCGCGGGCCGCGCGGCGCCCGCCGTCGCGCTGCTCTTCGCGGCAGTGCTGCCGGTGCAGGTCTACAGCTCGGCCTATCTCTCGAACGAGCCGCTGCACGCGTGCCTCGCGGGCCTGGCGCTCTGGCTCGGCGCGCGGCTCCTGCTCTGCGAGCGCGCGAGCGCGCGCGACTGCGCCGCGGCCGGCGCGGCCGTCGGCCTCGCGGCGCTCGCGAAGCTCAGCGCGCTCGCGCTGCTGCCGCTCGTAGGTGCAGCACTCGCGGCCAAGCTCGCCTTTATCGAGCGCCGCGCGCTGCGCGAGCAGGCCGCGCTCTGCGCGGGCTTCGCGGCGGCTGCGATCGCACTCTGCGGCTGGTTCTACCTGCGCAACTGGTGGCTGCTCGGCACGCCCTTCGCCGCGAACTGGGCCTTCCGCGAGCCGGGTCTCGTCTGGTGGCAGCAGCCGGGCTTCCACACGCCGGCCTGGTACATGGGATTCGGCGAGTCGCTGCGGCATCCCTACTTCTCGGGCTTCGTGTCCTTCTGGGATGGGCTCTACAGCTCGGCCTTCGGCGACGGCTTCGCGGCAGGGCGCGCCGATCCCTCCCTGCGCCATCCCTTCTTCCGCTACGACTACATGAGCGCGGGCTATTGGACCGCGCTGCCGGTCGTGCCGCTCGCGCTCGCGGGCGCGCTCGGCTTCGCGCGGGAGGTCCTGTCGCGCGACTGCGCCGCGCGCCGGCGCGCCGCGCTCGCACTGCTGCTCGCGGCGCTCGGCAGCGTGGCGTTCGGCTTCGCGCTGCTCTCGCTCGAGGCGCCCTTCTACTCCCAGGTCAAGGCGAGCTATGGACTCCTCGCGCTCGCGCCTTTCGCGTGCTGCTTCGCGCGCGGCACAGCGAGCGCGTGGCAGGCGCTCGCGCGGCGCGGCGGCTCGCTCGCCGCGGCGCCGCTCGCGGGCTGGCTCGCGGTCTTCGCGGGCGTGAGCGTGCTCGCGATCGCAGGGCCGCTCTGAGGCGCGGTGGGGATGCAGGGCTTCCTCGAGCTGCAGTGGAACGGGCGCCTGCTCTGGCCGCTGCTGCTCAAGCTCGCACTGCTCGCGCTCGCGATCGGCGCCGCGCGCGCGCGCGGCCGCGCCAGCGCGTCCCCGTGGCGCGAGACGCTCGCGCTCGCGGTCGCGCTGCTCGGCGTGAACCTGTGCTTCGATCTGCTGTCGGTCGGGCTCTCCTTCAACGCCGCTCCGCACGGGCGCGGCGCGGTCGCACCGCTCTTCGCCTACTTCGCGCCGCGCTTCGCGTGGCCGGCTGTGCTGCACGCGGCACTCGCCGCGGCGGCGATCGCGGCGTCGCCGCGCTGGCTCGCGCCCGAGCGCACGAGCCCGCGCGCGTTCGCGCTCGGGCTCTACGGCGCCGCGCTCGCGGGCCCCCCGCTGCTCGCGTTCAGCAGCCCGCCCTCCGAGGTGTTCCAGCAGTTCTTCCGCTCGGGCCTCGACTATCCGCGCGACGTCCCCCCGCTCGCGAACGCGATCGCGCTCCTGCGCTCCCACGTCGCCTCGATGCCGGAGCTCTCGATCCACGCGCGCACGCACGGTCCCGGCGCGCTGCTGACCCTGAGCGCGATCCGCAGCCTCGTCGGCAGCGGCGAGCTCGCGCAGGCCCTCGCGCTGCAGGCGCTCGGCGCGCTGCTGCCGCTCGCGACCTGGGCCTTCGCGCGCGGGCTGCAGGGCGAGCGCGCGGCGCGCCTCGCGGCGGGACTGCTCGCGCTCTCGCCCTCCTTCCAGCTCTTCAGCTTCGTGTCGATGGACGGCGTCTTCGCGCTCTGGCTCTTCGCGCTCTTCGCGCTGGGCTTCGCGGCGCTGTACCGCAGCGGCGCGTCCCGGCGCAGCGCCTGGCTCGCGGGCGGCATCGGCTATGCGGCCGCGCTGCACAGCTTCTCGGCGAGCGTGGTCGCGCTCCAGCTCGGCTTCGCCGCGCTGCGGGGACTCCGCACGCGCGCGCTCGCGTGGCGGCAGCTCGCCGCAGTCGCCTGGCGCGCGGCGGCCGCCGCGCTCGCATGCCATGCGCTGCTCCGGGCGAGCACGGGCTTCGACCTCGTCGCGTGCTTCCGAGCGGCGCTGCGCGAGAACGACGCGCTGATCGAGCCGGCCTGGGCCTCGCTCGAGTCCGCGGGGCTGCGCGCGCTCGGAAACGCAGCCGCATTCGCGTTCGCCTGCGGGATCCCCGTCTCGGCGCTCGCGTTAGCGGCGCTCGCCGCGCGCCGGCGCGACCCGAGCCCGCTCGCGCAGCTCGGCTCCGCGACCGCGCTCGCGATCGGCGCGACCCTGCTGCTCGGCCTCTACCAGTGGGAGGTCGAGCGCATCTGGCTCTTCCTGGTGCCGGCCGTCAGCGCCAGCGCCGCAGGGCTGCTCGCCTCACACGAGCCCGCGACTCAGCGCCGCGTGCTCGGCCTGGTCTGGCTCCAGAGCTTCGCGACCGAGCTCGCGCTCCACACCTGGTGGTGACTCGCGCGGGCCAGGCGCGAGCGCGCAGCACGCGAAGTCGGGAAGGGCGGGCTCTCCGGGCCGTCTCCCGGGACCCTCGGCTACGTTGTCCGCCACTTCCGCCGCCGCGTGCGTGCGCTCCTCGTGCACGCGAGAGAGGAGCAGGCGATGCGACGCAGGGCGCTCGTGACGGGGGCCTCGGCGGGGCTGGGCGTCGAGTTCGCACGCCAGCTCGCCGCACGGGACGTGGACCTGCTGCTGGTCGCGCGGCGCGAGGACAAGCTCGCGCAGGTCGCCGCCGGGATTCGCGCAGCGCAGGCCGTCGACGTCGCGACCTTCGCGGCCGATCTCGAGGACCCGCGCGCGCCCGCGGCGATCGAGCGGCACGTGCGCGAGCGCGGCTTCACGGTCGACTGGCTGATCAACAATGCGGGCAGCGCGGGGCCCGAGCTCTTCGACGGCTCGGACTGGTCGGTGCAGGCCGCCTTCCTCGAGCTCATGATGATCTCGGTCGCACAGCTCTGCTACCGCTTCATCCCGCCGATGCGCGAGCGCGGCTTCGGCCGGGTCGTCAACGTGTCCTCCTTCGCAGGGCGGCTCTCGCGCCCGGCCGGCGCGAACTACGGGCCGAGCAAGGCCTACCTCGTGGCGCTCTCGGAAGAGCTCGCGCTGATCCTGAAGGGCAGCGGCGTGCACGTGAGCGCGCTCTGCCCCGGCTTCGTGCACACCGACTTCCACGCGGCCGCGGGCCTGCTCGAGATGAAGCGGCGGATGCCGGGCTTCCTCTGGTACGGCGCCGAGACCGTCGTGCGCGAGGGCCTCGACGCCGTCGAGCGCGGCCGCGCGATCCAGGTCTCGGGCCGGCTCTACCGCTGGCTCGATCCGCTGGCCCAGTCGGTCTGGCTGAGGCCGCTCTTCAAGGCGCTCGCGCCGGGACGCTAGCCGCCCGCGCGGCGGAGCCGGAGAGCGGCGCCGCTGCTCGCCTGCGCGCACCGGGGAGCGGCGATCGAGGCAGGAGCAGAGCCCGGGCGGAGCGGGAGGAGCGCGATTTCCCAGCTCCGGGCGCCGAGCGGCGTCTATCCTGCAGGGCCGGATGTCGGCGCCGGCCTTTTCGCTCTTCGATACCCCGATCGGCCGCTGCGGCATCGCCTGGGGGCCGGGGGGCATCGTCGGAGTGCAGCTGCCCGAGGCGCGCGCGGGCGAGACGCGGGCGCGCGTGCGGCAGCGCTTCGGCGCACTGCGCGAGGGCGCACCGCCTCCCGCGGTTGCGCGCGCAATCGCGCGCATCTCGGCACTCTTGCGCGGCGAGCCGAGCGATCTCTCCGCGATCGCGCTCGACATGCGGCAGGTACCCGCGTTCCACCGCCGCGTCTACGAGGCCGCGCGCGAGATTCCGCGCGGCCGCACGCTCTCCTACGGCGAGCTCGCGGCAGAGCTCGGCGCGCCGGGCGCCGCGCGCGCGGTCGGCCAGGCGCTCGGGCGCAACCCCTTCGCAATCGTCGTGCCCTGCCACCGCGTGCTCGCGGCGAAGGGCCGGCTCGGCGGCTTCAGCGCACAGGGCGGAGTCGCGACGAAGCAGCGCATGCTCGAGATCGAGGGCGCAAAGCCAGAGCCCGCGCGCGCGCGGCGCGTGCGCGGCGCGGAGCTCGGCTTCGATCCGAAGCCGGCGGTCGCCGCGCTGCGCGCGGCCGACCCGGTGGTCGCGCGCTTGATCGAGCGCGTCGGCCCCTTCGCGCTCGAGCTGAAGCGGACGCGCAGCGTCTTCGGCGCGCTCAGCGAAGCGATCGTGTTCCAGCAGCTCAGCACGAAGGCCGCGGAGACGATCTTCGGCCGCGTCTGCGCGCTCTTTCCGAACGCGGCGTCGGGCCCGCGCCCGGAGCAGATCCTCGGCGCTTCGGACGCCGCGCTGCGCGGCGCGGGCCTCTCGCGCGCGAAGCTGCTCGCGCTGCGCGACCTCGCGCGCCGCAGCGAGCAGGGCGAGCTCCCGACGCTCGCGCAGATCCGCCGCATGCCGGACGAGGAGATCATCGAGCGGTTGAGCCAGGTGCGCGGCATCGGCCGCTGGACCGTCGAGATGCTGCTGATCTTCCGCCTCGGCCGGCCGGACGTGCTGCCCGTAGGCGACTTCGGCGTGCGCAAGGGCTTCGCGCTCGCGTTCCGCAAGCGCGCGCTGCCGGAGCCGCGCGCGCTCGAGAAATACGGCGAGCGCTGGAAGCCCTACCGCACGGTCGCGAGCTGGTACCTCTGGCGAGCGCTCGAGCTTCCGGGGAAGTAGGCGCCGATCAGCTCTCGGCGTCGCGCGGGTCCATCCGCAGGAAGATCAAGGTCGGGCGCTCCGACTCGGGCTTCTCGGCGAGCCCCTTCCAGAAGTCCGACTTCGCGGCGAAGGCGTCGAAGGCCCGCTGCCACTCCGCGGGATCTTCGACCAGCACCGCCTTGCGCTCGTAGATGCGCCCGCCGATCCCGAGCCGCACGCGCGGATCGCGCACGACGTTGCGGTTCCAGCGCCGCTCCTCCGGAAAGCGGCCGCCCGGCGAATAGACCGAGGGCACGTAGAGCGCATCGCCCGCGGCCGCGCAGACGACCGTGACCGAGTGCGGCACGCCGTACCAGGTGCGCGTCTCGAGCGCGATCTCGAAGACCTGGTCCGTGAAGGACCAGTCCGCAACCGGCCCGCTCGCGACCTCGCCGGAGATCCAGAGGCCGGGCCGCCGGTCCACCGGTCCGCAGGCGAGCGCGCCGAGCAGGGACACGAGAGCCAGGGCGCCCAGCGGAGGGCGAAGCCTGCGGAGCCGGGGCTGCGGCATCGGGCTCATGGAAGGGACTCCCCCGCGATTCGCAGCCGCGAGCAATACCGCGGGCGCGCCGCGCGAGTCAAATGCCCGCGGTAGGCGCCGCGGGAGGAGCGGCGAGCAGAGCGCGCCGCGGCCGGCTCCGCGCGGTGGGGCAGCATGCAGTCGTCGACACCCGCCGAGGTCTCGAGCCCGAACTGCCCGGGCGCGAGGGCGCGCGGACCAGTGGTGCGGCCTGCGCCGGTTCCGAGCGCGGTCGCGCGCAGGCGAGGTTGCCCGCGCCGTCCGAGACGATGATCAGGTAGGCCGCGCGGCCAAGCCCTCGTCGTGGAGGAAGACTGCCTCGCCTGCCGCCACCTGGCGCCGCGTGATTCCCGCGGCCGCGACTCCGGGATTCGCGACGAGCTCGAAGTGCACTTTCGCGACGACCAAGACTTCGAAGACGAGTCCGGCCGCGGCGTCGTCCGGATCCGTCGCCGACAGTTTGGCGAGATCCAGGATCACGCTCGACTTCGGCACCGGCTACTCGTCGCTCGTCCGCGTCGTGCAGCTGCCGATCTCGCGGATCAAGATCGACCGCGAGTTCGTCCACGGCATCGGTCGGCAGGGCTCGGCGATCATCCCGGCCGTGATGGCGCTCTCGCGGCACCTCGCGGTCGACGTCGTGGCCGAGGGCTGCCGGCTGCTGCAGGGCTACCGCTACTCGCTCCCGATCGATCCCGAAGAGCTCGCCGCGCTGCTGCGCAGCGGGGACGCGCTGCCGAGGCAGCGCTAGCTGGCGGGAGCTCGGGCGAGAGCGCCGAGCCCGAGCACGCGCGCGACCGAGCGCGCGAGCATCAGCTCCTCGTCGGTCGGGATCACGCGCAGCGCGACGCGGCTCGCAGCCGGCGAGATCCGCGCCGCGTGGCGCGCGTTCGCGCCGGCGTCGAGCTCGATCCCGAGGAAGCCGAGGTCGCTGCAGATCCGCTCGCGGATGGCCGCGGAGTTCTCGCCGATGCCGCCCGTGAAGACGAGCGTGTCGAGACCTCCGAGCGCCGCGGCGAAGGCGCCGATCCACTTGCGCGCCTGGTAGCAGAAGAGCGCGATCGCCTCGGCCGCGCGCGCGTCCGCGGCCTCGAGCGCGAGCAGCTCGCGCAGGTCCGAGCTGAGCTCGGACACGCCGAGCAGGCCCGACTGCTGCGTCACGAGCGCGAAGAACTGCTCGGCGCCCATCGACTCGCTGCGCGCGAGGTGCGCGGCGAGCCCGGGATCGAGGTCGCCCGAGCGGCGGCTCATGACGAGACCCGAGGCGGGTGTGAGCGCCATGCTGGTGTCGACGCAGCGGCCGTCGCGCACCGCCGCGAGGCTCGCGCCGTTGCCGAGGTGCGCGAGGATCACGCGGCCGCGCGCGGCCGCGGGATCGCCCGCGCGCGCGAGCTCCTGCATCAGGTACTCGTAGGAGAGGCCGTGGAAGCCGTAGCGCCGGATGCCCTGCGCCTCGTAGCGGCGCGGGATCGGCAGCATGCGCGCGACGCGCGGCAGGTCGCGGTGGAAGGCGGTGTCGAAGCACGCGACCTGCGGCAGCCCGGGCCACTGCCGCGCGAGCGCCTCGATCAGCTCGAGCGCGGGTGGCAGGTGCTCGGGGGCGAGCGGGCGCAGCGCCGCGAGCTCGCGCAGCAGGTCGGCGTCGACGCGCGCGGGCGCGGCCCGCTCGGGCCCGCCGTGCACGATGCGGTGGCCGACGCCGACGAGGCCCGCGGCAGCGCCCTCGCGCTCGAGGCGCCGCACGAGGTGGGCGAGGCAGCCCGCGTGCGTCATGCCGGCCGCGAGCGTCTCGCGCGAGGCGCCGGGCTCGAGCCGGAGCTCGCAGCGCGCGTCCGGGAGGCCGATCGCCGCGTAGCTGCCCGCGGCGCTGCGCTCGAGGCCCGCAGCGACCCGGAACAGCGAGAACTTGAGGCTCGACGAGCCCGCGTTGACGCTCAGGATCGAGCGCTCCACGCGGCTCACGCGAGGTCGGCGAGCACGCAGCGCAGGATCGCGGCCATCTCGTCGAGGTCCGCGCGCTCCGCGACGTAGGCCGGCGCGAGCAGCAGCGCGTCGCCGGTGGCCTTGAGGTGCAGGCCCGCGCGCAAGAGCGCCCGCTGCGCCTCGTGGCCCGCGAGGCCGGGCGCTCCCGCTCTCGCCCGCAGCTCGAGCGCCGCGAGCAGGCCGTAGCCGCGGACGTCCGCGAGGCAGGGCAGGTCGCGCAGGCCGAAGACCTGGTCCTGGAAGTAGCCGGACAGCGCGCGCGCCCGCTCGAAGCTCTTGTCGCGCTCGTAGATCGCGAGCGCTGCGAGTCCCGCCGCGCAGGCGGCCGGGTGCGCGCTGTAGGTGTAGCCGTGGAAGAACTCGATCTGGTGCTCGGGGCCGCGCAGCACGATCACGTCGTGGATCGGCTGGGCCACGGCCACGGCACCCATCGGCTGCATGCCGTTCGTGAGTGCCTTGGCCAGCGTGATCAGATCCGGCGTCACGCCGAAGGCCTGCGCCGCAAACGCGTGGCCCGTGCGGCCGAGCCCCGTGATCACCTCGTCGAAGACGAGCAGGATGCCGTGCTGCGTGCAGAGCTCGCGGAGGCGCTCGAGGTAGCCGCGCGGCGGCGGCAGGCAGCCGGTCGAGCCGGCGATCGGCTCGACGAAGACGGCCGCGATGTTGGAGGCGCCGTGGGTCGCGCACAGGCGCGCGAGGTCCTCGGCGAGCTCGGCGCCGCGCTCGGGCTGGCCCGGCGTCATGCGGTTCTCGGGCAGCTGTGTGTGGCGCATGTGCACCACGCCCGCGACGCCCGGCCCGAAGCTCTCGCGGTTGCGCAGGATGCCGGAGAGCGCGACGCCGCCCATGTTGACGCCGTGGTAGGCGCGCTCGCGCGAGACGAACATCGTGCGCTGGCCCTCGCCGCGCGCGCGGTGGTAGGCGAGCGCGATCTTCATCGCCGTGTCGACCGCCTCCGAGCCGGAGTTCGTGAAGAAGATCCGGTTCAGGCCGGGCGGGGTCAGGGCCGCGACGCGGCTCGCGAGCTCGAAGGCCTTCGGGTGCCCGCGCGCGAAGCCGCCCGCGAAATCGAGCTCGCGCAGCTGGTCGTGCACGGCCTGCGCGATCTCGGGCTGGCCGTGGCCGAGCGGCACGCAGAAGAGGCCCGAGCAGGCGTCGAGCACCTCGCGACCGGTGTCCGTCCAGTAGCGCAACCCCTCGGCCCGCACGAAGATCGCCGGATCGCGCTTGAAGGCGCGGTTCGGCGTGAAGGGGAGCCAGAGATGCTCGGTGGAGCTCAGGGGGCTCCTCGCTCGTCGCGGGCCGCGCGCATCGCGCCAGTATCCCACGCGCGCGCGGCGCCCCGGAAGGCCGCCGCGCTCCGCGCCGGAGTAAGATGCGCGCTCGGAGCGGGCGCTCGCGCGGGGCGAGGCCGCGCAGGCGGAAGGAGGGTCGATGCGCCGCGGCACACTCGGGACGGGATGGCTCGCAGGGCTCGGTCTCGCGCTCGGCTGCGGCGGGCCGCTGCTCGTGATTCCGGGTGGAGCGCTCTCGGGCGAGGTCGCGCCCCCGCCGGCCGACTGGTCCGGCATCGACTCGACCTTCCTCGATCTCGAGACGCGCCCCGAGAATCCCTACTCGGTCGAGCTCAACTACGTCGTGAAGGACGGCCAGCTCTACATCGATCCGGCCGAGGGGCGTACCTGGTTCGAGCACATCCGGCGCGATCCGCGCGTGCGCGTGCGCTTCGGCGACAAGATCTACCTGCTCCGGGCCGTGCAGGTCGGGCGGCCGGGCGAGCTCCCCGGCTTCGATCCCGAGCGCTATGTCTACCGCCTGGATCCGCGCTGAGCCGATGAGCGAAGCGCCCCCGGATCGCCGCACGAGCTGGCAGCCGCGCCCGCGCCCCGAGTGGCTCCGGCGCGTGAACGAGGAGGGCCGCTGCATCGACGCGCGCGGCGCGGTGCCGCTCGACGAAGCGTCCCTGCTGCGCTGCGCGGTGCAGAACACCGGCCTCGAGGACTTCGGCGACGAGCACTGGCGCGAGCCCTTCCGCGTGCTCCTGCGCGCGCTCGAGGAGGAGGCCGACCTCAACCTGTTCGGCCGCATCTACACGCGCGCGGATCTGCTGCTGCACCTCGAGGGCCGCCTCTGGATCACCGACTGGTACAAGCGCCATCCCGAGGTCGAGAGCGAGGAGATCCGCGAGCCCGTCTTCGTGACCGGCCTGCCGCGCTCGGGAACGACGATCATGCAGGAGATCCTCGCCGCCGATCCAGGCTCGCGCGCCGTCCCGATGTGGCAGGCCAAGTTCCCGGTGCCGCCGCCCTCCCCTTCCGATCCGCGGCCCGACCCGCGCATCGCGCGCACCGAGGCGCTCACGACCTTGCAGTACCGCATGACGCCCGAGTGGGAGGCGATGCACCAGGTCGGCGCGGAGCTGCCGGTCGAGTGCATCGAGTTCACCTACGCGTCCTTCGTGTCGGACGCGTACTCGGCGTCGATCCAGGTGCCGAGCTACTCGGCCTACATCGCGAAGTGCGACCAGGCCTATCCCTTCTGGTGGCACAAGCGCGTGCTGAAGCTGCTGCAGTCGCGCTGGCCGACGCCGCGCTGGCTGCTCAAGGGCCCGACGCACCTGCCCCACCTGCCGCAGCTCTTCCAGGCCTATCCCGACGCGAAGATCGTGCTGATGCTCCGCGACCCGGTCAAGGCGCTGGCCTCGGTCGTCGACGTCTGCGGCACGCTCTTCTGGATGCGCAGCGACCACCCCTACTCGGGCGACTCCTACGGGCACTTCCTGAGCGTGGATCCGGTCGTCGCGAATCTCGAGCGGCTGATCGGCTGGCTCGAGCAGGGCGCGATCCCGCGCGAGCGCGTCGTGCCGGTGCGCTATCTCGACTTCTTCGCCGATCCCGCGTCCCAGCTCGAGCGCATGTACCGCGATCTCGACCTCGCGCTCACGCGCGAGGGGCTGGCCGCGATGCAGCGCTACATCGCGCGCAAGCCGAAGGGCAGGTTCGGCGAGCACGACTACGGGACGGGCCGCGAGGCGCTGATCGCGGCCGAGCGCGCGAAGTTCCGGCGCTTCCAGGAGCACTTCGGGATCGCGAGCGAGGTCTGAGCGCGCGGGCGCGCGTCCGCCCCGGGATTCAGAGCGCGCCGTCGGCGAAGACCCGCTCGAAGTCCATCGCGGCGTGGCCGAGGTCCAGCGAGATCCGCCGCATCGAGCCCGCGCGGTCCGCGATTCCGGTGGCCTCGACCGGACCCACGCGCAGCCGCGCGTCGAAGTCGCCGTCGTCGCGCAGGCGCAGCAGCTCCGTCGTCATCTCGATCGGCTGCGACGGGTCCGCGTCGCTCCAGCTGCGCAGCGACACGAGGGCGCCCGCCCCCTCCGCGGCGATCGCCGCGCGCAGCCGCAGCATCTGGCCGACGGCGCCGTGCAGCGTCTCTCGCGGGAACTCCGCGCGGAAGGCCCGGCCCTCGCGGCTGCCCGACACCCGCCAGCCGCCGTCGGGACCCGGCGCGAGCTCGAGCTCGCTGCCGACCTCGCCCGCCTCGCTGCGGACGCTCTTCGCGAAGAGCAGCGTCCCGTCGCCGCGCGAGACCTCGATCTGGTAGCTGTCGCTCGCGCGCACGCGGTCGGGGGCGATGGGCAGCAGGAGCGCGGTCAGCGTGTCGGCGCGCAGGTCGCCCTCCGCGTCCCGCGTCACGTTCGTGCTCGCGACGCCGATCCTGCGGCCCGCGAGGCTCACGAGCGCGATCTCGCGGTAGGCGGGCTCGGGCTCCGGCGGCTCGGGGCCGCGGTACTCGAAGCTCTCGGCGACCTCGCGGAAGACGCGCTCGAAGCTCTCGACGTAGCCGAGCTCGTTGTGCTGGCAGGAGAGCGTGCGGCTTCCGACGAGCGCGACGCGCTCCTTCAGCAGGCCGAGCTGGCCGCCGCCCTGCTCGATCGCGTAGAGCCAGTCGATGCCGAGATAGGGCGAGGCCGCGACGGCGCCGGCCTGCGTCGCGTGGATCTGCCGGGCCTTGAGCGCACCGATCTGCTCCGCGAGCGCCCCGAGCGCTCCCTCGGCCTGGCGCGCGAGATCGGTCGCGAGATCGAAGCGGTTCGCGTACGCGAAGCATTCGATCGGGACCTCGCTGCCGATCTCGAAGAGCGCGTAGTAGGTTCCGCCCCTGCTCTCGATCGGCGAGGCGAGCCGCGCCGAGCTGCGCCCGCTCCAGACGCCGTCCGGGCTCGCGAAGGCGTCGCTCGCGGCGAGCTCCGCTTCGCGGGTGATGTTCTCGCGATACAGAGCCGGGCCGTCGCGCGCGGGCGGCTCGGACCCGGAGGCGCAGCCGAGCAGCGAGAGGCCGAGCCCGAGTCGGAGCCACGGCCGCCTCATCGGGCCTCCGGTTCGCGCCGGCGCGCGCGGCGCGGGCCTCACTTCTCGACGGGCAGACCCGCCGCGCGCCAGCCCGACATGTCGCCCGCGAGGTGCCGCACCTCCGCGAAGCCCGCCTGCTGCAGCGCCGCCGCTGCGATCGCGGCGCGCCGGCCGCTCTCGCAGTAGACGACCACCGGCTCGCCCTCGTGCTTCGCGAGCTCGGCGGTCCGCGCGGGCAGCGCGTCGTGCGGGATGTTGATCGCGCCGGGCACGTGCCCGCCCGCGAACTCCGCGGGCGTGCGCACGTCGAGGAAGAGCGGCGCCTCGCCGCTGGCGATCCAGTCGCGCGCCTGCTGCTGGGAGACGTCGGGCACCGCCGGCGCCTCCGCGCCCGCCGGGAGCGCGAGGGCGGCGATCAGGAGCGCGAGCGCGGAGACCGCGCAGCGCCGGAGGGCTGTGATCGGAATCGGCATCGGAGACTCCCTTCTGGGGTTGGAGGAGTAGGATGGCAGCTCCAGCATAGTCGGGAATCCGCGAGCGCGGTCGCCGCGGCCCGGAGCCGATCCGGGCGCGCCGGCGCTCCGCCCGGATCGCCGCAGGGGGAGTCGCCTCGATGCGTCCCCGATCCAGGCTCCTGCTAGGCGTTCCGGCGCTGCTGCTCGCGCTCGCGGGCTGCGCGCAGCGCGGCGCTCTGCAGGAGCGCTTCGACCCGCAGCGCTCCTCGCCCGCGCAGCGCGCGCGCATCGACGGACTCCGCGCCGCGCTCGGGCGCGTCGTCGCGAGCCAGCCCGGGGCCGAGGCGCAGCTGCTGCTCGCGATGGACGAGCTCTACCGCCCGCTCGGCCCGGGCGAGCGGGCGCTGCTCGACGCGATCCGCTCCGAGCCGGGCGGCGATCCCGAGCTCGCGCTCCCCGTGGGCGTCGCGTGGGTGCGCGTCGAGGGCCAGGTCGCGCGCGGCGCGGGCGGCGAGCGCGCGATTCCGCTGCAGCTCCTGCCCGAGCCGGTCTGGCGCGCCTGGTCCGAGCTCGACCGCGCGCTGCGCCGAGACCTCGGCCGGGGCCTGCTGATCGGCTCCGGCTACCGCTCTCCCGCCTATCAGCTCTACCTGGTCGTCGAGTACCTGCCGCGCTTCGAGTATTCGCTCGCGCAGACGCTCGCGCACGTGAGCCTGCCGGGTGCTAGCGATCACAACCGCGTCGAGCGCCAGGGCCTCGATTTCGTGAGCGAGAGCGGAGTCGATCTCGAGTACAGCCGGCCCGCGGCCTTTGCGGCGCTGCCCGAGTACCGCTGGCTGCGCGAGAACGCCGCGCGCTTCGGCTTCGAGCCCGAGCCCGCGCGCGACGGGGAGCCCGTCGCGTCGCCCTGGCACTGGCGCTACGCGGGAGGGCCCTAGGCGCGCGATCTCCCTTCGGCTCGACTGGCAGCGGAACGGGGCATCGGCGACCCTCGCGCCACCCCGCGATGCAAGCGCGCAGCGACATCCCCGAGCGCGACCGCCTGATCTTCGCCCTCGACGTGCCCGACGCCGCGGCCGCGCGCGCGCTCGTGGCACGGCTCGGCGACGCCGTGCACTTCTACAAGCTCGGCCTCGAGCTCGCGAGCCAGCCGGGCTATTTCGAGCTCGCCGAGGCACTCGCGCGGGAGGGCAAGCGCGTCTTTCTCGATCTCAAGCTCCACGACATCCCGGCGACGGTCGCGCGCGCGGTGCGCAACCTCGCGCGCCTCGGCGACGCGTTCCTGACCGTGCACGCGGAGGGCCCGAGCCTCGCCGCGGCGGCGCGCGAGAAGGCGGGGCTGCGCCTGCTCGCGGTCACGCTGCTCACGAGCACGGGCGAGGCCGAGCTGCGCGAGCTCGGCTACCCGGCCGGCACGCGCCCCGAGGCGCTCGTGCTCGAGCGCGCGCGCGTCGCGCTGCGGAGCGGCTGCGACGGCGTGATCGCGTCGCCGCTCGAGGCGCGCGCGCTGCGCCGCGAGCTCGGAGCCGGCCCGCTGATCGTGACGCCCGGGATCCGGCCCGAGGGCCTGTCCGTCGCGGCCGACGACCAGAGCCGCGCCGCGACGCCGGCCGCCGCCTTTCGCGCGGGCGCGGACCACGTCGTCGTCGGCCGCCCGATCCGCGACGCGGCCGACCCGCGCGCGGCCGCGCTCGCGATCCGCGCGGAGCTCCGCAAGGCGCTCGGCGGCTGAGACCGCGCGCGGGCCCGGCGCGCGAGCGGGTCTCAGCGCTGCGCGCGGAACGCGTCGCGCGCGCGCACGGCCGCGGCGGGCTGGTCGCAGAAGAAGCCGTCGATGCCGAGCGCGAGGAAGCTCCGGAGCTCGCGCTCGAGCTCGCCCGGCGCGGCGGGGTCGCCGCCGCGGCGCAGGGAGGCCGGCAGGAAGGCGTTCTCCTCCCGGAACGTGTAGACGTGCACGAGCAGGCCCGCCGCGTGGGCGTCCCGCACGAGCGGTGTCGCGCGCTCGCTGTGCAGCGCTCCGGCCGCATCGGGCGCGAGCAGCATGCCCTTCTCGACCCCGACGACCTGCGCATGGCGCGCGATCTCGGCGAGCCCGGCCGGCGTCGCCATCTCTGCATAGCTCCGCGCGCCGCCTGCGGCCGCCGTGTCCGGGGGCGCGCCCCGTGGCGCGAGCAGCTGCGCGCGCGGGAGCTGCGTGAGCCGGGCGAGCGCGCGCAGGCTCGTGGGCTCGAAGGACTGCAGGAAGACGCGCGCCTCGGGGCCGCGGTAGCCGTGCTCGTGGAGGATGCGCACGAGCTCGGGCTCGAGCGGCAGGCCCAGCGCGCGGAAGTGGCCCGGGTGCTTGGTCTCCGGGTAGAGCCCGATCGGGCGGCCGACCACGGGCTCGAGGCTGCGCGCGAGCCGGACCACCTCCTCGAAGGTGGGCACGCCGAAGTCGCCGTCGAAGCGCCGGCTCTGGGGGCGCAGCTCGGGGATGCGCTCGACCGCGCGCAGCCGGCGCAGCTCGGCAAGGCTCAGGTCCTCGCTGAACCAGCCCGTGAGCTCGCGGCCGTCGACGCGCTTGCTGCGGCGGCGCGACGCGAGCTCCGGGTGCGCCGCGACGTCAGTCGTCGCGCCGAGCTCGTTGTCGTGGCGCGCGATCAGCACGCCGTCGCGCGTGATCACGAGATCGGGCTCGATGAAGTCCGCGCCCTGCAGGATCGCGAGCGCGTAGGCCGCGAGCGTGTGCTCGGGCAGGTGGCCGCTCGCGCCGCGGTGCGCGATCGCGATCGGCGCGGCGCGCGCGCGCGCCGCCTCGCCGGGCTCGGCGCCCGCCGCACGGGCCCCGAGCCCGGGTCCGAGCGCGAGCCCGAGCGCGAGCGCGCCGGCCGCGCCGCGAGCCCGCCCCGAGTGCCTCACGGCGCCGATTCTAGGCGCGAGCGGCGTATGCTCGCAGCCCGGATCGCGCCGCGCCGGCGCCCGCAGCTGCGAGGAGCTCCCCGCCGCATGACCTCTCCGCGCTACGAGAGCCTCGAGCTGGCCCGCGAGGGCGCGGTGCTGCGCGTCTGGCTGAACCGCCCCGCGCGCCGCAACGCGCTCGACACGACCGCGCTCGAGGAGCTCGCCGACTGCTTCGGGCGCGTGCAGACGGACTTCTCCGCGCGCGTCGTCGTGCTCGGCGGGCGCGGGCTCTCGTTCTGCGCGGGCGCCGACCGGCGGGCGCCGCCCGGCGCAGCGCGCATGCGCCGGGCCTCGGGCGCGAGCGAGCGCGAGCGGCGCTGGGCCTCCCAGCTCGGCCGCCGCGCCTGCGCGGCGATCGCCGACTGCGAGGCCGTCACGCTCGCGCGCATCCACGGCCACGCGGTCGGCGGCGGCGTGGCACTCGCGATCGCCTGCGACTTCCGGATCGCCGCGCTCGACGCGGTGCTCCAGGTGCCCGAGGTCGATCTCGGCATTCCGCTCGCGTGGGGCGCGACGGCGCGGCTGATCCACGAGGTCGGCGCCGCGCGCGCGCGGGAGATCATCCTGCTCTGCGATCGCCTCGACGCGCGCCGCGCGGCCGAGTGGGGCCTCGTGAGCCGCGCGGTCGAGCCCGCTGAGCTCGACGCCGTCTGCGATGCGCTCGCGGCGCGCATTGCAGCGAAGCCCGAGATCGCCGTGCACATGGTCAAGACCCAGCTGCGCGGCTATGCGCGCCGCGCTGCCCTCGGCGATGCGAGCGAGGCCGACGGAGACCTGATGGCGGCCGCGTCGCGCGAGGGCGCCGCGCGCGCGGCCTTCGGTCTCGAGGACTGAGCTCAGCGCAGCGCCTCGAGGCCGCGGCGCGCGGCGGCGCTCTCGGGATCGATCGCGAGCGCGCGCTCGTAGTGCGCGCGCGCGGCCCGCACCCGCCCCGCCTCGCGCAGCAGATCGCCGAGCCGGATTCGCGCGGGCAGGTGCTTCGCGTCGAGCGCGAGGCTGCGCCGGTACTCGCGCAGCGCCGCCTCGCGCGCGCCGTGGCGCGCGAGGTGGTTGCCGAAGTTGTAGTGGAGATCGGCGGAGTCGGGCTCGAGCGCGAGGGCCTGGTCGTAGAGGGCGCGCGCGGCCCGGGTCTCGCCGCGCGCGTCGAGCAGCGAGGCCAGGTTGTTCAGCGCGCCGCCGTGCTGCGGATCGACCGCGAGCACGGCGCGGTAGTGCGCGAGCGCCTCGTCGCCGCGGCCCTCGAGCTGCAGCACGCGCGCGAGGTTGTAGCGGAACACGCTGTTGCGCGGGTCGAGCGCGACGCCGTGCGCGAAGAGCGCCTCCGAGTCGCGCCAGACGCGCGCCTGCGCTCCGGACTGCAGCGCGAGCGCGGCGAGCAGCGCCGCGAGCGCGGGAGCCGCGCGGCGCGCGCTGCGGCCGGGGTCGGGCCGCGCGCGCAGCCAGTCGCCGAGGGCGAAGGCGAGCGCGATCCAGAGGCCGATCTGGGGAAAGTAGGTGTAGCGGTCGGCGAAGCCCTGCTTGCCGACCTGCACGAAGCCGAGCACCGGCACGAGGGTGCCGAGGAACCAGAGCCAGCCCACGAGCGCGTGCGCGCGCCGCGCGAGGGCCAGCGCAGCGAGCGCAGCGAGCAGCGCGAGGCCCGCCGCGAGCTCGAGCGGTGTCCACGCGATGCCGCCCGTGCGCGGCAGGAGGGGATGCGGGTAGAAGCCCGAGAGCGACGCGGGCCAGAGCGTCTTCGCGGCGTAGAAGAGATAGGACATCCCCGCGTGGCCCACGCGCTCCCAGGTCGAGAGCTCGGGCGCGATGTCGACCTGCAGCCCGAGGATCCGGCTCGCCGCGATGAGCGCGAGCGCGGCGAAGGGAAGCTTCTCGAGCACGAGGCGCGGAAGCCGCCGCGCCTCGAGGCGCGCGAGCGGCCAGTAGTCGAGCAGCAGCAGCAGGCAGGGCAGGGTCACGAGCATCGGCTTCGCGAGCAGCGAGCCCGCGGCGAGCGCGAGGCAGAGCAGGTAGCGCGCGGCACCGGGCTTCCTCGCGTAGCCGGCCCAGGCCCAGAGGCAGGCGAAGCCCGAGCCCGCGAAGAGCAGGTCCTTCTGCTCCGAGACCCACGCGACCGACTCGACGCGCAGCGGGTGCAGCGCGAAGAGCGCCGCGACGAGCGCGCTCTCGGCGCTGCGGCCCGAGAGCGCGCGCAGCGCGAAGAGCAGCAGCAGCGCGTTCGCGGCGTGGAGCGCGACCGAGACGGCGTGGTAGCCGCGCGGGTCGCTGCCGAAGAGATCGCGCTGCGCGAGGAAGGCGAGCCAGGTCAGCGGGTGCCAGTTGCCATACCAGTCGCCGAGCGCGGCCCAGCGCAGGCCCGCGGCCGAGAGGCCGAGGCGCAGGTGGGGGTTCTCGAGCAGGTGCGGGCGGTCGTCCCACTCGAGCCACGCGAAGCCGAGGGTCTGCGCGTAGACCGCGGCGACGGCCGCGACGAGCAGCCCCGCGGCGAGCGCGAGCAGCGATCGCTCGCGGCGGCGGTCCGGACTCGGCGCGGCTGCGGAGGTCGCCACGCCGCGCTGGGTAGCGCCGCGCGCGCCGCGCGGCGAACCGGGGGCCGGGCCGCTCGCGCGCGGCCGCGCTCCGGCCGCCGCGCGCGACTTGGTCCCGAGCGAAGGGGCCGAATTGGATCTTCCAAAGCCGGATTGGACCCATATGCTGGGAGGCGTGCTCGAGCTCGCCTTCCAGCCCGACCGCAGCCGCGCGGAGCCGCTCTACCTCCAGCTCGCGGCCCATCTGCGCGGTCTCGCGGGCTCGGGCCGCCTCGCGGCGGGCGAGAAGCTGCCGCCCTCGCGCGAGCTCGCGCAGGGCCTCGGGCTCTCGCGCAACACCGTGAACCAGGCCTACCAGTGCCTGATCGAGGACGGGGTGCTCGCCGCGCACGTGGGGCAGGGCACCTTCGTCGCGTCGCGCGGGCGCGCCGCCCCTGCCCGCGAGGAGCCCGAGCCGGGCCTCCAGTGGCAGAGCCTGCTCGCGAGTCCGGCGCGCCGGCTGCGCGTTCCCGAGGCGCTCGCGCGGCCGGCTCCAGAGCCCCTGCGCTTCGAGTTCCGCGGCGGCCGCATCGACCCGGCCACGCTGCCCGCGCGCGTGCTCCAGCGCGCGTGGTCGGCCGCGCTGCGGCGCGCGCTGCCGGCCGCGGCCAACGCCCTCGAGCCGCAGGGCTACCGGCCGCTGCGCGAGCAGATCGCGCGCAGCCTCGTCGCGCGCGGCATCTCCTGCGCGGCCGACGACGTCGTCGTCACGAGCGGCGCACAGCAGGCCCTCGACTTCGTCGCGCGCGTCCTGGTCGACCCCGGCGACGCGGTCGCGCTCGAGCAGCCCGGCTATTTCGGCGCCGCGCTCTGCTTCCAGCGCGCGGGCGCGGAGCTGCTGGGCGTCGGGGTCGACGAGAAGGGCCTGCGCACCGACGAGCTCGCGCGCACGCTGCGCGCGCGGCGCGTGAAGCTCGTCTACACCACGCCCTCCGCGCAGTTTCCGACCGGCGCCGTGCTCGACGACGCGCGCCGCCTCGCGCTGCTCGAGCTCTCCAGCGCGTACCAGGTGCCGATCGTCGAGGACGACTACGACAGCGAGCTCCGCTACGGCGATCCGCCGCTGCCCGCGCTCAAGACCGGCGACGGCAGCGGCCGCGTGATCTACCTGGGCACGCTCTCGAAGGCGCTCTTCCCGGGCCTGCGGCTCGGCTATGCGGTTGCGCCGCGCGCGTTCCTCGTGCCCTTCGCGCTCGCGCGCTTCGCGGCGAGCTTCGGTGCGGACGCGGTGTCGCAGGCGGCTGCCGCGGAGCTGATCGCGTCGGGCGCGCTCGAGCGCCACGTGCGCCGGATCCGCCCGCACTACGCGGTGCGGCGGCGCGCGATGCAGTCCGCGCTCGAGGCGGCGATGCCGGAGCCGGTCCGCTGGCGCGCGCCGCGGAGCGGCCACGCGTTCTGGCTCGAGCTGCCCGACCCGATCGACGGCGCGCGGCTGCAGGACGCCGCGGAGCGCGAGGGCATCGCCTACACGCGCGGCGACGCCTTCTACGCCGACGGCCGCGGCCGCAACGCGCTCGCGCTCTCCTTCGCCTGCGAGGGACCGGCGCGCATCCACGAGGGCGTCGTGCGCCTCGCGCAGCTCGTCCGGCGGCAGCTGGGATGAGCGCGCTGCTCTGGGGCTTCGCGCTGCTCGCGCTCGCGAACGCGGCCTGGATGCTCGTCGACCCCGCGCACTGGTACGCGCGGCTGCCCGCCGGCGTGCCCGACTTCGGACCGCTCAACGTCCACTTCGTGCGCGACATCGGCTGCGCCTTCGGGACGATCGGCGCCGCGCTGGCACTGGCCGCCTGGCGGCCCGCCTGGCGCGCGCCGCTCACGCTCGTGGCCGCGATCTTCGCCGTCGCGCACGCGCTGCTGCACGTCCACGACACCGCGAGCGGCGCGGTCGGCGCACACCACTGGCGGCTCGATCTCGTTCCCGTGCACCTGCCCGCGCTCGTGCTCGGCGTCCTCGCGTGGCGCTTCTGCCGCGGCGAGCGCCGCGGCCCGAGCCCGGCCTGAGCGAAACCCGGCAAGGAGCCCCGCGCATGCGACTCACTGCGATCGAGAAGCCGCCCGGCCTGCTGATGCGGATCGCGTACTTCCTGAGCCGGCGCCAGCTCGGCACGGTGATCCGCCCGCTCAAGCTGATCTACGCGCGCGCGCCGCTGCTCGCGATCCCGGTGCTCGCGATCACCCGGACGGCGGAGCGGGGGCTCTCGCTCGAGCAGGAGCTCGTGCTGCTCGTGACCACCCACGCGTCGCTGCTGAACGGCTGCAGCTTCTGCGCCGACCTGCACCAGGCCCAGGCGATCCAGGCGAAGCTCGGCCTCGACAAGTTCCGCGCGCTGCGCGAATTCGAATCGAGCCCGCTCTTCTCCGAGCGCGAGGCCGCCGCGCTGGCCTACTGTGAGGAAGCGACGCGCAACCACGAGGTCGCCGACAGCAGCTTCGCGCGCGTGCGCGCGCACTTCAGCGAGCGGGAGATCGTCGAGCTCACGTGGCTGATCGCGATCGGAAACTTCTTCAACCTGATGTCGCTCTGCCTCGAGTTCGAGTCGGACGGCCTCGCCGCGCGGCTCGCCGCTGGGCCGGGGCGCTGATCGCGGCCGCGCTGCAGGGAGCGGCCTGCTCCGACGCGCCGCTTCCGGCGCTGCCTGCCGCGCGGCCCCACCTCGTCGTGCTGATCGCGGACGACCTGGGCTTCGGCGACCCGGGCTTCCGCGGCGGCAGCGCGCGCACGCCGCGCCTCGACGCGCTCGCGGCCGAGGGCCTCGAGCTCCCGCGCTTCTACACCCAGCCGGTCTGCACGCCGACGCGCGCGAGCTTCTTCACGGGCCGCCGCCCCGAGCGCATGCAGCTGCACGACGCGGCGCTGCTGCCCTGGGCCACGAAGGGGCTGCCGGCCGAGGAGGTCACGCTCGCCGAGCGCCTGCGCGACGCCGGCTACGCGACGCGCCTCGTCGGCAAGTGGCACCTCGGCCACGCGCGCCGCGCCCATCTCCCGAACGCGCAGGGCTTCGAGCGCTTCACGGGCGCGCTCTTCGGCGGCGACCACTACACGCGCATGCACCTCGGCGGCTACGACCTGCAGCAGGACGGAGCGCGCCTCGAGCGCGAGGGCTATTCGTCGAGCCTGTTCGCCGACGAGCTCGTGCGCGCGATCGAGACGCGCGATCCCGCTCGACCGCTCTTCCTCGTGGGCGCCTTCACGGCGGTGCACGACCCGTACCAGGCGCCGCCGGAGCTCGTAGAGCGCTACGCGGGGCTCGAGCGCCCGCGCCTGCGCGTCTACGCCGCGATGCTCGAGGCGCTCGACGCCTCGGTCGGCCGCGTGCTCGACGCGCTCGAGCGCGCGGGCATCGCGCGCGAGACGCTGCTGGTCTTCTTCGGCGACAACGGCGGCGTGCGGCGGGTCGGCCGCAACGAGCCGCTGCGCGGCGCGAAGACGGACGTCTTCGAGGGCGGCATCCGCTCGCCCGCGCTGCTGCGCTGGCCGGGCGTGCTGCCGCGCGGCGCGCGCTCGGAGCAGGTGATCGCGGCCGCGGATCTCTTCCCGACGCTGCTGCGCGCCGCGGGCCTGCCCGCGCAGGCGCCCGGCGCGCCGAGGCTCGACGGCGTCGACCTGCTCGACGCGCTGCGCAGCGGCCGGCCGCGCGCGCGCGAGCCGCTCTTCTTCGGCGTGCGAGACCTGCACGGCCCCGACTACGCGGTGATCGACGGCCGCCACAAGCTCGTGCGCCTCGCCCCGCGCAAGCGGCCGCGCAGCGAAGCCCGGCTCGAGCTGCTCTTCGATCTGGGCGCCGACCCGAACGAGGAGCGCGACCTCGCGCGCGAGCGACCCGAGCTGCGCGCGCGCCTCTCGCTCGCGCTCGACGCTTGGCTGCGCGGCCGGCCCTCCCCCCTCGGCGGAAACCCGCGCAGCGCTCCGCCCGGCTGGAGCCCGGCCCCGGACTGGAGCGATCTCGCGCGCGCGGGCGAGGAACATGCAATCTCCCGTCCCCGATTCCTGCGCGCGGCTCGATCCGACTAGCGCTCCACGATCGTCTCGAGCAGCTGGGCGTTCGGGACGCTCCACTGCCGCTCGCCGTCGCGCAGCAGCGTGTCGGTCGCGCCGACGCGCTGCACCACGCCGCGGCGCCCCCCGACCTCGACGAAGACCTCGCGCGGCAGGGACTGGCGCAGGAAGTGGCCCGCGAGGATGTGGGTCACGATCGGCCGCGCGCCGAGCGCGAAGGCCAGGCCCGCCGAGAAGCCCGCGGCCGCGAGCAGCGCCGTCAGCGGGGCGACGAGCACCCGCGTGTCGAGCCCGAGCTGCTCGATCGCGATCACGAGCACGAGCAGCGCGACGAGCGCCTGCACCGCGAGGCCCACGCGGGCCGCCCCGCCGAAGCCCGCCGCGGCGATGCTCGAGCCGGCGACGCCGCCGACGAAGCGCGCGAAGAGCAGGCCGAGCAGCGCTATCAGGCCGGCGCCGATCAGGTTCGGAATGAACGCGATCAGGCGATCGATCGTGCCGGTCACCGATTCGAGGCCGAGCGTCTCCACGCTCGAGAGCACGAAGGTGAGCATCAAGAGCCAGAAGAGCAGCCGCGCGACGAGCTCGGAGACCGAGATCGCGAGGCCCGTGCGCTCGAGCACGGCGCCGATGCCGAGGCGCGCGGAGGCGCGGTCGACGCCGAGCGCGCGCAGGAGCCGGCGCGCCGCGAGCTCCACGGCGTGCGAGAGGATCCAGCCGATCGCGAGCAGCACGAGGGCGCCCACGAGGTTCGGCAGGAAGGCCGCGAGCGTCTTCCCGAGCTCCGAGAGCGCGCGCACCCAGAGATCGCGCCACGCCTGCAGGTCGATCAGGTTCTGCATCGACGTCCCTCCCGCGCCGCCTCGCGAGCGGCGCGTGCCTCCCGCGAGCGGGCGCCCCCGCTCGCCCCCGAGATTGCCCGCGCCGCCCGCGCCGCGCATCCTCGCGAGGTCTCCGGACGCGAGGAGGAAGGTATGGCGCTCACCCGCGATCTCGCAGACGAGCTCGTCTGCGCCCACCCCGAGCGCGCGGCCTCGATCCTGGAGGAGCACGACGCCGCGGCGGCGGTCTCGATCCTGTCGCGCGG